>Ga0163144_10006413_pt1 | contig 25956 bp, 27 predicted proteins | sample OliLak19BULKMAT1_FD_123175 | JGI IMG/M metagenome (GOLD analysis project Ga0163144, IMG submission 123175) | Freshwater microbial mat bacterial communities from Lake Vanda, McMurdo Dry Valleys, Antarctica - Oligotrophic Lake LV.19.BULKMAT1 | ecosystem: Environmental > Aquatic > Freshwater >...
TGCGCCGGTCCAGGCCAACCGGACGGGCGAGTCGGTCGCGGCCCTGATCGCCCAGTACGAGCGGTTCCTCGAGACCGACGGGGTGACCCCCGATGAGCTGTCGAAGGCCGTCAACGGCAATACGCGCTCACTGGCCGGCTCGTTCGAGACCTCGGTCCAGGTGCTGGGAGCCCTGCGCTCGAACGCCCTTTACGGTCGACCCGACGACTATCAGGAGACCATCTCCAGCCGTACCCGCGCCCTGACGGCGTCGCAGATGGACGACGCCGCCCGCGCGGTGATCCACCCCGACCAGTTCGTCTGGGTCGTGGTCGGCGACGCCTCGGTGGTTCGGGCGCAGCTGGAGACCCTGGGCCTGCCGCTGGACGTGCGTCCGGCAAAGTGATCGCCTCGTGCGGTCGGGGGACGGCGACCGATCGCCGTCCCCCGACCTTTCTCAACGCCCCTGCCTTGCCTGCACCGGGGAGAGGGGCTGAACCAAACCGCAGCGCGGGGTGTTGGACTCCCTCCAGAGGAGACCCCCCATGCCCGCGCGCCCCACATGGCAAGGCCATCTGAAGCTGTCGCTCGTCACCTGCCCGGTGGCGCTGTACACAGCGACGTCCAAGACCAGTGACGTCTCGTTTCATCTGATCAATCCTAAGACCAACAACCGCATCCGCATGGTGCCGACCGATCCCGATTCAGGGCCGGTGGAACGGTCGGATCTGGTCAAGGGCTATGAGGTGTCCAGAAACGAGTACGTCCTGTTCGACGACGCCGATTTCGACAAGGTGAAGCTGGAATCGACGCGGACCATCTCGATCGACCAGTTCGTCGACGCGGGCGACATCGACCGGCTCTACTGGGATGACCCCTTCTATGTCGTGCCCGACAAGGGGGTAGGGGCCGAAGCCTTTGCCGTGATCCGCGAGGCAATGGAGAAACAGGGCAAGATCGCCATCGGCTGTCTGGTGCTGCGCGGGCGCGAACGCCAGATCGCGCTGGAGGTGCGCGGCAGGGGATTGATCGCCTATACGCTGCGGGCGCACGACGAGGTACGCGCAGCCGAAGACTATTTCGACGAGATTCCGGAAGCCGGGGCCGACAAGGACATGGTCGAGATCGCGGCCCGGATCATCGGCCAGAAGGAGGCGGACTTCGACCCGACCGGGTTCCGCGATCGCTATGACGAGGCCCTGAAGGCCATGATCAAGACCAGGCAGAAGGGCCAGGCCATGGTTGAGGTGCCCGAGCCCGACACCACCAATGTCATCGATCTGATGGCCGCCCTGAGGAATAGCCTGAAGGGCGTGGCGAGCCCCGCAGCCGGGGCGACAGCCAGGAAGTCGACGCCGGCGAAGAAGGCCCCGGCCAAGAAGGCGGCCCCCAAGCGCGGGACCGCGGCCTGATCAGCGCCCGCCTCCCTCGCAGGAGGAGGACGGCGGATTAGTCCTCGGCTTCGATCGCGTCGATGTCGTCGTCGTCCAGGCCGAGGTGGTGGCCGATCTCGTGGATCAGAACGTGGGCGATGATCTCCGACAGTCCGACGTCGCCGCGCTCGCACCATTCGTCCAGGATCGGGCGGCGATAGAGGAAGACGCGCGACGGCTCAGCGGCGGGGCCCAGTCCCTCGCGCCGGCCGAGGTCGACGCCGTAATAGAGACCGGTCAGGTCGAACGGATCCTCAAGCCCGACCGAGGCCAGGGTCTCGTCGTCGGCGAAGTCGTCGATGCGGATGACGACATCGCCGGCGGCCGACCTGAACGGTTCCGGCAAGGCCTCGAAGGCGGCACGCGCAAGACGGGCGAAATCGTCCAGCGAGGGCGCGGTCTGTTCGGTCCAGGAAGGCATGATGAGTGGCGCATGGGGGACTGGGGGTTTCCCTGTTTGTTAGGCGCTTGCGCCGCGCAACGCCACCCGGGGCGACCGGGTCAGCCGCCGGTCACCCCTCCCCTGCCGCTTCCTTAACCATTCCATTCGCCAGCGGCCCGGCTTGGGCTATGGTTGCGATTCGATCTGGCGGGTGGACAGGATGGCTGAGGCCGATATCGCCTTCGCGGCGGCGGCGGGAGCTGCGGGACTGGCCCTGGCGCTAAGCGTCTGGGCCTGGCGTCTGAAGCGCGCCGTGAGCCTGCGCGAATCCCGGATGGAACGCGAGCGCGTCGGGTCCGCCTTCGCCCTGGCGCAGGGCGTCAGCGCCCTGTGCGCCTTTGGAGAGGTCAGGATCGACCTTCGACCGGACGGGCCACCGGCCGTTCTGGGCGATCCGGAGGTGATCCGGACGGCGCTCCGGGCCCTGGCCGGCGAGGGTGGGGCCGAGAGCGACCCGGCCGACGCGCTCGCCGCCGCCGTCCTGACCCGTTTCAACGACCGGATCGCGGCGCTGAAGACGGACGGCACCGCCTTTCTGGTGCGGGGCACCGGGGCCGGAGACTGGGCCATCGAGGGCCGCACCTTCGGCGGCGACGCCTGGCTGCGCCTGTTGCCCGAGATCGAGATCGAGATCGAGAACGGCGCAGGGGCGGGGGCGGAGCGGGACGCGGGCCGCAGGGCCGGCCTGGGGGCCGGAGCCATCGCAGACGCATCCCCGGCACCCGCCTGGGTCGTGGACGGCACGGGACGGCTGGTCTGGGCCAACCGGGCATGGCTGGCCGAGGTACGCTGCGGCTCGCTGGAACAGGCCTGCGAGATCCAGGCCAGCTTCGATCGCGGGGCCGACCAACTGGCGGCCGAGGCGGCCCGGATCGGAACCCGGCAGGAGGGCTTCCGCTGGACCGCCGGCGACGGCCGGCGACGGGCGTGGAAAATCCTGGCCGAACCGGTGGCCGGCGCGGGCGGGCCGGTGATGATGTTCGCCCTCGATATGACCGAGGCCGAGGAGACTCGCGACACTCTGCGTCGCCACGTCGAGGCGCATGACGAGACGCTGAACCATCTGGCCGATGCAGTGGCCATCTTCGGGCCGTCGCGCCGTCTGGCCTTCCACAACACCGCCTTTCAAACCCTGTTCAACATCGACCCTGCCTGGCTGGACGAGCGACCCACCCACGCAGAACTGCTGGACCGGCTGCGCCAGCGCAGGATGCTGCCCGAGGTTATCGACTACGCCGGCTGGAAGGCCAATGAGCTGGAGTTCTACGGGGCGGCCGAGGCGGCTCCGGACGACAGCTGGTCGCTGCCGGACGGGCGGACGCTCAGGGTTGTGCGCCAGCCCCACCCGCTGGGGGGCATCCTGCTGCTGTTTTCGGACATCACCGGCGAGCTGTCGCTGCGCAGCCGTTTCAACGCCCAGCTTCAGGTCCAGACCGCGACCCTGGACAAGCTGAACGACGCCGTGGCGGTGTTCGGCTCGGACGGCCTCTTGCGGCTGCACAACGAGGCGTTCGAGACCTTCTGGGGCCTGTCGGCCGAGCAGTTGGAGGCGGCGGGCGAGTTCGATTCCGTCGCCGAGCTGTGCAAGACCGCACTGCCCGACGTCGCCCTGTGGCTGGGGCTCAAGGCGCGGGTGGCGGACCCGGACCCGGAAAGCCGCGTCGCCGTCTCGGGCGAGGGGCGCACGACCGATGGACGGGTCGCGGCCTGGCAGACCCGGCCCCTGCCCGACGGGGCCACCCTGGTGGCCTTTTCAGACGTGACGGCGCGGCGTGACCTGGAACAGGCCTTGGCCCAGCGCGAGGCGGCGCTGTCGGAAAGCCAAGCGCTGAAACGCGAATTCGTCGGGTCCGTCAGCTATGAGCTGCGCACCCCCCTGACCACTATCGTGGGCTATTCCGAACTGCTGGAGACCATGGCCGACCTGCCGGAGCGCAGCCGCCAGCACGCCGGGGCGATCCGTATCGCGGCCGGCCAGCTGGCGCATTCCATCGACGACGTTCTGGACATGGCCCAGATCGACGCCGGAGAGATGGAGCTGTCACTGGGGGACGTGCGGGTGCGCGATCTGTTCGCACAGGCGGTCGGGACGCACCGGCCTCGGATCGAGGGGCGGGGCGCCACGCTGAAGGCCGTGGCGGCGGCCAATCTTCCCCCGATCCGGGGCGACGGGCGTCGGCTGGCCCAGGCGCTGGATCACCTGCTGGACAACGCTGGGCGCTCGGTATCGGACGGCGGGGTCGTGTCGCTGCGGGCCGAGACCAATGCCACAGAGGTCCGCATCCGGGTCGAGGACACCGGCCGGGGCATCCCCTATCATTTGCAGGCCCACGTCTTTGACCGGTTCGTGAAGCGCGAACGCGGCGGGCCCGGCGTTGGCCTCGCCCTGGTCAAGGCCCTGGTCGAGCTGCACGGCGGCTGGGCCGAGGTGGAGAGCGAACCCGGCAAGGGCGCGGCGTTCATTCTGCACCTGCCGCTGGAGGCGGCGGGCGAGGCGGCAGCGCCGGAGCTGGCGCTGGGCTGAGGCGCCAGGCAGTCGAAAGGCCGGATCGACGGGTCGGACTTGAGCCGATCGTCGCTACTGCCTACTGCCTACTGCCTACTGCCTGCTGCCTATTGCCAGTCTGGAGGCCGCATGGCCGAACTCCTCAAGACCGCCCTGATCTATGACTTCGACGGGACCCTGGCGCGGGGGAATATGCAGGAGGTCACCTTCATCCCCTCGGTCGGCATGGGGATCGGGGACTTCTGGGGCGAGGCGGACCGCCTGACCCGGTCGGCCGACGGCGACAACATCCTGATGTATATGCAGCTGATGCTGCAGCGGGCGCGCGAGAACGGACAGCCGGTCACCCGGACGCTGCTGGCCGAACACGGCGAGGATGTGAAGCTGTTCGACGGGCTGAAGGCGGATCTGACGGGGGCCGGATGGTTCGAGCGTATCGACGCCATCGGCGCGCGCTACGGGCTGGAGATGGAGCACTATATCATCTCGGCGGGTCTGGAGGAGATGATCGAGGGCTGTCCGATCCGGGGGGCCTTCCGCCACGTGTTCGCGTCCAAATTCGCCTATGACGCCGAAGGTGTGGCCATCTGGCCGGCGGTGGGGGTCAATTACACCACCAAGACCCAGTATCTGTTCCGCATCAACAAGGGCGTGCTGAACCACTGGGACCACGAACGGATCAACCGGTTCATCGCCGACGAGGCGCGGCCGGTGCCGTTCGAGCGGATGATCTTCATCGGCGACGGCGACACCGACGTGCCGACCATGAAGATGATGCACACCAAGGGCGGCTTCTCCATCGCTGTGTATGATCCGCGCAACTCCGAGCGCGACCAGCAGAAGATCTACAGCCTGATCTCCGAGGACCGGGTCAATTTCGTCGCCGCCGCCGACTATCGCGAGGGCCAGCCGCTGGACCTGATCGTCAAGGGGTTGATCGGGCGGATCGCGATCAATGCCGGGACGATGGCCGAGATCGCCTGAGGCGCCCGCTTGTCCCTTAGCGTCCGCCGGCGCGCATCCACGCTTCCCGCGCGGGCAAGAGGCGCGAGGGCACGAGGCCGCGCACGCTGGCCTCGACGCGGCGCTTCAGCCCGGCCTCCATCCCCTGACGCCAGGCCACCTCGACATCAAGGGCCAGGCCGGCGGCAATATCCACCACCGTCACCCGGGCGGGCAGGGCGATCTGGCGGTCCGTGCGAATGCGCAGACCGCCGTTGGAGGTGTCGGTGATGACACAGGCCATCTCAAGCCCGGGGGCGATGACCACGCCGCGCCCCTGGGCCGGCTGTCTGGACTGTCGGCGGCGGTCGTCAGGCTGGGTCAAGGGCAGGGCTACTCAACGCGCGGCAGACGCGTCACGCGCGCCGCGGAGCCGATGTGCCGCACGGGGGGCACCACGTCCAGTTCCCTGGCGATCGCCGGCACCGGGCTGGCGGCGGCAGCAGGAGAAGGGCGATGTCAGTGCTGGCTCGCGGGCAGCCGGACAATCAGGCCGGTCAGGGTGTCCGATACGCGGATCTGGCAGGACAGCCGCGAGCCGGCCCGGACCTCTTCCGCGAAGTCGAGCATCGACTCCTCCATGGCAGAGGGCTTGCCCGTCGCCTCGTGCCAGGCCTCGTCGACATAGACATGGCAGGTGGCGCAGGCGCAGGCCCCGCCGCAGTCGGCGTCAATGCCGGGGATGTTGTTGCGCACGGCCCCCTCCATGACGGACAGACCCGACTTGACCTCGACCTCATGCGCGCGGCCGTCGTGCTCGATATAGGTGATCCTGGGCATGGAGCGGGTCATGGCAAAGGGGGCCGGCAGAGGCAAGGCCGTAAGTTGGCACCGTATCCGGAATATGGCATCGTGTCGCAATGGGCGATCTTCGGAAAATCACGGCGTTTGTCCCCGTCGAGCTGATGAATCGGGCTCAGTCCCTGTCTGGTGAGGGCGTAACCGAGACGCTGAGACAGGCGCTCGAGCGCTATTCCGTCTCGGAGTGGTCGCGGCGCATGCTGGAGCTCCGGGGCAAAGTCGATTTCAGCGATTTCGATCTCGACGCGCTCCGGAAGGACCGGGAGTTTGACGCCGCCGGGAATGTTCTTTGATCGCGGCCGACACCAGCAGCGTGATCAACTTTCTGACCCGGCAGGATACGCCCGACGCCCGCTTGATCGAGGCCGCGTTGCGAGCCGAGACCCTGCGGTTACCGCCGCCCGTCGTCGCTGAGCTCTTGTCGTCGGCGAGCGCCGAGCAGAGCTTGCGCGGTGTCGTCGATCAGGCGGGAATGCTGCCCATCAGTGATCATTTCTGGAGCGCTGCGGGAGCGCTCCGCCGGTCTCTTCTGTCGATAGGGTTCAAGGCGCGACTGAAAGACGCCCTGATCGTCCAGTGCTGCATAGACGCCGGGGTACCGCTCATCACCCGGGACACGGACTTTCGCCATTTCGCCACCCACTGCGGGCTGCAACTGGCGCTTTGATCAGGCCACCTGTCTCTGACGTCCGGGGGCCACCATCAGCTTCTTGGTTTCGGCGATGGCCTTGGCCGGATTCAGCCCCTTGGGGCAGACCTGAGCGCAGTTCATGATGGTGTGGCAGCGATAGAGTTTGAACGGATCCTCGAGGTCGTCGAGACGCGCCTGGGTCTGGTCGTCACGGCTGTCGGAGATCCAGCGATACGACTGCAGCAGCGCCGCCGGGCCGAGGTATTCGGTCTGGTTCCACCAGTAGCTGGGGCAGGCAGTCGAGCAGCAGGCGCACAGGATGCACTCGTACAGGCCGTCCAGCCTGGCCCGGTCCGCAGGGCTCTGCAGCCGCTCCGTGGTCGGGTCCGCATCGTCGGACTGGAGCCAGGGCTTGATGGAATCGTACTGGGCGTAGAACAGCGTCAGGTCGGTTACGAGGTCCTTGACCACCGCCTGGTGCGGCAGGGGGGCGATGGCGATGGTGCTGGAGCCGCACTCGTCCCAGCCCTTGGTGCAGGCCAGCGTGTTCCTGCCGTCGATATTCATCGAACAGGAGCCGCAGATGCCCTCGCGGCAGGAGCGGCGAAACGTCAGGCTCGGATCAAGGGTCGATTTGATGTGGATCAGGGCGTCCAGCAGCATCGGGCCGTGGTCGTCGGCCGAGACCTGGAACTCGTCCCAGCGCGGCGAGGCGTCGACCTCGGGATCGTAGCGATAGACCTTGTAGGTCTTGACGTTCTTTGCGCCCCTGGGAGCCTTGTGGACACGGCCCCGGGTCGGTTTGGAGCCACGGGGAAGGGTGAGCTGGACCATCGATTCCTCAGTAAACCCGCGCCTTGGGTTTGATATAGTCGATGTCCGAAGACATCGTGTATTCGTGCACCGGGCGGTAGTCGATCTGGACTTCCTGGCCGGGACGCTTCCAGGCCAGGGTGTGTTTCATCCACTCTTCGTCTTGGCGGTCCGGGAAGTCCTCGCGGGCGTGGGCCCCGCGGCTTTCCTTCCTGTTGGCGGCGCTCTCGATCGTCACCAGGGCCTGGTCGATCAGATTGTCATATTCAAGCGTCTCGACGAGATCGGTGTTCCAGATCATGCCGCGATCCGTGGTCTGGATGTCGGCCCCGCGCGCATGGATGTCGCGCAGAGTGGCCACGCCCTGGGCCAGGGTCTCTCCGGTGCGGAAGACGGCCGCATCGGACTGCATGGCCCGCTGCATCTCGCCGCGCAGCTTTGCCGTGGGGGTGTTGCCCGAGGCGTGGCGGAAGCGATCCAGACGCTCCAGATGGGCCTCGGTATGGGCGGCGGTCGCGGTCGGCGCGGCGGCGGCCTTGTCGACCACCTCACCGGCGCGGAGCCCGGCCGCGCGGCCGAACACCACCAGATCGGTCAGGGAATTGGACCCGAGACGGTTCGCCCCGTGCACCGACACGCAGGCCGCCTCGCCCACCGCCATCAGGCCGGGGACGACCGTATCGGCATTGCCGCCGACCTTGGTCAGGACCTCGCCGTGATAGTTCGTGGGGATGCCGCCCATATTGTAGTGAACGGTCGGGATGACGGGGATCGGCTCCTTCGTCACATCCACGCCGGCGAAGATCCTGGCCGATTCACTGATGCCCGGCAGGCGTTCGTGCAGGACGGCCGGATCGAGGTGATCCAGGTGCAGGTTGATGTGGTCCTTGTTGGGACCCACGCCGCGACCCTCGCGGATCTCCATCGTCATGGAGCGGGAGACGACGTCGCGGCTGGCCAGATCCTTGGCTGACGGGGCGTAGCGTTCCATGAACCGCTCGCCTTCGGAGTTGGTCAGATAGCCGCCCTCGCCGCGCGCGCCCTCGGTAATCAGACAGCCGGCACCATAGATGCCGGTCGGGTGGAACTGCACGAACTCCATGTCCTGCAAGGGGAGGCCGGCGCGAAGCACCATGGCGTTGCCGTCGCCGGTGCAGGTGTGGGCGCTGGTTGCGCTGAAATAGGCGCGGCCGTAGCCGCCGGTGGCCAGGATCACCAGCTTGGCGCGGAAGCGGTGCACTGTGCCGTCGTCCAGCTTCCAGGCGGTGACGCCGGTGCAGGCGACGGGTCCCGAAGATTGGGCTTCCATGATCAGGTCGAGCGCGAAATACTCGATGAAGAACTCGACTTCGCGGCGCACCGACTGGCCATAAAGGGTGTGCAGAATGGCGTGGCCGGTGCGGTCGGCCGCAGCGCAGGTGCGCTGCACCGGGCCTTCGCCATAGTTTTTGGTCATGCCGCCGAAGGCGCGCTGATAGATCTTGCCGTCTTCCGTCCGGCTGAACGGCACACCCCAGTGTTCCAGCTCATAGACCGCCTTGGGAGCCTCGCGGACGAGGTATTCGATGGCGTCCTGGTCGCCCAGCCAGTCCGACCCCTTGACGGTGTCGTACATGTGCCATTTCCACGAATCCTCGCCCATATTGCCGAGCGCCGCCGAAATGCCGCCTTGGGCGGCCACGGTGTGGGAGCGGGTCGGGAAGACCTTGGTGACGCAGGCGACCTTCAGTCCCTGCTGGGCGGCACCGAGCGCGGCGCGGAGGCCGGAGCCCCCCGCTCCGACGACGACAACGTCATAGGCGTGATCGACGAATTCATAGGCAGCCATCAGACGATCAGATCCCGAAACCGGCCGGCAGGGGTGCCGACCCGAGCGCCAGCCGCACAATGAAGAAGACGCTGGCCGCCGCCAGGGCAAGGCAGACGAGGTTCAGCAGGCCCAGCAACAGGGTCTTGGAGCCCGGCTTGTGGATGTAGTCCTCGATGATGACCTTCCACGCCAGGCTGGCGAAACCGAAGAAGATCAGGGCCGTCGCGGCCATCAAGGCGGCGTTCAGGGGGCTCGCGAACCATTGCAGCACCGCGTCATAACCCGCACCCGAGAGGGTGAAGGCGGTCGAGGCGACCCAGACGCCCAACGGCATCAGCAGAAACAGGGCGATCTTCTCCAGCGTCCATTCGCCGGCACCGTGCTGCTCGGAGACCCGGACGCCGTTGCGGTATTGGGCGGGGCGGTTCACAGCGACACCCTCCCGGCGACGAACAGGACGCCCCAGAACAGGACCGCCAGCGGGACCGGGCCCCAAACGGCGATATTGGACAACAGGTCGGCGGGCTTCAGGGTCAGCGCCTGCCCGGCATCATTGATCAGGTGGCGTCCGCCGTTGAGCAGAAAGGAAAACAGAACCACCGTCAGGCCGAAACCGACGATCAGACCCACCCCCGAGCCGGCGATGGCGAGCGCTGAGGCATAGGCGTCGGGCCCGAAGGCGGCGGCCGCCAACCAGGCGACCCCGATCACCGCGCCCACGCTGATCGCCCCGATGGTCGCCCGGAACAGGATCGAGGCGGTCATGGTGATGTGCCAGCGCCAGACCTGCAGATGCGGAGACAGCGGACGGGGACGACCATTGGGCTGGATCACGATCCGGCCGGTCTGGTCGAACGCCGGATCGTTGCCGGGCGAGAGGTTCGACATGCGAATGCTTCTCAAAAGTCGAAGTAGGTCAGGCAGAAAGCCGGATGGGCCATGGCTTTACGGACCGGGGCGGGGGAGTGTCAACGCGATGCTGCGGTGCAAACCGCCGCATGCCGGGACGCCGGTCACGCGCCAGGCGGAACCGATCACGATTGCGCGTGTTAGGCGTTCCGTCTGGTGTTGCGCGTCTTGAAACGCCAGTTTCGACGCCATGACGCTGCTTGCCCTGATTTCGCTGGTTGTTTCGCCGGGCCAGGACGGGACGGTGCCCTATAGTGCCCAGCTCTACGCGGCACCGGCGGTCCGACCTTTCGAGCCCCCGTCCAACTTCGGCCGGGTCACCGCCGAAGGCGACGGCGACGCCGGCATGCTGCGACGCCCCCTGGTCGTTCCCGTCGTCGTCGAGGCCTATCGCGGCAACTATGAATATACGCCGTCGGGAGCCGACACGGCCTATAACGCCGGGGTGGCCAATGCGGAGCGCGCCATGGACGCACGGATGGGGCCTCTGGACGGGCTCTGGCGCCTGCGGGACGGGGAGGGCCACGTATTGATGACCCTGTCGCTGAGCGACCCGGGTGAAACCCGGCCTCTGGAGGGGGCCTTTCGATCGGCCGATGCCACGGCCGAGATCGGGCCCCTCCGTGCCGCACAGCGCACAGCGGAGGCCCTCATGCTGGACCTGGACGGGGGCCGGGTGTCGCTGAGGGCCTCGGGCGAAGGCTGGACCGGCGTGCTGTCCCGGGGCGGGCAGGAACGCCGGGTCACGCTGGTTCGGTAATCATGTTCCGGTCATCCGCGCGAAGGCAGGCCATGACCGGAAATCCTACGCGGCGGCGACCCTCTGAAGCGTCTCCACAAGCGCCTCCGCCTCATACCTAACCCCGCCCGCCCGCCCCCAGACCGGATCGGGCCACAGACCATCGTCGCGGCGGCGCCCGACGACATGGACATGCAACTGGGCCGTGACATTGCCGAGGGCGGCGGTGTTCAGCTTGTCGATCGGCCGGTCCCGGCTGGCGCCGATCACGCGCACGAGGGTGCCGGCGCGCACGACCTCCTCCATCAAGACCGTGCGATCCGCAGCCGACAGATGTTCGAGCTCCGTCGCGCCGGCGACGCGGGGGATCAGGATCAGCCACGGAAACCGGGCGTCGTCCTGAAGCCGGACGTGGCAGAGGGGCCAGTCGACGGCGAAGATCGAGCCGGCCGCGAAGGCCGGATCGATTACGAACTCCACCATGCTCAGTTCAGGCCGTAGACCACGCAGGCCTGGTCGGTCAGCACCTGAAGCGGCGGTTGCAGCGCCAGCCGGGCGGCCTCAATCGCATCCTCGGAAGGCGCGCTGCCCGGGGCGGGGGGCGGAGGCGGCGGGGCCATGGCAATTTCGGCGCGGTTGCGGCTGCCGGTGACCACGATTTCGTCCACCGTCGTCGCCTGCGACGCGCCCGAGCCGTATGACGGCCAGCCGGCGAGGACGTCGGTCTGGCAGGCCCGGCCGGTCGGGTCGATGACCCGGACAGAGCCGAGCGTGGCCCCGGCGTTCTCCGCCGCCGCCAGAGCTCGCGCACGGGCATCGCGCATGGCGGCCGCCGCGAGGTTGGACTTGGCGGAGTTGTCCGGTTCGAGGCTGAAATAGACCCGGGCGATCGAAGCGGGCTGGGCAGCGATCACGGTCGCATAGACCCGCTCCAGCACAGCGACGTCGCGGACGGCGACACTGACGGTGGCCTGGGCCTCATAGCGTTCGATGCGGTCGGCGCGGGTGTTGTCGCGCAGGACGCCGTTTTCGTCCCGGTACTGGTCATACAGGGGCTGGGTGGTCAGGCTGGTCTCGACGCGGACCTTGTCGACGCCATAGCCGGCGAGGGTCTGGCTGAGGGCCCGGACCTGATCGGCGGCCTTGCGCGAGGCCTCGGCGACGCTTCGGTCCACGGTGCGGAAGCTGGCCGAAAAGCCGGCCCGGTTGGCCTGAAGCTCGACCCGAACATAGCCGATGGAGGCGATCACGGGATCGCGCATCCACCAAGGGGCAGGGATATAGGGCTGGCCGATACTGGCGGGCGGCGTCTGGGCCAGCGCAGGCGCGGCGGCGACGGCCAGCATCAGGGAGAGGGCAAGGCATTTTAGCATGATCGAACCTCCTCGGGGGTTGCGACCCTGCCCTGCCGCGCCACCGAGGCCAAGGGCCGGAGCCGGAATCATCGGCTCTTGTCAGCCCGGATCAGGCGACCGCACCCTGCTCCATCAGGAAGGCGTTCAGCTTGTTGCCGTCCGGATCGCGGAAATAGGCCGCGTAGAAGCCCTCGCTGCGCGGGCCGGGCGGACCCTCGCACAGGCCGCCGTTGGCCAGGGCGATGTCGTGCAGGCGATGGATCTGGTCGCGCGACGACGCCTCCAGCGCTACCATCACTCCGTTACCGACACTGGCCGCCTCGCCGTTGAACGGCCGGGTCAGGCCTATGCCCGCCCCGCCGCCCGGCGTGCCCCAGGCGATGAAGCCCGGCCATTCCATCATCCGCGACGTCCCCAGCTCGGCGGCGATGGCGTCATAGAATTTCGCCGCCCGCTCCAGGTCGTCAGTCCCCATCGTTACGTAGCCGATCATGATGTCTCTTCTCCCCGAAAGAGCGCGCACCGAAACACGAACAAAACACGAACGCAAGACCGTCGCCGGTCCTCGCCTTGCGGCCCCCCGCCCGCGGGTCTAGACCCCCGCCCGACAGCGGCTCGCAACCGCCGCAACACCCTCCGGAGACTGACACTATGGCTCGCGCGAAGATTGCCCTCATCGGTGCCGGAATGATCGGCGGCACCCTGGCCCATGTGGCGGCCCGTGAAGCCCTGGGCGACGTCGTCCTGTTCGACATCGCCGAGGGCACGCCCCAGGGCAAGGCGCTGGACATCGCCGAGGCCACGGCCGTGTTCGGCTCTGACGTCTCGCTCAAGGGCGCCAATGACTATGCCGACATTGCGGGCGCCGACGTCTGTATCGTCACCGCAGGCGTGCCGAGGAAGCCCGGCATGAGCCGTGACGACCTGATCGGCATCAATCTGAAGGTCATGAAGGCCGTCGGCGAGGGCATCAAGGCGCATGCCCCGAACGCCTTTGTGATCTGCATCACCAACCCGCTGGACGCCATGGTCTGGGCGCTGCAGAAATTCTCGGGCCTGCCGAAGGCGAAGGTCGTGGGCATGGCCGGCGTGCTGGATTCGGCCCGGTTCGCCTATTTCCTCGCCGAAAAAACCGGCGTGTCGGTGCAGGACATCCACGCCTGGACCTTGGGGGGTCACGGCGACGACATGGTGCCGATGGTGCGTCACTCGACCATCGGCGGCCTGCCCCTGCCCGATGCGGTCGCGGCCGGCCTGCTGTCACAGGCCGATCTGGACGCCATCGTCGACCGCACCAGGAAAGGCGGCGGCGAGATCGTGGCCCTGTTGAAGACCGGCTCGGCCTTCTACGCCCCGGCCGAGAGCGCCATCGCCATGGCCAGATCCTATCTGCTGGACCAGAAGCGCGTCCTGCCCTGCGCCGTCTGGCTGTCGGGTGAATACGGCCTGTCCGACCTCTATGTCGGCGTGCCGGCCATGCTTGGGGCCGGCGGCGTCGAGAAGGTGATCGAGTTCACCACCAATGACGACGAAAAGGCCATGTTCGCCAAGTCGGTGTCTTCCGTGCAAGGCCTGATCCAGGCCTGCAAGGATATCGAACCCTCTCTCGTTTAAGGGCGCTGTTGCCTGGCTCGCGCGCCGGTCCGATCTTGGATCTTCCGGAAGACAGGCTTTGCCTCGCTGCCTGAGCGCGGCGAGCCTCAGGTTCCTGCATGGCTTACTGAGCCGGAGCGTTTCCCGGCGGCGCAGGGTTGACCGTCCGGCCGAGGTCGATGGCCAGGCTGCGCCAGACCTGGATCGGGTCGTCCAGCTGGGCGGCCCCTCCGCCCTGTGACAGCAGAACATCGAACTGGGCCACGGCCTGGCCTTCGCCCCCCTCGTCCTCGGGCAGGGCATGGAAGGCCTTGACGAAGCGACGGTCGCCGTTCCAGCGCGCCACGATCTCCGGCGTGGCCTGGGGTCCCGAGAAGACGGCGGTGAACTGGGCGTCCGGGCAGGCCCCGCCGGTGCAGGAAAACAGCGTCATGACCCAGCGCAGCGGACCGTCGTCGACCAGCAGATAGACCCGGTCGGCGCTGGTCCGGGGGGGGGCCACGCTCAGACCGGCGGCCGTCAGCCGACCGGTAATCTCGGCCACCGACAGGCCGTTCCAGCGCGCAACAGGGGCCGTGGCCGGCGCGGGTGCCTGGGGCCCGACCTGGGCATGGGCTGGAAGCGTGAGGCCGGCGACAAGGCCGGCGAGAGCGAGACGGTTCATGGACGGTCTTTCGTTTGACCGGGCCACCCTAGGCGGCTTTGCGGCCAACCCAAGGCGCGGGCGTCAGTCCGCGTGGGCCGCCTGATCCAGCCACGACTGGCTCGACATCTCGTTCAGGCGCGAGACGGTGCGTTCGAACTCGAAAACACCGTCGCCCGCAGGATAGAGTTGTTCCGGCGATCCGGCCGCGATCGCGACCAGCCGGGTTCGCGCCTCATACAGGGCGTCGATCAGGGTCACGAACCGGCGCGCCGCCTGACGCCGGTCGGGCGTCAGGACGGGCACATCCTCAAGGAACAGGGTGTGGAACCGTTCGGCGACAGCTAGATAGTCCTGGGGCCCCAGCGGCACCTCGCACAGCTGGTCGAAGGTCGCGCGCGCCAGGCCGCCGGCTGTGCGCTCGACCACCACATCGCGACCCAGCACCGCCAGATGGGCCGGGCATTCGGGCATGCCGCCGCGCAGGTCCGCCCAGAGCTGTTCAAAGCCCATCCGCCGCGCCGCGCCGTCGCCGTTGAACCAGACCCGCGAGGCCTTCATCCGGTCCAGCCGCCAGTCGCGGGGCCCCGACAGCGCCACCACCTCGCAGCGCTCGACGATGTGGTCGATGAAGGGCACGAACAGCGGCCGGTTGATCCCGTCCCTGTAGAGCTGCTCCGGGGCCCGGTTGGAGGTGATGCACACCACCACCTTGCGTTCAAACAGGGCGTCGAACAGCCGGCCCAGGATCATGGCGTCGGCAATGTCGGTGACCTGCAGTTCGTCGAAGCACAGCAGCCGCGCCTCCGAGGCGATCAGGGCGGCGACCGGATCGATGGGGTCATCGCCCCGGTGCGCCCCGAACACCCGCTGGAGGGCCTTTCGGTCGCCCTCGCGCCACTGGCGGATCAGGTCGTGGGCCCGGGCCATGAAGGCGTGGAAATGCACGCGGCGCTTTCGCGACTCGGGTGCGCAGGCGAAGAACAGATCCATCAGGATCGACTTGCCCCGTCCCGGCGGCCCCCACAGGTAAATGCCGCGCACCTCCGGCACGCCGCCGAACACGCCGCGCCTGCCGAGGTCCAGCTCCAGCCGCGACAGGGCCTCGACCGCCGCCCCTTGCGCCGGATCGTGGGTCAGCAGGCCCTGTTTCAGGCGGCTGTCATAGGCGCGGGCGATGCGGGACGGCATGAAACCCGGGCATAGCCGTGCCCGCCGATGCTGAAAAGCGGTTGCTTCGCAGACGCGAACGCCTAAATGCCAAGCCTTGAGGTCACCATCCTCGAAACTCCCCAACGCGCGCTCAATCAGCGAGGCTCCGCAAGCCGAGCGTTAGCGCCACTACAAAGATGCGCTCAGGCCGCGAGCCACCGCGTGGCAAGCGCCAGCGCCTCCGAAGGACCGACAAGATGGGCTATTCCGTCGCCATCGTGGGCGCCACCGGCAACGTCGGGCGCGAAATGCTGACCATCCTCGAGGAGCTGGAGTTCCCCGTCTCCGGGATGCACGCGGTCGCCTCGCGCAAATCCAAGGGGATGGACGTCGCCTGGGGCGACAAGACCCTGAAATGCCAGGACATCGACAGCTTCGACTTCTCCAAGGTCGACATCGTGCTGATGAGCGCAGGCGGGGACGTGTCGCGCGCCTGGTCCGAAAAGATCGGCAAGCTGGGCCCGATGGTGATCGACAACTCATCGGCCTTCAGGAAGGACCCCGACGTCCCACTGATCGTGCCCGAGGTGAACCCCGACGCGATCCGGCTGGCGACGAAGAAGAATATCATCGCAAACCCCAACTGCTCGACCGCCCAGCTGGTGGTGGCGCTGAAGCCGCTGCACGACGCGGCGAAGGCGAAACGGGTGGTCGTCTCGACCTATCAATCCGTGTCAGGCGCCGGCAAGGAGGGGATGGATGAGCTGTGGACCCAGACCAAGGCCATCTACGGTCTGGGGGACGCCCGGCCCAAGAAATTCCCCAAACAGATCGCCTTCAACGTCATCCCCTTCATCGGGTCGTTCAACGAGGACGGCTATACCGACGAAGAGCAGAAGATGTCGGACGAGACCCACAAGATGCTGGACCCGGCGATCAAACTGACGGTCACCTGCGTGCGCGTGCCGGTCTTCGTCGGCCACTCCGAGGCTGTGACGGTCGAGTTCGAACGGCCGATCAGCCCCGACGAGGCCCGCGCCATCCTGCGCGAGGCGCCGGGCATCCAGGTGATCGATAAACAGGAGCACGACGGATACATCACCCCGGTCGACGCGGCCGGTGAACACGCGGTCTATGTCTCGCGGATCCGCAAGGACCACACGGTCGAGAACGGCCTGGTGTTCTGGGTCGTGTCCGACAACCTGAGGAAGGGCGCGGCCCTGAACGCGGTCCAGATCGCCCAGCTGCTGGACGAGACCGGCACGATCAAGCCCAGGAGCGGGTATCGCACCCTGACGGTTTGACGCCTTGACCCCACCCGCCCCTGCCCGCGCCGCCTTCCTGTCGGCGGTGGGCTGCTACGTGATCTGGGGCTTCATGCCCCTGCTGTTCATGGGACAGGCGGCGCTGGGGTTCTCCGCACCGGAAATCCTGTCGCACCGGGCCCTGTGGTCGGTGCTTTTCGCGGGGGGGCTGGTCTTGCTGGCCGGCCATTCAGGACAGGTGCGCGCGGCACTGGCACAGCCGATGACCCTGGCCTGGCTGGCGCTGGCGACGGTGCTGATCGCGATCAACTGGGGGATCTACGTCTGGGCCACGACCCATCACGCGACGCTGGAAGCCAGCCTCGGCTACTATATCAACCCCCTGCTCAACATGGTCGTGGGCCTGTGGCTGTTTCGCGAGCGGATTGATCGCTGGGGCTGGGTGGCCATCGGCCTGGCGGCCATCGGGGTGCTGTTCCAGGCCCTGGCCCTCGGTCGGCCGCCGTGGATCTCCATAGCCCTGGCCCTCAGCTTCGGGGCGTATGGAATCATCAAGAAGCGGGTGCCGGTGGAGGCCCAGGCGGGCCTGTTCATCGAATGCCTTCTGCTGCTGCCGTTCGGACTGGTTTGCGTGGCCTGGCTGCAGACACACGGGCTGGGACACGCCTTTGCGACACCCTTGACGTTGGGGTGGGCTCTGCTGAACGGACCGGCGACGGTCCTGCCGCTGGCGTTGTTTGCCTATGCCGCACGCCGGATGCCGCTCTCGACCATGGGCTTCATCCAGTTCCTGGCGCCCACGTTGCAGTTCTGCGTCGGACTGGCGGCGGGCGAGATCTTTACTCCCCTGCGGGCAGTGTCGTTCGTCTTCATCTGGCTGGGGGCCGGCGTGTTTGCAGCGGCGGCATTGTTGCGAGCACGCGCCGCGCGGCGGGCGATGGCCGAGGCGGCCCAACCGGTCTAGCCTTACGGCATGCACGGACCCCAGCGCCCCCCTTGCGAAGCCGGTCAGGTGCAGTCGGTGACCGCGGACGATGCGGGTCTTTCGCAGGGCCGCAAGCGGGCCATCCTGATTGCCACGGTGCTGGGCTCCGCACTGACCTTCATCGACGGATCGGCCCTCGGCGTGGCCCTGCCCGCGATCCAGCGTGACCTGGGCGCCGGCCCGGCGGCGGGCCAGTGGATTTCGAACGCCTATCTGCTGACGCTCGGTGCGCTGGTTCTGACGGGAGGAGCGGCGGGCGACAGGTTCGGGCGCAAGCGGGTGTTTCTGATCGGCGTCGTGCTGTTCGCCCTGGCCTCTGTGGCCTGCGGCCTTGCGCCTTCGGCCGAACTGCTGATCGCGGGCCGGGCCATACAGGGGATCGGGGCCGCGCTCCTGACACCCGGGGCGCTGGCCCTGATCGGGGCAAGTTTTCCGCCCGAGGAGCGCGGCAAGGCGTTTGGAACCTGGGCCGGGGCCGGGGCGCTGTTCGGTATGATCGGGCCGCTGGTCGGGGGCTGGCTGGCCGATCATGCGGACTGGCGCGCGATCTTCTGGATCAATGTGCCGCTGGCGTTGGCCACAATCTTCGTCACGCTGCGGGCGGTGCCGGAAAGCCGCGATCCCGATGCGAAATCGCTGGATGGGCTCGGCGCGGGGCTCGCCATTGCGGGGCTGGCCGCCCTGATCTGGGGTCTGACCGCCGCGCCGGACCGGGGGCTGGAGAATGGCTGGGTGCTCGGCGCACTGGGGGGGGGCGTCGCACTGCTGGCCGCCTTTGTGCTGGCCGAGGCGAAGGAGGCGCACCCGATGATGCCGCTGGGTCTGTTCCGCTCGCCGGTATTCAGCGGGATCAATGTTCTGACGCTGCTGCTCTATTTCGCCCTGAGCGGGGCCATGTTCTTCCTGCCGTTCGATCTGATCCGGGTGCAGGGCTGGAGCGCGACGGAAGCGGGCTCGGCCATGTTGCCCTTCGCGGTGGTGATGGGCCTGTTCTCGACCTCGGCGGGCTGGGTGGCGGACCGGTTCGGGGCGCGGCTGTCGCTCAGTGTCGGTCCGATCCTGGCGGGTGTGGGTCTGATCCTGCTTGCCCTCCCCGGTCGCGGCGCGGGCTATGTCGACGGGCCGCTGGCCGGGATGACGGTGCTGGCCATCGGCATGACCCTGGCGGTCGGGCCCCTGACGGCGGCCGTGATGGGCGCGGTCGATCCGGGCCGGACGGGCGTGGCGTCGGGCGTCAACAATGCCGTGGCGCGGGTCGCGGGGCTGCTGGCCGTCGCCCTGCTGGGTCTGGTCCTGTCTGCGATCTTTGTCGCGACGCTGGACGTCCCTGACGGCCGGTCGGTTCTGGGCGCGGTGATGGCAGGGGCCGACACCTCCGATGCCGCAATCGACGCCTTTCATACCGCCTTCCGTTGGGTAATGGGGCTGTCGGCGGCCTGCGCGGTCATCGCCGGGATCGTCGGTGGACTGACCGCGCCCGTTCGGGTTCAGAGCGCGGCGTAGAGCGCGCCAATCAATCGTTGCGCCCTCGGATCGCCGATCAGACGGGGCGACTGGCGGGTCATCACATAGGCCGCCGAAAGCCGCACCGACGGATCGGCGAAGGCGCAGCTGCCGCCCCAGCCACAGTGGCCGACGGCGTCCGGATTGGGGCCGAAGATGTCGAGACCCCGGTTGCGGGTGAAGCCGGCACCCCAGCTCATAACGAAAGGCAGCACCCTGTCCTGACCGAAGACCCGCTCGCGGGTAGCCTCCTCGATGACGGCGGGCGACAGCACGGTCCGACCGTCCAGCCGGCCCTCGTTTGCGACCATGCCCATGATGCGCGCCAGATCCAGCGCCGTGCCGTGCAGGTTGGCCGACGGGATCTCGATCGCACGCCATTCGGCCGAGCCGCGGCCACCGGGGGCCGACCCGCGGTCGAGGAAGGCCGAGGCCTTGATCGCGTCAATCGGTCCGAGGTCCGGAGCGGCAGAGGGCTTCCTCAGGGCCGCCACGCGGCTGTGCTCGGCTGCGGGCAGGCCGATCCAAAGGTCGAGGCCGAAGGGTCCGCCGAAATCCTGGCGCAGGGCCTCGCCCATGCTGCGGCCGTCCGCGAGCCGGTGCACCTCATTGGCCAGATAGCCGACCGTGACGGGATGATAGCCCGAGGCCGAGCCCGGCGGCCACATCGGGGCCTGGGCCGCTAGCCGGTCCAGCACGGCGCGGGCGTCGAACCAGAGGGCGGGATCGACCGACTGGTCGAAGCCGGGCAGGCCGGCCTGATGCGACAGCAACTGGGCCACGCTGATCTGCCCCTTGCCGTGTGCCGCGAACGCGGGCCAGAGGTGGGCCACCTTCTCCTCGTAGGCCAGCTTGCCGCGCTGGACAGCCGAGGCGATCAGCAGGGCCATGACCGCCTTGCCGGTCGAAAAGACGGGGACAAGGGTCCGCTCGGTAAACGGTGTCTTCTCGCGGGGGTCGGCGTGGCCCGCCCAGAGGTCGATCACCGTCTCGCCGTCAAGAACCACCGAAAAACGCGCGGCCTGTTCGTTCAACCCGTCGGGCGCATCGGTGAAATTACTGCCGAACGCGTCCTTCACTGCGGCGTAGCGCGGCGGGCAGAAGCCGGAGATGTCAGGCGAGGCGTCGATCATCCGGCGCTCTTATCCGGTGAATGTGACGCCCGCCACTTCAGCACGCCCCGGGCAGCGACCACGCCGGACGCGAGGCTGGCCTGCAGCAGATAGCCGCCGGTCGGGGCCTCCCAGTCGATCATCTCCCCGGCCACGAAGACGCCCGGTCGGGCGGTCAGCATCAATGATGGATCGAGGCTGGCGAACTCGACCCCGCCGGCGGTCGAGATAGCCCGTGCCAGCCCCTGGATACCGGTGAGCCGGAGCCGGACCGCCTTGATCCGTTTGGCCAGCTTTTCGAACCCGGCCGGAACCTCGCCGATCTCGCGCAGCAGGGCAATGGCGACCGGCGACAGGCCGCCGGCCTTCCTGAGATGGTTGGTGATGCTGTCCTTGCCGCGCGGGCGGGCCAGACGCTCGGCCAGGGCGGCCTCGCTCAGGTCAGGGCGCAGGTCGATGACCAGGGTGGCCGAGCCGTCCGCCGCGATCGCCTCGCGCAGCGCCGCTGACAGGGCGTAGACCCCCCCGCCCTCGACCCCGTAGCGGGTGACGACCAGTTCGCCACGCACGGTGGTGTCGCCAAACGTCAGGGTGGCGGGCTTCAGCACATGGCCCGCGAACCGCCCGGTCAGAACCTCGGACCAGGCCAGGTCGAATCCGGCATTGGCGGGGGTGAGGGATGCTACGGCGACGCCTTCGGCCTGAAGTGCCGGGACCCAGGCCCCGTCGGAGCCGAGGCGGGGCCAGCTGGCACCGCCCAGCGCCAGGACGACGGCGGACGGATGTTCCAGCACTTCGCCGTCGGGCGTGTCGAACACCAGGGCCTCGCCGCGCCAGCCGGTCCAGCGCGAGCGGGTGCGTACCTCGACGCCGAGCCCCGCCAGCCGCACCAGCCAGGCGCGCAGCAGGGGTGAGGCCTTCATGGCGCGGGGAAAGACACGGCCGCTGGAGCCGACAAAGGTGGCCTGGCCCAGCCCCTGCGCCCATACGATCAGATCGTCCGGAGAGAAGGCATCCAGCCAGTCGCCGACCGGTCCTTCGGCCCCGCCATAGCGCGACAGGAAGGCCGACTGTGGCTCGGAATGGGTCAGGTTCAGCCCGCCCCGCCCGGCCATCAGCAGCTTGCGGCCGACCGACGGCATCCGGTCGTGGACCACGACCCGGGCCCCCGCCCGGGCGAGGGTCTCGGCCGCCATCAGCCCGGCGGGGCCCGCCCCGATGACGTGGACGGCGGTCTCTGCGGGCTCGGTCATCGGGCTCCTCTACCGCGCCCGGGCTTGCGACGGAACGTCCGTTCACGCCATACGCTTGCGGGATCATGAGCGTCGCCTTCACGCGCGAGGAGGATCTGGAGGCCACGGCCGCCGATCTGCCCGACCGCCCCGTCTCCCCCCATCCCAATCTGGTGACGCCGCAGGGTCTCGCCGCGATCGAGGATGCCCTGGCCCGGGCGCGGGCGGGGTATGCTGCGGCCCAGGCCTCGGGCTCGATCGAGGCGGACCGCACGGCCATGGCCCGGGCCACGCGGGACCTGCGCTACTGGTCGGCGCGACGGTCCAACGCCCAGCTGGTGGAAACCGTGGCCGACGGCCGCGTTCGCTTCGGCGGATCGGTGACGATCGAGCGCCAGGACGGCCGGACCCAGACCTGGCGCATCGTCGGCGAGGACGAGGCGGACCCCGCCAAGGGCTCCGTCAGCCACGTCTCGCCCCTGACCCGCGCCCTCTTCGCCAAGGGCGTCGGCGATCACGCCCTGGTGGCCGGACAGCCGGTCGAGATCATCGCAGTGGACTGAACGGCCGCCCGGCCCCACATTGGGTCCCGACGGGTGCCCCCGCGCTCACTCCGCAACCATCGTCATCCCCGCTCCGGCGGGGACGTGTCGCGCGCGACAGCGCCAGCAACAAGGACCGACCTCTTCATGGCCAGAAAACCCAACTACGGTTTCGAACGGATGGAACGCGACAAGGCGGACGCCGAAAAGGCCGCCCGCAAGACCGCTGCCAAGCTGGCCAAGAAGGAAGCCAAGGCCCGCGGCGAGGACGTCGACCACCCCGACTGGCAACCGCCCCAGGACTAGATCGTTCGGCCTCGTGGTTGGCCCCGGTCACGGCGCGGTCGCGTCCGACCCGGGGCCGGGCTGACTGGGGACGACCATGGCGGCGCGCGGCGAACTCGACACCTATCAGGCGAAGCGTCGCTTCGGCGACACGCCCGAGCCGAAAGGCCGCAAGGCCGTCGCGAAAGCCTCCGCCCCGCGCCGCTACCTGATCCAGCGGCATGCGGCGACCCGCCTGCATTATGATTTCCGCATCGAGATCGACGGGGTCTTGAAATCCTGGGCCGTGACCCGGGCTCCGTCGCGCGACATCGCCGTCAAGCGGCTGGCGGTCGAGGTCGAGGACCATCCGCTGGACTACGGGTCCTTCGAGGGGACCATCCCCGCCGGCAATTACGGCGCCGGCACGGTTCAGATGTGGGACACCGGGACGTGGGAGCCGCAGGAGCCGGATCTGGAGACGGCGTTCGCAAAGGGCCAGATCAAGATGGTCCTGCATGGCCAGCGGCTGGTCGGCAAATGGGCCCTGATCCGGCTGAAGTCCGATCGCGGCAAGCCCGAGAGACCGGGAAAGCCGCGATCCAACTGGCTGCTGATCAAGGAGAAGGATGAGTTCGCGGTCCCGGGCGAGGGCGACGCGCTGGCCGAGATCGACGCCTCTGTGACCACCGGCCGGTCCCTGGCCGAGATCGCCGGGGGCGCGGCGCAGTGGACCGCCTCCAGAAAGACCGGCCAGAAGGCCCCGCCCAGGCCGAGGGCGTCCAAGGCCCTGGCGAACCCGTCGAAGCGGCCCCCTGCCTTTGCGCCGATCCAGCTGTGCAAGGCGGTCGATCATCCCCCGTCCGGGTCAGGCTGGGCGCATGAGATCAAGTTCGACGGCTATCGCCTGCAGATCGGCGTGGGTGGCGGCCAGGCCGTGCTACGCACCCGATCCGGCCTCGACTGGACCGCGAAATTTCCCGAACTGGACGCCGACGCCGCCCAATGGCCGGACGCCGTGATCGACGGCGAACTGTGCGCCCTGGCCGAAGATCACAGACCGGACTTCCCGGCCCTGCAGACGGCGATCTCGGAGGGCGACACGGGCGAGCTGGTCTATTTCGCCTTCGATCTGCTGTTCGAGGGGGCCGAGGACCTGCGCGCCTTGCCCCTGTCGCACAGGAAGGCGCGGCTTCGGGCCTGGCTCGACCGGATCCCGAAGGCCCCGCGCGCGCGCCTCCGCTTCGTCGAACATTTCGCTTCTACCGGTCAGGCGGTGCTGGAAAGCGCCTGCCGGATGGATCTGGAAGGGGTGATCTCCAAGCGGCTCGACGCCCCCTATTCGCCGGGACGGTCGACGACCTGGGTCAAGTCCAAATGCCGGGGCCGCGACGAGGTGGTGATCGGCGGCTGGGCCTCGGACGGGTCGCGGTTTCGATCCCTGATTGTGGGGGTTCAGGATGTGGATGCGAAGGCCGGCCATGGGTTGAGACATCTCGGCCGGGTCGGGACAGGCTACAGTCAACCATTGCTTAACACCCTGATGTCGGCCCTGAACGCGGCGGCGGCGGACACCAGCCCCTTCGTCGGCAAAAATGCCCCTAGAGGCGGGCCGGACATCCACTGGCTGAAGCCCGTTCTGGTCGCCGAGATCGAGCACGGCGGCTATACCGACACCGGCTCCCTGCGGCAGGCGGCGTTCAAGGGACTGCGCGAGGACAAGCCGGCCGGCGAGGTCGACACGGCCCCACGGCCGGCTGCGCCGGCGTCCGGCAAGGCCAAGGTGACCGCGTCGCCCGCGCTGCAGATAGTCCCGACCGGCAAGGCACGGACGGTGGTGGCGGGCGTGACCATCTCCAACCCCGACAAGGTCCTGTGGCCGGCCGCCGACGGCCATGCGGCGATCACCAAGCTGGAGCTGGTCCGGTTCTACGAGGCGGCGGCGGAGCGGATCCTGCCCCATGTCACCGACCGGCCGACCTCGATCATCCGTGCGCCAGAGGGGATCACGGGCGAGATCTTCTTCCAGCGTCACGCCATGCCGGGAACCAACCCCCGGCTGAAGCTGATCGATGTGAAGGAACGAAAACCCTATGTCGGCGTGGTCGATGTCGGCGGCCTGGTGGCCATCGGCCAGTCGGGCGGGCTGGAGCTTCACCCCTGGGGCTGCAGGCCGGGCGATCCGGAAACGCCCGATCAGATTACCTTCGACCTCGACCCCGACGAAGGGCTGGACTTCGCCGATGTCATCGCGGCGGCCCGGGTGATGAAGATGCGGCTGGAGGCTCTGGGGCTGCACCCCTTCTGCAAGACCACCGGCGGCAAAGGGCTGCACGTGGTCGTGGCCATCCGGACGGACGCCAGGAGCCGGATTGAATGGGACCAGTGCAAGGCCTTCGCCAAAGCCGTGTCGGAGCAGGTGCGGCTGGACGCGCCCGACCGGTTCACGACCACCCTGGCCAAGAAGGCGCGGGGCGGAAAGATCTTCCTCGACTATCTGAGGAACGGTCGGATGGCGACGGCGGTGGCGCCCTGGTCGCCCCGCGCCCGGCCCGGGGCGGGCATCGCCTTCCCCCTGTCCTGGGGGCAGGTGAAGGCGGGGCTGGACCCGAAGGTCTTCAACCTTCGGACCTGGCCGGCCCTGCTGAAGAAGCCTGACCCATGGAAGGATTTCCGCGCGGGGGCGGTGAATCTGCGTCCGGTGCTGAAACAGGTCGGGGTCTGACGTCTCCTCCCCGTTCGCGGAGGCGAATGGGGAGGAGACGGTGGCGTTTACGCGAACTCCGCTTCCAGATCGGCCAGACGGGCTGCCTGGTCCTCGGCGATCAGGGCGTTGAGCAGGGCGTCCAGATCGCCTTCGAGGATCTGGGGCAGGCTGTGCAGGGTCAGGCCGATGCGGTGATCGGTCACCCGCCCCTGCGGGAAGTTGTAGGTGCGGATGCGCTCGGACCGGTCGCCGGAGCCGACCTGCGACTTGCGCGCGTCCGACCGGGCTTCGTCCTTCATCTGGCGCTGCATGTCGTAAAGACGCACGCGCAGGTTCCGCATCGCCTTGTCGCGGTTCACGTGTTGGGACTTCTCCGACGAGGTCACCACGATACCGGACGGGAAATGGGTGATCCGCACGGCCGAATCTGTCTTGTTGACGTGCTGGCCGCCCGAGCCCGACGCGCGATAGGTGTCGATGCGGATGTCCTTGTCCTGGATGTCGATCTCGACATCCTCGACCTCGGGCAGGACGGCAA
>Ga0163144_10006414_pt1 | contig 25956 bp, 22 predicted proteins | sample OliLak19BULKMAT1_FD_123175 | JGI IMG/M metagenome (GOLD analysis project Ga0163144, IMG submission 123175) | Freshwater microbial mat bacterial communities from Lake Vanda, McMurdo Dry Valleys, Antarctica - Oligotrophic Lake LV.19.BULKMAT1 | ecosystem: Environmental > Aquatic > Freshwater >...
ACGGCTTGCCGTTCTGCGCGAGCCAGGCGGCGTGATACATGAGATGGCGACCGGCTTCGATTTCGGTGGCCATGTCCGACAGCTGGAACTGAATGCCCTGGAATGACGCGATGGCCTGTCCGAACTGCTTCCGCACCGACGCGTACCTGAGCGCCTCATCGAACGCGCCCTGTGCGATGCCGATCGACAACGCGGCGATACCGATGCGACCAGCGTCGAGCGTCTTCATGAAATTCACGAAGCCGCGCCCCTCGGTGCCGAGCAGGTTTTCTGCCGGGACTTCGACGTTGTCGAACAGCAACTCGCGGGTGTCCGAGGCTCGCCAGCCGAGCTTGTCTTCCTTTTTGCCGGAGCTGAAGCCGCGCATCGGCGCCAACGATGGATCGTGGCCGACGCCATACTTCAGGCATGCATCGAGGTCGACGGAATCCTTGGTCAAGATGAAGGATGAGATACCTTTGGTGCCTTGCGAAGCATCGGTGACGGCGGTGACGACGAAGATCTCGCCGACACCGGCATGCGTGATGAATCGCTTTGACCCATTGAGCACATAGTAGCCGTCCTTTTTCTCTGCGGTGGTGCGCGTGCCGCCTGCGTCGCTGCCGGCGTTGTCTTCTGTCAATCCGAAGCCACCGAGCACTTTTCCGCTGGCCAACAGCGGCACGTAGCGCTCGATCTGCTCGCGCGTACCGAAGTTCACGATCGGCGACGTGCCGAGTGTCGTGTGTGCGCTGATGGTGATGGAATGCGAGGCATCGACGCGCCCGAGCTCTTCGATCGCGATCATGAAGCTGAGCGTGTCGAACCCTGCCCCACCGACGTCTTCGGACCACGGAATGCCAAGCAGTCCGAGTTCGCCCATCGCCTTGACGTTCTCCCACGGGAAGGACGCATCGGCGTCGTGCTGCGCCGCCACGGGCGCGACTTGTTCACGTGCAAACGCTCGCACCATATCGCGCACGGCGAGATGCTGTTCGGAAAAATACAGACTGTCGTCCATGGATTGATCGGAGGGAATTCCTGCTAGCGACTGCGGGGGCGGGACCGAAGGTGCGTAGGTCGCGAGCTCGCCCGCGGTGGCGCTACTTCGGTGGTGCCGAGGCAACGATCGCAGGCGTCGCACTGCGGGCGCACTTCGGGATCACCGAAATAGCGCAGCACGAACGCGCGACGGCAAGCGCGTGTTTGTGCATATCGCTGCATCGCCTCAAGACGACCAACGTCGGACCGACGTCTCCGCTCGAGTGCGGTCCAGTCAACCGGCAGCCACTTCGCGTCACGACACCGCGCCGCGAGGCGAAAACCGGACCCGGTTTTCGCCCATGATACAAACTGCTGTGATTCGAGGCGTTCAAGCACAGGGACGATTCCCATCCATCCCCCGAAGCCGGATGGCAAGCCGCGGAGGTCGATGGAGGCGCCCAGTTCAAGTCGCTTGCCGACGGCGCGCCAGAGTGTGCGCAGCACGTCGCGATCGTATTGGCGATCGCCGGTGAGTTCGCGCGTGATACGGGCTGGGGCGGCGAGCAGGCGGACCCAGACGCGACCAGCGGGCGCCGGTTCGATGGTGAGTGCGCCGGCGGCGACGAGTGCGCGCATCGCAGCGCCGGCTTTGCGATCGCCCGCCTTGGGAGGCAATCGCGCCGCGATGTCATCGAGTGTCAGTTCGACGAACCCTGCCTTGTCGGATTCCGCGCGGAGCAGCGTCCACAACTGTTCGATGAGCGCGCGATCCGGATGTGCCTGTTCGATGAAAAACTCGTGCGTGAAGCGATCGGGGTACGCGTGGAGCAGCACGCACGTGCTTGGCTTGCCATCGCGACCGGCGCGTCCTGCTTCCTGATAGTACGCCTCAATGGAGCCCGGCATCGCGTGGTGGACGACAAGCCGCACATCGGACTTGTCGATTCCCATGCCGAACGCGCTGGTTGCGACGATGACGCGCGCATCCTCACGCATGAACGCATCCTGCGCGCGCTGTCGCAGTCCATCATCGAGTCCTGCGTGATACGCGACTGCGTCAACCCGCGCGCGCACCAGCATCGACGTGACGCGTTCGACGGCTTTGCGCGTGGGCGCGTAGACGATGGCCGGACCGGGCGCTTGGCGCAGCCACTGCACCGCCGCCTTGTCCTTGTCGTCCTGCGTGCGGGTCGAGGCGACGTGATACGTGAGGTTGATGCGATCGAACCCGGCGACGACAACGTCTGGATGATCGAGCGCGAGTTGCCTGACGATGTCGTCACGGACAGCCGGTGTCGCGGTTGCGGTGAGCGCGACCGTTTGCGGTGAGCCAAGGCGTTCGCGAATGAGTCCGATACGCCGATAGCTTGGCCGGAAGTCGTGCCCCCACTCACTGATGCAGTGGGCCTCGTCGACGGCGAGCAGCACGACGCCGATGTCCACCAACTTCTGCAAGGTGCGACCTGCCTCCATGCGCTCGGGGGCCAGATACAGCAGCTTGAGTGATCCGTCGCGCGCCTGCGCCAAGCGATCGGCGACATCGCCGCTGCTCAACGTGCTGTTGATGAACGCGGCCGACAGTCCGCGCCGTTCGAGCGCGTCGACCTGATCTTTCATGAGCGAGATCAGCGGCGAAATAACGACGGTAAGTCCGTCGCGCATCAATGCCGGCACCTGATAGCACAGCGACTTGCCGCCGCCGGTGGGCAGCACGACCAGCACATCACGACCCGAAAGCACCGCTTGCACGGCGCGGATCTGCGGCGGGCGGAAATCGGGGTAGCCGAACTTCTCGCGCAGTGTGACGCGCGCACCGTCGAGTGTGCCGAATGTTGCCGCGCTGGTCATGCCCGCAAATAAACGAAGCGATAACCGGATCGCGTTACCGAAACCATGCCAGTCCGCTCATCAGACCGCGCGATTGAAGTGGCCGCGGGTGAAGACGCCGTCGAGCAGTGTGCGCGTCGCGGTCAGCGCGGGCTCGCGTGATTCGGCGAGGGCATCCAGTGCATCGCGATACGCGCGCGTGATCTCAGTCACCGCGTCGCCCGGCACGTTGAACAGAAGCTGGAAGCCGCGAATGCCATGTGCCCAGAGTGTCGGCAGGTACTCCGAGGCATCGATCGGTCGCGAATGCAAGAGACGGTTGCGGCAGGCTGAGTCTGTGGCGACAGCAAAGGTGTAGCCGGCAGGATCGGTGATGGAGACGTTGACGTGCTTCTGCACGCACAGATCGCGGCAGGTGGCGGGTTCTCGATCGAACGCGGCCGACAGCACGCAATGCTCGATCGTCATCCCTTCCGGCCGACCGTAGACGAGTACGTCGAATCCTGCGCCGCCCCACGGCTTTACCAGCGCGCCGATCTCGTCGAGTGTGAGCTCGATGGAGGCCGTAAGCTGCTTGGCGCCGAGCTCGAAGAGCAGCGCTGCGGTGTGCGCGTTGAAGGTGTTGGTGGCGTAGTCGGCGATGACATCGGTACCGGCGCTTCCCTGCTCGGCAACGAGTCCGAGATGACCCGACAGCAGTGACAGTCCGAGCGCCAGCCACTTGTCGAGTCGCTTGCGTTCGTCGGGGCGCACGATCGTGGGCGTGCGCAAGCGGAGCGAGACACCGAGCGTGGCAAGGTGGTCGCGCAGTGCGTTCACGCGCGCCAGCGGTGGCGCGGGATGACGCAGGAACGGATCGAAAACGATTTCGGTGGCGCCAGCGGCGGCTGCCGCGCGCGCGTCATCGAGATTGTAGACGATGGCGCGCAGAGCGAACGCCGTCTCGCTCTCGACCGGAGCGTCGGTGATGATCCCTGGCACGTCGGCCACGGCCTCGGCGATCTGCGCATCACGCGTCGCCGTGCGGCTCATGAGCATCCAGCCCAGCCGTTCATCCAGCTGTTCGACGGCCTGTTGACGTATGCGATTGAGTTCGCTGATTGGCAGGAACAGTCCGTCGCCAAGCCCGCTGGCCTCGAGCGATGCAAGCACGAATGCGGTCTCGCCAAGGCGACCGAGCTGTTCACGAAGCTGCGTGAGATCGAGGCTGCGTCTGGAGGCCGGCGCAAGCGGTGTCTCCCCACGCACGGTGACCTCGTTTTCGCCAAACGACCAGGTGGTCTTGAGCGGACCGCCGGCGTGACCGAACACGCGCACGTTCACCGCCGTGCGTCCGACTCTGGCGGGGACGGCCACGTCCGCAAAGCTCTCCTGAGCCGTACGCATGAGGGTCACATCGCTCGAACGTACGACACGCCAACCGGTGTTCGCGCGCACGCGCATGCCGAGTGCCTGGCGATGCATGCCGTTGCGCAGGGAGATCGTGCGCACACCAGAGACGAGACCGCCAATCGTCGTGGCGACATTTGCGTCGGGCGACTCGAATCCGATGCCGTCGCCGATCGCAATGGCGTGCGTGACGTCGACGAGGATATCACTTCCGTCGCGACCGACCACGGTACCGATTGGCAGGCCACGATTGTCAGGCTGCGTGCGCGTGATATACTCGCGACCCTCGCGGCCACCGTACATGCCGCTGGTATTGCCACGACTGAAGATCTGCACCAACGGCTCGATCTCGTCACTCGGCGGCGGTGCAGACTCTCCCGTCGCGATTCGATCGAGCCAGGTACGGTACGCGTGCGTTACGGTCGCGACGTATTCGGGCTTCTTCTTGCGCCCTTCGACCTTGAGGCAGCCGATGCCGAGTTCGGCGAGCTGCGCGAGATGGTCGTGTGCCGCAAGATCCTTCGCCGAGATCAGGAATCCGCTGTCGAGCGTCGCCTTCGTGCTTTCGTCGGTGAGCGTGTAGTCCTTGCGGCATGACTGTGCGCACGAGCCGCGATTGGCCGAACGTTCGGAGATCATGCCGGACATGAAGCACTGTCCGGAGTACGAGATGCACAGCGCGCCGTGGATGAACGTCTCGAGTCCGAGCTCCGGGACCGCCTCACGAATGGCGCGAATGTCAGTGAGCGTGTTCTCGCGGGCAAGCACCACGCGCTCGACGCCGAGTTTCTGCATGACCAGCGCGCCCGAGGCGTCGTGCACGGTCATCTGCGTGGAGCCGTGTACTTCGAGTTGCGGGTAGACGCGCTGGATCAGTCGAACGACCCCCAGATCCTGCACGATGGCGGCATCGATACCGCGATCGACGCACTCGCCGAGGTACGTGAGAGCGTCGGCCAGCTCCTGCGGCTTGATGAGCACGTTGAACGTGAGGTACACGCGGACACCGCGCGCGTGCGCAACAGCGCAGGCCTGCGCGAGCTCGTCGAGCGAGAGCTGCGCCCCCTCATCACGCGCGTTGTACAGCGACGCGCCCAGATAGACGGCGTTTGCGCCGTTGGCCACGGCCGCACGCACGGCATCGAGCGTGCCGGCGGGCGCGAGGAGTTCGGGGACGCGGGTGAGAGGCATCCGGGAAACTTAGTCGGGGCCGGGGCCGCAGCAGAAAACCGGAGATGGCCCGGATGTCCGCTCCGGCGATCGACGTCGGATTTTCGCGGGAACAGCGAACTGCGACTGCAACTGACTATCGCGGATACGAACGGATTGAACACGGATGGGCGGGGATGAACCCCCAAAAACTTTCGTTGGATCCCTGAGACTCCCGATGAATCCGCTTCTGTCCGTGATAGTCAGTCGTGGTTGCTGATGCTGCTGCCTTTTTGTTGATTTTGCTGTTGCTGAGCCTACAGCTTCCCTGCACGCGATCGTCTGATCTTGAGCACCCAACGGACCGCCAGTGCGAGGAGCAGACAGCCAATCGCGACCCAGCGCGGCCAGTCTGCACCGGTGCGGACCGAGTACGCGAAGGCGACGATGCCAATGCCGATCAGGATCAGCCGCAGCTCAGTCATGGGGCCGGTGGGAGTTGGGCCGCGGCTGCCTCAGCGTCGGATACATCGATCACCATGCGAAGCAGCGCGGTTGAATACACTTTCCCTTGCGCGTCGGTCTTGAGCGACAACGTGCCGCCCCCGTCGAGCGCGCCGTGCAACAGAAAATTCAGCGCGCCGAGATTGGGCAGCTCGAACCGAACGACGTCGCCGTGAATCTGTCCGGCGAAGTGCTGCGCCACGCGATCGCGAGTGACGTACCGATCCAGCACCGCGTACCACTGAGGGCGCAGCGCGATCAGTCCAACATTGGCCGTGTCCCCCTTGTCACCGCTGCGCGCGTGCGCGATGTCCACCAGTCGAACATGCATGTCGATTACTCCAGGACGCGAACAGCGGTGGTGACCGCGCGCTTGTCGAGCAGCGCAGGCCAGTAGGCGACAATCTCCTCTACCTTCGGGCGGCCGCCGGCAAAGCCGGTCACGCTTGGCGGACCATTGAGCACCAACGGTGCGATCTCGCGCGTGAATCGTTCGACCGCTGCGCGGTCATTGCCTCGCACACCGATGCGCCACTGCACCTCGGGGGCGTCGCGACCCTCACCGGCCAGTGCGCCATGCGTTGCATTCGCGCCGACGAACTCGCTCAGGATGTGATCGAACGTGAGGCCGAGATTGTCGAGACGTTCGCGTAGCACGCGATCGGCCAGTTGCGCCTTCTCCATCGCGTCGGGCCATGAGTACACCAACGATCCCACCGCCTTGTAGCCGGCGCGATAGGCGATCGACACCTTGAGGAACGGCGTCGGATGTGCGCCGGTGATTCCGTGCACGCGCACACGGTTCTCGCCATCGGGTGCCACGCGAATGCTGGTGAAATCCGCCACGACATCCGGTGTGATGTACGCCTGCGGGTCGCCCATCTCGTACACCAGCTGCTCCGTCACACTCGGCACGTTGATGCGGCCGCCCGTGTTCGGATGCTTGGTGATGACGAACGATCCGTCTGCCGACGCTTCGGCGATCGGGTAGCCGACGTTCGCGAGGTCCGGGATGTTGCGCCAGTCGTGCAGACAGTTGCCGCCCGAGCTCTGTGCGCCGCACTCGAGGATGTGGCCCGCCACGATGCCGGCCGCGAGTGCGTTCCAATCGTCTGCCGCCCAGCCGAACTCGTGACGCAACGGCGCCATCGTGAGCGCGGTGTCGGTGCTGCGACCGGTCACGACCACGTTCGCGCCCTGCTGCAGCGCTTCCACGATCGGCGTCGAGCCGATGTACGCATTCGCTGACAACACACGATCACGCACGGTGGACAGCGGTTCGCCGGTGTCCATGTTCGCCAGGAGATGTCCTTCTGCGATCAACTCATCGATGCGATGCAGAATATCGTCGCCCGTGACCACGCCGATCCTGATCTTGCCGCGCACGCCATGCCTGGCTGCGGCATCGAGCAACGCTTCGGCGCACGCGTCGGGATTCACACCGCCGGCGTTCGCGATCACCTTCACGCCGCGTTCGGCCACGGCGGTGAACACGCTCTCCATCGCACCGATGAAGTCACGCGCATAGCCCATGCGCGGATCACGTTCCTTCTGCTTCTGCAGAATGGACATCGTCACTTCGGCGAGATAGTCGAGCATCAGATAGTCCACCTGACCGCCTTCGACCTGGCGACGCGGCGCTTCGAGCCAGTCACCCCAGAACCCCTGCCCGCTCGCGACGCGGACCACCCGCTTTTCATCGATCATACTGACTCCACGGAGAGCTCCAGAAACGGGGTGACATCATGCCGTCGCGCCGAACATGGGCGGCAGCACGAACGCACCGAGATGAGGACCGGGGTTGTTGCCGGCTGCGCGAAGTGCGAGCGCGAGCATCGTCCGCGTGTCTTCAGGAAAGAGAATGGTGTCCGCAAAGCCGCGCGCCGCGGCATGGCGCGCGTCGAGTTGCGCTTCGTAGTCCGCGCGCATCGCATCGACGGCCTGCGTGACTTCGGGCGAAGCGGCGACCCCAGCTTTCTTCGCCGCTTCGAGCGCGGGACCATGAACCGCCTGAATCGCGGCTTCGCCTTCCATCACCGCCATGCGACCAGTCGGCCACGAGAAGAGGAAGTCAGGATCGAAGCCCTGCCCCGCCATCGCGTAGTAGCCCGCACCACTCGCATGATTGACCGTCAGCACGATCTTCGGCACGCGCGCGCAGGCCATCGCTTCAACAAAGCGCGCACCGGCGCGGATGATGCCTTCGTGCTCAGCATCGGGGCCCACCATGAACCCGGACACGTCCTGCACGAAGAGTAACGGGATCCCCTGGCGTTCACATCGATCGATGAAGAAGGCGACCTTCTCGGCGCTCTCCGCGTAGATGATGCCGCCGAAGCGCGGACGCTCGCCGGCGCGACCCTTGATGAGGCCCCGCTGGTTGGCGATGACACCGACAGCGATGCCTTCGATGCGCGCGTCGCCGCAGATCATTTCCTTCGCCAACTGCGGCTGGAACTCGTCGATCGCACCGTCATCCAGGACAGCCTTGAGCAAGCTGTGCATGTCGTACTGCATGCGATGATCGCCTGGCAGGAGGCTATACAACTCCTCTGAAGGAATGGCCGGCGGACGATGCGCACCAGCAACCGTCGCGTTCGATCTCGGCAAACGTGAGACGAGCGCGCGCAACTTCTCGAGACAGGCCACGTCGTCTTCTACGGCATAGTGCGCGACACCCGAGACTTCGGTATGCGTGATCGCGCCGCCAAGCGTTTCCCCATCGACCGTCTGCCCTGTCGCGCCCTTCACGAGATTCGGCCCGCCCAGTCCCATGAACGACGTGCCTTTCACCATGAGGATGACGTCGCTGAGCGCCGGCAGATAGGCACCGCCCGCCACACACTGTCCCATCACTGCAGCCAGCTGCGGAATGCGCAGGTAGCGACGCATGATGGAGTTGTAGTAGAAGATGCGTGCCGCGCCGAACTGTCCGGGGAAGACACCGCCCTGATACGGCAGATTCACCCCCGCCGAATCGACGAGATAGATGATCGGAATGCGACACCGCATCGCGATCTCCTGGGCGCGCAGAATCTTGGAGATCGTCTCAGGCCACCACGAGCCTGCCTTGACGGTCGCGTCGTTCGCAACGACGACGAGCTCGCGTCCGTCGACCACCGCGATACCCGTGATGACACCGGCGCCGGGCGCCTGGCCGTCGTACTGATCGTACGCGACGAGCAACCCGATCTCGAGAAACGGTGTATTCGGATCGGCGAGGCGTTCAACGCGTTCTCGCGCAGTGAGCTTTCCCAGCTTGTGCTGCTTGTCGATCTTGTCCTGACCACCGCCCAGCCGCAGCCGGGATTCCAGTGCGCGAATCTCGTCGGACAATTGGCGAAGCCGAGTCGTCATGCGTCCTGCTGTTGATGTTCGGCGAACCAAGCGCGAATGTAGTTCACGAGATCCTGGGTGCTCGTGCCCGGACCAAAGAGCCGTGCAACGCCACGCTCCTGCAGCGCTTCCATGTCTTCTTTCGGTATGATCCCGCCGCCGGTGAGCAGGATATCGTCGCGTCCTGCTTCGACGAGGAGGTCGCGCACGCGCGGAAAGAGCGTCATGTGGGCGCCGCTGAGGATCGAGAGTCCGACCACATCCACGTCCTCCTGGATGGCGGCGGTGGCGATCATTTCTGGTGTCTGATGCAGGCCGGTGTAGATCACTTCCATGCCAGCGTCGCGGAGGGCGGCGGCGACCACTTTGGCGCCGCGATCATGTCCGTCAAGGCCGGGCTTGGCGACAAGCACGCGTATCGGTCGGGTCATCGGGAGGGAATCGGAGGGGCCCCTCGGCGGGCGAGGGTGAGGCCGAAAGATAGCGACGTCGCGCTCATCCTTCTTTCCGCGCGAGCAACAGCATCTCGCTGGATTTTCGAGTCAGCGGACGATCGGCCCAGGCGTCGAAGGCCTGCTCGACCACGAGTCCAACCTCGCGAAGCCGCGACGCCAGTTCGGAGGCACTGTAGAGACGGATGCGGTGCGACCGCTCGCCTTCGCCCTTGGGACCGCGCCACGTGGACGTGATCTCGAGAAAGCCTGAGAGCGGGTCGAAACGCCGTTCCTGGCCAAACACGGTGCCGTCCGCCGTGCTCCACCAGTCGCGCGCGAGAAAGCGCGCCATGACCCCGTCGCGGCTGCCGCCGTGCCAGACGAGTTGACCGCCGGGCTTGAGCACGCGCGCGAACTCTGCGAGCGCCCGCCGATCATCGTTCGGGTCGTCGAAGAAGCCGAAGGAGGTGAACAGATTGACCACGGCATCGAAGCGACCGGTCCACCGCGCGGGAAGCTTGCGCATGTCGCCGCGCGTGTAGCGCAGTTGCTTGCCCGTGCCGCGAGCGAGCGCGACATCGAGCAGGTCCTGTGAGTAGTCGAGTCCATCGACATCGAAGCCCGTTTCGGCCAGCAGATGCGCATGTCGACCCTGACCACACGGGCAATCCAGTATTCGCGCACCCGTCGGAAGCTCGAGCAACTCCAGCAACCGCGAGACCTCGCTTCGATCCTGCACCAGATTGAACAGTGGCTCGTACTCGTGCAGATACTGCGAATCGAATTGCGTACTCCACCACGCGGCCGGCGCAGGGTTCGCCTTCGTCTTTGCTGCACCGGTCGAGGGAGGGGAGAGCAACCGGCCGCGTTTCGGAGTCGCGCTCAGAAGAACACCGGTTCGCGATAGGCACCGAACACGTCTTCCAGCGCCGCACGAATCTCGAAGAGCGTGCAGTAGCAACGCGCGCAATCCAGGATGTACGGCACCACGTTCGCGTCGGTGCGTGCGGCTTCGCGCAATGCATTGAGCCGCTGCGTAACGAGTGCGTCATCACGCTCGGCGCGCACCTTGGCCAGTCGTTCGCGCTGCTCGATGTCCGCTTCCTGACCGATACGCAGAATCGGAATGGACAGCTCTTCGTCGTCGGTGACGAACTCATTGACACCGACGACAAGCTTTCGACGCTGCTCGATCTCCCACTGCTGTCGCGCCGCGCTCTCCGCGATCCGCTGCTGGAACCAGCCGTCTTCGAGGCCTTTCACCACGCCACCAATCGCGGCGATCTTCTCGAACTGCGCTTCGGCTTCGCGCTCGAGTTGATCGGTGAGGGCTTCGACGTAGTACGAGCCGCCGAGTGGGTCCATGACGTTGGGGACGCCGCTTTCGTAGGCGAGGATCTGCTGTGTGCGCAGCGCCACCTGCACGGCGCTCTCGGTCGGCAACGACAGCGTTTCGTCCATCGAGTTGGTGTGCAGCGACTGCGTCCCGCCAAGCACCGCGGCCAACGCCTGATACGCCACGCGGACGACGTTGTTGGTGGGCTGTTGCGCGGTGAGCGTCACACCCGCCGTCTGCGAGTGGAAGCGCATCATCCACGAACGCGGGTTCTTCGCGTGGTAACGCTCCTTGAGATGCCGCGCCCAGATGCGACGCGCGGCGCGCAGCTTGGCGATCTCCTCGAAGAAGTCGTTGTGGATGTCCCAGAAAAACGAGAGACGTGGTGCGAACTCATCGACATCGAGGCCACGCGCGATGCCGCGTTCCACGTACGTGAAGCCGTCGGCAAGCGTGAACGCGAGCTCCTGCGCCGCCGTTGCCCCTGCTTCGCGGATATGATAGCCGGAGATGGAAATCGTATTCCAGTGCGGCGCATGCTGCGCGCACCACTGGAATCCGTCGGCAATCAGACGCAGCGCGGGCTCGATCGGGAAGCACCAGGCATGCTGCGCCATGTACTCCTTGAGGATGTCGTTCTGCACCGTCCCCTGGATCTTGTCGGGACTCACACCCTGCTTTTCGGCGGCCGCGATGTAAAAGCAGAGAAGAATGATCGCCGGTCCGTTGATGGTCATCGAGGTGGAGACCTTGTCGAGCGGAATGCCGTCGAACAGCGTCTCCATGTCGGCGAGCGAGGAGATGGCCACGCCGCACTTGCCGACCTCACCTTCCGACCGCGGATGATCGGAGTCGTAGCCCATCAGCGTCGGGAAATCGAACGCGACGGAGAGCCCGGTCTGTCCCTGCGAAAGCAGGAACTTGTAACGTTGATTAGTCTCGCGCGCCGTGCCGAATCCGGCGAACTGGCGCATCGTCCACAGCTTGCCACGATAGCCCGTCGGGTGGATGCCACGCGTGAATGGCCACTGTCCCGGCAGCTCGAACGCCGTACCGGCGGAGCCCTCGAGATCGAGCGCCGGATAGAGCGGCGGCACTTCGACGGCCGAGTTCGTGAACGCGATATCGCGCTTGCGACCGCTGTCGTACTGTCCGCGCCACTGTGCGACTTCGCTGCGGAGCTGCTCGAGCTCCGCCTGCTGCTGCCGCACCACATCCTCGAGTTCGTGAATCGTCGTCATGGGTTGGTCCGCGAATGTGTCGCCTGCATCGGTTGATACGCCTGTTGATGCGCCTGTTGATGCACGGCGCCGGTGAGGAGCGTTGCGCTTCGAGCACGCAGTGCGTCGGCCACCGCAAACGGCGCGATGTCGCCGGACTCGAGCGCGGGGAGCTGCGCATCGAGCCATGTCCGTGTGGCGCCGTCCGACCAGAGCTGCTGTCGCACCTGCTGTTCCACCACTTCCATCACACGCTCGCGCAACCGTTGCCGGCGCCGCGAGCTCAGCTCCCCGCTCTCGGAAAGGTAGCGATAATGCCGGTCGAGAGCGTCGATCACCTCGTCGATCCCCTCGCCCTTTCCGGCTATCGTACGCAGCACCGGGGGCGTCCACAACTGCGGGGAGTCGGCCTGTGCCGCTGCCCGTGCGGCTCGCGCCGGATTCATCGCGTCTCGCAACGCATCGCGGTCGGGAAGGCTGCGCAGGTCCACGCCGTGATGCGCTGGCACATGCATCGACAGACCAGTGCGCAACCCGAGCATCAGCTCGATGTCGTTGCGCAGACGGTCTGCGCCAGGCCGATCGGCCTTGTTCACCGCGAAGACATCGGCGATTTCCATCACGCCGGCCTTCAGCGTCTGGATCGAATCACCCGACTCGGGCACGAGTACCACGAGCGTGGTATCCGCTGCACGCGCGATGTCGAGTTCGCTCTGCCCAACACCAACGGTCTCAAGCAGAATGACGTCCATGCCGAACGCATCCAGGACGTCGCACACTTCGCGCGTCGCCGTCGCGAGACCGCCAAGTGAACCGCGCGTCGCCATTGATCGAATGAAGACGCCGGGGTCGAGCGCGACTTCCTCCATGCGGATGCGATCGCCGAGCAGAGCTCCGCCGGTGAATGGCGACGTGGGATCGACGGCCACGATGCCGACGCGTTGACCGACGGCACGATAGGATTTCGCGAGCAGCGTGGTCAGTGTGCTCTTCCCTGCGCCCGGTGGTCCGGTGATGCCTATCCGTCGTGCACGCCCGACAAGTGGATGCAGAATTGCGAGCAGCTGATCAAACCCGGCGCGGTGGTTTTCCACCACACTGACGGCCCGGGCGAGTGCGGCGGGCTTGCCGCTTCGAAAATCGACCAGCAGTCGCTCGATGTGCGATGATGTCATGGGCTTGTGCCCTGCCCGCCCGGCGCTGCGTCGTCGTGTTCGTCACGGATATCGCCCACCAACTCCTCCAACAGGTCTTCCAGGGTCACGAGTCCAAGCACGATACCGACTTCGTCCTGAACAATGGCCAGTTGTCGTCTGGCACGCAGCAGTTCGAACAGCAATTCGTTCGCCGGCTTGTTTGCGCGGGCATAGGTAATTGGCCGCAGACTCGGCATGCGTTCACCAACCAGCTTGAACACATCGAAGACGTGGATCATGCCGATGGGTGAGTCCGGCGATCCACGATAGACGGGCACGCGACTGTATCCCGATTGCGCGACACGACGGGCGATCTCCATCGGCCCCAGCGCCTCGTCGAGTGCGAAGAGTTCGGCGCGGGGTGTCATCACGTCGGAGGCGGTCTTGTCGCCGAATTGCATGACACCCGAAATGATTGCCATCTCCTCCGGAGATCCCATCCCGTCGAAGGCACCGTCGCGCAGCAGATCCTCCAGCCCTTCGCGTGAATCCTCCGCGTTCTCCGGCGTCGACTTTGGGGTAACGATCTTACCCGCCGCCCGCGCGAACCACTGAATCGGACTCACGAGCAGATCGGCCAGGCGCAGCGCTGGCACCAGCACGGGTACGAGTTGCGGTGCCCAGCGGCGACCCACGGCGCGCGGAATGAGCTGTCCCACCAGCAGCAGCAGGAGCAGAAAGACGATCGCATCGCGCGTGAAGCTCCACGCCGAACTTCCGCTTTCGACGGTGATCACGGCACCCATCGAAAAGACCGTGAGCATGACACCGGTGCCCGCCGCGTGGATCAAGCGCATTGGACGTTCGAGATAGCGCGCCATCGTTCCGGAGCGGGCGTGTCGATGCTCGATCCAGTGACGCAGCCAGAGGCGGCTCACGGCACGCACGGCAGTCGCACCGGCGGTAAGAATGGCCACGATGCCGACGGCAACAAGCATGGACAGGAGCGGCATCAGTCGTCGTCCTCGCGCAGTGGGATGACGCGTTCGAGAAAGACGCGCTCGATCTTGCGACGCACCACGCGCTCGACGACCACGCGAAACGGACCGACCGACAGCGACTCGCCCGCACGCGGCACGCGCCCCACCAGCTCAAAGATCAGGCCCCCGACCGTCGTCACGTCTTCCCGACGGAAGTCATGACCGAGGCGCTCGGAGAGGTCATCGAGATTCGTGCGCCCCGACACCCAGAAGCGCACATCATCTTCCGACTCGACGAAACGTTCCTCGTCATCGTACTCGTCGCGAATCTCGCCCACGAGCTCTTCGAGGACGTCTTCGATCGTCACCAGTCCAGCCGTACCACCATACTCATCGGCGACGATGGCGATGTGGCGCCCCGTTGCGCGAAACTCGCGGAGAAGGTCGGCGATGCGCTTCGCCGAAGGAATGAACGACGGCGCACGCATCAGCGACTGCCAGCCGTCTGACGGCTCCTCGTCGGCCAACACCGGATGCAACAGGTCCTTCGCGTACAACACGCCGACGATTTCGTCGATGGTGCCTTCGAACACGGGCACGCGCGAATGTTGGGCACTCCGCACGCGATCAATCACTTCCGACCATGGTGTGTCGCGCTCGATGCCGATGATGTCTACGCGTGGCACCATCACTTCTTCTGCCGTCGTCTCGCCGAAGTCGAAGATGCCGAGCAGCAGATCACGCTCGTCGTGCGAGACGTCGGCCTCGCTTGTAATCACTTCGCGAAACTGCGCCGCCGCCTCCTCGCGTCGTTCGCTCGTTGAATCGCCGCCGGACACCACGTCCTCGACGGACGCATCCAGCACCTCGCCCAAGCGTACGGCGGGCGCCAGTATGCGCTCGCTCGAGCGGACAAACCAACGCAGTCGCTGCGCCGCCTCATCGCCCAGCGCGTCGCCGACCGCAAGCGCGATGCTCTCCGCGAGCGCCACGGTCAGCAATCCCGCCACGACCAAAAGGAACACCGCCTGTGGCGTGGCACGCCCTTCGAGTCCGAGCGCGAGCGCCAGTGCGCTGCCGGCGATGAGATGTCCGAGCACACGCGCGAAGGCCAGCGCGCGATGCGACCGTTCACGCGCCGGCACGGCACGCGGAACCGGCGGAGCGGTCACGATCGCCGCGCCGCGCTCCGGTGTCAGTGCACTGGGCGCAGCCTCTGCCAATAGCGCGCCATCGGCAACGGCAGCCAGAGCCGCCAGCGTTGCACCAGCACCAGCCACCAACCAGGGAATCACACTCATTCGCGCGGGGACGGGATAGACCAGAAGCGTTTCAACAGCTGCTCCTGGCGTCGCCACATCGGCGACCCAACTCGATCATCACCTTCGGGGTGTTCCCACCCGCACGCGTGCAGCGTGCCGTGTACCACCAGTCGCGCCACTTCTTCCCGCGTCCCGACACCGAAAAGCCTGGCCTGCGTACGCGCCACGTCGACACAGATGTATACATCTGCAAGCACCACGCCCGTTGGATCGGCGCCGAGGGCAAACGTGATCACGTCGGTTGGGCCGCGATGCCCGAGGTGCTTGCGGTTGAGCGTCGCCATCGCGCTCGGCGTCACGAGCGTCACCGAGACGAGTGCGTGACGGACCCTGAGTGCCTGCAACACCTGCTGTGCCAGTCGCACCAGGCGCGATGCCGCAACTGGCGAGCGCACACCATCGCTTTCGACCGTGACCACACGAGCGGGGCGCGAACCGGGCGTGCTCATGCGCCACCCTGCGGCGGCAACGCGTCATCTCGCTCCCGCGCCTGCGCTCGAAGGAAGACAGGAAAGCGCAACGCCGTGCACACGGCGCGGATCGCGCCTGCGCCCAGGGCGACAGGATGCCGTCCGGCGCGTGCGCGCCGGCTAGGTCGAGTGGGGCCGTCGTCCATGGGTGTGCGCTTCGATCTTCACCCGCCCGCCGCGTCCTCGTTGTACGCGCGAACGATGTCGCGTACCAGCCGGTGACGCACCACGTCGGCGTCGGTGAAGTAGTGGAAACTGATGCCTTCGATGCCATGCAGGATGCGCTCGATCTGCATGAGTCCAGAATCCTCGCGACGCGGCAGGTCCACCTGCGTCTTGTCGCCTGTGATGACGATTTTCGAGTTTACGCCGAGTCGCGTCAGAAACATTTTCATCTGCAACCCAGTCGCGTTCTGCGCTTCGTCGAGTATGACGAAGGCATCGCCGAGGGTCCGACCGCGCATGAACGCGAGCGGCGCGACTTCGATCGTGCGCGATTCCACAAACTTGAGAATGCGCTCGGCGGGCATGAGATCGTCGAGCGCGTCGTAGAGTGGGCGCAGATACGGATCGACCTTGGCCTGCATATCGCCGGGCAGGAACCCGAGGCTTTCGCCTGCTTCGACCGCCGGGCGGGCGAGGACGATGCGGCGCACGCGTTTGCGCATCAGGGCGTCGACGGCGGCCGCGACGGCGAGATAGGTCTTGCCCGTGCCTGCGGGTCCGATGCCGATCACGATGTCGTGCTCGGCGATTTTCTTCAGGTACTCTGCCTGACCCGGCGTCTTCGGCTGCACGCCGCGACGCGCCCCTGGCAAGGCGAGCGAACCACCGTTCGTCGCGCTGGGTGCCTCGGCCGGACGCTCCACCAGCGACAGGCGCAGCACGTCGTCGGCTACTACAGCGCGACCGTCACGCACCATCGCGACCATCGCGGTCGCGATGGATTCGGCGCGCGCCACTGATTCGGCGTCGCCCGACACGGCGAGCATGTCTCCACGCAACGAGACGCGCGCCCCAGTCGCCTTGGCGAGCTCGATGAGATTGGCATCGCCAACGCCGGTGAGCAGCAACAGATCCGCCCCTTCCACCGAAATCCTGGACGTAGTGGACTCGGTCATGCGTTCGCCTCCGAGACACGAAGCGCAAGGCCAAGCTCGGCGAGATCGTGCGGCGGCACCGCGACTGGTGCCCCCTCGAACAGCGACCGCGCCGCCGTCGTCTTCGGAAATGCGATCACGTCGCGCAACGACGGTGCTCCAGATAACAGCATCGCGATGCGATCGAAGCCAAAGGCGATGCCACCGTGCGGCGGCGCGCCTGCGCGAAGTCCTTCAAGCAGAAAACCGAAGCGACGCTCCTGCTCTTCCACGTCCCCGATACCGAGCAGCGTGAACATGCGCGACTGTACCGCAGGATCGCTTGTCCGGATACTGCCGCCGCCAAGTTCGGTGCCGTTCAAAACCACGTCGTATGCGAGCGCACGCCAGCGCGCCGGCTTGTCCGGATACGCGGCCATATCAGCCGGATGTGGCGCGGTGAACGGATGGTGTACCGCCGCCAATGCGCCGGTGTGCGGATCTTCTTCGAACATCGGAAAGTCGAGCACCCAGAGGAAACGCTGCGCCGACGCGTCGACGAGATCGAGACGACGCGCGCACTCCTGACGCACGCGATCGAGCGCCGGGTTGGCGATGTGATCGGGCGCGGCGATGAACAACGCCAGATCGCCGTCGGCCAGCGCGAGCGCCGCGCGTGCATCATCGGTGAGGAACCTGGCGATCGGTCCATCGTACGCGCCGTCGGCATGACGCACGCGCAGCAATCCGCCCGCGCCCGCGCCCTTGGCCAATGCTTCGAGTTCGTCCACCTGCTTGCGGCTCCACGCTGCCCCACCGGGCAACACCAGTCCGCGTACGCGATGTCCCTTCTCGATGGCAGACGTTGTCACGCCAAAATCGAGTGGCCTGAACGCAGACGTGTAGTCGCGGAGTCGCAGCGCATAGCGCAGGTCCGGACGATCGCAGCCGTAGTACTCCATCGCATCGGCATACGTCATCCGCTCGAACTGCGCGGGAATGTCGTGCCCCGCTTCACGCCACAGCGCGCCGATGAGGTGCTCAGCGAGCGTCAGGATGTCCTCGCGCTCGATGAACGACGCTTCGATGTCGATCTGCGTGAACTCCGGCTGACGATCCGCGCGCAGGTCTTCGTCGCGGAAGCAGCGCGCCACCTGGAAGTATCGATCGAAGCCGCAACACATGAACAGCTGCTTGTAGATCTGCGGCGACTGCGGCAACGCGTAGAACTCGCCCGGATGCACACGACTCGGCACGAGATAGTCGCGGGCACCTTCCGGCGTCGGCTTGGTGAGGATCGGTGTCTCCAGTTCGAGATACCCCAGATCGCTGAGCAGCCGACGTGTCACCTGCAGCAAGCGGTGGCGCAATACCAGGTTCTGCTGCAGCTCCGGACGACGCAGGTCGAGATGGCGATGGCGTAGCCGAAGTTCTTCGGCTGGGGGCTTCTCGTTGCGACCGCGCGCTACCGGCAGCGCCGGCGTGGTGGCGGGGCCGACGATGGTCAGTGCGCGCACGCGTACTTCCACCTCACCCGTTTGCATCTCCGGGTTCAGACGATCCGGCTCGCGGGCAACGACTTCTCCCTCGCACAGCACCACCGACTCGATGCCGACGGCCGCGGCGAGCGTGAGCACATCGCTCCCCGTCCACGCGGGTCCGAAGGCGAGCTGCAGCAGCCCCGTGCGATCCCGCACATCGATGAACACCAGTCCGCCGAGATCGCGGCTGCGATGCACCCACCCACCCAGGCGGACGGTGCGGCCAACGTCGTGGCGGCGCAGCATGCCGCAGGCGTCGGTACGCAAGGAAGTCGCAAGCACATTGCCATCGGACACGGACTCGATCACGAACAGGACTCCAAGCGCAGGTGCGCTACGAGGGAAAGAGGCAGTGCGACGCGACTGGACGCCACACCGGATGCTGCACCGAGCCTCAGGCGAAGACGGCGGCGTTCACGACGGCGATGAAGGCGTCGGCGTCGCTCGCGTGTCGAAGCCGGAAGCGCACTTCAGCATCGGCAATCAGGCGGGACAGCGAGCGCAGCATCGACAGATGCTCCGAGGGTGCATTGGTCGGACTCAGCACGAGAAAGAGCAGATCAACCGGATTGCCATCGGCGGCGCCGAACGCAATCGGATCGTCGAGCACGCACGCCGACACCGTGAGCGAGTCGACAAGCGCGGTGCGAATGTGCGGGAACGCGACGCCATCGCCCAGCGCGGTGGGAAAAGTTGCTTCCCGCGCTCGCACCGCGGCAAGCAACTCGCTCTGCACGGAAGAATTGGGCGCGGCGAGCGTGACCAGCTCGGTCAGCACCTGATCTTTGGTGCGTGCGAGCGACGGCACGGCGACGCGTTGGGCTGTCAGCAGTCTCTTGATGGGCAATCGCTGTCCTGAAAAGTGCAACCCAATCAAGCTAAACGGGTTACGACGCGCATGGTAGCGATTCGCTTGACCCAACCTTGGACGAACCGTTAGTCTTAAGTATATGCGCCGCAAGTTCTTATGCGGGCTTGCCGCGATTCTGTGGGCCCCTGGGCTCTCGGCGCAGCCGGTGCCCGCGCGTGAATTATTGGAGTTTCCGCTTGGAGCGGTGCTCGAACCCGCCGCGCTCGCAGCTGAGCCCGGCGCAGGATTCTGGAACCCGGCTACGAGCGTGCTGAGCGCTCGTGAACGATTTCGCTTCGGCGTCGCGTCGCTGACGACGGCCACCGATCAGGGGGTCGACGGGCAGCTGTTGAGCGCGTCATGGCGGCGCCACACGGGCACGACCTTCGGTGCATCGGTCGCACGTGCGGGCATCGCCGGCATCCTGCGGACGGATACCGATCCCACGGGATTGGGTGACGTTCCGTATTCGACGTTGCTGGTATCGCTGACTGTGGCGCGCGAAATCCTGCCGCATGTGACGGGTGGCGTGGCAGCACGCTTGCGCGATGGACGAGTCGATGCGGATGTCCGACATGCGGTGGCCGCCGATCTGGGTATCGTTATCCACGACCTGCCGTGGCGAAACGCGCGGGTCGCGGTTTCGAGCTTTCTGTGGCGACCAGGTCGAGAGATCGAAGACCGACCAGCACTGCTCGCGGCGGCCGATGCGCGCGTTGCCGGCGACAGCATTCGCGAACTACGTGTTGGCTACAGTCACAACGGTGTGAATCGCGGGGCGCAGGAGCGCGGCGTGTTCTTCGGCTCGCGACTGGATCGGCTCGAGGCTCGCGCCGCGTATCTGCGCACGGAGGTCGGCGGTCGCTCGGTCTCACGCGTCCGTTCCGGACTCGCGTTGCACTACAATCGATTCGTGGTGGGCGTGGCGCGCGAAGAAGGAGCGTCCGGACTTGGCCCGCTCTATCAGTTCACGCTCAGCTCCATCCTTCGGTGATCGATCTCGCTCTGCCCGACATGACAGATACCGCTTCGTCTCCCGAGCGCGAGAATCTGTTGACTCTCGCGCCCGACGCCGCGCTGGAGCGGTTGCGTACGTGGTTTTCCGCACGCGATGAGCCAGCGTATCGTGCGACCCAGGTGTTCGCGCGGCTTTGGTCGCGACCGGTGAATGCGTTTGCGGACATGACGGAGCAGCCCAAGGCGCTGCGCGACGCGCTGGCGGAGACGTTCGACATTCCGCGACTGGAGTTGGCGACGCGCCAGACGTCCACCGACGGCACCGAGAAGTTTCTCTATCGCCTGCACGACGGACAGCTCATCGAGACCGTGGCGATTCCGGACGGCGATCGATTGACGCTCTGCATCTCGTCGCAGGCGGGATGTGCCCTCCAGTGCGCCTTCTGCGCCACGGGCGCGATGGGTTTCCAGCGCAACCTCACCCCGTCGGAAATCGCGGGTCAGGTGCGTGAGCTCCGCATGCTCGAGCCGGCAATCCTGGCCACCAACATCGTGTTCATGGGCATGGGCGAGCCGCTCATGAACTGGAAGGCGGTGGATGTGGCGCTTTCGCTGCTGAATGACCCCAGGGCGCTGGGTATTGGTGCGCGTCACATCACCATCTCCACGGTCGGTATTCTGCCGGGTATCGTTGCGCTCTCGGAGCGCCCCGAGCAGTTCCGTCTGGCGATATCGATTCACGCGCCCAGCGATGCGCTGCGCCATACGCTGATGCCGGTGAACACCAAGTATCCGCTCGCCGACGTGATCGATGCCGCGCGGGCGTTCGATCGACGGGTGACCTTTGAGTATGTGATGCTGGGCGGGGTGAACGATCAGCCGGAGCATGCCACACAACTGGCGGCGCTCGCACGCGACTGTCAGGCCTTCGTGAATCTCATTCCGCTGCATCCAGGCGGCTCGTTGGGTTTCACACCGACGAGTGCTGCGGTGATCGCCGCGTTTGCGCGTGCGCTTCGAACGCGCAATGTCGAGACAGCCGTGCGACGTAGTCGCGGTCTCGATATCGCGGCGGCGTGCGGGCAGCTACGGACGGAGCGGCTGGGTCGGCGCTTGCCAGTCGCGGCCCAGGATCACAGTGAAGTCCACGTAGCGTGAGCTATCGCGGCTGACCTCGATGCTCGCGGCCTGCGTCGCGCGCTGGAGTCGCCGAGCCCAATCGTCGTGTCCCGTGTGCGAGAGCAGAGTCGTCCTGCCGCGTCGTTCGCTGCCGGCGCCGTCGAAGTCCACGACATCGTAGCCAAGCTCGCGAAGGACGAGCGTGGCGCGGCGAGCGAGTCCGCGCACATTCGTGGCGTTGAGCACCCGCACCCGCACACGCACACCCGCCGGTGCACGGGCAAGCGAATCCGTCGCCAGGCTTGCGTTTCCGGAGCGCGACGACTCGCCGCTCGAGACGGCGGTCAGATCGGATTGGCGACCGAACGCGTACCGTGCAGCAGCGCCGGCCGCCGCGACGACGAGCAGCAACGCCGTGACGAGTCGCACACGCCGCACCGTTCGACTTGCGCCGCGTGGCGCGGGATCGAGCGAGGTGGGCATCGATGAAATCGGTCCGGTCATCGCACGGCGTTCCAGAGCGCGACCGTCTCGTTCGACATCCCCTTCCCTTCGCGCAGCACCCACTCGATGCGCATACGCACGACCTGACGAAAAACGGCGTCGAACGCGTCGGGCACGCGATCCGCGAGAAAGGCGCGGTCGGATTGCATGAAGTTGCGACCGGGTTCAAGAAAATCCGCCATATAGAGCGCGCGTCCGGTGCGTGTCCACCGTGCGCTGCCAATGGTGTGCCACTGAATCGCTTCGAGTACATCGAGTCGATGCTCGCCACAGGCTTCCAGTCGAAGGGATGCGGCGGGTCCATGCAACATGCCCACGGGACGATCGTGATCGCCCGTCATCGCGCGCAGCACGTCCTCGCGTTCGTCGCGCAACGCGTCGTGCCAGGCGCCCGCGTCCAGCCATGCCCGTCTCTCCGTCTCGGCCAGTTGCATCGTGCCGGCCCAGCGCGCCAACAACGCGACAACGCGCGAGATATGCTCACGGCGCTTCGCGGTAACGACGGACCACTCCGGCAGGACGACTTCGTTCACGACGGTCATGCCGCGTCGATGGCCTGACGCAGGGCCGCGGTGAGCGCGATTGCTTCGTCCACCGAGCGTTCGGCCGCGCGAACGATCGCACTACCCACAACCACGCCATCACCAAGCAGGGCCGCCGCGCGCGCCTGCTCGGGCGTCGAGATACCGAAACCGATGCAGATGGGCAGCGTCGTCGCTTCCCGCAGTCGCGCAACGATGGCCGGCAGTTCCGTCGACAGTGCGTCCTGTTCCCCCGTGACACCGTTACGACTGATGAGATAGACGAACCCGCCGCCATGACGCGCGATCTCACGCATGCGGGCGAGTGGCGTGGTCGGGGCGACCAGTCGCACAAAGTCGAGTCCACTCGCGCCAAACCACGCTTCACGAGACGGATCTGCGCCCACCGGGAGGTCGGTGACAAGGACACCGGCAACGCCCGCCGTTCGTGCGCGCGCGAGCACGTCCGGCCCCGCCGCGATGAGCGGATTCAGATAGCTGAACAGCACAACCGGCACCGTGAGCTTCGCCTCCGCGATGAGCGCCAGCGCGCGATCGAGTGTCATGCCGTGCTCGATGGCGGTCTGCGAACTGCGCTGAATGACCGGACCATCCGCGAGTGGGTCGGAAAATGGCACGCCGACTTCAATGACATCGGCACCCGCTGCCTCGAGACCGCGCAGCAGCGCGAGACTGCGCGCAGGATCGGGATGACCGGCCGTCATGTAACAGACGAGGGCGCGCCGACCCGCAGCGCGCAGGGCGGCGAAGCGTGCGGAGAGCGGCGACGGCGTCAGAGACGCGTCGGCGGACAGATCAGGCGAAGTAGTCGCCAATGCGGATGCCATAGCGTTCCGGGTCCTCGGTGCGAATGATGGTGCGTCGATACTGCCCTTGCTCATCGATGGCGGTGAGATCGCAGTGTACCACGTCGGCGAGTCGGTTGCCCAACGCATCGGAGAGCAGGCGCACGAGGGGTCGCGACAGCGCCGTGGGTTCGACCGCTGCGGCGTGCACGATGGCCAGCTCGAACGAGTCGAGCACCACGAGGGTGCCGACGGGATAGATGCCGGTCAGATTGATGAACGCTTTCACGATGACCGCGTCGAGACCGAGTCGTGGATTGTCGCGCATGCCGCGCAACACGTCGGCTGGCGACCACGGCGACTCCCGATACACGCGTGCGGTAGTGGCGGCATCGAACCCATCGGCGACGGCGATGATCTTGCTGAACAACGACAGGCGACGCGGACGCAGCGGCTTTGGGTAGCCCGAGAGATCGATGCGCATGTGGTGCTCATACGCGGTAATCATCGAGCGCCACGGTCGACCCGTGCCAGCCGGCAGCGCGAAGAGCGCCAGTACGCCCTGCCACGTATGCGTCTGCAGCACCCTCCGTTCATCGTCATCGAGACTGCCGCGTTTGTTCAGCAGATCGAGCGGGACGCGAGACTTGCCGATATCGTGCACCAGCGCGGCCAGCCCGAGATCGAGCAGCTGCAGCTTCGACAAGCCGAGTCGTCGTCCAAGTGCGACGGCAAGAATGCAGACGTTGACGCTGTGAACGAACGTGTACTCATCGAAGTCCCGTAACGTCGTGAGGCCGAGCATGGACGCCGTGTCGGTCAGAATCGCGTCGACAATTCCCTGCACCGCACGCTTCACACGCTTGAGTCCCGGACTCTTGCCGAGCCGCGCGGACGTCATGATCTCGCGCGTGACATCGAGGGAGCGGACGTAGGTCTGACGCGCCCGCTCCTTCTGATCGAGCTCCGCGTCGCCCGTTCCTTGCTCGTCGTTCGGCGGCGCCAGTTGGAAACAGGCGATCGCCGATTGCGCCAGGCGCGCCTCCAGATGCGCGAGTCGCTCTTCTTCGGGCACGTCGAGCGGCGGCGATTGCAGAAACGCCAGGAGCACGATCCAGGCACGGGAGTCTGATGACGCCACGACGGAGAAGCCGCCGATGCCTGCTTCGCGCAGCAGCCCGAGCACGTACGCCACCGCGGCATAGTTGTCGAGCGTGAGACGCAGACGCGAGTCGTTGACGAAGAGATAGTCGCCGACGCGTCGGAGTTCGCAACCGTCCTGCACGCGCTGCAAGCGTTCGGCGGCAGCCGCGAGATCGGCAATGGCCTTCTGTACGGCCTGGTTCTCGACGGGATAGAGACGGATCGCGCGGACCGCACCGTGCAGCGAGACGACCATGCCGCGAGCCGCACGTTGTACGCTCGGCTCTGTGGCGTCGGGCGCAAGCGGCAGCGTGGCGTCGCTCACGCGGAGCCTCGCATGGCGCGAGCAACGGCGCTGCGCACGACGACATCCTTGGTGTCCGCTGCGCGCTGCAGCGCGGTGTTGGCCGATGGTGTGTTGATCAAGCCGAGCGCGCGTGCGGCGCAGGCGCGCACCTCGGCGGGCTCACGCGCACTGAGCAGTCCGCGTGCGTTCAACAACTCGTCGAGTTCGCGCACGCCGCCGTCGCCGCAAATCGTGCCGAACGCTTCGAACAGCGCCATCTTCTCGCCCAGGTCCGCGTTCCGCAACTCCTTTCGTCGAATGGCCTGTGCCAGACGCGAGAGCGCACCGAGGTGCTTGCGCGCCGTGAGCGCACGGAGGGTCGCGACGCGCACATCGCGATCGGTGTCGTCGATCCCGCGTTCAAGGGCCTGCAAGGCGCCGCCGGAACCAATGTGGCCCAGGGCGGCCACCGCATCGACGCGCAAGTTGGCATCCTCACCACGCAGAATGCGCGCGAGCCCGGGCACGGCGGCAGGTGTGGCCAGCTGCGCTGCAATGCGCAGTGCCCCGCGCACGACCGGCGTGTCCGTGTGTTCCAGCAGCCGTGCGAGTTCTCCCACGTTGGCGCTGGCCAGTTGCAACGATGCGCGTTCGATCGCGGCGCGCGCCGGCGATGCGGCCGCAGAGCCGAGCCATCCAACCAAGGGGAGCAACGCCGACGGCCGGAGTTCGGCGAACACGCCCTCGAGCAGCGAGGCGACCGGCGTGCGCGCACTTTCGTCCAGCGCCTGCAGCAGCTGCGACATTACGGATGGTTCACTCAAACGCGCCGACAGCGCAGCCAGCGCGTGGGCAACATCGGGCTGCAACGTGCCTTTGCGGACGAGTGCCGCGCCTTCGCGCAGCGCGAGGGCAACGAGTTCGTAGTCTCCCACCGAAAGAAACTCGAGCAGCAGCTGATCGACGATGCGCACGGACTCCAGTTGCGCGTCCGCGCCTGTTGCCGCTTCGGCGATGTCGAACAGTACCTGCAACGCGAGACGCCGCTGATCCTCGACGTATTCGCGCTTGAGTTCCTCCTGCA
>Ga0163144_10006415_pt1 | contig 25953 bp, 19 predicted proteins | sample OliLak19BULKMAT1_FD_123175 | JGI IMG/M metagenome (GOLD analysis project Ga0163144, IMG submission 123175) | Freshwater microbial mat bacterial communities from Lake Vanda, McMurdo Dry Valleys, Antarctica - Oligotrophic Lake LV.19.BULKMAT1 | ecosystem: Environmental > Aquatic > Freshwater >...
CCGCCGACTTTCACGGTCAATTTTTCCGGCGTCATCGATAACAGTTCCATCGGCGCGCTGATGAACGACTTTTTGCCTTGAATCGCGGTCGCCGGGCCGAAGCGGATTTCCAAACTGGCTGGGGTGCTTTGATACGTTCCGGCGATCAGCGCCGGGAAGACGATCGTCACGCTGGGCGTTGAGACTTCGACCTTAGCGCCGCGATTTTCGAACTCGCCGCCGTCCGGACTTGTGGCGCGAAAGGTCATGCTGCCTCGTTTTTCCAGCAGCGCGTTGACCTTCTCATCCAGCGGTAAATTGAGCAATTGCGCCAGTTCGAGAAGGCGCATTTCACCCCCGCCGTGCTGATGGATAGCCTGCATTTGTGGAATGAGCTGCTCGACGGAACGCTTTAAGACGGCTGGGTCGATTTTCATGAGTCTCACACCTTGCCACCTTGCGCTGGAAAGGAAAGCGAATTGCTCGCCACTTCGGGTTTACAAACACGCCTGATCCTGTAAAAGGTTCGGTGGCTCCCTTTTTTTATCTCCAAGAACTGGCGAGGGCGACGTCGTGCCACCTGTAAAAGAAAAAGTGAAACGCGATCGCGAAGACCGCGAGAAGGTTGAACGGGACGAGCGCGAACTGACCGAACGTGAGCGGCTGGAACCATTGACGCAGCACAAAGAAGAACTGGAAATCCCGGATCAAAGCAGTATGGAAGAAACACTTCAAAAGCCTAATCCAAGTGGAGGAATCGAAATGGCCGCACCTGCACCCGCAGCGCCCCCCGTTGCCGCGCCGAAAGCTGAACCGGTGAAGAACGAAGGCGTGCCGGCAGCCGACGTCCTGAAGAACATCAACACCGTGCCGGCCGACCGCTACCAGATTCGCCGCGACATTTCGCTGGGCGGACAGGGCGCCTGCAAAGTGGCCTTCGATCAGCTCGCCGAACGCGAAGTGATCCTGAAGACCAGCAGCGCGCAGGGCGGCTGGAGCAGCGAGCGCATCGTCAAGGAAGCGCGCTTCGCCGCCAAGCTCAACCACCCCAATGTCTCGCGCCTTCTGGAACTCGGTTCGTTCGGCAAGGATCAGGTCTTCATGACCATGCCGTTCATCGAAGGCTCGAGCCTGGATCAGGTTCTCAAGAAAATTTCCGACGCGGGCATCCCCGGCTTGACCGGCTATGCGATGACCACCGTCGCCGAACTCTTCGACAAGATCTGCGCCGGCGTCGAACACGCTCACGGCAACAGCATTCTCCATCTGGACCTCAAGCCGCAGAATGTGGTCGTCGGCAGCAAGGGCGAAGTCGTCGTGGTCGATTGGGGCATCGCGCAGCAGCTCAATGGCGGCGAATGGCCCAAGCGCTACGCCTCCGGCGAACAGCCGGCCGCGCCGACACTGAACACGACGATGACCGGCATGGTCGCCGGCGATCCGAATGTGCGCGCGGTGGGAACGCCCTCGTATCTGTCGCCTGAACAGTGGGCCGGCGATCCGGGCACGTTCACCGAACGCACGGATATTTACGGCCTCGGCGGCGTGCTCTTCTATCTGCTGACCGGGACGGCGCCCAATCAGATTCAGCGCCCGACCGATCTCGATCCGTACTTCCGCCACAGCCCCGTGCCCGCGCCCGCGGATTACACCCGCCGCCGCGTGCCGCCGGAACTGGAAGCTCTCTGCATGAAGTGCCTGGCGCGCGATCCGGCTCAGCGTTACGCGAGCGTCTTCCACGTGCGCCACATTCTCAAGAGCTGGCTCAGCCGGCCGGAGATGTGGGAACTGTACCGCGCCAGCTATTGATTCTTCTAATTGTCGCACTCGTTAAAGAGGCATCGGGCGTCAGAGCCCGATGCTTTTTTTTTATAGGTTGGGACACAGCATGCAGGGGGCGCAACCCTCCCGGAGACAGGAGTGTCCCCGCCACCACTGTGGTCGAAAGTCGCGGCTGTGGCGTTCGCGCACCTTTTTGGATCTGGCGGCTAACCCCTCCCCCTACCCCCTCCCTCAAGGGGAGGGGAATGAAACGATAACGACGGCTCGCCCGCGCAACCCTCCCGGGGACAGGAGTGTCCCCGCCACCAGTGTGGCCTAATTTTTTGATTTCTTTTTTTTCAATGCGGGTAACCGAGTCCTTTTAACTGCTCTACCCAGTGTACTCAGTTCAGGGACATGGGTCCGGCATGAGCGACTGGGAAGGCCAGCTCAGGCGGGAGCCCGAAAGGAACAGTGAATGCGAGCCAATGTTTGCTTCGTCGTACTGAGCATTGCCGTGGGCGCGAGCGGCTCCGAGCAGGCCGTGCAGGCCTTCCTGCAGAAGCACTGCATGGCTTGCCACGACGCCGATGCGCGCAAAGGCGGCCTGGATCTCCAGGCGCTTTCCAAAAAATTGGATCAGCGCGAAACATTCGGAACGTGGGTGAAAATCCACGACCGGCTGCGCGACGGCGAGATGCCTCCGCCCAAGCGCACGCAGCCGGAGGCGGCGGAACGGTCCGCGTTGATGTCGCTGCTTGAAAAAGATCTCACGTCCGCGGACCTGGCGCGGCAGAAGACCGAAGGGCGCGCACAGCTGCGCCGGTTGAACCGCGTGGAGTTTGAAAACACGCTGCGCGATCTGCTAGAACATCCGGGACTAAGGTTGAAAGAGTCGCTGCCGCCGGACGGAACCGCACATGGATTCGACCGGCTCTCGTCGGCTCTTGATACCTCGTTTGTGCATATGGAATCGTACCTTGCCGCTGTCGACGCGGCGCTCAATGAAGCGCTCTGTCCGCTGGTGGAGAAGCCGCCGGTGTTCAAATACCGCTACAGCCCGTGGCATCTGAACCGGCATCAGGGCAAAGAGTGCGAAGGATCAATTGGTTTAGCGGTGCGCGAAAAGATCGGGATTTTACTCAATGGCATGAAACGCGACGACACGTACATTTCCGAGAGCGCTCACAAGATTGTCGATAATGAGCCCCTGGCGAACGCGGTCGGATTGTTTCGCCACGAGGATGCCGATTTCCGCGTCAGCATGACGGCGATGCATCCGGTGCTCTCCGGCCTGCACAAACTGCGCATCAGCGGCTACAGCTTCGGCTGGGACGGAACGCAGGTGGTGCCCACCGAGCGGCACGGCGCGCTGGGCCTGGGAATTTTCAGCAAGGGCGAACATTACGGCACGGTGGATCTGCCGCCGAACAAGCCGGCCGAGCGTGAAATCTCCGCGTGGCTGGAACGCGGCGGCGGCATGACGCATGGGACCGATGACAACATCCGCGTCATTCCGGCGTCGTGTGAAAACTTCCGCGACTATGCGCACGGCAAGAACAAAGACGTGCTGGGGCCGATGTCTCCGGCGCCGGGCGTCGCATTGGAATGGATCGAGTTGGAAGGCCCCATTCACGAACAGTGGCCGCCGGCCAGCCACAAGACGCTGTTTGGCGATCTGGCTGTAAAGGAGTGGACTAAAACGTCGGTCGTTCCCAAGCCGGTGCAGCAAGTGTGGCCGCGCGGGCACGTGGGAGGATATCCCAAAGACATTTACGGTGAACGCGGTGAGAAGCGCCAAGCGGTTTATGTGGAATCCCTGGAGCCGCAGAAAGACGCCGAACGGCTGCTGAAACCGTTTTTGCGGCGCGCGTTCCGGCGCCCGCTTGTGCAGGCGGAACTGGCGACTTACACGGAGATCGTTAAGGGCAAGCTGAACGAGGGCGCGCCGTTTCAGGACGCCATGATTGCCGCGTACCGGATGGCGCTGGCCTCCCCGAATTTCCTGCTGCTGGAAGAACCCACGGGCACGCTGAACGATCACGCGCTGGCGCAGCGGCTGTCGTATTTCCTGTGGAGTTCCATGCCGGACGCGGAACTTTTCGCGGCAGCCGATCGCGGCGAACTGCTCAAGCCGGCGGTGCTGCGCGCGCAGACTGAACGCATGCTGCAGAACCCCAAGGGCAAGCGCTTCGTCGAAAATTTCACCGGCCAGTGGCTGCATCTGCGCGACATCAATTCCACGCAACCGGACTCCAAGCTCTATCCTGAATTCATGCCCTATTTGCAAGAAGCGATGATCCTTGAGACGCATGCGTATTTTTCGGAATTGCTCAAGAACGATCTGGGCGTCACGCACCTGGTCCGTTCGGATTTTGCAATGCTGAACGAGCCGCTCGCGCGGCATTATGGAATCGAGGGCGTGAAGGGCTGGGAGATGCGGCGTGTGGCGCTGGCACCGGATAACGTGCGGCGCGGCGGATTTCTGACGCAGGGCAGCGTGCTAAAGATTACGGCGAACGGCACGACGACGTCGCCGGTGAAACGCGGCGCGTTCGTCATGGAAAAAATAATGGGCATCGTGCCCACACCGCCGCCGCCGGAAGCCGGTTCGATCGAGCCGGACGTACGCGGCGCGACGACGGTGCGCCAGCAACTCGAAAAGCACCGCAGCAATGCGACCTGCGCCGGATGCCATCAGAAGATGGATGGCTACGGCTTCGCGCTGGAGAGCTTCGACGTGGCGGGTGAGTGGCGCGACAGATACCGCGCGGTGGGCGGCAAAGGGGCTGACCGCAAAAAAGTGAACGGGCGGCACATTGAATATCACTTCGAACTTCCGGTGGATTGCACCGGCACGATGCCGGACGGGCGCGCGTTCAAGAATGTGGCCGAACTGCGCGACCTGCTCGCGGCAAGCCCCCAAACTCTGGCGCGGGCGTTCACGGCTCAGCTGCTCACGTACGCAGCGGGCGCGGAGGTCTCGTTCTCGGATCGCGCGGGCATCGATGCGATTCTCAAAAAATCGCAGGCGTCCCACTACGGGCTTCGCACGCTGATTCATGAAGTGATTCAGAGCGAGCTGTTCCGGACGAAGTGAGGCTGGGGTTTGGGGTTTGGGGTTTGGGGGTTGGGGTTTGGGGGTTGGGGTAGATTGATTTTGACGCAACTAATGAAGGGGCGGCTGATGACGAATTTTCTGGGGCGGCGGACGTTTCTTAAGGCGGCGGGGATCTGTCTGGGACTGCCGATGCTGGAGGCCATGCGCGGGCCGGCGTTTGCGGCCGATGGGGTTAAGTCGCCGCGGCGTTTTGTGGGCATCATGACCAACCAGGGCATCATGCCAGATTTCTTCTTTCCGAAAACGACGGGGAAAGAATATGAATCGACGCCGTATCTGGAACTGTTGAAAGATCATCGCAACGACATGACGGTCTTCTCTGGCGTTTCGTTGCCGGGCGTCGATGGCGGGCATGCCAGCGAAAGAGCGTTCCTGACGGCCACGCCGCATCCCGGCCGCGGCTCGTTCCGCAATGGCATCTCCCTCGATCAATACGCGGCCGAACAGATCGGGGGCGATACGCGATTTCCGTCGCTGGCGCTGATGGTCGGTTCGGATTCACTGAGCCTTTCCTGGACGCGCAATGGCTCGATGATTCCGCCGCAGACCAGCCCGCTCAAGCTGTATCAAAAATTGTTTGTCGAGGATACCAAGGAAGGCAAGGCGGCGGCGCAGCGGCGGCTAAAGGAAGACCGCAGCCTGCTCGATGCGCTGATGGAACAGACCAAAAAGCTGGAAGCGCGTGTCAGCGCGTCCGACCGCGAGCGGCTTGATCAGTATTACACGGCGGTGCGCGATCTGGAGAAACGTCTGGCCAAAGCCGAGAGTTGGGTGGACGTGCCGAAGCCGAAGGTGATACTAAAGCAGCCGGAAGAAATCAAAAATTCCAACGATCTGGTCGCCAACAGCCGCGTGATGTTCGATCTGGTGCGGCTGGCGCTGGAGACGGAATCGACGCGGGTGGTGACGGTGGCGGTGAGTCTGGCGAGCGTGACGCCGAAGCTGATTCCGGGGGTGCAATCCAACACGCACGAATTGACGCATCACGGCAACCGGGAAGAAAAAGTATCGGAGCTGCGCAAAATTGAGGAAGCACAGTTCAAGGTGCTCTCGGATTTCCTGACCGGATTGCGTTCGACTCAGGAGCAGGACCACACGCTGCTGGATCGCACGACGGTGCTTTACGGAACCAATATGGGCAGCGCCAACTCACACGCCAACGATAATCTTCCGGTGTTGCTGGCGGGCGGCGGCTACAAACACGCGGGCCATCTGGCGTTTGACCGCAAGAATAATTACCCGCTGTCGAATTTGTACGTCAGCATTCTGCAGAGGCTGGGTATTGAGGCGGATAAGTTCTCCACCGGAAGCGGGACGATGCGGGGGTTGGAGTTGGCTTGAATTTGATTGGTTGTTGGTTGTCGGTTGTGGGTTGTCAGGCGTCGCCCTCCCGGGGACAGGAGTGTCCCCGCCACTCTTGCAGGGGACGCCGTTTTTTAATGCTTCTGCTGTATCTCTTCGGAAAAAAGTTGTATATTTACGTGTGAATTTTAGACCTGACGTGCCCGTCATCAGGACGGATAGAAAGGCCAACTTCGAGATTAACCGCAGGGGGATGTAATGGCAGATAGCAAGCGCGTTAGTGGCAGGGCGCCCTCTTCGGGCACATCCGGCCGCGCACCCACGGCGACCAGCACCAGCGGACGCATGGCCCCACCCAGCAGCGGAAGCGGCCGTCAGGCGGCTTCCACGAGCGGCCGTGCCGCGGCGCAGCCGGCTCCCGCGCCTGTCTCGCGCAGCCGCATGGCGCCCGCGAGCGCAGCGCCGAAAGCGGTCGGCATTTCAGCGCGATCGCGCCGGGATGATTCGGGCAAGGCGCCGAAGATGAAGAAGCGGCGCGGCGGCCCGGAGTTGATTATCGCCGCGGGTATCATCGCGGTGCTCGGCATTGTGTCGGCGGTGATTTTCGTCAACAAGAACAAGAAGATCAACGAAGTCGAATCGTCCATCAAGGAGCATCAGGACATTTTCGACACCAACATGAAGACCGGCTACGACGGCTACATGAAGGCGGAGAACAGCGGTTTGCTGTATGTGCTGGGCAAAGAAAAAGACGACATCATGAACGACGAAGCGAAGCTCACGAGCCGGCTCTTCGCCCCGTTCCAGGGCGACGACAAGGTGTACAACGTTCTCTTTGAACGGCGCTACAAGGATAAGAAGGCGAAGGAAAAGACGGATCAGAAATTCATGTTTCCGGAACGCAACCGCATCGAACGCATTGAGCACGGCAAGACTGTTAACGAGGTGCGCGTGACGTACGGTTTCGCTGAAAACAAGAGCGTGAACCTGGTTTGGGCTGAAAAATTAGTGAATGCGGAAAAAGGCGATCAAGCCAATATGGGCGGAAAAATCACTATTCTGATGAAGGCGACCGAAGATAAAGTCTTCAAGGCCGCTCGCGAAAAGAAACCGCTGGACCCCGCCACCGCTCCCAAGCCGTAAAAAATGGAGGACATGCCATGGCCCGCATCCTCCGTCCCGAGAGAATCTTCGCGGTACTCGGGACGGCTGTTGCCGCCGGCTCTCTGCTCGTCTCGGCCGTTCACGCCGACACCGTCATCCTCGATAATGGCAAAGAATTGGAAGGCCGCGTCAGCGACGATGGCAAGACCGTGACTATCGAGATGGCGCAGGGCGTCGTAAAAATCAGTAAGTCGCGCGTGGTTGCCATCGAACCGAAGTTGACCCTCTCCGACGAATTCGCTCAGCGCAGCCAGGACCTTCGCAGAGCCGCGGTTGCCGCGAAATTGTCGGCGGCTGAACAGGCGGAACTCTGGTTTACGCTGTCCCAGTGGGCGGAAGAAAAGAAGTTGCCGCGCTACCGCGAGGAGGCGCTTAAGAAGACGCTGGAGTACGCCAGCGATCACGCGCTGGCGCGGCAGGGCCTTGGCTTTGTTCGTTACGGCGGCGAGTGGGTGACGCTCAGCGAGCGCAATCAGCGCATGGGCATGGTGTTTCATGATGGCCGCTGGGTCGCGAAAGAGGCGCGCGAAGACGCGTTGCGCGCCAAAGAGGAACGCGAACAGAAAGTGCGGCAGGACGACACGGAGCAGCGGCGCAAAGAAGCCGAGACGGAGAAGCTGGAGGCCGAGCGGCGCTTGCTGGATTCGCAGCGCGCGGCGTTGGAAGCGGATCGATATCGTCCGCGTTATGTTTACACAACGGCGCCTTATACTATTGGCGGTTTCAACGGCGGCATGTACGAGAAGCCTTGCGTCATTCCGCAAGTTCCTTCGGCGCCCGTTGTCGTGCCGGGAATTCAACGCATTGTTCTTCCGCCGGATTTGTCCAAATCTATTCTGCCTCAGCCCGGAGCGCGGCCGTGGTCCAGCACCCACGGTCTGACGCGATAGCCCCTTTGAACCCGTCACGATAGCCTTGAATATCGAGAGCTGATCCTTTAAAAGGAGGGGTATGGCAACCACCGATATTGCGACACCCATCAAGACGGTTCTCTGCGCGATCGATCTTTCCAGCATGACGACTCATGTGCTGATGGCGGCGGCGGAAGTCGCGCAGGCTTACGACGCCAAGCTCGTGGTGCTGCACGCGGTTGAAGTGTGGGACCGGCGCTACGATTTTATTGTGGATGACCTGGTCAAGCGCATTGAAGTGGACGCGCAGGCCAAAGTGCATGCCGAGCTGGGGCGCCTGGGAAAAAAACACGACGTTCCGATCGAGGTTCAAGTCGTTAAAGGGCACGGGCACGTGGCGATCATCAGCGCGGTGAAGACGCTGCGTCCGGATTTATTGGTGATCGGCAGCCACGGTCGGCGCGGCATCGACCGGGTGTTGCTGGGAAGCGTAGCGGATAGCGTGCTGCGGCAATCGCCGGCGTCGGTGCTGGTGGTGCGGCCGCTGCGCAATCCCGATTTTTACACGATTGTGTGCGCGATTGATTTCTCGGATTGTTCACGCCAGGCGCTGGAACGCGCACTGGATCTGGCCCAAAGAGACAAGGTCAAATCCATCCGGGCGCTGCATGTGTTTGAAATCCCGGTGGTGTATGTCGACGCCGGACTTGCTTATCAGGCAGCGTTCGAACAAGTCGAAAAGGCGCATATCAAGGAGATGGAAAAGTTTCTCAAGCCTTACCAGAATTGCGGCGTCGCCATCGAATCCACGGTGCAGGAAGGTCCGGCGGCTCCGACGATCATGGCTTTCGCGGACCGCGTCAACGCCGATCTGCTGGTGATCGGGTCGCACGGTCGTTCACGGCTGGGAGCCATGCTGATAGGCGGGGTGTCGAACAAGATCGTGCACCGCACGCAGGTACCTTTACTTGCCGTGAAAGCGTCGGACCATTACGAATCCCTCTGGGCGGCCATCGACTGAGCCTGGACTTAAAACGCACCTGTCACGATGAAACGGAAATATGCCAGCACCCGGAAACTACCCCAGCCTGCCTCCGCTAGAAGCGCTCGGCATCACGTTCACCAAGAAGGTGCACTTCAACCTCCCGACGCCGCTCCTTTACGAAGAATCGGTGCAGCGAGGTGAAGCGCAGATTGCGTATCGCGGCCCCATTGTGATCAACACGGGCAAGCACCGCGGGCGGACGGTTGCGGACCGGTTTATTGTCGATGAGCCGGGCAGTTCGCCGCATGTGTGGTGGGGAAAAACGAACAAGCCGATCAGCGAACTGGCCTTTACGACTCTGGTCGCACGGATGTGCGCGTATTTTCAGCACAAGGACGTATTCGTGCAGGATGCGTTCGCCGGCGCGGACCCGGAGCACCGCGTGCCGCTGCGCGTGATTACCGATACGGCGCTGCACGCCCTGTTTGCGCGGACCATGTTTGTGCGGCCGGTTGGCCACAATTTTTCGGAGCACGTTCCTGAGATCACCATCCTGCACGCGCCGAATTTTCATGCCGTGCCGCATCTGGATCACACGCGCAGCGACGCGTTCATCCTGCTGAATCTGACGCGAAAGATGATCCTGATCGGCGGCACCGCCTACGCCGGAGAGATCAAGAAAGCGGTCTTCTCGATTCTCAATTACATGATGCCGCGCAAGGGCATCATGTCGATGCACTGCTCCGCCAACATTGGCAAGAAGGGTGATACGGCGGTTTTTTTCGGGCTGTCGGGGACTGGCAAGACGACGCTTTCGGCCGATCCGGCCCGGCAGCTGATAGGTGACGACGAACACGGCTGGAGCGACAAGGGCGTGTTCAACTACGAAGGCGGCTGCTACGCGAAAGTGATCAAACTTTCGGCGGAGGAAGAGCCTGAAATTTACGCACGCACGCAATCGTTCGGAACGATTCTTGAAAATGTGGTGATGGATCCGATCACGCGCCGGCTGGATTTGGACGATGCGTCGCTGACGGAGAATACGCGCGCGGCGTATCCGCTGGCGCTGATTTCGTATGCGGTGCGTCCGTCGGTGGGCGGGAACGCTCAGAATATCGTGCTGCTGACGTGCGATGCCAGCGGTGTGCTGCCGCCGATCTCGCGGCTGACGCCGGAGCAGGCGATGTACCATTTTATTTCGGGGTACTCCGCCAAGCTGGCCGGCACGGAAGTGGGGCTGGGCAAAGATCCGGAAGCGACGTTCAGCACGTGTTTCGGAGCGCCGTTCATGGTGTTGCCGCCGCGCGTGTACGCGGAATTGCTGGGGAAGAAGATTCAGCAGCATAAATCAAAATGCTGGCTGGTGAACACCGGCTGGACGGGCGGACCGTTTGGCGTGGGCAAGCGGATGCGGATTACGCACACGCGCGCGCTGTTGAATGCGGCGCTGGACGGCAAGCTGGATCACGTGCCGACGGTGAGCGAGCCTGTTTTCGGGCTGGTGATCCCCACGGCTTTCGACGGCGTGCCGCGCGAGATGCTGGTGCCGCGGGAATCGTGGGCCGACAAGGCCGCTTACGATGCGAAAGCGCAAGAACTGGCGGCGCAATTCCGGGCGAATTTCACCCAGTATGCCGAAGGGCTGCCGGCGGACGTGCAAGCGGCGGGACCCCAATAGAGAGGCACAAAGTGCGTCAGTTTGCGGCGTCACTTGTTTTTTGATGCCATCTGGTTTAATTAACGCACATGGAAATACTCAAAGGCATCCCAGTTTCGCCGGGAGTTTACATCGGCGAGGCCTTTCTTCAGCACAGCGAAGAAGTGCGGATTCCTCATCAGTTTGTGGAACCTGAGCAGATCGAAGGCGAACTCAAGCGCTTCGAGGATGCGACATGCCAGGTGATCGAAGATATCGATAAAATTCGAAGGCAGACGGAAGACCAGCTCGGCACGAGCCTGGGCGCGATTTTGATGGTGCAGACGCAGCTGCTGAAGGATGAATCGCTGCGCCAGAAAATCATTGAGAAGATCAAGAACGAAAAGTATTCCACCGAGCACGCCGTGGCGGCGACGCTGAAGATTATTGCCAAGCGTCTGGCGGGGTTGGGCGACCAGATGCTGGCGCACCGCGATTCGGATATTTTCGATTTGCAGAAGCGGCTGCTGAAGGTGCTCGTCGGCGACCAGAAAGAAAACCTGAGCCACCTGGCGCGGCCCGTGGCCTTGATTGCGCACGATCTGGGACCGTCGCAGACGGCGTCTCTGGATCGCACGAAGGTGAAAGCGTTCGCCATCGACGTGGGCGGCAGAACCAGCCACACGGCGATTCTGGCGCGCGCGTTTGAGATGCCGGCGGTGGTGGGATTGGAATCGATCTCCACGGATATTTCCGGCGGCGAAACGATCATCATCGACGGCAACCGCGGCATCGTGATTTTGCGGCCGGACGAACGCACGCTGGCGCGCTACCGCAAGTTGCAGTTGGAATTCCAGACGTTCGAACTGACGCTGATCAAGGACAAGGATTTGCCCGCTGTCACCAGCGACGGGCGCGAGATCCGGGTGCATGCGAACATCGAATTTCCCGATGAAGTGAATAGCGCGGTGACGCATGGCGCGGCGGGCGTGGGACTATTCCGCACCGAATTTTTGTACCTGACCAGCGGCATCATGCCCGATGAAAACGTTCATTTCGAGGCGTACCAGAGCTGCATCACGCGCCTGGGCGGGCGGCCGCTGGTGATCCGCTCGCTGGATCTGGGCGCGGACAAAGTGATTTCGTCGCACGCGTTTCACGAACGCAATCCGTTTCTGGGGCTGCGCAGCATTCGCGTGTCGATGAAGTACCCGGAGACATTCCGCACGCAGGTGCGCGCGATTCTGCGCGCGTCGGCGCTGGGCAAATGCCGGCTGATGCTGCCGATGATCACGGCGATTGAGGAATTGCGCTGGGCGCGGCGGATCATCGAAGAGACGAAGCAGGAACTGAAACGCGAGAACCAGGCGATCGACACGAAGATCGAAATTGGAATCATGATCGAGGTGCCATCGGCGGCGTTGCGCGCGGCGGACCTGGCGAAGGAAGCGGATTTCTTTTCGATCGGCACGAACGATTTGACGCAGTACACGCTGGCGGTGGACCGCGGCAATGAGCTCGTGGCGAATTTGTACAGCGCGGCGAATCCGGCGGTGATCGATTTGATCCGCATGACCATCGAGGCGGCCAATGCCGCGAAAATTTCGGTGAGCATGTGCGGTGAAATGGCGGGCGATCCGATTTTCACATCCTTGCTTCTGGGCATGGGGCTGACGGAGATTTCGATTTCGCCGCCGTCGATTCCTGAGATCAAAAAAATCATTCGCACGGTCAGTTACGAGAAGTGCAAGACCATCGCGGCGCATGTGAGAACGCTGACGGATACGTCGGCGATCCTGGAATACCTGCGCGGACGCCTCGGGGAAGACCTTCCGGGCGGAGAGAAATTCGGGGCGGTTTGAACGGACCGATGCAATGCATAATGCATAATTAAATGCTAGACGCATTGATTAGGCGTTATGCATTATGCATTACAGTTTGTAGCCGGCTTTTGTGGCGTCGGCGTAGAACGCTTTTACCGTATCGAGCGAGAGGGCGTGCAAGTCCTGTCCCACGCCGGGGAACTTCTTAAAGATGTCGTGCGGGACGGTGATGATTTTGCATCCGCAGGCGTCGGCTTCAAAAATATTGTAGAGCTCGCGCGTGCTGGCCCAGAGCAGTTCGGCCTTCGGCGCTTTTTTGCAAATTTCGACGGAACGCTTCATCAGCGGAATCGGATCGACGCCGGAATCGGCCACGCGTCCGGCGAAGACGGAGACGATGCTGGGGGCGCCGCCGGCCAGGGCATCGACCACCGATTCCACCTGCTGCGTGGTCATGAGAGCGGTGACGTTCAACTGGACGCCTTCGTTAGTCAGCTTCCGCACCAGCGCCAGGCAGCTTTGGCCCTTGGTGTTGGTGACGGGAATCTTGACGTAGACGTTCGCGCCCCAGGTTTTGATTTCGGCGGCCTGGCGTTCCATGTCGGCGATATCATCGGTGAAGACTTCAAATGAAAACGGGCGGTCTTTGATCGCGGACAGGATGTCTTTGGCAAAAGCGCGGTAATCTTTATTTCCGGCCTTGGCCATCAGCGACGGATTGGTTGTGAACCCTTTGACGAGTTCGTTTTTGTAAAGACCGAGGATGCCGTCGCGGTCGGCGCCATCGGCGTAAATCTTAATTTTGAGATCGTTAAGCGAAGCCATAATATCAAATTCTCCAAAAGGTTTCTTCAAGTCAAAGTACGCTCAGCGCGCGTCAAATGCAAATGGGTGCTTTTTTTAAGCGCGCGCCTCCTCTATATGTCCTTGGCATGAGCAGATCAAAACCGAAGGCGCTTCTGGCGTGGAGCTCCGGAAAAGATTCCGCGTGGGCGCTGCATGTCATGCGGCAGAGCAACGAGGTCGAAATCATCGGGCTCTTTACGACGATCAACGAGGCGTTTGATCGCGTGGCGATGCATGGCGTGCGGCGGACGCTGGTGGAGGCGCAGGCGTTTGCGGCGGGTCTGCCGCTCTGGACGATTCCGATACCGTGGCCGTGCACGAATGAGGAGTATGAGAAGCGCATGAGCGTTGCGATCGCGCGCGCGAAGTTGGAAGGCATCACGGCGATGGCGTTCGGCGATTTATTTCTGGAAGACATCCGGCAGTACCGCATCGATCAACTGCTGGGAAGCGGCATTGAGCCGCTGTTTCCGCTCTGGGGATCGCGAGAAAGAACGGCGGAGCTTGCACGTGAGATGCTGGCGAGCGGCCTGCGCGCCATTCTGGCGTCGGTGGACCCGCGGCAGATCGATCCTTTTTTTGTGGGGCGGGAGTTCGATGCGCATCTACTGAGAGATCTGCCGCCGGAGGCGGATCCGTGCGGCGAGAACGGCGAGTTTCACACGTTCTGCCATGCCGGGCCGATGTTCTCGGAGCCGCTTGAGGTGGAGACGGGAGAGGTTCTTCAGCGGGATGGGTTCTGGTTCTGCGATCTTGTGGCGAGGTGATTTTTTTTCGTTCAGCCACGGAGTGGCGACACCACCGGTGCCGGTTGCAAACGTTAAATGCGCTAGGCTTCGGTGAGCTACCAGATCGAAAACGGGTCCGGCAACTCTTCCTGTTCCAGAATGAGCAGCGCTTGCCGCACGGAGGCGGGAACCGGCACGCTGCAATGCGTGCCGCCGCAAATGCCGTCTCCGAAATCGAGGCCCCGACCGCTGACGGTGTCGAACCAGAAATAGCGATACGCGCCCGGCAGCGTTTCCAGATCCAGCCCGGTTTTCATGTTGGCGGTGAGGTAAACAAAATAGCGGCCTTTGCCGTCCGTCGACGCGGAGACTTTTCCGCTGGCGATGTCCTGATCGGAGATGTGTATGAGCATTTCGGGGCAGGGGCGGATATAGCCGCTGCCCGCCCATTGCCGCCCGAATGTCGCCACTTGGGCCATGTCCTTCCAGATGTGGCCGTTGGATTCGGAATGGTCCACCCCGACGATGGGCCAGCTGCCGCGCATCAGCGTGCGCCAGAGCGTCGCGCGGTTGGCGGTGCGGGACTCACCGGCGATCCAGCAGACATTGGCGCGCCGGCCGGCATTCTCGGCGTTGAACGTCAGCGACGCGGGCGAGAAGGATTTCTGCGCGAAAGGAAGCCCGTGTTGAACGGTGAAGGGCGCGACGTGGGGCTGATTGAGATCGATCCAGTGCGTGCCGGGAGGCGTCGCCAGCCACGGACCCAGGCGCGTTTTTTCCTCGTCTTCGCCCGGCCGGATCAGAGCGGCGGCCATGCGCTTGCAGAGACTCTGTTCCAATTGCGCCAGCGGTTCGATGGAGGTGGGCGGCGGCTGGTAGTTCAGCACATCCGGTTGCCCGCGAAACACTTCGACCCACACACCCTGGCGGCCGCGCAATTCAGCGGCGAGCCAATCCACGGCCGAGTGAAGGGACGCTTCCAGTTTCTGCAGGCTGCTCACGTGCCTGCGGCGCTTGCCGCCGGATTTTTTTTCATCGATGGCCAGAGGCGGCATCGAGACGTCATCAAAGCTGACGCCCTGTTCATTGGCTTTCCGGTAAAACGGTCCGGCGTTTCGCGTGGAGGCCGCGTGAAACAGAGACAGGCCGAGCAGTATGCCGATCTGATCCGCAGCCTGCATCAGAAATTGCAGGCGCGCAAAAAATCCCTCGTCGCGATGGGCCAGATCATAAACCGTCGGCGTCATCCCCACTTCGGCGCTGGTCGACGACGGATGCCGCCGCGCGTAGAGGCAGGAATCTTCGTCGGTGCCATTGAGCGGAACGACCAGATGGCGGATGCCCAGCGCGGCCATGCGTTCAAGCCAGTCGCGCTGATTGCAGCCGCGTTGCAGGGGTTCCTGGGAAGCGATTCCGGGCAAGGCGATGCGGTGGGCGCGCAATTCGATGAGCGACGGACGCAGCGCGAGTTGGTTGGCAATCGAATGGAAACTGAATTTTTTCACAGCAATGATTGGAGTACCTCCGCGACAGTCAGGCGAGCCAGATCGCCGTCTGGCGCCTGTAAAATCCGCACGGTTTTTCCGAGCGGCGACCAGATTGCTGGCGGGGTGGGGCCGAAGATCGCCGTCACCGGGCAGGCGCGAGCAGCCAGATGTGTCATGCCCGAATCGTTGCCGATGTAACCTCGGCAGAACGTTAACAGAGCCAGCACGTCCCGCAACGGCCAGTTGACCACGGGGTCCCAGTATTCGCCGGGAGCCACGAGGTTTTCAAAGTGATCGCGAATGGCGTCATCAGCGGGTCCAAAAAAGACAACCGGCATCATTTTTTTTCGCGAGATCCGCGGCACAAGCTGCGCGAAGCGTTCAGCCGGCCAGCATTTTTTCCGTCCGCCGCTGCCGGGATGTATGGCGAAAAACGTTTCGCTGGAATCGGCATCGAGACCCAGCTTTTCCAGCACGCGAATGCGCTCGAATTCATCGAGCTTCAGAAAATCATCGTTCTGGAGATCCTGTGGAATCAGCGCGTCATCCAGCGAACGGGCGGCAATTCCCAATTCGCTAAGCGGCTGGAGCAAGCTGCGCGCGGCGTGCGAATTCCCGGAGCGCGACTCCACCGGTGGCGCCAGGCAGATGCGCCGCCGAATGCCCTCGCGTTTCAGCACGCGTTCGACACCGCTGCTTTCGGTCAGGTACACGATGGCCGTGGCCGTTCTGGAAAGCGTTGCTTTGGCGGCGGCACCCAATGCGGCCTCTGCATTGAAAAGACCGAGCCATTCGACGGAGGCGAAATCGCGCACGCGAACACCTTCGTGTGCGGCGCGAAGAAACTGCCAGCTCGCGGGCGTGCCGAGCACCGTGATGCTCTCCGCGCCGGCGCGACGCAGCGCGCGCAGAACGGGGAGGGTGAGAATGGCATCGCCCAGAGCACCGGGGCGAATGACAAGAACGTGACCGAGTGACATGCTGCAATTCTAATCGTTTTTACCGCGGCGGGCAAAAGAAGTGGAGCCACGGGATTATTTCTGGACTTTGTGGTAAGCTGCCCGCCGGAGTAACACCAGGGCGATATGCATACGAATATTTTGCGAACTGAATTTGGAAAGCCGAAGCCGATCATCGCCGTGACCATGGGCGATGCGGCGGGTGTCGGTCCGGAATTATGCCTGCGCCTTCTGGCGGACAAATCATTGCACGGAGTCGCCGTGCCGCTGGTGATTGGCGACAGCGACGTGCTCACGCGCGTTTCTAAAGCGCTGCAGATTCCATTGACGGCATTGTGCCTCGATCTTGCGCCAACGACGCTCGACCGTCCCGCGGTCTACGATCCGCCCGGCGCCTTGCAGGGCAAGGCGGTGCAGCCCGGAATAAATCAGGCCACGTGCGGGCGCGCCGCGGCCACGTTTATCGAGGAAGCGGTAAAGGGCTGCACACAGGGCTGGTATGCGGGAATGGTGACGGCGCCGATCAGCAAGAAAGCGCTGAACATGGGCGGCGTCCATTTTCCGGGGCATACGGAAATGCTGGCGTCGCTGACGCGCGCGCCCAATTACGCCATGCTTCTTTACAGCGAATTGATCTCTTGCGCATTCGTGACGTGCCACCAGTCGCTTCGCTCCGTTGCCGATTCGATTACCGTTGAGCGCGTGACGGAAGTGGCCAATCTCGCGCACAATTTTGTGAGCACGCTGCGCAGCCGTGACGCCACGCTGTGTTTGCTGGGATTGAATCCGCACGCTGGCGAAGAAGGCCTGTTCGGCGACGAGGAAATCCGCGTTCTCGATCCCGTTAAACGGGCGCTTCGGGCGCGGAAAATTCACATCGAAGGGCCGCTGCCGCCGGACACCGCATTCACGCCGCAGGCGCGGGAACTGTACGATTGTTACATCGCGATGTACCACGACCAGGGCTCGATCCCCTTTAAGATGCTGGCGTTCGATACCGGCGTGAACATCACCATGGGGCTGCCCATCGTTCGAACTTCTCCCGATCACGGAACCGCCTTTGACATCGCCTGGCAGGGCAAGGTGCGGCCCGACAGCTTTTTTATGGCCTACGCCATGGCTGTGCGCCTTTCGGCGCAGTACTTCGCAGGCGCCAAGGCCGTCATTTAAAAGATAGAGCATCCATTCATGATCAAGCACACACCGGACGATTTTCAGGTCGAGGAAATTCTTGGCGGCGATATCAAGGTCTCTAAACCAGCAGGCCCGTTTGCATTTTATCGCCTCACCAAGCAGACGCTGGCGACGCCCGAAGCCATCGGAAAAATAGCGCGCGACATGAAGCTGCCATCGGGCTCGTTCGCGTATGCCGGCCTGAAAGACAAGCATGCCAGCACGCGCCAGCACATCACGCTGAAACTGGAGGAAGGCACGGCGGCGCCTGAAAAGATGACCGGCGATGGTTGGAAGATTGAACGCCTTGGCTATTCGGATCGCTCGATCACGGCCTCCGACATCGATCAGAATCGCTTTCATATTACGATGCGGAATCTCACGCCGCAGGAATCGTACGATCTTGAGCAGGCCGTGAAGTTTCTTTCGACCGAGCGAAATCCGGCGAGTTTCAACAAAGTGTCGACGCTTCGCATCGTCAATTATTTCGGCGATCAGCGCTTCGGTTCGGCGCGGCATGGCCGCGGATTTCTGGCGCGCAATCTCATCAAAGGAGACTTCGAGGGCGCGCTGAAACTCGCCATCGCCACGGAGTCGCGCAAAGACCGCATGGACCAGAAATTGTTCAAGCGAACGCTGTGCGAAAAATGGGGCAAGTGGAACGAGGTGCTGCCCAAACTGCGCCCCAGTCCCGAGCGCAAAGCCATCGAACGCCTGGCGAATTCCAGCGGCGATTTCCGCGCCGCATTTTGCGCGCTTCCGTACCTGCTGCAGCAACTGAGCGTCTACGCGTATCAATCGTGGTTGTGGAATCGAATCGCGCGAAATGTCATCGAACAATATTGCGTGCCCCTGGGCGATGTTCTCGCGGCGGACGATCCGTTCGGCGAAATGCTTTTCCCCGGCAGCGGCGCGATTCCGCCGGAACTGCTTCAGCTGAATTTGCCGCTGCTGGCCAAGAAAACCGAATTGATCGAGCCCTGGAAAGTGGCGGCTGAAACGGTTCTGGCCGAAGAAGAGATCGCTGTCGCGGACCTTGAGATCGACGGTGTGCGCCGCCCCTTCTTTGGTGAAGAGCCGCGCTCGCTCTTCTTCAAGGTGAGTGAATTCTCGCTCTCTCGCGCCGAAACCGACGACAGCGCCAAAGATAAAAAGCGGCAGAAACGCGGGGTCTCTTTCGCGTTGCCGCGCGGGTGCTACGCCACCGTTGTGCTCCGCGCGCTCGGGCAATAACCGACGATGGATTCGGCATTCTCGCGGAACGTGGCGCGCATCAGAGATGGCCTCGGAAAAGCGGACTTTTCGCGACGACGTATCGGTTTCAAATGGGATGAAGTAGCCCTCTCCGGTAGCCGTCTTTCTTAGATTCGTGTTCAATCTTTTGCCGCCTCGCGGAAGCCGTCCATGAAATTCTTCAGCCTGATACTCCCTCTTTATGTTTGCCTCCATGTCGTCACGCTCTCAGCCGAAGAGCCCGCTCCGCCCAAAAATAGTTCGACCGGTCCCGCCCGAATCATGGGCAAAAACGTGGCGGGATGGGTCGCGCATCTCACGCATTATGAGAATGAAAAAGAGCGCCGCCTCGCGATGCTGTGCCTCATTGATTTCGGTCCCGCCGCCGCGCCTGCCATTCCCGAACTGCTGAAGTTGATGAAAGATCAACTCCAATCGACCACGCGCCGCGTCGCGATGGAGACGCTCGGCGCGATTGGTTCCGCGGCCACCGCTGCGATTCCCGATATGCTCGCCGCTCTGAACAACCCCAGGGAAATTCCCGCTCATCGCGCCACCGCCTGTTCAAGCGCCGCACAGATCGATCCGGAATCGCCCGCGGTTCGCCGCGCGATTCTCACGGCGTTGCGTGATTCCCACCGCGACGTCCGCCACGCGGCCATTGAATCCTCCGTCACGCTGGCCGAGATCGAGCCCGGCATCGTTCCAGCTTTGGCCAGAGCCGCCCTCACGGGACAGGATGCGCCAGCCGCCGCCACCGCGCTCAGTTGCCTTGGCGCGAACGGTGTCGATCCGTTGCTGAAAGCTCTCGAGCGCGGCGACGATCTGGCGCGCGCCGCCGCCGCCGATGCGCTCTCGACGATGGGCCACACCGCCCTGTCCGCCGTGCCGACCATCCTCAGATTGGCCCAGCGCGAGCGTGATCCGAAACTACGCGGCGGAAGTGTGCTCGCGGCGGTGAGAATCGCGCCCAAAGATGAATCCGCCCTGGACTCCCTGGCTGAACTCATGGCGCAATCCAGCGTGGAAAACGTGGCTGTTGAATCCCGGGTTTTGATCGCCGCCGGCCCCGCTGCCGCCCCGGCGCTGCGTCTCGGATTGCGCTCGCCCGACGCCGCGATGCGTAAACTTTTTATCGGCATGATGACCCAATTAAAAGCGCCCCCGCCCGGCATGATTGATGACCTCCTTGCCCGCACTCAGGATAAAGATTCCGGCGTCCGCCTCGCCGCAATCCAAGCACTCGATGCCTTCGGGCCTGCCGCCGCGTCCGCCAAAGTGCCGCTCCAGAATCTCTCCCGCCAGGACCCCTCACTGCAGCGCGCGGCGGCGGTGGCTGCATTGAATGTCTCGCGCGATCCAAACCGGCCGCGTTATCGCACAACCCTTGAAACCCTCGATGACGCGGCGCTGCTGGCGTTGCTGAAAGATCCCAATCCGTTGACCCGCCAGGATGCCGCCGATGCTCTGCGCACCCGCACGAACGATGCACCGGCCGTCGCTTCCGCTCTCATCGACGCCCTCAAAGACGACAACGAAAAAGTTCGCATCACTGCCGCGCGAAGTCTCTCTCGCTTTGGCCAATACGCGCGTACCTCCATCGCCGTTTTCATCGACTGGCTTGAATCCGTTTCCATGTTCGCCCCCGAACCCGCAAAAAAAGTCGCGCCCTCCGTCGCCGAACACGAAGATATGGCGGTTCCCAAAGCCGCGCTGATGGCGCTGGCCGGCATGGGCGCCGACGCCAGAGGCGCCATGCCAACCGTCGTGAAGTTCGCCCTTTCTCCCGCCGCCGATCGCGATCCTGAAATTCAAAAATACCTCGGCGTCGCCCTCCAGGTCATCGGCCCCGATGCCGTTCCGCTGCTGGTCGCTGAACTCAAGAATCCCGACGCCTCCATTCGCCTTCGCTCAGCGCGCGCCGTGGCGTCGATGGGTCTTCCCGGCGCCACCGCCATTCCCGATCTGATCGACCTTTCCCAGAGCATCGTGGACAGCGATGCCAAGGCCGGATTCGAAGGCTTGCAGGCGATGGGCCTGGTCGGATACGGCCTCGTCAGTCCGCATCTGGTCAATGTTCTCATGACCGATCTTTTCGCCGAACGCCGCACCATCGCCGCGCGGACTCTCGGCATCATCGGCATCCCCCAGGAGGCCGATGGCAAACGCGTGCTCGACGCCTTGCAATCCGCCTTGCTGGACCCTGATGAATCCGTCTGCCGCGCCGCCCATACCGCTCTCGTCAAAATCGGCCCCCCCGCATTGCCCCGGCTCCGTGAATTGCTCAAACTCGACGAAGGCCAGTCCTCCTACTGGTGGGCCGTCCGCGTCATGGCGCGCCTGAAAGCGGATCCCTCGCTGGTCATCCCCAAGCTGATCGAACTGACCCAGCCCGGCGTGCGCGAGGTCAAGCAAGGCGCATTCGCCGAACGCGGCACCGCCACTGAACTTCTTGGCGAATACGCGCCGGTCCATCTCGAATGCATTCCCGTCCTCGTCCGTCTGCTCGCTGATCGCGACGACATTGTTTCCGGAGCCGCCCAACGCTCGCTGGCCCTCTTTGGTGCGGCGGCGCTCGATTCCGTCCGAGCCGTGTTACGCGGACGAAATCCCGTGCTACGCCGCCGGGCCGTCGAGACCCTTGACGCCATCCGCGCGCGCACCGAACACGTTCCCCTCATCGAGTAAGCCGGGGCTTCAGCCCCGTCAATTCTTTAGAATAATCCCGCCGCATCCGCCGCCCCGCCGCGAGGCGCTTTCAATCCCATGTGCTCATATCCTTTTCCGGCCAGCAACCGGCCGCGCGCGGTTTTCAGAATATACCCCTCCTGAATCAGGAACGGTTCGTACACATCTTCAATCGTGTCTTCTTCCTCGCCCACGATCACCGCGATGGTTTTCACTCCGACCGGTGTGCCATGATGGCTGGCGATGGCCTCGAGAATTTTGCGGTCCATCCCGTCCAGCCCCTTCTCGTCCACGCCTTCGCGCTCCAGTCCCCTGCACGCGATTTTGTGCGTCACCGTGCCATCGCCCTCAACATCCGCCCAATCTCTTAATCGCCGCAGCAGGCGATTGGCGATGCGCGGCGTTTTACGCGCGCGCGCCGCAATCTCCTGAGCGGCCGTCGCCTCGATCTTCGCCGACAAAATCGCCGACGAGCGCGTGACGATGCGCGTCAGTTCTTCCTGCGTGTAGAACGACAACTTCTGCGGAATACCGAATCGGTCTTGAAACGGCCGGCTCAGCAACCCGTCCCGCGTGGTCGCCCCGATCAGCGTGAACGGCTTCAAATTGAACCGCACCGATCGCGCCGACGGCCCCTGGTCCACCGGCACGTCGATAAAATAATCCTCCATCGCCGAATACAGATACTCTTCAAACGCCGCCGGCAGCCGGTGAATTTCATCGATGAACAGCACCGTCCGGTCCGGCAGCGCCGTCAACAATCCCACCAGGTCTCCCGGCCGCTTCAGCGCCGGCGCCGACGTGCCCTGGTAGCTGACGCCCATCTCGTTCGCGATGATTCGCGCCAGCGTCGTTTTGCCCAGGCCCGGTGGTCCGGACAATAATACGTGGTCCAGCGCCCCGTCGCGTTTGATCGCCGCTTTCACGTACACCTGCAGATTTTCCTTGATTCGTTCCTGCCCGATAAAATCCGCGAAACGCTGTGGCCGCAGTGAGGTCTCGACCTCGTCCTCGTCGCCCGCCTTCGGATCCGCCGTTCGTTTCGCCATCAGCCCCGCCGCCCTGGATTCTCTTTCACGCGCGTCTCGATCTCGCGCAGCCTCTCCTCAAGTTTGTACTTCGCCACCCACGCATTCAACAGATCCCGGTCCAGCGCCGTTTTACTTTTCAGAATCGCTTCAATATCGCTCTGATCTTTTCCACGGAACGCCTGCAGCTTCAAAACCAGCAGCGCCTCCGCGCTCAGCACGCGAACGCGCGTATCTTGAATTTTCGATTCGATCCCCGTCGCATGCAGAAACGCCATGAATTCGTGCGAGGCCACCAGCAAATCAACATTCACCGGCGTCGCATCCGGCGATCCATACTGAAGCGGCACCCACCACCAGTGCGCGTCGGGCGGCATGAAACTGGCGCCCTCTTCCGCGTGCAGTTTGATATCATGGCGGTCCAGCGCGGCCAGTGGCTCCTGTAACTTCTCGCGATCCGCCAGCAGGAAGAAATCCACATCGTCCGTGGCGCGTTTCTGGCCATGAAAATTCATCGCCAGGCCGCCGCCTAAAACCCAGAATCCATTCCATTCATTCAGCGCCTCAGCGCCTTTTTTCAGCGCCGTATAAAGTCCGTGCGGCTCTGGCTGCGACGAATTCATGGAATACTTTCCTTTCTCTTCGGCTGCCATCCCGCCTTGCATTTCGGCGTGGATCACATAGCACGCCTCATAAAGTCCCAGCCACCCGTCGATCGCCTTCTGCATGCGCGGATCGGGTGACGTGACTGTCGGAGTAATATAAGTATACGTGTTCATCCTGCGCCGCCCATCAACCATCAACCTGTAAACCGCATCGCCCGCTGCACGATATCCTGCACCGCCGGCCGCGTCGCCTGCGTGGCCGACATCTCCGCATAGGCGCGCTGCACCGCATGCAGCGCAATGTCCTGCGGCACTTCCTGCAGCTGCATCACCGCTTTCACCGCCAGCTCCGTATCCTGATCCAGTCCCGGCTCGATGCCTGTTTTCACCCCGCCTTTTCCGACCGATGCCTTCAGCGGCATCTCCGCGGCGGTCTGGTGAATCAGGATCTTGCCCAGCTCCAGCACAATTTTTTTCGCCGTGCCTTCGCCCACTCCTTTAATCCGCTTCAGCGCCGCGTAATCCCCAAGCCGTATTGCCTGCTGGATATCCGCCACGCGCCCGCCAGACAAAACCGCGAGCGCCAGTTTTGGCCCCACGCCGCTCACCGTCATCAGTTGCAGGAAAAATTCCCGTTCAACGTCCGTGTGAAATCCAAACAGCGTCTGCCCATCCTGAGTAACATGCAGATAAGCCAGCAGTTTCACGCGGCTCCCCGGATGCGGCAGCGCCGTCGATGTCGACATCGGAATCCGCAAGATGTAGCCGACGCCATTCGCATCGATCACCGCTTCGGCGGCCGTCTTCAATTCCAGTATCCCAGCGATGTGATTATACATGAAAACCGTTGCCCGCCTCCGCCGCTGCCACCAACCCCTGCATCCACCCGGGAGCCCCGACCATAGCGCCCCCCCGCGCCCCTGAATAGCGCCAAACAGAACACCCCCACGACCGTGACCTGCCGTAGTCGTTCCGCCCCCGCACGAGGGCGACATGCAGTAGCCAGCGGCTAGAACATTTCACCTTTGAGTGTGGACTACGTACCGTGGTCTGAGCGTCTCGCCCATACGGTTTCATGGACTCGTCTGTCGCCGCAAACGGCTCTAAAACCCAGAAACCTTTCTCTCCCTCTCAGTAAAAAAGTGCACCTGTTGCGGACGCAATCTCAACACGATCGGTTCCGCCGCCCAAGTCTCCCGCGTCGTTTTCTCCGCCACTTCCGCGACCGCTTCCTCCGACGCGTCCGCGTCGCGGCTCTCCGCCAGCACCTCTGCAATGGCCTCGTATTCAAGCTGCTGCGGCGCCATGTGGTAATAAAAAAGACACGCCCGGTAAAAGCGCATGTAATTGGGAATCCCGAACGATATCGCCCATGCCGTTCGCTGGAACTGCGGCCCCCGCCGCGCCTGTTTAAGCTCCCGCCACACCTCCATCGCCGTCATTCTCGCCCGTTGCCCGCCTCCCGATGTTGAACTCGCTTTCGCCGCGCTTATCTTCGCCACAAAGCGCCGCGCATCCTCCTTCATCGTGGCCTTGATGCCCTCCGCGTGTATTCCATCCAGCAGTTCATGCGCCGCCAATCCCGTCGCCTCCTTGCTCAGCCGCGACAATTGAGCGCGCGCTATCCCCAGGTGCATGCAGATCTTTTCAAGCGGATCCCACATCACCGTGTGATACGGATTCTTCTTCTCCTTCTCCGCGCCCAGCTCATGACGCAGCAGCTTCATCACCACATCCATCAGCCCTTGCAGTTTCCGTTCCCGCACCTCCGGCGACTCCCGCCGCTCCTGATCCCGAAACAGCCCCGTCAGCGCCCGCCAAATCGGCGGCCGCCGGCACGCCTCTTCCGCCTGCTGCTGCTCCCGCTCGTCCCGCTGCCGGGCCCGCTGCCGTTCGTCAAAATCAAACTCCGCCCGGCGCATCGCCGCATCTTCCTCGCCCTCGCCCGGAACGCTTTCAAACGCCTCGTCAGGCTCTTCCACGGGCACGTTCATCGCCGCATTCACCGCCCACAATTTCTGCACCCCCGCCGACAGCATCGCCTCAAACGGCGCGTCCAACTCCGCCGGATCAATCCCCAGACACTTCACCAGAAACGGATCCCGCCGCCGTTCCCGCGCCGTCCCCGCCGCCGCCGCCCTCTCCTTTAATAGCGAGCTCCCCAGTGGCTCGATCCGGCCCGGCTCGCTCTGGCACCCTTTAGACGTTTGCTGCCCCGTCTGGTCTTTCGCCTTTAAATCCGTCATACGCTCTCCATCCCAACCACGACAACGCACAGCTCCCCCGAATGGTGGAGCAGACATTCCTGTCTGCCCCAAAAAAGGCGAAGCCACCATCGTCGTTTTGTTGGATTAAAAAATAACCGTCACAGTCCGCCCGGTTTCCCTCGCCGCCTCTTGCAAGGCAGTCCGAGTTCAATATAAGTCGAGCGAACTCATCTATATGTTTACCCTATATTAGGCAAACATCAACCAAATATTTCCTATTTTCCGTAACCGTTCACTCCGTTGTTAGCCCGTGAGAATGGCTGGGGCGGAGAGATTTGCGCGGTGCGCTTGGAGTGCGGTGGTCAGATAGTCTAAAA
>Ga0163144_10006416_pt1 | contig 25951 bp, 19 predicted proteins | sample OliLak19BULKMAT1_FD_123175 | JGI IMG/M metagenome (GOLD analysis project Ga0163144, IMG submission 123175) | Freshwater microbial mat bacterial communities from Lake Vanda, McMurdo Dry Valleys, Antarctica - Oligotrophic Lake LV.19.BULKMAT1 | ecosystem: Environmental > Aquatic > Freshwater >...
CAAGCGCGAACGCCCCCGAGATGGGCCGACTGTGACCGAGCAGATCCGCCGTGCCCTCGTGACATTTGCGCGTCCTGATGCGAAACTTGACAGAGGCCTCGCCCCTTAACCGATGAGGAATAATCCAGGAGGCCCGCGTCACGGTCAGCGACGAGCCCTACCACCTGGTGCTGCTCCAGGCCACCGGCACGACCGGGACCACGGCAACGGCGGCGATTGCCTTCGCCGCCGGTCATCCGGCCACCCTTGGCTCACGGGCAGCCCCAGTCGCTGACTGGGGCGGTTACACGATCGCGGCCTCGTTCTGTCGCCAGGCCGGCGTGCCCCTCGTCGGCGAGCCGCCGCTCCACGTCGCCGAAGCGCTTCCGGGGCGAAGCGCTCCACGACGCGCACCGCTCCAGCCGGGCACGAGCACGCGCGCGATTCTGGCGATCGGCGATTAGCGCGACCTCGGCGACGGGCTCACGCCAATGCAACGCGCCGAGAACACCCTGCGTCTGTTCCTTGGCCCGCAGCACACGCTGCTGGAGCGACAGGGCTTCCTCGACGTCTCCAGCGGCCTCTACCCCGGTCGGGTCTACCGCATCCGCCGTGACCCCCAGCGCCGCTATGAGCGCCGGGTGAGGGTGTTTGAGTCAGGCCGTTACACCGCCGACTACTGCATCGTCCGCGCCCAGAGCGTGCCTGAGGCCGATCATTTTTTGACGTTACATTTTGGCCTCATCGCCGACGAGCGGCGCATCCTCTCCGTAGTCCAGCGGGGCAACATTTTCGGCTCGCATAGCGATGGCCACGAGCGAGAGACGATGCCGGCGGTGTGGATGCCTCGTAGAGGTCAGGTGGCTGCATCAGCCTGACACCCCGCGCTCTGTACATAGAGCGTACTTGGAATGCGAGTATCCCGCAGGCCCCATCGCTAGAACAGCTTACGCAGACCGTTCTTGATAAAGCTAACCACATTCTTGAGCCTCAGCTTTGCCAATATGTCCGAGTCACTTGCACTGCTGCTGTGTTGGCTCTCTGGTACGGTGGAGGGTGCCGGAGGCGGAGGCTGTGTCGGTGGTGCCCCCGGTGGCAGCGGTGTCGCCAGCACGTGCCGCTGTGGTGCTTTCTGATGCTGAATCGCGGGTGTGGGTTCGCTTGTGCCCGCTGCTGGGTATGTAGCGGTATCATCGCTTTGCGCCGTCCTGGTGACTTCTGATATAACTGGCGGCGCATCAGGCGGTTTCACCGAAGCTGCCTGTTTTTGTCTTGGGCGACGGGCTGGTGCTACCGGCGTTTCTTCCGGTTCGGTCGTAGTGCGACTCGAGGCCAGGGCTGGCTCACTGGCCAATAGTGCGCGCTTTATCCGAGGCTTTCGCGCTGGGGCCGGCACCGTGTCATTTACTGGCACTGGTACGACGCTTCTCGCCGCCCGCGGAAATGAGGGCATACTCCGCTCCATCGGGACCACTACCGTGACCCGCGCCGCATTCAACAAGGTAGAACTGTAGGTGACCCTTCGTCGTCCTGCCAGTTCCTTCAGCTGCGTCTCACGCTCTTGGGCGATGGACCGAATGTATACCTCAGCATTCTCGACGTTCCGCTTCCAGATCGGAATGACCTTGCGGTCCTCCTCACGGCTGGATCCCTGAAGGCGCTGGAGAATCGCCAGATCATGCTGGAGCTTCTCCTGGCCAGAGCGAAGGCGCAAATCACAATAGCGGTGGATGCGCTGCTCCTCACTCTGGAGCATTGGCTCATACTCAGCTTTGCGGGCCGCCCGGCGCTCTTTCAGGAGACTGTCGAGTACAGTCTGGGCCTGCGTATGGGCAGCCTCCACACGCTTGGACCAGTCGTGACTGATGCTGTCGGCTGCACCCGATGTCGGCCCCTCCCACTCCCTGCTTTCGAGCAGCAACTCCGTGATATCTGGGCGGTAGGTCCCCTTGTCATCTACGGCGATGACCACGATGGAGCGAGTCGTATGGACTGAGGTCTCCTCAATGACGAAGTTGAACTGAAATCCTGAGAATGCATCGTGTGAGTCGCTCCGAATGCTGCGCTGGGTTACCGCCCCACGGGCAAAATTCTCGGAGGTGCCATAGGCAATGAGCGCATCAAAAAGAGGGTGGCCAAATGATCCGTACTCGAACCCCTGGCTTTCCATCGCCTGCTGGTAGTCGAAGGTGATCTCGAAGAAGCGCTGGCGCACCTCAGGCAAGATTCCACCGCTGGCCTTGCCCAGTTTGACCGAGAGCGACCCGTCGGGCTGTGACTCGACTTGGGCACCCACCTGCTTGAGGATGAGCCTGCTCCAGGTCTGAATTGCTGCCAAGATGCGCCGCTGCTCATCCTTGTCAAATACCACCTGAGCCTGTTGGTTGAAGCTGCGCAGATCGACCACGAAGTCGCGCTGGGCATCCTCAAGCTGCCGGGCTCGGTCGGTGTCGTGCTCAAGTTGCGCTGCCCTACGTTCAAGGGCGGCATCGAGCTGATCGAGCGGCGTCTCCAACACGATCTTCTGGATATCCGACTCAAGTTCGCCAAGGATCGGGTCGAGACCACCAACCGTCTCCTCAAAGATATGGATGCGGTGGGAAAGCATGTCCAGCACCCGGTCTTCAACCGTCCCCTGCTGGGCGAAATTACAGATCAGCACGTCCCGTTTCTGCCCGATACGATCAACTCGCCCGATCCGTTGCTCAACCTTCATCGGATTCCACGGCAAGTCGTAGTTGACCAGGACGGCGCAAAACTGCAGGTTGCGTCCCTCGCCGCCAGCCTCGGTCGAGATGAGGATCTGCGTCACCCCGTTACGAAACTGGGTGATCGCATGGTCTTTTTCTTTAAGGCTCAGCGAGCCGTGGAAGGCTCCCACGCGCCAGCGACTCCTGAGTTGACCCTGGAGGTAATGGAGCGTGTCGTAGAACTGCGTGAAGATGAGCACTTGCTCGGTGGGGTTACGTCTGAATAGCTCCTCCAAGAAGCGGCTAAAGGCGACAAACTTCGTGTCGGTTTCGACAGCTGCCGTGAGGCGACGAAGCTCCTCAAGTCCGTGGCGCTCGATCGCGATAGCCGCTGGGTCGGTCCCAAATGCCACCTGATCCGTGCGACGGAGGATTTCATCCAAGTCCTCATCGTCACTCCAGCCGGGCAGTGCCTCAAGCTGCGCCATGGTGGCTTGCAGCTTCTGCAGGCGCCGCTCAAGGGTAACTCGAAAGGCATACGTGCAGCTGGTCAGGCGTCGCTGATAGGCCACCAGGAGGAAGCCGACAACGCCGCGGCGGCGCTGGTCAAGCTGACTATAGGAGCCGCGCACGTAGGCGGTCACGGCGTCGTAGAGGGTTCGCTCCTCTGGACTCAGCTCGACTGGGATGATGCTGGGGTGACGCTTGGTGAACCTGCCGATGACCCGCTTGCGATTGCGAATCATGACCTCGCTCAGCAGGTGCCGTTCTGAGAGCAGTTGGGTGAGCCGCTGGCGCGCAGCGGCAGACGTGGCGAGCTGCGACACCAGCGCGTGATAGTCTTTCGGAAGCTGTGCGCGCAGGCGCTCAGGAAGATCAGGGCTGTGTGCCCCGCCCGCCTGGTCGCACGCATCGAGCGCCTTGATCAGATCATTGATGCTTCGATTGACCTGGCGCTGGCGCTCGAAGTGCTCGAAGCTTTGGAACAGGCCGCAATCGAGCAGCTCGACTAACGAGAAGAGCTCGAAGGTCTGGAGCTGCATCGGCGTGGCGGTAAGGAGCAGTAACCCGCGGGTGCGCTCGCTCAGCCGGCTCACAAAGCGGTAGAGTTTGGTCACCTCGCGCCGGTCGCCGCTTGTCTGCCGCCGCCGCGCATGGTGCGCCTCGTCGACAACAACCATATCCCACGGCAGGTTGAGAAGCTCATTCCAGAGGCGCTCGTTATGCTCGATGAACCCGTGGGAAAGGATGATGTTGTCCCGAAGCAGCCATGGGTTGCTGCGTGGATCCTGATTCCGTAACGCTCGCAGCACACTGGTGTCGTACACGGTGAAGCGCTCGTTGAACTTTTGTTCGAGCTCAGTGCACCACTGGTAGGTTAGGTTCGCTGGCACGATCGCAAGAACGCGTCGGAGCGCTCCACGAGCCCGCAGCTCCTGGATGACAAGGCCGGCCTCGATGGTCTTACCCAGACCCACCTCGTCCGCGAGGAGAAAGCGTGGCCGTGGGGCCGTCACGACCCGTTGGCCCACGAAAATTTGATGCGGAAGTGAATCAATGCGCGCCGTTGCGCCGCTGCTCACCAGGGCTTGACGCGAGCAGGCAAGGTAGTGAGCGACGGTGCGGGCGTAGAAGAGCTGCGGGTGCTCAAAGCGCTGCTCAACCAATCCCGTCAGCGGGTCAATCCACAGGGTGTCCTGGCCCTGATCATAATCAGATACGCCTGCCTCAGCAACGGTCACCGTATCGCCGGAGATTGAGAGCTGCACCTTGTACTGGTACAGCTCGCCGCCGCTCATCACATCCAGCACCTTGCCTACAAGCCCTTTGTGGCGCACCATCACCAGTGCGCCAATCGGCCAGACAGCCCGGCTCAACTCGCCAGCGGTGCGCTTGAAGGTGTGCTGCCGGCCACTATCAAAATCGACCGTTATCCGTGTCGCGTCAAGATCCTCGACAATCCCCAGGCCGTGACTCTGGTGGCGGACGCGCGCATAGAGTGCGATGGCGGGATGCGCCAGTTGGTCAGGTGGCACCATGGGCGTGGTCTTTCGTTGCAGCGGGGATGATGGTGACATAGGCAACCGCTAACAGTTCTTCTGAGGCGACGACGGAGCGCTGTCGGCTGAGTCGACTCAGTCGATGATCGCGCTCGGCCTCCAGCCCCTCGCGCTCACGCACTGCCGCGGCGGCGCGCCCTTGGGTCGCCGGTGCAATCCGACGTTCCTTTGGTTCAGAGCTGCGCTGCTGATCTTCAGCGAGCCGCTCGAGCCGAGTGATGTCGCGGGTCAGGGACAGGATATTTGCCTCGTAGTAACGCTGAAGTTTGCTGGAGGTGCGCTCATATTCACGGCGATTTTCCACCTCCTGCACCTGCTGTTCACGCATCCGCGCTCGAGCAACCTCTGCTTCGATCTGGGTCCGACAACCATCAATTGCAGCATCAAAGCCGACTCGCTCGGCACCGGTAACGTCAATCGGTTCTGCAAATGTCAGCATGTCAAGCGCACGCGCCGACAGCTCTGGAAGGATCTCACCAGCAAGGGAGGTGGCAAAGGCCCGAACCTGGCGGCGCGGCCGTACGCCCTCGAAGGTGAACTCATAAAAGGCGACGATCGCTCGCTGTGGGAAAAGCTCGTCGGTTCTAAGCGTAACGTGGCCGATGCGGCCACCAAATCGCTCGTCCAGACAAAGCTCGACGGCACGATCGAGGACCGGGTGCCCGAACGCCACAAAGTCAAGCTGCTCCTGGCGCTGGGCAATTTGTGCGTCAAAGGTGACCCGATAGCCTTCCTTCAGGCCATCACGCATCCCGACGCTCATAACCTGTGGGACTGTCAGGTCGTATACACCGTCAGCCCGTTCGCGCATAGTGCCGTTCGCAAACGCGAGATATCGGCTCATAAACCGATGTACATCGTCACCGGTGAAGGCCGGCGTCCGGCCCAAGAGCGCATCTGCACGGTCGCGGCGGAAACTGCTGGCATCCAGGAGCATGTCGGCGAGTCGTTCCTCCATCTGATCGACCTGCCGTGCCCGATCACTCACCTGCTGTTCGAACTGTCGGGTGCGCGTATTGACATCTACGCCGCCGCCGAACATGTACTGGCGAACATCGCCCTCGATACTCTCGAGGATGGGGTCAAGGGCGCCCAAGACGGACTCGAAGATGTTAATGCGCTCGTGTAGCACCTGAAGGACACGCTCCTCCATCGTGCCGGCAATGGACATATTGATAATCTGGACGGGGAGCTTCTGCCCAATACGATCCACGCGGCCAATGCGCTGCTCAATGCGCATCGGGTTCCAGGGCAGGTCGTAGTTGACCATGATGTGGCAGAACTGGAGGTTGCGCCCCTCGCCGGCGGCCTCGGTGGCGATCATGATCTGGCAGGTTTCGCGAAACTCGTCGATGGCCTTGTCTTTATCTGGGGCACGCATGTTGCCAGAAAAGACACAGACCCGGTACTGCGGCTCGAGGAGGCGGCGCAGATAGTTCAAGGTCTCAGTAAACTGTGTGAAGATCAGGATTTTCTCGTTCGGGTCGCGGAGAATCTCAGCAACCTCGGCCATTAGCCCGCTGGCCTTGGCATCTACCTCGATGTCCTCTAGCATCGACTTCAGGCGGCGGAGCTGGTCAACCTCCAGGTCAATGAACCCCGGGTCAGAGGTTGCGACGGCGTCGCCGTAGCGCTCCAGGAGTGTGTCCAGTTCCTCAGATTCGTCCTCCATCAGATCGCCAGCCGCACGCTGCTGCACCAGCTGGCCCGCGCGCTTAATGTGCTGCAGCCGCTCGATGCGCCGGAGAAACGACTGGCGTAGTGCGTAGCTACTACTTGTCAGGATCTTGCGGTAGGTGACCATCAGGAAGCCGAGCGCGTTGTTCCGGTCACGGATCGCGATGTTGTACCACTCCTGAAGATACGCTGTGACGGCGTGGTACGCCTGCCACTCGGCGTCGGAATAGGTCACGCGGCGCACGCGGGCGACTCGGGGCTGCAAGTCGTCAAACACCAGGCGCTTGCGGTTGCGGATGAGCACGCGCGTGAGGTGATGGGCGTCGGCGATGCGCGCGTAGTACTGCTCGCGACCTTCGGGGCTTTCCAGACCCACATAGACGTTCACCGGCTTCTCTTTGGATCGTTCGCTCGCAGTCAGGGCGGCGAGATCCTTGGCCAGGGCAAACCGCTCGGAGTCATCGAGCTCGTGATAGCGATCAAGGCGATCCGCCGCGCTGTTCAGCTGTGGGATCCTGGTGCGGTACTGCTCGAAGTCGTGGAAGGTCGGAAAGAGCGTGGGATCAAGCAACTCGATCAGCGAGAAGAGCTCGTAGGCGTGAAGCTGAAGCGGTGTCGCCGTGAGCAGCAGGAGCGAGGTGGCCCGCTTCTGAAAGCGCTGCGCGAGGCGATAGGCTGCGGTGACTTTGCGCCCCTCAAGGTCGCCATCACCACCAGGTCGTCGCCCCTCCAGCGAGCGCCGCAGATGGTGAGCTTCATCAAAGATAACCAAATCCCACTCTTGCGTCAGCAGTGGCTCGAGATGGCGCTCGTTGTTGCGCAGCATGTGCAGCGAGGTCACGATCGAGCTATAACTGTGCCAGACACGCTCAACATCGCCACCGCAAAGGGCGATATGGGCACTCAGGTTAGTGCTGTCGATCCGCGTGAAGGTCTCGTTGAATTTGCTGCGCAGCTCATCGACCCATTGGGAGACCAGGCCGGCGGGGGCCACAATCAGCACGCGCTTTGCGGAACCTCGAGCGCGCAACTCCTTCAGGATGAGCCCGGCCTCGATGGTCTTGCCAAGACCAACCTCGTCGGCGAGCAAGAAGCGGTGGGGGTAATCACGGAGTACCTTGTCCGTGACGAAGACCTGGTGGGGCAGCAGTTCGATCCGGGCGTTCGAGAGGCAGGCAAGCTGATCATAGCGATAGGCGTACTGGAGACGGCGTGCCTGGAGGGTCAGGAGAAAGCGGCGGCTCTCGGACCCATCGCCCTCGCGCAGAAGGTCGAAAAGGTCGGGGGCAAGCATCTGCGGCCGGATGTTCGACTCGGGGATGCCCTTGCGCCGGTTGCCGAAGATGGCCTGATAGGTGATTTCCCCATCGTACTCGTTGGCGCTCTGGACAATGCCGTAGGTATTCTCAGTGACGGCGAAGATCTGATCGCCGACAGCGTAGTGGTGGCGCACGAGCTTGGCCAGCGCGCAGTGCTGGACCGTCTCCTCTCGACCGTAGAAGCGCACCATGCCCTGGCCGCGGTCAACCCGCTCAACGCTCCCGATTCCCCACTCTGGGTGGTCGCGATGCTGGACCAGGATGCCTTCAATCAGCTCTGCTAGATTCATGGATCATGCTCCGCTGCCTGGGTGCACCTTGCCATCCTGGTGCAGGGACAGTGCCTGTTCAGCCCTATGCCGGAGGGGTAACGGTGACCATAACGCCGCGATGGTCACTAACGGGTTTCCGTTCCCTGGTGCGATCATCAATGTAGGTCGTCTGCCACCAACAAGGGTCGTCAGCCCAATCAGCCCAGGGTTTGCTCAAGCAAATGTGATCGATCACGTTGTCCAGCGTTTGGGTCACATGACGCATTTCGACGTTGGCAAGGGCCTGGTGCAGGCCATCCGAGCATGCGATGGTGGGTAGGCGCCGACCGTCAAGAGTCGTGTTCAGGTCACCAGCGACACAGATTTGTGCGCTCGGATATTTGGCGTGAAGGCGCTTCCAATCCTCTCCGTGAGCGAGGATGGAATCGTGCTGCATCTGGGCGTAGCCAGCCTTCTGTGCTGGGTCTTCCCCGAAGGGGCCTAGATCGTTGGGCCACGTGATTACTGTGCCGTAGACCAGCAGCGGGCCAACAGGTGTCTCAACCAGGACACAGGCAGCTGGCGAGGTATCAGCACTGGTCACGGCATAGCTGAGGGTAGTACGTGGGTGGGCCTCAGTTGAGCCGAGGTGGGCGAAGGTTGGGATCGTGGATGCCTGCCAATCAGGACGAACCCAGACTATCGTCGTGCGCTCGTCCACACGACGGTCGGGATGCGCGGGAAGGGGCGGCGACGCGAAAGGCTGATAGCCCTCCCCGGGGCTAAGGGCGTGGTGCGTCTCGGTGAGCACCCAGATGTCAGCCGGAAGCTTGCGCAGCTTGCGCGCGATAGCCTCAAAACAAGCGTCGTTAGGGCGGTAAGGGCGCCGAACATTCCAGGTGGCAAGGGTGACAGAAGGCATGATGGATGTTCCGATGAAGCGTGATTACCAACCCCCTTGTAGGCTGCTTGAGGCAGCTTTACCAGGGCAAGGCATGTTCTATCCGAAAGAAAGGGTGCTGATGACCCGCAGAGCACACGGTAAGCATAGCAACGGGACGACGCGCAAATGCGCCCTATAGCCTACAAGGCGTCAAACAAGCGGTTGAATCTGGACAGGGCCAAATGGCTATCAGGATGTCGAAGCCTGGGCCAGTGTAGCGTGTGGCCATTACAACAAAGGACAGAATACGTTCTCGCGCATTGGGAAGCTGAATCTGCCCGAGCAACAGCCCACATACATGCTATACTGCTGCCACTTCATGCGTGCAGCACGCGCGCGAGGCCGATCATGCTGACGCCCCAATCCAATCCTGACATCCGCCGCCGGCTTAAAGATCGCCTCCTGGCGCTACCCCCACGCGCCTTCGAGCTCTTTGCCGGCGATCTGCTGACCTTCATTGGGTTGCAGGGCATCACGGTGACGCGCTATGTCGGCGATGGCGGCATTGACGCCAGCGGCGAGCTGGTTAGCGACTCCGGGCTGGTACGTGTGCCGACCGGTGTCCAGGTCAAGCGCCACCGGCATAATGTGCAGCGCGCCGACATTGATCGCTTCATCGGCGCGCTGGGCGGACGTTTCCACCACGGCATCTTCATCACCACGGCCGGCTATGCCCCGCAGGCCTTCGAGAAAGCCCGCTCATCGCCGCTGGTGCGCATCGATACCGTGGCCGGTGATGCGGTCGTGGCGCTTATGCGGCACCACCAGCTGGGTATCAAGAATGACGAGGCCCTTGATGAGGGCTACTTCGCGAGCTTTGAGAGCCAGCTAACAACGCGTGAACGGCTGCACGAGGAGCGCGAGGGATATCAGTTGGGAGAAGGCCCTGCAACGGCAGTCTCTCCCAACGAGGATCTCATCTCGCTGCGCGCCCTAAGCTACGCGCTTCGCGTGGATACCACCACCATCCGCGCATGGGTCGAGCGAGGACAGCTGACCCCGAATCGTCGCAGTGGGGATACCCACAGCGAAGGGCTCTTCTTCCGTCGTGATCGCATTGAGGCGATTCGGGCCAGTATGGGCAGTATGCAACGACCGACCACTGGCGCGGAGTGGCGTCAGGAGTTTCTTGATTTCGCCCGGAGTCGCAACCTCACCAAGTCCTACAAGCCCGTGCTGCTGAAAGCGCTTCTCAAGCTGGTAGACAACCGTGGTGAAGTGTCACTCAATGCCCTGATCGCGGAGTTCCACATATTCTACCTTGAGCGGCATCAGCGTGGGTTCCCGGTAGAGTTCGATGTACCCCTCTTGGCCGACCCCACCCTGGCGACTCCGGTCGCGATGCGTCGGCTGGTGGTGCGCTACCCGCTGGAGCGCTTTCTCATTCAGGGCTTACTTGAGTTTGACGCCTCCCGTGACGTCGTTCGCTTTGCGCCACCGCTGTGGGCCGAGCTCCGCGCCTACGAGCTACTGGATGTGCTGGCAAGCGCCGATGAGCAGTTGCGCTATTACTATGCGCGGGGCAACCCATCGAGCTAGCGCGACTCCGCTCCGGTGGCGCTGACCAGGATCACGGCTCCTTGGGCTCGATCGCCTGGACGCGTCCGACCTGCCCGTCGGTCAGGCGCACTTTGATGCCATGCGGGTGGGAAGCCGATGAGGTCAGGATAGCCTGCACGATGCCGATGGTCCGCTTACCGCTGTGCTGATCCTGCTTGCACACCACGGCTACACGGAGCCCAGGCCGAATGTCCTTCCGGTTGCGTCCATCACTCATAATCGTACTCGTCAGCAATGATCGTGGCTGGGCTCCAGGTTAGGGCGAGCCGGCGATGGTATCATAGTGGGTGCCCCTGACGACCGCAAGGGCTGTCCACTCGACCGAGAGGCGTCGTACGCGACAAGTTTGACGAAGCATGTGCATGGGCACGCTGCCGGCCTACCTCCAGTACGCCTTTTCCCTAGCCTGTCCCCCAGGCTGGACAGCGTCGGCTGAGGTACCCGTCCTGACGGGAGAGCTCGCCGACCTGCTTGGCTATCGACCCCAGGCCGACCTGCTGCTGACTCACACTGATGGTCAGCGTCTCTGGGTTGAGTTCGAGGTCAGCCGCGCTGACCCGGTTGCCAACCACGCCAAGTTTGCCGCAGCCCACCTCTTCCAGCCACAGCCCGACACAGACATCTTCGTCGCGATGGTGAGCCCCCACGTTGATCGCGGCCGCCGCAACCTCGGGGCCACGGCGATCACACTCCTGCGTCGGGTCGGGATGGCCGCCTACCAGACGACGTTGCTCCCGCACCTGCCACCCGCCGAGATCAAGCGGCTCAATCACACGCCGCTTCCCGAGCTGCTCGTCGCCGCGCTGCCGGTGGCCGACGAGCTGGCGCGGGTCTTCGCCGTCAGCGCCCTGGTGCTCACCGATAGCGACGGGCGCATCCACTTCGTGGGGGACGTGCTGGAGGTGCTGCTCAACCTGCGCCGCTGGCATCGCGAGCTGGCCGATCCAGCAACGCGCGAGCGCTGGGGGCGGCGCACGGTCACCTATTTCGTCGTCGAGCCACGCACGGGGCGCTTCGCCCCATCGAAGTTCTGCGCCTACGTCGATGTAACCGCGCCGACGCCGGATGCGGCGATGACGGTGGCGCGCTATACCGCACTCGATGGGCGCGAGCCGCGCTTCGACGGCCACCGCGCCCGGGCGCACCTGACCCGCCACCTGGGGTTTATCGAGCGCCCACTTGCCGACGCGGGCACCCTGCGCCCGGCCTTCGAGCGCTGGCTGGCCGCCCACCAGGATGTGATCACGCTCCACCCGCGCGGCCCGATCCTGCTCCTCCCGCCGCCGTGGTACGCGTGAAGGCCGGCACCGCCATCCGTCGCCCTCGCTGGCTGATCGCGTTGCTGGCGGTGCTGACCGTGCCGCTGGGTCTGCTCACGCGCGCCGATCTGCCGCTGCCTACCCTTGTTGCCACGTACGGCGGCGACATGCTCTACGCGACTCTGGCCTTCTTCCTGGCTGCGCTGCTACTGCCGCGCTGTCCGACGTGGCGCCTTGCGGCCCTGGCGCTGGAGTTCTGCTACGCCATTGAGGTCAGTCAGCTGGTACACGTCTCCTGGCTAGACGCGCTGCGCGAGACTCGCCCTGGCCGCCTCGTGTTGGGCTCGGGCTTCCTCTGGAGCGATCTCGTCTGCTATGCAGTGGGTGTGCTACTCGGGGTGCTGGTTGCCCGGCTTATGATGCTGCCGCGATCATAGGCCCCGAATGACACCTGCGCGCCATACCAGGCTCCCGTAACAGGAGTAGTACTTCAACCAAATTAGTGAAAAGCTGTACGAAAATTACTGCCAGTAACTAATTTTTCACAGGTCTGGTCTCGATTTTGTGCCCGTTGCATGTTATAGTTTCAGGCAATGGAGAACCCACCCCCGGCCTGGCAGCTCTGAGGTGGGTCTTCCACGGAACAGTGTAGCGTTCCGTTTTAATTGTAGCATCTTTGTTTGCATTGCGCAACTGCTACAGGTACTACGGAGCGACGCTTCAGGACGATTTACTCTTCATTACGTCGTCACATGGCTTCACTTCGTAGTCTTAATCTGCCGGCAACATTTGAGACCTCGCGTCACGACATCACGCGAGCGTTCTTTCTTCCTCTCCTCGCCACGGCCACTCAGTACGACCGTGGGGTAGGCTACTTCAGCTCTGGCTGGCTTCGCATCAACGCGGAGGGCCTCGCCGAGTTTGCCTCCCATGGGGGGAAGGCGCGCTGGATCACGAGCCCAATCCTTGATCAGCAGGACTGGGCAGCAATGCTAAATGGGGTTCGTGCTCGGCGCGATGATGCCCTGCACGCATCCCTTGAGCGCACGATTATCGACCTGACCACTTCGCTTGAGGCTCACACGCTTTCGGCGCTGGCCTGGATGGTCGCCGATAACATCCTCGATTTCCGCCTTGCGGTGCCGGCGAATGATCTTACCGGGGAGTTCCACGCCAAATTTGGAGTCTTTACCGACGACGATGGCAATCAGGTCAGCTTCGAGGGCAGCTACAACGATAGCATCCAGGGGACGCGCAACTACGAGTCACTGAAGATTTTCTGCTCTTGGAAGCCGGGCCACGCCGATCTCATCCAACACGATGTCGAGCGCTTCGAGCGGCTCTGGTGTGATGAAGACCCGAACGTCCGCGTTTTTGTCCTGCCTGATGCCGCCCGCGAGCAGATTCTGAAGCTGCGCACTCAGGAACGCCCTTACCTGGCACCGAAGCGCATTGCGGACGGTAGTGAGCGCTACCGGCGCGATGAGCCGCATCGGCCTGCCGATCTGCGCTTGCGCGACTATCAGGAAGAAGCCATCCGCGAGTGGTTCGCGCGCGGCTGTCGCGGCATCTTTGAGATGGCCACTGGCACCGGCAAAACTATCACAGCGCTTGCTGCGATGGCACGCCTCTATGGGCGGGACCGCCGCCTGGCGATCATTATCGCCTGCCCTTACCAGCATTTAGTTGACCAATGGCAACGTGAGGCCGCCGCGTTCGGCCTGCACCCACTCCTGGCCTACCAGCGCAAAGTAGATTGGCTCAAGCCGCTGCACCAGCAAGTCTCCGAGTATAACCACGGCGACCGTAACTATCTGTCTGTGATCACTACCCACACCACTTTTATTGACCAGGATTTTCAGCAGACGGTGCGACGAATCACTGGGCCGGCGCTGCTCATCGCTGATGAAATGCACCACTTGGGGGCTGATCGCAGCCGGGCGCAATTGCCTGATACTATCGGGTATCGCCTTGGTCTCTCAGCCACCCCTGACCGGTGGTTCGATGATGTAGGCACTGAGGTACTCCGCGAGTACTTTGGCGAGACGGCCTTCTCCTACCCGCTGGAGGATGCCATCGGCGTGGTGCTCACGCCATACCGCTACTTTCCTCAGTTGGTCGAACTGACAGGCGATGAGCTTAGCGAGTATCAGGAGCTGAGCCACAAGATTGCTCGCCTGATGAACAGCGATTACACAGATGCTCAAGAAGCATTGGAGATGCTGCTCATCAAGCGAGCGCGCCTGCTAAATACCGCTCAGGGAAAACTTGCAGCACTCTCAGCTATCCTGCGCAGTCTTAAGCGGGTTGACCACGCACTGTTCTACTGCGCGCCGGAGCAGATCGATGATGTCTGCCGCTTGCTGGGTTGGGAGCATGAATTATCAATCCACCCCTTCACGGCTGAGGAACCCAATGACGAACGTCAGCAGTTACTCCTCGACTTTGATCGTGGCCACCTCGATGGGCTGGTAGCTATGAAGTGCCTCGACGAGGGCGTGGATGTGCCAAGCACGCGTACTGCATTTATCCTGGCGAGTAGCAGCAATCCCCGCGAGTTCATTCAACGCCGCGGGCGCATCCTCCGCCAGGCACCCGGCAAGACCGAGGCGGCAATCTATGACCTCATCGCCATCCCGCCCCAGAACTGGGCTGGCGGCAGTAGCTTCGCTGCGGAGCAGAGCATCATTCGCCACGAGCTGCAGCGCTTCCGTGAGTTCGCTTCAAGCGCAAAAAACAAGCACCAAGCCATCGACGTGATCATGCAGATCGCGCGTCGTTACGATATTCCCGAGTTCTAAGCATGGCAAACCTACAGCAGCAAATCCTTGACCTCTTTGTCGAATGTGACGACGCCCTTCGTGAGGTGATCACGGAAGTGATTCAGTTCGAGCTGGAAAACATCCATCTCAAGGAACCCCGCTATAAGACTCCCATTATGGATATCCTTGATCGAATTGCCCGCGAGACGCTGAAGGACGAGACCAATGAAGCTTGAGCGAGTCCTTCTCATCAACTTTCGCCAGTACTTCGACCAGCAGCAGGTACGCTTCTCGCAAGACGCGCAGCGTAATGTGACCGTATTCCACGGTGTTAACGGCGCAGGCAAGACCTCCTTCTTCGCTGCAATCAACTGGTGCCTCTATGGGGAGGGCGTCGAGGGGATTGGCCAGATCATCAGTAAAGAAGCGGTGCGTCGCGTCGAGGTTGGGGAGGAGGTGATTACCAAAGTCGTCGTCACCTTCATCCACGAGGGGCAGCGCTACGTTGCTTCACGGCAACTCAAAGGGGTGAAGCTGGCCGATGGAAGTGTGCAGGAACGTCCTGACATTGAGTTCTTGCTTATGCGGACACGTTACGATGGCACGACGAGTCGAGTAGTAAACCCGATCGGGGTGATGAACTCCATCCTGCCGGTAAATGTCCGTACCTATTTCCTCTTCGATGGCGAGAAGATTGATAACTTCGCTCGACCGGAGGCGGCTGCCGAGGTGCATGAGGCCGTACGGCGGGTGTTGAATCTTGGGGTCTTGGAGAATGCTCAGCGCCATCTGGCCCTTGTGGCGAAAGACCTGCGCAGCGACCTGAAGAGTCTGGCGAGTGGCGAGCTCAAGAATCTGGTAACCCAGGATGAAGAAGCTCGCCAACATGAGACGAATCTCCTCGCAGAGCAGAGTCATTATAAGCACGAGATCGCCGCGATTGAGAAGCATATCGACGAGGTCAACCAGAAGCTGCGCGACCTAGATGCAGTACAAATGCTTCAGCGCCAGCACGACATCTACAGCGAGCAGTTAAAAGACCGAGAGAGCGAACTGAAAGGCTTGATCGGGCGCATCCGCGATATGGCCAGTCAGGGCTACATCGCAGTCATCGGTGACGCGCTGATCAAGGCACAGGACATTCTGAACGAGAAGCGGCAACGTGGGGAGATCCCGAGTAATATTCGCCAGCAGTTTGTCCAAGATCTGCTCGACCGCCAGATTTGTGTCTGTGATCGGCCCTTCTCCAAACATGATAGTGCTTACGCTCATTTAACGCGCCTGCTAGAGCATGCGGTGCCAAGTGCCCTTGAGGACGATGTCTTGGCGACCAGCGGGGCGCTGGGAAACCTGCGTGAGCGTGGTCAGCAGCTACGCCAGGATTTGAGTACCGCAATGGCAGAGAAGGTGCGGATCGAAGAGCAACTCAACCGCATTTATGCGGAGCGCGACGACATCGAGCAGCAGATGAAGGGCTCACAGCACGGCGAGGCTAGCGCACTCGCAAAGCGGCGAGACGACTACCAGTCTGATCTGACCAGGAATCGAACCGACCAACTGCGTGTTGAGATGCAGCTAGAAGAGGTTCGTAAACAGATTGCCGAGCTTGAGAAGCAAATCGCTCACGCCCGCAAAAGCGAGCGCAAGGAGTTGCTCGTTGGCCGGAAACTCGATCTCGCCCAGCAGTCGGCAGACTACATTGCGAAGGTCTATGAGCGCTTCGCCGAGGAGAAGCGTCTGCAGATCGAAGCCCGTTCCCGCGAGATCTTCCACTCGCTTGCCTGGAAGGGCGATCACTTTAGCAATGTGCGATTGACACCGGCCTATCAGCTGGAGGTAATCGACCGCTATGGACAGTCGGCGCGGCCAGAGCTCTCTGCCGGTGAGCGACAGGTGCTGAGCCTCTCGTTCATCGCTGCAATGGCGACCGTCGCTGAGCGTGAGGCACCCCTCGTGATGGATACGCCCTTCGGCCGGCTCTCCTCTGCACATCGTGAGGCGATTACTGCACGTATTCCGGAACTGGCCAGCCAGCTGGTGCTCTTTGTTACTGACGAGGAGCTGCGTGACCAGGCGCTCACCAATCTACGGCCGCGTATTGGCGCTGAGTACGTGCTGCACTTTGACGCTGACACCAGTTGCACGACGATTGAGGAGGTGGTGGCGTGAGCGAGACGAGTAGCCGAGCCAGTGGGCGCGTCAGCATCGATGCAAGCTTGCATGAGCTCTATAAGGAACTCTCTGAGGGTAACGACCCGGAGAAGGTGCCTTTCCGTACGATGAAAGATGTCTTTATGCTCGCTGCCTGCCTTGGCTACCGACGTGGCCAATCACGGGCAATCAGCGGTGCAAAGAGGCAGATCTTCCACTGGGCGCAATTCTCTGAACAGGTCGATGTACCTATTCTTAAGGCTATCGCCATCGCCGTTACCGGCGATGTCCAGATACTCGCCGATCAGGAGCGAATTGTTCAGATTGCTGAAGAGTTTGCGAATGCTGGAATTCAGGAACTGCGAGCACAGGTGGCAGATCTGCTAGAGCAGCCATTGTGGGGATTGATTAACATCGTTCGGTGATTCTCTTATTGACGTTTAGACTATCTTGGGCCAGAACGGGTCAGACGTGTTCAGCGCGATGGTGTCCTTACCTGAAGCCAGCGAAATTGGCTCGAATTAGTGCAATGTTGGCACGGCGAGGGCCGTGTGCCTACCGCGCAATAATTCGTTCATCGCATTCTGATGCCGTATTCTAGCCACAGCTCGTTCAAGGGCCGACCCGGCAATCAGCACATCTGGGCTGAACAATTAGTCTAAACGTCAATCTCTTATGAAGATCTCAAAAACGCAGCTTGATTTTCAAGATTTCGCTCGGAGAACTGTCAATCAGTTCACACAGCCACCTGTACAGCCGAGACTGCAAAATCTACCTCTAGACCTACTAACTTGGAAGGACTTTGAGCATTTGTGCTGTCGACTTGCTGAACGTGAGCCTGGTTTTACTTCAGATAATGTGTATCTTTATGGCGTACAAGGTGATAATCAAGAAGGAATAGACATCGTTGCCACTAGAAAAACAGGTGATCATAGCGAAAAATGGTGTTATCAATGCAAAAAGTACAAGCAATTCACTCCAGCCAAGCTAAAATCTGCAATAGACAAACTCGAATACGCCGCCGATCACTATGTGATTTGCTTTGCAACAGATACTAACGCTGGAATTAGAAAAGTTACTGCGGCATATCCAAATATTACGATTTGGGACAGAGAACAAATCTCGCGTAAACTCAAGCTACATCGAGACCTGATTGCCGAATTTTTTCATTCTGCTTGGATTGACGCCTTCTTTGGTGATAGCACAGATTCGCCATCACTACCCGGTCGCCATCGTTTTCGAGGTGTAATCTATAATCCTACAGGCCAACCCGTTGATAAAGCGCATGTTCAAATATTAGTTAACGGCAAATTGTTTGAGTGCAAAGAAACCTCGCCTTCAGGACAGTTTAATATTGAGTTTGACGAGGAGGGCGCCTCTATTAGAGTATTTACCACGAAGCTTGACCAAAACTGGTCGAGCTTGGATAGTTTTAGTTGGAGCGAAGCCACGGAAGAAAGTAAAGGTATCACGCTGGAGGAGGAGGTCAAGCTAAAGGGGGTAATAAAATGGATAGGAACAGATAAAGCCATAAGGAGAGCGCAGTTAAATCTGAATGCGTTTAAAGGAGTTCACGTCTTTGAGGGTATGCAAAGAAAATGCAGCAGTGATGAAAGCGGAAGATTTGTCATTGCGATTCCTGCTACAGGCTCTCATTACCTGCGGGTTTCCGCTGAAAATGCAATTGAAGCAGGGTTGTATGTAGACAGCAAACTGTCTAGTGAGGAAATATCACTAGGTCTAGTACGAAATTGCTCATTTATCCATCGAGAAGAAGTAGTAATTCATCGGTTGTGTGATAATTTCACTCTAGAAATGGTAAAAATCCCGGAAGGCTTTTACTCTTCAGGTTTACCAACTTCTCCTTCGCAGAAATGGGTTTCAAGTTTTTGGATTGCTCGCTTTCCAATAACATGCCTCCAATACTCTGTTTACCTGCAAACCCAGAGTACTGCGATGATTCCGGAAGAGTGGGACAGTCGGTTTTGCCCAGTAAAAAAAGAACATCATCCCATAACAGGCATATCAGGGCTAGAAATCCTTGAGTTTTGCAAATGGCTATCCAATGTAATTGGGCATAAACACCGACTTCCAACTGAGAATGAATGGGAAAAGTCATCTCGCGGAAGTGACGATCCCTATCTATATCCATGGGGAAGTACTGACCAAGACATTGCGGAACGATGTAACTGTTATCTAAGCAAGGTTAGAGACACTAGCCCTGTTAATGCATATCCTTCTGGCGTGAGCCTCTACAATATATGGGACTTGGCGGGAAATGTTTGGGAGTTTATTTCTGAAACTGAACAAACTAGGGATTTCATGAACGGGGTAACCGAGAGTCACGGGACTAAGCAGATTTCCACGCTTTCACTTTGTGGTGGCTCTTATCAGGAGAGTCCCGATAACACGACCTGCTGTAGCAGGACAGCAGCACCTTCGGACAAGCGTCATCTTTTCGCTGGATTTCGCGTTGTTATGGTTGTATAATGGCTCACAACGCCGGGCGTCAGCTGCGCCGCTGGCAGGCGGGTGAAGCGTGGAGGACGTGGGGCAGAGGCAGCTGCCAGGCAATGCGCGTGCGGCCGACCGCTAAAGTGCGAGGAACCTTGGATCTTCGGAAGCGTCTGGAGGTTGCGCGTTGTCGGATTGCCAACAGGCCGGAGCGTTTTGCCGGGTGAATCGCGCCCAGCTTAGGGACGCGCCAGCGGCGTCGGCTGCACGCCCTGGTTCGGCCGCACGGGCGTGTCCGTTGGGGGAGCCGCTGGCGGTAGGCCACGGCCGTGGAGGAGCCGATTCCGGCAGGAGCGCCGCCGCGAGGGGAGCGGGGCGGCGGGCGGCGGGCCGGACGATTTGGCACGCCACGGGCATTGGTCGGGGAGGCGCCGGACGCCGTCCCGCCGTCGCTATGCCTTTATAGCAACGGGCCGACCAGTTGAGCCAGCCTCTTGCCCTGAAACTATCCCCGCCTCTGGGCTGCAGCCGAGGCCCGGCCTTCGCGGGTGGCTCAATGGTCATGACCGTTGCTATAGGGACGAGCTGCGTGGGGACTCGGGCCAATGCGGGGTCGGGACTGGCACGCGGAGGAGTGCGGCCGAACTGTAGTTTGGTTGGTCGGATATGCACTTCAAGCTCTCATCGCATAATCAACAACGGAGGAGCGTATGTCTCTATCAATTAACGATTTTATCCAGCAAGTAAAGACCGAAATTGATTTTCGGTATAACAGTTATGTTCACGAAAAAAAGACTAAGGATGCTGCCTTTTCGCAATGGGCCTTGGAATTGTTATTTCCAAGAATAAATACTGATGACGCGTTCGCTCTTCTCACGCTTGAGAACTCTTGGGGTATATCAGCCCGCTATAAGGATGACAACGACGGGGTCTTTGCTTTGCTTTGTGCTAAATACTCAGAGGATTCCAATTATAAATTCGGATCCGGTATTGCTTACAATCTTCTAGATACATACAATACAATAATAGAAGAGCGAGATCAACTACTAGACGACGAAACCGTCCTAGGGGAAGCAGCAAGAGCTCTAAAAGACGGCTACACTATCAGTATAATCCTTGTACTTTGGGGAAAAACCAATGAATCTATCCTGTCTGAAGAGATTATTAATAAATACCGTCTAGCTCCAAATCAGTTTGAGATAATTGATATCGCTGAACTCCGTCGGTTATATGGTGGTCTTGAGCAACTCGATGAGAGTTCTATCCGAATTGCGATAAAAAACTGGACACATTTTGACAATGGGCCTGTTGAAGCTATTACAGCTAGCGTGGCTGCACAGCTATTTATTAATGCAATCAAGGAATTGATCCCTCAAATTTACGACTCCAATTTAAGAATGTTTCTAGGAAGAACAAAGATTAACAAACAGATGGAGGAGACTTTAAAAGACAAACAAAAGCATTTTTGGTATTACAATAATGGAGTAACTATGCTTTGTAAGAGTTTTCGTATTGAAGAGGATAATAACATATTAACAATTGAAGCGCCTCGTATTATAAATGGCGCACAAACTACTGGCGCACTTGCCGCATTTAAGCATGATTTTGGAGATGTATTCCTTATGATTCGTATTATTGCTTCACTTCCGGGGTCAAATCAAGTATCTTTAGATCTTGATGCTGTAGAAAAAGATAGTTACCTGCAAGATTTTTGTCTTGATATTGCAAAATACAATAATAGTCAAAACCCAATAGATGTGCCTGACTACAGATCTAATGAGGCAGTTCAAAAACGCCTCCATGAGAGATTTAAGGAACTGAATTGGTTTTACGCCCATCGTCGTGGTCAATGGGATAGGTGTACTAATAAAGGTGACTACAGAATAAATGGAGAGTATAAACTTATTCTCATGGAGAATCTAGCACAAGAATGGTTTGCATTTGACGGCAATCCTACCATTGCAATCAAGGAAAAGCATGCATTATTTGAGGGACAAGGGCACTATGGTAATATCTTCATGCTTACGCGTAGTGCCGAAACTTACTTAATTGCCCATCTGCTGTTTTCCCAGATTCTTGCGCGGGTTAGTTTAAGAGTGAAAGCTGCAAAGGAGGACTCTGACAAAGTACTCAAGGAGGAAGGGCGTCTCTCTATGCCGACAAAAAACTATCTAATGATAGGGCGTGCGACAAAACTAGCCGCTGCACACATGACTGCCTTGATGGGCCAAGCCATTTTGGATCGTTATGGAATCTTAAATCAGCAACTTGCAACAAAACTAATTCCTATTACAGAAAGTGAGAAGTTGATAAGCTTAGCATATCCAGAACTTGAAGATACTTTCTTTCGCTACGCCACACAACTACAAGGCGAAAAGTATAAAAATCTGTTTGGCATGCTATCGAATAAAGAGACTTTCGCTGAATTGTACGATTTATTTAAATACGTAATCGAACGTGAGAAAGACAGAGGAAGAGATATATTGTCTACAGAAGACAAAACATAGGCTGTCTCTGACAATCCGGTCTCGGATATGGTATACTGAGACGTATGTACCATAATGAAGGCGGTTGCCATGGGACGCTACGATTTGACCGATGCGCAGTATGCCCTCCTCGCGCCCGAACTCCCTACGAATGACGGCAACGTTGGGGCTCCCTGGGGCGCCCATCGCCCGATCATCAATGGCATCCTCTGGCGCCTGCATGCGGGGACACCGTGGGCAGATATTCCCGCACGCTACGGCCCGTATCAAACGATCTACGACCGCTCCACGTCGTGGCGACGCGATGGGACATGGGATCGCATCATGACCGCCCTCCAACTCCAGTTGGATGCCCATGGCTTGATCGATTGGGATCAGTGGTCCCTTGATGGGACGATTGTCCGCGCCCACCACGCGGCGGCGGGGGCTCCGCACGACCCGGTTGATGGGCCAGATGAACCGACGAATCATGCATTGGGACGCTCCGTTGGTGGCTTTAGCACGAAGATTCACCTGCTAGTCGATAGCACCGGGGTGCCGCTGGACGCCATCCTGACCCCCGGCCAGACCCACGAGTCGACCCAGGTCGAGACCGTGCTGGAGCAGGCCGCCATCCCCCGCATCACCCCGCATCGCCGCCGGCTCCCGCATCGCCTGGCGGCCGATCGTGCGTATGATGCCCAACGTATCCGTCACTGGCTGCGTCAGCACGGCATCACTCCGGTCATCCCACCCAAACGCCGCACGGGCAAGCCGAAGCGGGGACGTCCCGTGACCTATGACCGGATCGCCTACCGGCTGCGCAGCACGATTGAGCAGTGTATTGGCTGGCTCAAGGAATACCGCGCGGTCGCGACCCGCTATGAAAAGTTGGCGCTCAACTACCTTGGGCTCGTCAAACTTGCCTGTATCGACCGCTATCTGCGCCTGTTAACGCGACCGTCGCTGGCTTCCAATACCTGATTTCGGATTACCAGAGACAGCCTAGCAACCCTACCGGAGTTGTGAAGATGCTTGACCAGTTGCCGCTTCCTGATGCTGAACAGTTGTAGCTTAAGTAACCGTTCGGGCCCCCCCGGCCGGTAGGAGTTTGGGCGCAGGCTGATTCGCCCAGTACGCGGTGACGGCATCGACGAGATAGGGAAAGAGGGGCCGTGCGTGCTGCTGACACGTGGTGCTCACGGTGAGCATGCGCGCGACAAACCGGCTGCTGGCGTCGCTCTGCGTACCGAAACAGCCCTTGCGCCAGAGCACGGCGGGCCGCAGCGCCCGTTCGGCCGCATTGTTTGTCGGCTCGATGCCCTCCACGTCGAGAAACGTCCACAGCGCATCCCAGCGCGGCACGAGATCCGCGCAGAGACTCCCCAGGGTGTTTTTCTGGTGTCGCCCTGGTTCGACCCGTTCCCACATCGCCTGTTGGATGGCCTGAATCATGCCCCGCATCGTGCGACGATCCAGCTGGCCATCCCGGAAGCAGGCCCAGATCACGAGCACCTCCTCGGCCAAGGCCAGCAGCGCGGCGGCATTGGCTTGCCAGGGGCCGCGGGCCTCGGCCCGCCCCCGCAGGTTACGCACCAGATGTGCCCAGCACAGCTGCCGACGCGTCGGGTCCAGGCTGTTGTAGGCGCTCAGGCGGTCAGAGGTGACCCGCCCGACAAAGCTGGCCCCCAACAGGGCGTGTAATTGCTGCTTCCCGCGCCCGTACTGGAGCAGAAACCGCGTCGCCACCGCGCCGACCGCCACCCACAGCCAGGGCTTCCGCGTCCCCTCGTGCCAACTGGTCTCATCGACGTTGACATGGTCGGCCTCCGTGACCGCCGCCTGCACTGCTTCTTGGGCGGGGGCGAGCGCGGCACTGGCCACCTGCTGGAGTTGGGCCACGCTGCCGACGCTGATCGGCAGCCGCCAGACCATCTGGAGCAGCCCGACCAGTTCGCGGTTGCTGATGCGGTAGCGCCCGTGGAGCAAGGCGATCAGCGCGACCACCCGTGGCCCAAACGCCCCCGGTGGGACGTCGTCGGGGCGTGGGGCGTTCACCCAGGTCTGGCAGCCCGGGCAGCAGACGCGGTGGTACTGATATTCGGTAATCTCCGGCTCCACCGGCGGGATCTCCCAGACCTGTTGCCGGCGTGGGGGGCCAATGGTCGGCAGGTCAGCCGGAAGGTCGTGCTGGCAGCTGGGGCAGCAGGTCGGACGCAGCGGTACCACGCGGGTGACCTCCGCGACCGGGAGCAATTCACGCTGCTGGTCGGGATGGCCGGGCTGCGCCCCTTTGGGTTTGGGCTTGCCACGGGGCGTTTTGCCTACCGCTGGCGGTGCCGAGGGCGGATCGGAGGAGGGCGGCTTGGAAGCGTTCTGCGAGGTCTGGTTGAGCCGGGCCTCCAGGGCCGCGAGCTTGGCGATGAGCAGGCCCAGCAACTGGCGCACCTCGGCTGGGGTCGCCTGCCAGGCTTCTTCGCTCAGTTCTGCTGGTCGCGGTGGCGCATCCATCGTCGCAGTATGCCCGATCACGCAATTTCTGGCAACCCGGAAGATCGCCCATCCGCCCTACCTGAACGGTTACGTAGCTTAATGGTAATGAATCCACGACATCTGTAGAATTACTGTATAGTGGCTACTTTGGGGAACCCTGGAGAGCCACTTTTTCAAATCTAAAAAGCTTTCGGATAGCCTGAAAGATAGTGTCTGTTGCCGTCGTAATCTCTTTGTCTACCAGAAATCGCCCTAAGCCAATACGGATTGCGCTATGAGCTCTAGTCTCCCCATAACCGAGAGCAAGTACAACATGCGACGGCTCTACCTTTGCTGTCGTACAGGCAGAGCCGGTTGAGATTGCCACATCCTTCAGTTGCACAATGAGCGACCGACTCTCGATGCCACGGATGGAGACGTTGAGGTTGTGTGGAAGGCGCTGGGTCGGGTGGCCGTTAAGCGCGATGTTCTCTTCGCCAAGCTCGGCACGCAGCTGAGTGAGCATCTCCTGGGTCCACTCACGGTAGCGGGCGGTGTCAGATTTCATCTCCTTGCCGGCGATCTCCAGCGCCTTGCCCATGCCCACAATGCCGGGTACGTTCAGGGTGCCTGAGCGCATACCGCGCTCGTGGCCGCCACCGTAGATAATCGGCGCAACCTTCACCCGCGGTCGACTGCGCCGCACATAGAGGCCACCGACACCCTTTGGCCCATAGGCTTTGTGAGCGGAGAAGGAAAGCAGGTCGATGTTCATTGCGTTCACGTCGACCGGCACGTGGCCAACGGCCTGGGCGGCGTCGGTGTGGAAGATAACGCCGTGCTCATGGGCGATTGCGCCGATCTCAGCGATTGGCGCGATCGTCCCGATCTCGTTGTTGGCAAACATAATTGAGATCAGTATGGTCTGTGGGGTGATTGCCTTCCGCACTGCCTCTGGGTCTACCAGCCCGTATTGATCTACTGGCAGGTAGGTCACACGTTTGCCCCGCCGCTCGAGTTCGGCGCAGCAATCCAGCACGGCCTTGTGCTCAGTAACGCAGGTGATGATATGGTCGCCCTTATCAGCGTAGCGCTCAGCGACACCAAAGGTGGCAATGTTGTTCGACTCAGTCGCCCCGCTCGTAAAGATAATTTCCTCGGGCTTGGCCCCAATCAGCTTCGCGCACTGCTCACGACCTTGCTCTACTGCCCGCTGGGCAATCAGCCCCGCTTCGTGGTCGATACTCGCTGCATTGCCGAAGATCTCGGTGAAATAGGGCAGCATCACCTCTAGCACGCGCGGGTCCACTGGTGTCGTGGCGTTGTGGTCTAGATAGATGATCTTGCGCGACTCACTCATCTGCTATGCTCCTTCCGGAACAGCTACAGTCATTGGCATAACCTCTTGCACCAGCCGGGCGAGGTCGCCAAGGTGCTTGACCCGGTTATAAAGGAGCAGCACGCCGCGATTCACGTGGGCGCGAAACTGGTCCTCAAGGTCAGCATCCAGATCAAGGCTATCATAGGCGCAGCGCTCGCGCAGTATTGCTACGAAGAAGCTGTCCCACTCACCAGTGAGAGTGTAGCGATTCAACTCACGATCACTATCTGGCGGGTAGAGATCGGGGTTTGGTGTCGCCGGGTCGTTCAGTGATAAGCAGAAGCCGATTCGGCAGAGCAAGTTCGGGGTCAAGCCCGTGCGCGCTTTCAGGCTTACTAGCCGTTGATCTACCTCGTGGCAAACGCGCAGACGAGTGAGCTTCATACGGCCACCTCTTCCAGCAGCGTGTCAAAGTAGCCGCGCTGAACCTGGGTGCACCCTTCGTCCTCGTCGAAATCCAGGCGGAACGTGTGTGATATGGCTGGCCGGAGCTTGGTATAGGCCTCTGGGGTGATCTCGGTGTCTGTG
>Ga0163144_10006419_pt1 | contig 25939 bp, 22 predicted proteins | sample OliLak19BULKMAT1_FD_123175 | JGI IMG/M metagenome (GOLD analysis project Ga0163144, IMG submission 123175) | Freshwater microbial mat bacterial communities from Lake Vanda, McMurdo Dry Valleys, Antarctica - Oligotrophic Lake LV.19.BULKMAT1 | ecosystem: Environmental > Aquatic > Freshwater >...
CATTGTTGTTCCTGCCGGCGGCAGCGAGTCGAAGTACAGCGCGTGCAGCGCGAGGTCGATGCGGCTTCCGCGGGCTCCGACGACCAGCGGTGTTGCCTCGGCGCGGGCGGAAATCTCACGGCGGAACTGGTCCAGCACGAGACGCACAGTGACCGGCAGCCAGATCGTAATCGCAAGGCTGACGATGATCGTCAGCGATCGCCCGCGATGCCAACGCAGCGATTTCCATGCGAGGAACAGAGCGTTCTTCATAAGTCCGCTCCGGTGTCGGACGCCGTCGCGGTCACGGGCTCCGTTCGCTTCAGGAACGGTTCGAAAGGTACGACCCTGTCAAAATGCGGCAGCAGCGAATGATCATGAGTCACCATCACGAGCATTGCCCCGGAACGAGCCGTCTCGCTGAGGAGCAGCTTGACGATGCGTTCCGAGTTGTCTGGATCAAGATTCCCAGTCGGTTCATCAGCCAGAACAACATTCGGTGACAGCAGCAAAGCACGGCAAATGGCGACGCGCTGACGTTCGCCCTGTGAGAGTTTTGTAATGGATCGATTCTGCAGCGACGAGATCCCGACGGCCGCCAGCAGCGACTTCGCTTTGACGCGCAGCTCGCTGGTCAGTGTTACCGACGGATGGATGCGACAAGGCAGCAGAACGTTGTCAAGCACACTCAGGTAGTCGATCAGCTGAAAATCCTGGAATACCAGACCGACGCTGCGAAGGCGGAACAGCCTGCGTTCCGCGTCGCCCAGTTCATGTACTTTCGTGTCGCCGATCCAGACGACGCCGCGGGTCACCGGCAGAATCCCGGCCATCAGGTTGAGCAGTGTCGTTTTCCCGCACCCGCTTGGTCCGACAATCACTGCGGAACGCCCGGCCTCCAGAACGAGTTCCTGGATCTGCAAAGAAAATTGCCCGTCAGAGTAGGCGAATTGAAGTTTGTTGATTGAGATCATGGGCTCAGATTACTGCACATCATTCTGAATCCCCAGCGCCATTGAAGGAAACTCACCGATGACCGCGAAACCTCAACCCATTCCGGACGGCTATCATTCTGTCACACCGTACCTTCTGATCCGCGGTGCGGGCGACGCAATGGCATTCTATATCAAAGCGTTCGGCGCCGTCGAAGTTTTGCGGCTGACGGCACCGGACGGTAAGATCGCGCACGCGGAGATCCGCATCGGAAATTCGCATGTCATGATGGCGGACGAGCATCCGGAGATGGAGTTCTTCGGCCCGCAGACTCGAGGCGGCACCACCGTCAGTCTGATGATCTATGTCGAAGATGTCGACGCTGTCTTTGCTCGGGCCATCGAAGCCGGCGGAATCGAACTGCGACCGTTGTGTGATCAGTTCTATGGCGACCGCAGCGGAACTGTGACCGATCCCTGGGGGCACGTCTGGACCATTGCGACTCATGTGGAAGATGTTTCGCCTGAGGATATTGCCAGCCGGTTTCAGGCGTTTTTCGGGGAGTGACGACGATGCCGCGAACGCGGTTGACGAAAAGAAAACGACTTGTGTTTTCAATCATGCTGCTGCTGATCGTTGTCGGAGTCTGCGAACTCATCTCATACGCTGCCATTGAGGTCCTGCAGGTCACACTGCCATTCGACTATCTTCGGCAACAGCAGCAGAGCATCGCTTCCGGGAGTTTCATATCTGCAGGGGCTTCAGAGGCCTTCCACCCGTTTGTCGGATGGGTTCACAATCCGCAGGTGGCATTGCCCGAGAAACACGGCGGACGGGAGATCCCGGTGAACCATCTCGGCTTTCGGGATGACAGCGAAAGCCTCTACCGCCGTGCTCCGGATTGCTTCATCGTCGGCATCGCTGGAGGATCCGTGGCGTGGAACTTTTCGTGGGAGGCGGATTTGCTGCTGCGTGAAAGACTTGAGCGACACCCCGGACTGGCCGGGCGGAAGATTCAGTTCGTGCGAATGGCAATGCCTGGCTACAAGCAGCCACAACAACTCATGGTGTATAATTATCTGCTGTCGCTCGGGGCTGAGTTCGACCTCATCATCAACATTGACGGCTTCAACGAGACGGCCCTGACAGTGCGCGAAAACTTCGCCATGCACACGGCCTTGGTGTATCCTCGCTCATGGCATGCCCGGACTGTGACGATGACTGACCCGAGAGTGTCGGCCGATGCGTCCCGGCTGCTGTATCTCCGGGGCAAACGACAACAGATGGCGAAATCGATGATCGCGTCATGGTTTCGATGGTCCCCCACTGTCAACCTGATCTGGCACTGGCGCGATCAGCGTGCGCTGAGTGAATTGACCGATCTGGGATTCGCCGTTTCCCAGACTCAGTCAGGCAGTTTTCTGAACCACGGGCCGGTCGATCACTTTGAATCGGATACTCAGATGCACGACGAAGTTGCCGCGATCTGGAAACGCAGCTCGTTGCAGATGCACCGGCTGTGTCATGCCAATGGAACCAGGTACCTGCACGTTCTGCAGCCGAATCAGTATTTCCCTGACTCCAAACCACTGAGCGAACATGAAAAGAAGTTTTGCTATGGGCTGTTGGAAGGAAGTTCGGCGGTGATTGAAGCACTTTACCCGATTTTGCTTCGGGAAGGCAGAACGCTGACTGCAGCTGGTGTCGCTTTCAGTAATCAGACGATGGTCTTTGCCGATGTCGAAGAAACTCTCTACACCGATGCGTGGTGTCACTTCAATAGCGAGGGAAACCGGTTGCTCGGTATCGCCATTGCGGAAGAAGTCATCACACTGCTGGGATCGGTCGAGAATTAAGGGACGCTTGTGGCGATCAGTCGGTGGGCGATCGTTCGCGGTTCTGAGAACACTTCAGGTGTTCAGCCCCATGAAGCCGTGTACGCCAGTCATGGCCCGTTCGCAGTTCGGCTGGCGATCAATCCTTTAACGCCTCCGTGCGAAAATCGACATCGCCGTCATCGCCGAACAGGAAGTGAAGGCTACCGGCTGGGATCGGTCCGCGTATGCTCCCGGCGTGTAACGAGTCGTTGTTGTGTGGTACATTCTCAAGCGAGGCTAAATGCGGCGGGCGGTGGCGTGAAGACGAGTCAGAGACAGAAGAAGGACAATGAACATGCTGCGAGTCCTTGGCTCGGTGAATCGTCTTTGTGATGGGATTACGCGTCGGGAAGTGATGAGAATTGGTGGGCTGTCGCTGTTTGGCGGATTGAATTGGTCACGCTCTGCACAGGCCGCAGTTGCCGACGGAGGAAGTCGCGGACCGGCGAAATCGGTGATCATGTTCAATCTGCTCGGCGGTCCGTCGCACATCGACATGTTCGATATGAAGCCGCAGGCACCCGTCGAGATCCGCGGTGAGTTCAGTCCGATCGCCACGTCGGTCCCCGGTCTTTCGATTTGCGAACACCTGCCACGGCTCGCGCAGTGGATGCACCGGTCGACGCTGATTCGCACATTCAGTCACATGTTCAATTCGCACGATCCGCTCCCGTTCATGACCGGCTTCACGGACGACAAGCCAGCCGCGCAGGCGATGCCGACCGATCCTCCGGATATCGGTGCCATTTGCCAATACCTCGGACTGGGGCCAGGTGATCTTCCGGGGGCTGTCTGTATGCCGTGTTTTCCGGGATCGGGCGAGAAGGGGCATCGTCGGCGCGGACCGTATGGCGGATTCCTGGGAAAGCAGTACGACCCGCTCTTTACACTGTGCAAACCGACATTCGCTCGCGAGCCGAAGGTCAACTATTACGACCCGGTGATGCCGGTCGGTGAACCGTTCCCGCCCACGGCCGATGCTCTGCCGGACATGACCGTCGAGCGATTGGACCGTCGTCGATCACTGGTTTCGCAGATCGACAGCGTGTTCACTCGCACACAATCGTCCGAAGCAGTCGGGACGATGGATGATGTTCAGCGGCGGGCCTTCCAGCTGCTGACATCGGGCAGAACGCGCGATGCCTTCGATCTGAATCGGGAACCCACCGCGATTCGCGAAGCCTACGGTCGTAACCTTGTCGGAGCGAGTCTGCTGATCGCACGTCGGCTGGTGGAATCCGGCGTCCCGTTCGTCAGCGTTCATCAGGAAATCTTCGACCATTACGGTCATTCCTACGACATGCACTCGAACAACTTCGGCATGCTGAAGAACCTGAATCTGCCGTTGCTTGATCAGGTGATTCCAGCACTGTTGCACGATCTCGATTCACGCGGATTGCTCGACTCGACGCTCGTTGTCGTGATGGGAGAAATGGGCCGTACTCCCAAAGTGAATGCCACTGCCGGTCGCGATCACTGGCCGCAATGCGGCTTCAGCCTGCTCTTCGGCGGGGGTGTGAAGCAGGGTTTCGTCTACGGGTCGACAGACGCCATTGGTGCCTACCCGGACTCACATCCGGTTTCTCCAGCCGATTTCGTTGCCACGGTTTATCAGCTGATGGGAATCGACCCGCACCAGGCTGTGCCCGATCGAACCGGTCGCCCGATTTTCATTGCCCACGGAGGAGATCCCGTGCTTGAGATCATCGCGTGAGGAGGCAGTCCAGGGCTTTCAGCTCACGCCTGAGACGGATCGGAGGCCAGGTCGGGATTCGGGGCATGAGGATAGTCAACCGGTTGATAGCTGATCGCCAGTTCCGGAGTCATCAGCTTCTCGTGATTACGGACTCTCGATGTCAGGACTCGGTCAAGAATCCCGCTTGTGAGCAGCGTCCGCTCAACAGGGTAGCTCGGGCGACCCGTGTGAAACATTCGCTCGATGCCTTTGAGAAGCCACGCAAAGTGAGGATACCGTGGTTCTGTCTGCTCGTCGAAACGAGTGGCCAGCGGTTCCTGTTGTCCTTTGAGTTTCAACGCGACGGATGTTCCCCCGGCAGTGTCCGGCAGCATGAAGACGGCACCTTGAAAGCCGTCGTTATATTGAAACAGAAACAGGGCGGACTGATGGCTGTGCCGCACGTCATTCGGCTGATGCGGAACGGCTGCGAATGCGACATCAAACAGGGACTGCGGAATGACTCCGTCGTCCAGAATTTTCCACATTGCTTCGCCCTGAAGACATTGCACCCAGCGAACTCCGGTTTCCGCGCCCAGTCGCCGTTCAACGTGGCATTGAAAGAACTCAAGTGCGTGACTTCCGTAGATATCGAGACCGGAGTAGCCAATTCCGACGGCCATTTCGATGTCGCAGCCCATGGGAACAGCGATCTCCGGCGTGCGATAGCCGACAGTCATCGAGGAACCCGCCATGAACGGAACCTTCATTTCCTGCGCACGATCATACATCCATTTCGCGTCCGTCCATTCGGGCCCCAGATGTTTGTCGCTGAAGACCGGGATGACCCGCCCATACTTTCGGAACGTGTCCGTGATCCCTTCGAAGAACCGTCGGCGCGGGTAAAGATGCTGCTCCTTTTCATTCCACGGATATTCACCGTGTTCGCCGATGCTGATTACGCCATCAACCGGAATCTGATCGCCGCCGACGGTTAACGCACTTTCGATCGTGTCGAAGAGCGGCACGTCGTACTTCTTCGCCATCGCGCGGGCCATGTCTTTGTCCGTGAACTGCTCGACGTACATCGACGCGAGCGTCAAGGCCGGCCCTGGGCCGCCATCCTGCTTCCAGCCTTCCAAAATCTTTCCGATGAGCACGTCGGCATGGAGACCTTTTTCATAAGCGGTAATCACGGCCGCGACGGATTTCCGTTTCGTGGCCTTTGCAGCGTCCGCGGCCGTGGTCCCGGCGAATCCACCGCAGACAGCTGCTGTCGCCACACCGGACAGCCAGTCGCGGCGGGTGATGTCGGAAAGTCCATTCATGGTTGTCTCAATTTCATGTTTGCTTCGGTTCTTTGATCGGGAGGGCGAGGCTCCTGCCGAGCCGGAGAATGCGGCTTGCCCTCCCGAATTCATCTCCTGAGATTCCTCGCTACTGCAACGAAGTCAGATACGTCAGCAGGTCGGCGACTTGCTGAGCAGTCATGTCGCGGAACAAGACATCCGGCATCAGAGATCGTTGCTGCGGGACGAGTTGCACAATGTGCTCTTTCGGGATGTGGATGAGTTTGTCCTGTGCGTCTTTGAGAACGACTTCGCTTTCGTCCTTTGATACCAGCAGACCCGTCAGAATGCGGCCTTCGTCGGTTTCCGCGAGGTATGTGACGTACTTAGGATCGACCAACTTCGACGGCTCGAGCATGCTTTCCAGCAATTGAACACGAGTGAGTTTCCTGCCGATCGTCGTCAGTTCCGGCCCGACCTCTTTTCCATCTTTCTGAATACGGTGACAGTTCTTGCACGACACGCCCTCGGTTTCAAAGAACACTCGTCTGCCGCGCTCCGGATCTCCGGCCAGCGCCAGGATTTGATCCGGCTGCACAACGCTTCCCAGCCGCTTGATACGCTGTTCAGCCGGAAGGAATCGCTCGAACAAATCGCGGACTGTCACGTCGACATTCCGGGCTGCCTCTTCGATGGCCACGGCCGCGGTCGGCACAGGCAGTTCCCGGCTGTCGATGGATCGAAGCAGCATCAGAGCACCGCTCGTTGACGACAAGAGACGACCCGCGATTTCGGTTTGTTCCGTCGATGTTTCGGCCGCCTGCAGCCTTGCAAACTCGGCCGTCTCCTTGCTGCGCAGCTTCACGGCTGCTGCGTTTCCGGCGGCGTCTGTTCCTGCGTCCTGCGGCATTTGTCGGAGCCAGTCATGAATTAACGCGACGCCGTCGCAATCCACTTCCGTCGATCCGATGTGCGGCATGCGACCTCCGCCGAGCTTCGCCATCCGATACAACAACACCGATCGAAACGGATCGCCGGGAGCGATGACCTGAGCCGCATGGATGTTGAATGTCCCTTGTGTCGGTCGTGCCCCGATCATGTTCGTCTTCTCCAGCGGCAGGTCATAGTGCATCTGCGAGAGGACCGAGCCGCCGGCATGCATGCGATGACAGTGAGCACAATTGGCCTGCAGGTACGCACGCGCGCGGCCGTCCAGATCGGTGGATTCATCGCGAGGATTTGTCAGCTTTGGTCGATTCTCAGTGGCTGCCGGTGTCTCGATCAGGCCGATGTGCGCTAACGTGTCGAGCTGCGGGGCCGTCAGACCGAGGTAGTCATGATCCTTGTTCAGCTGTGGCGTGTTGAACGCCAGCGCCGGCCCCGACCATTTGTTGTGGCATCGCTGACACTCGGCGCGGCCGGAGAATCGCCAGGTCTGGCGGCGTTTTCCGCCAGCCGCATCGGAGTCAGCGACCTCGAACGTGCGCTCTGACCCTGCAGCGGCGACAAGCATCGCGTCCGTTTGTTCATCGTTCCACTGATAGGAGTACGGCATCCATTCCGTGCCGTCGAAGTGCAGGATCTGCGTTTCGACGTGACGCCGGCTCGATGAATCGCCGTGTCGCATGTCGAGCGACAGCGTCTTCACAAGAACCGAGTCCTTTGGAAACGTCCAGGTCGCTCCCTCGGCCTGGATCGATCGCTCGTTCGGGACCGCGACCAGTCGCACCGCCATGGCATGATCCGCCCACGGCTCGGCGTTGATCGAGTACGGGATGACTCCGGGTGCCGGAATTTGCTGTGTGACAGACGAGTACAAGCCGCTTTCGCTCAGCTTTCGCGGAAAAGCCGAATTCCGTTCCTGAAGGGGATTCGGTACCAGTGTGTGAATCGTCCCGGCTGTGTGATCCAGCAGGAAGAGTTCGCCGTCGCGGTCTTCGCCGAAGCTCACGATCCGGTGCGTCGTATCGGCCAGTTCGCGGTGATCGACCACTCTTCCATTCTCATAGCGGAAGCCCCAGAACTTGCCCGTATCGTAGTCGCCGTAGATGTGAGTCCCGTCGAGTTCCTTCAGTCGCGTGCCGTAGTATGTCAGTCCGTCCGTGATCGATGACGACTCTGTGTGCGGATGATCGATCGTCGGCGGCAGGATTGGAGTCGGGCCGCGAGTCCATTCCGGGTTCGTGGATTGCCGACCTTCCATCACGGACCAGCCATAATTCCCGCCCCGCTCGACGCGATAAAGCATTTCCCACAGTTCCCAGCCGACATCACCGACCCACAGATCGCCCGTCTTTCGATCGAAGCTCATCCGCCATGGATTACGCAGGCCGTATGCCCAAACTTCACCGCGCGCATCTGTTACTCCCACGAACGGATTGTCAGCCGGAATGCGGTAGTTCAATCCCTCGTCAGCATCGTCAATGTCGATGCGGAGAATCGACGACAACAATTCGCTGAGATCCTGTCCGGCTTTCAGAGCGTCGGGCGGATTTGGTCCGGCACCGTCGCCGGTCGAGATGTAGAGACAACCGTCGGGGCCAAACTTCAGGCAGCAACCGTTGTGACCGCCGGAAAGCCAGGTCAGCATCGGCATTTCACTCGCCACGTCGATCGTGGGCGGGTCTGTGTCTGCCATGCGAAACCGAGCCACATGCGTTCCGTCCGCAAGCTCGGGAGCCTTGATGTAGCAAATGTAACAGAACCGATTCTGCGCGTATTCAGGGTGAAACGCGAGTGCATAGACCTCCTTGACATCGGGAATCTCCTGTGCGAAATCCACGACCAGATCAACCGCTGCCACGTCGGCCTTGTTCGGGAACGAAAAGATCTTGCCGGATTGCTCGACAACGAACAGACGATCGCTTCCGGGCTCGCTGACGATGTCGAGGCAATGGTTGAACTTGAGCGCCGGAAAGGCCTGCTCGGTAACGTACGGGAGCGGCGGTTCAGGCGATCCCATGATCCGTGAAGTCGTCCACGGGACTCGGGTTTCAATGCCAGCCCTGGGAGGGTCAGCGATCACATTGCTTGGTATGACCATCAGGGCCGCAGAGACCAGGATCATCGCGGTGATGACTCCTGCAGAATGGCATTTTCCCGTGTGACGCATGCGATCAGATCTTTCTTTGGGAGGGCGAGGCTCCTGCCGAGCCATTTGCGACGTTGACGCCGGTTCTTGAAAGCGGCTCGGCAGGAGCCTCGCCCTCCCGAATCCGCTCGGCAGGAGCCTCGCAACGCTCACTCTCTACTTTACGGCAATGTCACATCCCAGACTTTCGCGCGCCGCGATTTGCCTTCCGGGCCCTCGACTTTGAGCGTCACGACGAATTCGCCGGCCTTTTCATAGCGGTGAGTCGGATGCTGTTCCGTCGAGGATGTTTCGTCGCCGAAATCCCAATGCCATAACGTGATGTTGCCGTACGAACAGTCGCGAAATGCCACGACGCGATCTTCCTGGCTGACCACCTGAAAGGACCAGTCGGCCTCGACGGGTTTGCGAAGACTCTTCTCGATCGGCATCAGGCGGAACGCCACCAGATCTGATGCGTCGCCATACAGTGTCGTCTTGTGGGAGAGATTCCAGAACGCACCGTATTTCTCGGCCGTCTCATCGTCGTAGTCGAGTACCGCCCAGGACATGCCGATGACTTTGTCCTCTTCCAGTTTCGTCTGAACCGCGCGCGAACGGTCGGGCGGGGCGTGATCGAACGGCGTGACGAAGAATTCCAGCACCAGCTTGCCGCTTTCGCTGTGCCTGAAGTTGTACCTGGTCGCAGCGTTGGCAAAGGGCAGGTCTTTGATCCACGGCTGAGAGCCCCAGACCATAGCCCAGTCCTTACCTTCGGCGGGCGTAAAGATGTGATAGTTCTGCGCGTGGACGCCGTGAAACAGAAAATGAGTGTCCAGCCTGTCGCGCAATTTCTGGTTGGGATGCATCTGACGGATCAGCGGCCCGCCCGAAAGATCGCCATCGATCACGACCTCGAAGATATCGTTGTGCAGATCCTCACGCGCGAAATCCCAGTAGTTGTCGCTGGCCTCGTAGAGAAAATAGAGATGGTTCTGTCCGTTGACCCAGCCGACTCTAACCTTCACGTCCAGATTCGCCGGGTCGCGCTTGTCGCCGATGCCGGACACGGTTTCCTGCAGCTGGTCCATGCCGATCGAATAGGAATCAGGGACGAGAGACCAGTCGGCCTCATCGCCGTCAATCCGTGGAATTCTGTCGGCTGGAAACTGAAAGATCCTGAACTCGGTGTCCGGGCGTGCGAGACCGACCTCATCATCAGAAACCATCATCAGCAGCAGCATGAACAACGTCATGATTCTTCTCCAAAGGAACCTTACCTGGCGGCTGCCCCGGTGGCGGCGAATTACGACAGGGCAAACGTCGATTCACGCGGAGCTTGATAGCGAATTGCCAAATGAGGCGTCTCCAGTCGCTTCTGCCCCATGCCGAGCGAACGGACTCCGGCTTCGACGAGTCCGGTTGTCAAAAGTGTCCGCTCGATTGGATAGGGTGACTTACCCGTCATGAAGGTTTCTTCCGCCTTCGACATCAAAGCCGCTGAGTACACGACGTTCGGATTTGGCGGCAGATAGAACAATGTCGAGAGCGGCTCGGATACTCCTTTGATCCGGGCGGCGAATGTGAAGTCGCCAACAAGTCCGTTCAACAGCAGCATGGTCGCCTTGACGCCGTCCGCATACTCGAAGCGGTAGGCGATCGGGTCCTTGACCCATTCACGGATTTGAGTCAGGGTCGGATAGCGGTGACTAAATGTCTCAGGCTGAGCCAGTGTTTGACTGCGCGAAAGACACGCCTCAAACAGCCGCGGATCCCAGCCGCCGCCGGACCAGCTCGCCGCTTCCATCGCAGCCCACACCGCATCGCCCTTCAGCGCCTGCACGGCAACGACTCCGGTCTCGCCGCCACTCCGCCGCTCGGCCATGCATTGAATAACTTCCAGTGCGTGAAAGTCATAACTATCGATGCCTCCGATTGCGACACAGAGGAGTTCCTCGGCCTCGGCCCCGTACGGCATGTCGACCGCCGGCATTCTCCAGGTGACCGGCAGCGACGAACCGGCAGTGAACGCGAACTTCAGCTCGCGTGAGATCTCAACCATCTCTTTGGCCCATTCCCACTTCCATGACAGATGCTTGTCGTTGAAGACCGGCACCGAACTGCCGTCCTGGCGAAAGACGTCGGTGACCTGTTTGAAAAACTCATAGCGAGGATATTTCGTCTGCTCGTACTCGCTCTTCGGGTAGTTGCCGTGCTCACCGATGATCAGCACGGCATCGACCGCCAGCTTTTTCCCGCCGCACCGCAGCGTCTCGGCGATGGTTGGATAGATCGGAAAGCCGAATTCCTCCGAGCGGTCGCGGCTCAGATCGTTCTCCGGCTTCTGGTCAACGTACGCCGCGACGACATCCAGCGGCGGCCGATGCCAGCGGCCATTGACCGGATAGCCGACCAGAAACCGCTCCGCCATGTGCCAGGCGTGCGAATGAAACCGCCACTCAGTTGTGACGACGGCCAAACGCCTGCGTTCGTCCTTTCCGGACGGTGCCGCCAACGCGGACGGTAAGGCGGCAATTCCGGCGCCAACCGAGCCGAGAAACGTTCGTCGCGTCAGCATAGATCATTGTCCTTCAGAAGTTGCACTTTAGCTGAAGAATTGGCCTTGCATTCCCTCAGACTCTGCCGACATCGCCTTGTTTTGTTGTATTTGTCGTGGCCACTCCATCGGAAATTCAAGGCAGACAGTATTTCCCGACAAAATCGGCCACCACAATCTGCTAGCCCTCGTCGAGCAAATCCATCGCCCTGTCCCCGATGGCGATGGGAACGCCGCCGTGGAACGCGTCCGCGATGCCGCCCGCGACGCAGGCCATCGTGTGGGCGTCACCGCCAAGTGAAATTGCATTTCTGATCGCACCTTCATAGTCGTTGGATTCCAGGAATGCAATGATCGACTGTGGCACAGAACCCTGGCAGGAAACATCAAATTCGCAGGTGTCCCGAATGTCATCCAGCCTGTCATTGAGCTGATACCCGAACTCGCTTTCAAGATGCATCCTGATGTCGGATGTTTCCCGACGGATCCGCGCCAGATAAACGGCGACGGCCGTTCGCCGTGCGACAATTCCGACGATCCGTCGAGCCAGAGCACTTCAAACGCGGTCATCCGTTCCGGGGAATTCAGTGGAAGCACACGGATGGATCGGTTACACCGGCGAGTAAGAAGGTACCCCCGATCTGAAATTCCTGCACATGTCTCGCGAACTGCTTCAACCAACAGCCACATTCAGGGTCAGAGGTAAAAGATGAGTGTTTCCTCGATGTCACGTCCGGCTTTCATTGCCGCGGGAATCGTGCTGATGTGGCTTGCCGAGCCCACTCGGGCTGAAGAACCGCTGGTGTTCATTTCGGCATTTGCGTCAGGTGATCAGGGTGCGATTCATGCGTTCCAATTGGATCTGAAGGCGGGGGCTCTGAAATCCATCCATCGCACAACGGGGGTTGAAAACCCGTTTTTCATGGCGGTTTCTCCAGATCACAAATGCCTCTACTCCATCCATGCGCCCACGTTTGGCGGAACTGAGCCGGAACAGGTCGCCGCGTTTCGAATTGACGGTCACTCGGGAGAACTGAGCCCGCTCAATCGGCAGTCCACAAAGGGCACAGCTTCGTGCTATCTCGAACTGGACGCGACTGGAAAAAGCATTCTTGTTGCAAACTACCTGACCGGCAGCGTGGCTTCGTATCGTGTGAAGGCCGATGGTTCGCTGTCGGAGCCGGTCTCGTTCGTTCAGCACGTCGGTTCCAGTGTCGATGAATCGCGGCAGAAGGAGCCCCATGCTCACTGTTTTGTGATCAGCCCCAACAATCGCTTTGCCTATGCGGCAGACTTGGGAACCGATCAAATCGTCTGCTACGCACTGGACCCGGCAACCGCCACGCTGACGCCCGGCGTGCAGGCATTTGTCAGAACTCCGCCAGGGGCGGGACCACGACATCTGACCTTTCACCCAAACGGACGATTCATGTATGTCATCAACGAACTGAAGAACTCCGTGACGCTGTTCGACTTCCTGCCGGACTCCGGGATGCTCGTTGAACGTCAGACGATTTCCACCGTTCCCGGCGACTTCGACGGCACAAGTCACACTGCGGATCTGAAGATCACTCCGAATGGGCGATTCCTGTATGGCACGAACAGAGGACATGACAGCATCGCGGCATATCGAATTGCCGACGACGGGCAACTGAGCCTGATCGAGATCGGTCGGAGTCTCGGCAAAGGTCCTCAAAACCTCGCGATCACCGCCGATGGATCACTTTTGCTGTGCGCAAACATGGCCGGCAGCAGCGTCGCAACTTTCCGAATCAATCAGGACAACGGAACTCTGCAGTCAGCAGGCTCCCCGATCGACATTCCGAGTCCGTCGTGTATTCGAATTCTGCAGTGAGGAGCGTTCGAGAAGCTAATGTCGGATCGGGAGATCAGCCATTACTCGATAGCCAGGGTTCATGGGGAAACTGGACGCTTGGCTGTGTCGCAACACGGGAGGGCGATCCCGGCGCGCCGGGACGGAGCCAATGAATTGATGCAGCACGCAAAGAACCGGCGGGGCCCAGTGCGTCGCAACGCGGGGAATCCTGACATCGCTCTCAGCCGGAACGAAGTGCTGACCGAACGGACCGACATCATTGGGGCGACGTTTCTCGGACTCACTGTCGGTTGCGCTCGCTGTCACAACCACAAGCTGGAACCGATCTCTCAAAAGGATGACTACCGCCTGCAGGCATACCTCGCGGCGACGGAGGAACACAACATCGTCCTGGCCTCCGCGGCCGAGCAACACGATTGGGAGGCGAAGACGAAGCGGGCCATGGACGAGATCGATGCGCTGCGCGCCAGAGCGAAGCAGGCCGGGGGGACCGAGAAAACTCGATTGGAAGAACAGATCGAGACGCTCGAAGATCTGTTGCCCCAACCGTTGGCGACCATCCCCAGCACGCACAATGACATCGAGAAGCGAACCGCGATCCCTGTCCTGCGGCGCGGCGTCTGGGAAAACAAAGGGGAGCCTGTCGGCGGGCGACCGCTGAGTGTGTTGGTCGCCGACGATTTTCCGGAACTCTCCGCCGACGTGACGAATCCGCGGACGCATCTTGCACGTTGGCTGTCCTCGACGGATCAACCGCTGACCGCGCGAGTCATCGTCAATCGGCTGTGGCAGCAACATTTCGGTGTCGGCCTTGTCAAGACAGCCAATGATTTCGGAGTGAAGGGAGAGCGACCCAGTCATCCGGGAACTGCTCGACTGGCTCGCGGCCACTCTGGTTGAGAGCGGCTGGCGGTTGAAGCCGATTCATCGCCTGATCGTGCTCAGCAACACGTATCAACAATCGAGCCGTACCGCGTTCAATGTCTTCAGCCCGCTAAAAGAGGACGTGGAGCAGGAATCCGGTGGCGATCCGGACCGCATCGTTGACCGCGCGTTCCGACTGGCGCTGGGACGACCACCACTGCCTGACGAGCGAAAGCGGCCGCTCGCCTTTCTGCGTGAGCAGCCCCTGACCGAGTTCGCGCTGGCCCTCTTCAATCTCAACGGTTTTCTGTATGTCCCCTGATGTCCTCAATACCAGCCCGACGCGCGAGCGAGGGCTTCCCGCTCACCGAACATCCAGCCGTCGCTTGCGCGTTTTGAAGTTGCGCAGTTTTGGAGTTTCGCCCCAACGGGGCAGCACTCAGATCCTGTCTAACACTAAGACCGCGATTTCGTGAGCCGCAAGGCGCTAGCCGCGGGTCGTCTCGCTGCCACCCGCGGCTAGCGCCTTGCGGCTCACAATCTCGGAATAGTTCTTGGACAGCTAACCCAGGGCGTTGCCCTGGGCTGGCATAACATCGCCCCTTTGGGGCTGAAACCTCAAAAGGCGCAACTTCACAACTTGGCCGTCGAGCTAGTTATTTCCGAACAAAGTGGATCTTGAAATGCCTTCTCGTCAGACGCCTCACAGCCGACTGACCCGCACGCGAAGCGACTTTATCCGCGATGCCTGCTGCGGTTTCGGCGGCCTGGCCCTCGCCTCGCTGCTGCACGATGAGCATGGGCTCGTGGATGCTGTACGGCCTCGGGGCCGAGCGCCGTTCGCTCCCCGCCTGTGTCGTGATGCCCGATCCGACGCACGATTACGGCCGACGCTGCCTGCTCGCACGCAAACTGGTCGAGCACGGCGTGAGGTTCGTTTGCGTCGTCTCCGGCGGCGGCCCCGGCAACATGCAGTGGGACGCCCACGGTGACATCGAGGAGAATCATCTGCGAAAGGCCGCCGAAACCGACAAGCCCGTGGCGGGCCTGCTCCGCGATCTCAAGCGACGCGGCTTGCTTGACAGCACGCTCGTCCTGTGGGGCGGCGAGTTCGGTCGCTCCCCCGAAGCCCAATCAGGCCGAGGCCGCGATCATCACAACCTCGGCTTCAGCATGTGGATGGCCGGCGGCGGCATCCGCGGAGGCCAGGTCGTCGGCGCCACCGACGCGATCGGTCTGCACGCGATCGAGCAGCCCTACCACTTCCGCGACATCCACACGACCATCCTGCACCAACTCGGCCTCGACCAGCATCAACTCACCTACCCCCACCTCGGCCGCGACGAACGCCTTACATTTGTCGAGGGCAAAGTGATTCGCGAAATCGTGTAGGTCAACCAGTTGTTCTTTGATGTCGCGGTCGGCCCGTCGCCGAACGACCACGTGGCTCACGATGCCGACTCCGGCGTGACCGAGGCGATGAGTCCACGCTTCCTGGCCCACCAGTCGGGAGTCACTTCGATCGCCTCCGACTGTAGTCCTTCGGCCAGTGCCTGCTCGATCTGCGTCCTCACTGCGTCGCGTCGATCGGCTTCGATCAAGTGTTCTACAAACGCGCTGGCATCGTCAAACCCGCGCACCTGAGCTTGCTGCGCAGCATACGCCGCCAGTGCCTCACTCACGGAAAGTTGAAGTACCGACATGAAAAGTTCCTCGCAGGATACGCCACGAAACTGTCAGATCGCAGTATATTCCCGCGCGTCAATTCAGCCAACGACGTTGGCGTCATCCCGGTCAAATGGCTGTTCATCACAATGCCACCGCGATCGTCCCTCAGGCTCAATGATTGGAGAGGGCAGTCCAAACAGACACCGGTTCGTCGCCTGGCCCTGAAAGCGGAATGCGTGGCGGCGGAGCCATGTTACAATCCTGCCTGCCGCGAGTCTGGAGCCGATCCGGACGCAGTCCAATGGGAACTTCGGTTGAAGGATTGCGGGGCGATTGTTGCGTTGAGAAATCGAATGGCGGCGGCGGTCCCCTGAATATTCAGATTCAGTCATCTCCGGGAGAATTCACCATGTTGAAACGGGTTCGCGTATTCTGCCTTGTTGCGTCGATGACATTGCTCGCCGAGGTGCATGCCAGAGGCGACGACGCGCCGTTGACACGGATTGCGTTCGGGTCGTGCGCAAAGCAGGACAAGCCGCAGCCGATCTGGGACGCGGTGGTGGAAATGCAGCCGCAGTTGTTTGTCCTGTTGGGCGATAACATCTACGGCGACACAGCAGACATGGATGTGCTGCGAGCGAAGTATTCGCGGTTGGGGAATCAGCCCGGTTATCAGAAGCTGAAGCAGGCGTGTCCCGTCCTGGCGACGTGGGATGATCACGATTACGGGGCTGACGACTCGGGGGCCAACTATCCGAAGAAGCGAGAATCGCAGCAGATCTTTCTCGATTTCTTCGAGGCTCCGCCGGACGATCCGCGTCGCTCGCATGAAGGCGTCTATTCCGCGAACGTATTCGGTCCTGTCGGAAAGCAAGTTCAACTGATCCTGCTTGACACGCGATACTTTCGCAGCCCGCTGAAAACTGGCTACAAGCCCGGAGAGCCTGGTGAAGGCTATCGCGGCAAGTATGTGCCCAACACTGAACCGGACTCGACAATTCTCGGTGAAACTCAGTGGCGCTGGCTGGAAGAACAACTCAAAGTGCCCGCCGAAATGCGCATTGTCGGATCGAGCATTCAGTTCATTGCCAACGAACACGGCTCAGAAATCTGGGACAATTTCCCGCACGAGCGGGCTCGCTTTCTGAAGCTGCTGCGGGAGACAAAGGCGAACGGCGTGGTCGTGCTGAGCGGTGACAGGCATCTCGCCGAGATCTCACGCATAGCAGAGGATGCTAAGGACGGCATCGGCTACCCGCTGTTCGACATCACCAGCAGCAGCCTCAATGCACCGAGCGGGAATATGACCAAGGCGGGAATCCGATTTGCGAACCAGATCAACTCCCATCGCATCGGCCTGCAATTCTTCGACACCAACTTCGGCACCATTCTGATCGACTGGGACCAGCCCGATCCGGTCGTCCGCCTGCAAGTCCGCGACGAAAAGGGCGACGTGGTTTTGCAGCACCGCGTCTCGTTGAGTCAGCTGCGGCAGAGGTAGTACCGGCCATGAAAGTGCGCCAGAGACGGTTCAACAAATCCCCGTCCCCCCGGCATTGTCGGTTCGTCGCCGTGCGCGAGGTACTTCAGCTCCTGACCGTCAAATGAACAGTGCAGGACTGTCGCGGTGTAATCACTTTCGGAGCGCCCCCGGCTAACGACGTGATCACGCAGGCGACGCGCCAGCAAAAAGTATCCGGTCGCGGTCTGGAGATCTTTGTTGAAGACCTCCGCCGTCCATGGGACTGGTAAAGACCATGACCGTGGCAAGGTTGGTCTGCGACGGACTCGGACCAGGCTTCATCAACTGGCGCGAAATATTGTGGACGATCCAGCAATCATAGTCCGAGCTCATCAGCGAACGATTTGATTCGAGGACTTCGAGGGTGGAGCCCGTCGGTCGTGCCGCAAAATGTGAACTGCCTGAGTTGGACCGTCATTGCCAAGGCCGCCGTCGGCGGCATGATGTTTTCGGCCCGGCAGTCCCTGAAGCGAAAGCATCCGTCGACGGGCAGCACGGCTTACGCTGCGTCGTATTCAGTGATTCGGTTATGGGGAATGAACGGGATCGTGGCGTCTTCGTTCAGACAGTAGCGCATATAGTACGCATCTTCGCAGGTATCGTCGTAGTGCTTGCGAAGTACGGTAATCGCCCGGAAACTGTTGTTGGCAAAGAAGAGCTGGGCTGCAACGTTCGTCTCGCGGACTTCGAGCACGATCTCTCGTCGGCGCTGCTGAGACAGTTTGTCGACGAGTCGCTGCACCATTTGCCGACCGATTCCGTTGCGGCGTGCTTCTGGAGGAACGGCAAAGTTCAGAATCCGCAGCATGGATTTGTGCAGTTCGTAGATCATGAATCCGACGATCCGATGATCCAGTTCAGCAACGGTTCCGATGCAGTTTCGTTGGCGCAGACAGCAGAGGAATTCCTCTTCGGTCCACGGAAACTGGAAGCTGCCTCGTTCGATCGAGAGAACTTCATCCATATCCCGCCGGATGAGCCAGCGGATCTGTGTGCGGGATGCGTCAGAAACAGGTACAGCGATGCCTGCAACAGGCTGCTGATTGGTTCGCTTCAATCCCATTGCGGCCTCCATGCCGACAGGAACGAAAAAAATCACAGGCACCGGACATTGTGAGCTGCATTCCTGCAGCCCGCTTGATCTAGCCATCCAATGGCTTCGACGTCGGGGGGAGCGGAAAATTAACAGAGTTCGAATGGTGAGTCTACGTTGAAGGTCCGAGTATGGTGTCTCGCCGGAAAATCTGTCAGCATCGGAACTTACGAACGGCAGTTTCTGCTGAGCATCACAAACTTCTGCGTCCCTTTGTTCATTCGCGGTTCTGCCGCTACGCGCCGCAGACCAGAATTCCATGCATTTGCAACGAGACCGCTTGCCTTTCAAAATTTCCGCGTCGGGTACGCGCTGATGACTTCGTTGCCGTTTTCCAGCACCAGCTTCAGATAGTGGCATTCCGGATTGCCTTGACGTTTGCCCTCTTCGCCGCCCACCAGACCACTTTCGGACGAAGAGTAATCACCGTCATGACGACAGCGATCACCGCAAGCTTCATCCACAACTTCCAGCGACGAGCAGCGTCCGAGGTCTGAATTCTCTGAATCATCGACAAGGAGTCCTTTCGGCCCGTCATTCCGGAATAAAGTCACTGGCAAGCCCGACGCTCAGCCAGAGGCGCCGCTGTTTTGAACTGTGCGTCTCACAATACCGGTGATCCCGGCTGGGACGCTCAACAAATTCACCCCTGCTTGCGAGCGGTATCACGATCGCCGCCCGCGCTATTGAACTCCGACAACGTCTCGCTTACCTCAGAAGAAAGCAACCTCCGCAGTTCCGTCTCACGATCAGAAATCCTTGAAATTCCGACAAAAACTCGCCCGGAATCTGTAGCAGGGACCACTTTCGCTGCGATACTCTCTCTGTCATGTTGAGATTGAGTCTCATTGTCGATTGAAGACGATGTCCCGTTTTTCTTTCCTCTGAAACTGCGACGGTGGTCTTGTGAGCATCCTGCGACTGGCTGATGTGGCTCCCGGTTCTTCTGCAATTGTCACTGCGATTTGCGGCGCGACACGAATCGGTTGTCGGTTGATGGAAATGGGCTTTGTCCCTGGCGCGGTGGTTGAAGTGCTGCGAAAGGCTCCGTTTGGTGGACCGATCCAGTACAGGGTGCATGGAATTTCCGTTTCGATGCGTTCCACTGAAGCCGCTTGTGTGTCCGTTTCCTGCACTGAACAACTGTGTCCGATCGCAGCTCATTAGTTTCACGGTGTGTTGTGCAATGCCGATGGAGCCTGAATACGCCTGCTCGCCGGGATTCTGGCGACTTTCCTGTAATTCCCGCCTGAGTTTCACAGCCTTGATGCCGTGACGCCAAATCACTTTTCCGGTTCGCCCGCCAATCGCCCACTGCGAGTTGCGCTGATCGGCAATCCAAATACCGGCAAGAGCACTCTCTTTAACGCGCTCTCGGGTCTTCGCGTTCGCACGGGCAACTACCCCGGTGTGACAGTTGAAGAACGCATCGGGCGAGTTCGCTGGGATGGCCACCAGATCGAGCTGATTGACTTGCCGGGCACTTACAGTTTGTCGCCAAAGTCGCCGGACGAAATGGTGACGGTCGAAGTGCTGACGGGGTGCTCTGACAAGTCTCGCCCCGATCTGGTCATCTGCATCTGCAACGCGGCAGCTCTGGAGCGAAATCTGTTTCTGGTGACTCAGGTTCTGGAAGTCGGATTGCCAGTTGTACTGTGTCTGAACATGTGGGATTCGGCAAAACGATCGGGTGTTGCCATCGACACGGCACTTCTGTCCAAAGAGCTGGGAATTCCTGTTGTCCACACATCTGCCAGTCGGAGGGAAGGACTCGAAGAATTGAAATCCGCGGTCCTCCGGCAGCTTGAGGCGGCGAAGCGTGGCGTACCGGACAGCGATACCGTGTTCTCCAACGGCGCGATGGCAGGTCCGATTCTCACTGAAGTTCAGCGACTGTCCAGGGTCCTCGAAACCAAGGCGGTCGCCGTCGAAAAGCGGTCGCCGTTTCTCGTATCTCGCAGTCTGCTGGACCCCGGTGGTTCCGTGGAAACCATGCTCAAGGATAGCGCGGGGCCGGAGTATCTATCGGCTGTTCAGGCGTCACGGCAGACGCTTGCGGAGCAGAATCTTGAAGTCCCGGCCGCCGAGGCTCGGCAACGCTATCTGTTCGTCGGAAAGTTGCTGGCACGAGTGCAGACTCGAACTGTCGGCAACCGTATTCAACTCACGGACCGCATTGATTCCGTATTGACACACAGATTCTTCGGACTGCTCACCTGCCTGTGCGTCCTGCTGCTGGTGTTTTCAACGATCTATTGGTTCTCTCAGCCGCTCAGCGAAAGTGTGGAGAACGCATTGGGCTGGCTGAGTTCGCTGGTCATGTCTGCGATGGCTCCCGGCCCGTTTCGCAGTCTGCTGACGGAAGGCGTCATCTCCGGAGTCGGTTCGGTGCTCGTCTTCGTGCCGCAGATCTGTCTGCTGTTTCTGTTCATCGGTCTGCTCGAAGACTGTGGGTACATGGCTCGCGCAGCATTCATGATGGACAGGCTGATGGCCCTGCTGGGGCTGAGTGGCCGCTCGTTCCTGCCTTTGATGTCCTCGTTCGCGTGCGCCGTACCGGGCATCATGTCGACGCGCGTGATCGATGATCGCAGAGATCGATTTGTCACGATTCTGATCGCTCCGCTGATGAGTTGCTCCGCGCGGCTGCCGGTGTACATTCTGATGATCTGGACGTTTATTCCCGACCAGAGACTACTCGGCGGCTGGCTGCCGCTGCGGGCCGTGGTGCTGTTTGCAATGAGTACACTGGGACTGGTTGTCGCGGTTCCCGTCGCGTTCCTGCTGCGCAAGACGCTGCTGCGTGGAGAGCCGTCTCCGTTCCTGCTGGAGCTTCCCGACTATCGACTGCCATCGCTGCGCGTTGTCGCGATGCGAGTCTGGGAGAGCGGGATGTCGTTCGTCACTCGGGCCGGAACGCTGATATTCGCGACCAGCGTCCTCGTCTGGTTCGCCGGATCGTTCCCTGGCGACCCCACGGAACGATACACGCTGCTCGCTCAGATCGAATCACTGGAAGCCGCCGATGCCGATGCAAACGCCATCCAGATCACCGAACTCTCGGATCGACTGAACAAAGTCAACGGCGAGCTGTTGCGAGGCAGCATTCTTGGTCGAGTCGGTCAGGGAATTGAGCCGGTCTTCAAGCCTCTCGGCTGGGACTGGCGGATAGGGGTCGGGGTGCTGGCATCGTTTCCGGCTCGCGAAGTCATCATCGCGACACTTGGGACAATTTATAGTCTCGGCGGCGACGTGGACGAAGAAAGTACAAGCCTGCGGGGAACGCTGCAGGCCGCCACCTGGCCGGACGGACGCCGAGTGTTCAACATCCCGGTCGCGCTGTCTATCATGGTCTTCTTCGCTCTGTGCGCGCAGTGTGTTTCCACGCTGATGGTGATCCGCCGCGAAACCAACTCCTGGCGCTGGCCGGTGTTTTCGTTCGTTTACATGACCGTGCTCGCCTGGATCGGAGCGTTCGTAACGTACCAGGTCGGAATGCAATTCTGATGTCGTGAGTTGATCCATGTTCTGGCAACCCTTCGCAACCACTGTCTGCATCATCATCGCGGCCCTGATCCTGGCACGGCGTCTCGTCGCATTCATTCGCGCAAAGTCAAAAGGCTCGTGCGGGTCATGCAGCAACTGTTCGGCAGCAGCTCCTGGTGCCCAGCAGGTAAAGCTGGTTCAGCTTGGGGGACTTCCTGGTACCGTAACCGGCAGCGACAGCATCAACGCGCAGCGATAGTCGCGGTTCGCTCAGCGAACCAGGCGATGCACGGCGCGCACCGTTCTGTTCGCGGAGCGAACCACGACGATGGCTGCTGCAGAATCTCCTGCGGCAGTCATTTTCTCTGAGACAATCGATCCGGGAGGCAGGTGTCTTGTGCGACAAGGTAGAGTTCCGTTCTCCGTCATGACACGAATTCATAGCTTCGGCCATGCCCTTCGCGGGTTGCGATTTCTGTTGCAATCACAGCCAAACGCATGGATTCATCTGCTGGCGACTGTTTGCGTCATTGCAGCCGGAGTCTTTGTCCGGTTGGCAGGCTTTGAATGGTGTCTGATCCTGCTGGCGATGACCGTTGTCTGGGTGACAGAATCGTTCAACACAGCAGTTGAGTGTCTGGTCGATCTCGTATCGCCTGAGATTCAGCCGCTGGCGGGAAGAGCGAAAGACGTCGCGGCCGGAGCGGTGCTGGTGGGCGCGATCGGGGCAAGTCTTGTCGGAGTGTTTGTGTTTCTGCCGCATGTCCTGTCATGGCTTTCGGATTCGGCCTGATTCATGGTTCGTGCTGCATTCTGGATTCACGATTGAGGAGCGTCTCAATGTCTGATGATCTGTTCTCCGTCGCCGGTCAGCATGTTCTTGTCACCGGCGGAAGTCGCGGGATAGGGCGCGTGGTCCGATCCGACGATGCAGGCATGGAACGAAACCAATGCGCCGCTCGGACGACTGGGCCAGCCCGAAGACATGGTGGGCACGGCCATCTTTCTGGCCTCAAAGGCTTCCGCGTTCATGACAGGTCAAACGCTTTATGTCGACGGCGGATTCTCGTCCGGCTGGAACTGGCCAATTCCGCTGGGATAAGTGTGCTTGTAAATCGCCGAGTCACCTTTTTCGCCGCATCGCGGCGAATTGCCGGACCTGTTCCGTCATTGCGATCTCGACCGGCAATCGTTCCATCGAGCTGGCTCCGTAAAAGCCATCGATTTGCGGCAGCTTGTCCAGCATGAACTGAGCGTCCTCCGGCATGGCGATCGGGCCACCGTGGCAGAGGACGATGACATCTTTGCGAATCGCGCGAGCCGCAGCAGTGATTTCAGCGACTCGAGGAACACATTGTTCCAGCGTCAAAGCCGTAGATGCTCCGATCGTGCCGCTGGTGGTCAGGCCCATGTGAGCCACAATGATGTCGGCACCCGCCTGAGTCAGCTGTTCGGCTTGTACCGGTTCGAACGCATACGGCGTCGTCAGCAAATCCATTTGATGTGCTGCAGCGATGAGATCCACCTCGTGGGAAAACCCCATGCCGGTCTCTTCGAGATTTGCTCGGAAGAGTCCATCAATGAGCCCAACCGTCGGGAAGTTCTGAATACCCGCGAAGCCGATCTCCTTGAGTTCCCTGAGGAACGAATCGCGGAGCAGGAACGGGTCCGTCCCACAGACTCCGGCCAGCACCGGCGTCGATTTCACAGCGGTCAGCACTTCATGAGCCATCTCACGGACGATCTGGTTGGCATTGCCGTACGGCATCAGTCCGGCCAGCGATCCTCGTCCCGCCATCCGATAGCGGCCCGAGTTGTAGATCACAATCAGATCAATCCCGCCTGCCTCCTCACACTTCGCACTAATTCCCGTGCCAGCCCCGCCGCCGATGATCGGCAGGCCGTCAGAGATTTTCTTGCGAAGTCGTGTGAGAATCTTCAGGCGCACCGATGACATGAATTCTCATTTCTTATCAGCTGATTACCATGGTGAGCCGCATGGATCAGCGACCCGAATCGCTGCCGGGCAGGCTTCTGTATGTCCTGCCTGCCGGACCGGACTTCTGTAGGTCCTGCCTGCCGGGCAGGACTTCGCGGCTTTGCCGCGACCTCAGTGCACTTGGTCAGTCAAATCCAGCCTGTTGATCGTTCATACGTCGCTCCGGTCCGCCTTCGGCGGAAGTCCTTTCCGGCAGAAAGGACCTACTTTCCTGTCGCGTTCCATTCATCCAGCATGGCCTGGATTCGAGCTGGGTTGAAGTCGGCGGGGACTTCGTAGTCCTGGTTGGCCTGAAGATCGGCGACCGACAGATCCCGCGACGAAACTCCGTCAGCCGGAACCTGAGCGTGAGCGGTCCATGCGATCGCATTCAGGACGAGAGTTCGGAAATCCCGGTTGCCCCAATTCCAGTGATCGTGGCCACCGGTGAAACCGAAGCCTCGACCCGCGTCTTTTCGCTCACGTGCCCAGGCCATCGTCTGTACTTCCTGGCGGTCCAGCACTGCCGAGCGCACTGCCGCATTTCCACTATGAGGTCCGTCGGGACGTGAGAGTGAATCCTTCGGCGGCAAATCGGAAAGCACAGAAACGACGTCCGCATCATCGCCGGCAAACCGCATGTGGTAGTACCATTCGTCATTGATTCTGAACGGCTTCACACCCTGAGCGATCGGGTGTTCGGGAAACTTCGTAAAGTTGCCAGTCCAGTGAGGATTCACGGACCAGTCGGCCTCAAAATATCCACCGGTCCAGTCCAGAAACGCATCCCCGGACGCTCCTTTCGGGACTTCGACACCGTAGTGAATACAGACCATTCCAATGCCACGTTTCTGCAGTCCGCGGAGGCGGTCCAGTTTGCTGTTAAACGGATGTCCGTCGCCGCCGTCTGAATAAATGACAATCGTGTCAGCATGGTCGAGCACAGAATCATCTTCAGGCCAGCCTTTGGTATAGACGGTGGCCGCGATACCGAGATTCGATGTGTTCAATGCCTCTGCCAGAAGCATGCAGCCTGCTCGATGTTCATGTGCTCCGTAGCCGTGACTTGGATTGCCGGCAATCAACGCCACCCTCTTCCGAGCAGGCAGTTTCTTCATCCGAATGCCCCGGAACTGAACCGTCATTGCAGGCCCTGCGTGAGCCTGCAGTGCCAATAGGCCTGCAGCTCGGCGTTCGTTGATATCCTTGTCAGTCACATCCACTGTCTGCACATCATTGATGAAGTGCTGAAAGTGATAACCGTCTGCAACGACACGGTACTTGTTCCAGTCTTCCTTCTTGATTTTCTTCTGGATTTCGTTGGTGTCTCCCACGGAGCCCGTGACTTTCACCTGGAACTTATCACCGTCGCGCGTGAGCTCAGTGGACTGGCCGCGTTCGGCAAGAATTCCGCGAAACGCTTCGCCGTACAGAATTCCGGAATATGTGTCGCCCGCTTCAAAGTCGGCCTGATAGCCGCCGATACCCCACTTTGCATCGGGGAGTTCGAAGCTGCGATACTGGATTCCGGAATTCCCGTTGACGATCTTGTATTCCAGCTCCAGTTCGAAGTTGTCCACATCGGCAGCGCGCCAGATGATGAACGTGTTTCGCTTGAGTTTCAGGGCTTCGTCATCGGATGTCTTTCCAGTAATTGCTCCGTCCTGAACACTCCAGACCGCCGGATCGCCATCCCAGCCTTCGAGTGTCTTGCCGTCGAATATCGATTCCCACTCGTCGGCTCGCATTGGAGCCGCGACCGCGCCGACGGCGGCAAGAAACAAAAAGATTCGCTTGAGTTGCATGGCTGCTCCTTATGAACAGGGTGGTCATTCAGGAAATTCAGCGCAGATTTGAGCAGCGCGTCGCGCTGCGTGCAATCGACCCACTGTCCTGTCCCCTCTCCCCCGAGATCGGGGGAGAAGGGACAGTGGCGGCGCCCTGTCCCCTCTCCCCCGTTGGACGACTCACCATGTCAAAACGCTTGCCAACGGGGGAGAGGGTTAGGGTGAGGGGGAAAAACCGAAAGTTCGACACCATCGCAAGCCGAATAGCCGTGCTCTGTACACTGTTTGCGTCAAGCCCCCTCATCTCCCGGCGCGCCGGGATCG
>Ga0163144_10006421_pt1 | contig 25931 bp, 24 predicted proteins | sample OliLak19BULKMAT1_FD_123175 | JGI IMG/M metagenome (GOLD analysis project Ga0163144, IMG submission 123175) | Freshwater microbial mat bacterial communities from Lake Vanda, McMurdo Dry Valleys, Antarctica - Oligotrophic Lake LV.19.BULKMAT1 | ecosystem: Environmental > Aquatic > Freshwater >...
CGGGTGTCCGACACCGGAGGGCGGAACCGAGCGTGGGTTCGGGACGATTCAACCCTGAAGCGTCTGGTATTCCCACCGCGCCCCGCCGGGTGCACGACCCGGCATCCCCCCCCCTTCGGAGACTTCCATGAAGTTGCGCCTCGCGTCCGTTGCCGCCCTCGCGTTCGCCGTCACCTCGTTCGGCTCGCTTGCCCAGGCCGAGCCCCAGAAGTACGAGATCGACGCCGTGCACTCGACTGTCATCTTCCGCATCCAGCACATGGGCGCCGGCTACACCTACGGCCGCTTCAACGGCATCGAGGGCAGCGTCACGTGGGACGCCGCCAACCCCGCCGCCTCGTCGGTGAACCTCAAGGTCGCCGCCGCCAGCGTCGACACCGCCAACAAGGACCGCGACAACCACCTCCGCAGCCCCGACTTCTTCGATGTCGCCAAGTACCCGGACATCACCTTCACGAGCACGTCCGTGAAGGCCACGGGCACCACGCTCGAGATCGCCGGCAAGCTCTCCCTCCACGGCGTCACCAAGGACGTCAGCGTCGCGATGGAGAAGACCGGCGAGGGCAAGGGCCGCGCGGGCGAGGCGCTCGTCGGCTTCGAGGGCGTCCTGCAGATCAAGCGCAGCGAGTACGGGATGACCTATGGCCCCGGCGCGCTCGGCGACGACGTCCGCCTGACCATCGCCATCGAGGCGATGCGCAAGTAGCGGCCGACCCTCGAACGCCCCCGGGAGGACGACCATGCCGACCCTGGCCGAGCTGCTCTGGCTCATCGTCCTCCCGGCCGCCGTCGTGCTGGGGGTCCGCGCCCTCGCGGCCCTGACCCGACGGCCCGCCCCCGAGCGCGGCGGCCTCGACCTCCTCGTCGCCGCCGCCCTCGTCGCCGCCTTCCTCGGCGCGGCGTGGTTCGGCCCGCCCCTCGTCCGCCCCTCCTTCCCCGTCGCGGCGAGCGAGACCTCCTTCTGGTGGGTCTTCTGGTTCGCGCCCGCCGGCCTCCTCCTGGCCGCCGTCGAGCCGCGCCTGCCCGTCGTTGCCCGTGGGCTCGTCCGCCTCGCCGCCGGCGCCGGCGCCGGCTGGCTGATCGTCGAGCCCGTCGCCTCGCGCCTCCCGCCGCTCGGCCTCGCCCTCCGCTTGGGCCTCGCGTCCCTGCTCACGGCCGCCCTGTGGTCGGCCCTCGCGGACCCGCGCACCGACGGCCGCCGCCACGCCGTCGCCGTCGCCACGATCGTCGCCCTCGCCGCCGGCGGCCTCGTCTACGTCCACGTCGGCCAGGTCGCGACCCTGGGCCAGACCGCCGCCATGCTCTCCGCCGCCGTCGGCGCGGCCGCCGCGCCCGTCCCGCCCACGCGCCCCTTCCTCCTCCCGCGCGCCGCCGCGGGCGCGATCGCCCTCGTCGCCGTCGCCCTCTCCCTCGCCGGTCACACCTACCTCAACGTCGAGAGCCCCTGGCACACGGAGATCCGCTGGCCGGCCGCCACCGCCCTCCTCGTCGCCGGCGCGCCCCTCGCGGGCCTGCTCGTGCCGCCGCGCTGGCCGCGCCTCGTGACCGTCGTCCTCGCGGCGGCCCTCGCGCTGGCCGCCGTCGCGGGCGGCGCGGTCGCCGGCGGGATCCTCGACACGCCCGCCGACCACGACACCTACGGCGGCTGACGCCGCGCCGCGCCCGTCGTGGTTCCCTACCCGACGTGACCGCCGCCGCGCCCTCCCCGCCGCCGCTCTCCCCAGCGATCCGGGCGATCTTCCTCGACCGCGACGGCACCCTCATCCACGACCCGGGCTACCTCGGCGAGCCCGACGGCGTCGTCCTCTTCCCCGAGGTCGGCGACACGCTCCGCGCCCTCGCCGCCGCCGGCTTCGCCCTCTTCGTGTGCACCAACCAGTCGGGCATCGCCCGCGGCAAGTACACCGTCGCGCAGTACGAACGCGTCGCTCACCGCCTCGACGAGCTCCTCGCCGCCGAGGGCGTCACCCTCCGCGCCACCTACTCCTGCCCCTTCCACCCCGAAGGCACCGTCGCGCCCTTCGCCACCGACCACGAAGACCGCAAGCCCGCGCCCGGCATGTGGCTCCGCGCCGCCCGCGACCACGGCGTCGATCTCGCCCGCTCCTACTCCCTCGGCGACGGCGAACGCGACGTCGTCGCGGGCAAACGCGCGGGCACGACGTCGGTCCTGCTCGCCGCCGGCCGCGACAAGTGGCCGCTCCCCGCCGGCGCTTCCACGGGTGGACCGCTCGACCCCGACTTCGTCGCCCGCGACCTCCGCGAAGCGGCGATCTGGATCCTCCGACGCGAGGCCCGGCCGCTCCCAGACCGACCCGGCGCGCCCCTGCTGCCGCCGCTGATGCGCGCGGCCGGCGGGGGGGGCTAGCGTGTCGCTGCGCGCCTTCCGCGTGGGCGTGGTGGGGGCCCGCCGCGTGCGCGAAGGCACCGGCGCGTACCTCGCCGGCCACGTCCAGGCGACCGGTTGCAAGGTCGTCGCCGTCGCGGGCACCGCACTCGACGCGGCGACGGTGGCCGCCCGGGACCTGGCCCACCGCCACGGGATCGCGGCGACGCCCTACGCGAGCGCCGTCGCCATGGTCGAACACGAGGCGCTCGACGCGCTCGTGATCGCCTCGCCCGACGCCACCCACGCCGCCCTCCTCGACCTCGCGCTCGACGCGAACCTCCACGTTCTCGTCGAGAAGCCCCTCGTCTACGGCGAGCGAGGGACCGCCGGCGCCTGGGTCGCGCGCGGCACGGCCCTCGTCGCCGCGTTCGCGGCCCGCGGCCTCTGCCTCGTCACGAACGCGCAATGGCGCCACGCCCTCCCGACCTACATGCGCCTCTTCCCCGACGTCGCCCCGCGCCGGGCCTCGCGTTTCGAGATGACGCTCTCCCCGTCCGTCGGCGGGGTCGCCGCGGTGCCGACGGCAATGCCGCACCCGCTCTCGGTCCTCGACCACCTCTACCCGCCGGCCGTGCCGGGCCTGCGCGACCTCCGCGTGACCGGCGCCCCCGACGCCTACGAGGTCGCGTTCACGCACCCCGGGCGCGACGTGGCCTGCACCGTGCGCCTTCAGCGGACGGAGCCCCGCCCTCGGCCGTTCGCGTTCGCCTTCGACGGCGCCGTCGCCCACCGGACGATCGCCGAACCGGGCTACCGGATGGCGCTCACGACCGCCGACGGCGCACGCGCCGTCCCGCTGCCCGACCCCGTGGAGGCGGTCGTGAAGGACTTCGTGGCCCGGGTGCGCCGCGGACCGCCCTTCCCGGCCGAGGGCTTCGCGGCCCCCGGCCTCGTGCACCTCGACCAGGTCGCGGGTGCGGTCGCGGCCGCGTTCGGCCCCGGCGCGTGACCCCGGCGCGCGCCACGGTCGGCGGCCGGGGCGGGTTTGCCCCCACCCCCCACTCCGATTACCCTTCACAGGCTATGAGCACGCCGGCGCCGCGAGAGGCCGTCCACGACTTCTCGAAGAAACTCCGTCAGCCCTCGCTGTACGGGCGCGTCGCCGACTACGTGGCCTGGCAGCGCGAGGTGCGCGCCGCCCGCGCCCGCGGCGAGGCCGGCCCGGCCATGCCCGACTGGGCCCCGCTGTCGATCAACCTCGACCTCACGACGGCCTGCAACTACGCCTGCGACCACTGCATCGACCTCGAGATCCTGAACAGCGGCATCGCCTACGAGGAGCAGGCCCTCCGCGCCTCGCTCAAGGAGATGGCCGCCCGCGGGCTCAAGAGCGTCATCCTCATCGGCGGCGGCGAGCCCACGATCTACCCGGGCTTCTCCGGCTTCGCCCGCTACCTCAAGGACCTCGGCCTCGCGGTCGCCGTGGTCAGCAACGGCAGTCGCAACGACAAGATCCTCGAGGCCGCCGCCCGCTTCGACGCGGGCGACTGGGTGCGCCTGTCGCTGGACGCCGGGACCGACGCCACCTTCCAGGCCATGCACAAGCCCAAGAAGGCGGTCACCCTCGACCACATCTGCGCGGGCATCACGAAGATCAAGGCCGCCAACCCCGCGCCCCGCCTCGGTTTCTCGTACATCATCACGTGGAAGGGCGCGACCTCGCGCGGCGCCGACGACAAGATCATCGAGAACCTCGACGAGATCCCGCTCGCCGCCCGCCGGGCCCGCGACGCGGGCTTCGACTACATCTCGTTCAAGCCGTTCCTGACGCGGCGCGAGGACGGCGCCGAGGTCATGGACCCGGCCCAGGCCGAGGCCGAGACCGCGGCGATCGTGGCCCGCATCCGCGGCCGCCTCGACGAGGCCAAGGCGTTCGCGACGCCCACGTTCCGCGTGCTCGAGAGCGCCAACCTCAAGATGCTCGAGTCGGGGTCGTGGCGGTCGTGGACGCAGCAGCCGAAGATGTGCCACATGCAGGTGCTGCGCCAGGTGCTGACGCCGCTCGGCCTCTACAACTGCCCCGCGCACCGCGGCGTGCCCAAGGCCCGCATCGGCGAGAAGGACGCGTACGCGTCGCCCGCCGCCTGCGCGACGACCGCCGCCGGCACCGCGGGCATCCTCGACCGCTTCGACGCGAGCGTCGAGTGCCGCGAGGTCACCTGCCTCTACCACGACACGAACTGGTGGCTCGAGGAGGCGATCGAGGGCCAGGGCCTCGACCGCGCGGACGCCGTCCCCGAGGGCGGCGACTGGTTCCTGTGACGCCCGGCGGGCCGGACCTCCTCGGCGGCGACGACGTCGCCGACATCGAGGTGGTCGCGGACAAGACGAAGGGGAGCCTCGCCTCGGCGGGGTTCCTCAAGGTCCGCCGCCTCGTCGTGCGGACGCGGTTCCGGGACGGCACCGCGTCCGACCCCTACGCCTGCGACATCGTCTCGCGGGCGCGCACCGACGCCGTCGCGTTGCTGCTCTACGACGTGCCGCGCGACGCCGCGGGGCGCCGCGCGCTGCGCGTGCTCCTCAAGACCGGCGTGCGCCCTCCCGTCTTCCTGCGCCGCCAGCTGAAGCTGACGCAACCCGATGCGCGGCCCTACGGGCGGCTGGTCGAGATGGTCGCCGGCATGCTCGAGCCCGAGGACACGGGCCCCGACGGGGTCGCGCGGCGCGCCGCGGCGGAGGCGCGCGAGGAGGCCGGCGTCGACGTTCCGGTCGGCGACGTGGCGGCGCTCGGCGCCGAGTCGTTCCCGAGCCCGGGCGTCACGGACGAGAAGGTGCACTTCCGGGCCGCGCAGGCCGACCTCGACGGGCCCCACGTCCCCGAGGGCGACGGCTCGGCCATGGAGCACGGGACGCAGGTCGTGGTGCTCCCCGTGGAGGAGGCGATCGCCGCCTGTCGGCGGGGCGGGATCCCGGACATGAAGACGGAGCTCGCGCTGCTGCGGCTGTGCGATCTCGTGGGGTACGTGCCCGCGCTCGGCGTGTTCGTCGACGAGTTGCCCGGCGACCTGCGGGCCCGCTTCCGGCCCCTCGGGCTCGCCGGCGACGCAGGCGCCCGATGAATGCCGCCCGCGGCCGGGTCGTGGACGAGGCCGCGCTGCTCGCGACGCTGGCCGCCCGCCGGGCCGCGGGGCAGCGCGTCGTGTTCACGAACGGCGGCTTCGACCTCCTCCACGTCGGACACGTCCGCATGCTCGCCGAGGCCGCGACGCTCGGCGAGGTCCTCGTGGTGGGGGTGAACGACGACGCGTCGGTCCGCGCGAGCAAGGGCCCGGGCCGCCCGCTCGTCGCCGCCGCCGAGCGGGCCGAACTGGTCGCCGCGGTCGCGGGCGTCGATTTCGTGGTCGTGTTCGCCGATCGAACGGTGGACCGCCTCCTCCGCGCGCTCCGTCCCGACGTCCACGCGAAGGGCCGCGACTACGCCGACGCGACGCTCCCCGAGGCCGCGACGAACCGCGCCCTGGGCCTCGCGACCGCGTACGTCGGCGACGCGAAGGGCCACGCGACGAGCGACCTCGTGGCGCGACTCGGCGCGCCGGTCGTGCCGCTCGACCGCGCCGTGTCGGCCACGTACTCGTCGGCCACGGCCGGCGAGGCGACGGGCCTCGCGTTGCGCGGCAAGGCCCGGTTCCTCGAGGCCCACGGCCTCGGCGACCTGGCGGCCCTCGTCGCGAACACGCAGGGGACCGAGGTGCTGCGCCACGCGACGCGGACGGTCCGCCGCATCGAGGTCTCGGGCGAGGTCGTGTACGCCAAGGTGGAACGCGAGGCCCGGCGCGGGCCGGGGGCGCTCGACGAGTTCCGCAACCACCTCGCGCTGCGCGCCGCGGGCCTGCGCGCGCCGGAGCCGTGGCTCGCGCTCGAGGGCAAGGTTCCGGGCGGCAAGACGGCCCACGCGCTCGTCACGAAGGAGGCCCGCGGCACGCCACTCGACGCGTTCCTGCGGGCGCGGTTCGCGTCGGCGTCGGCGCGCGACCGCGCGGCGTGGGCCCGCGGGATCGGCGTGGCCGTGCGGGCGCTGCACACGGCGCGGTTCCTGCACCCCGACCTCCTCGCGTACCACCTCGTCGTCGACGGGAGCCCGGCGGGGGGCCCCGCGTCGCTGACGTTCCTCGACCTGGCGCGCCTCGACCGCGCGCGGGTGCGGGTGACGCCGAAGGACGCGGCGCCGGGCCTCGCGGCCCTCGCGCTCTCGCTCCGCCCGCTCACGACGCGCCGGTTCCGCCTCGCGATCCTCCGCGCCTACCTCGGCGGCTCGCTCGGGGAGTCGCGCGCGTGGCGCGACGCCCTCGAGAAGCGGATCGCGAAGGTGAAGAACCGCGGGACGTTCCGCGCGCTCGGCGCCGCGTCGGCGGGGAGCGGCGCGTGAAGGACGACGACGTCCTGCACGCCGACGAGGCGACGACCGCGGCGCTGGCCGCGGCGGGCGTCCGCTCGGTCCGCGACCTGCTCGCGAGGAGCGAGTGTGTGCGGGACCTCAAGGACCGTAGCAACCATGTGTTGCGCGTCGGCGGGGCCACCTATCACGTGAAACGCACGAAGGGCGCCAAGGTGTCGCGGGAGGCCGTCGCCATCGAGTTTCTCGCGGACCTCGGCGTCCCGACGGCGACGCTCGCGTGCTGGGGCGCCGCGCGGGGCGTCGGCGCGGTCTGCGGCACGGTCGACCTCGCGCCGGCCCGGCCGTTCGACGACCTGCTCCGCGAGCGCGTGCTGACCCCGGAGGCGATCGACGCCGCGCTGAAGGCCCTTGCCGCGGCGGCCGCCACGATGCACGAGGCGCGGGTCCACCACCGCGACCTGTACCTGAACCACGTCTTCGTGGACCCGACGGGGGCGCGGCCCGGGGTCACGATCATCGACGTCGAGCGGTTGCAGCGGCACGTGGGTGTGTTGCCCGCCGCGATCGTGAAGGATCTGGCGGCCGTGGAGGCGTCGATCCCCGAGGGGACGGTGGACCTCACGGCCCGCGTGCGACTCCTCGTGCACTACCTGCGCGCCCGGCGGTTCCCCGTGCGCACGCTGCTCGGCAACCTGCTGCGGCGCGTCTCGAAGAAGGTCGAGAAGATCCGTGCCCACGTCCCGCGCACGCCGGTGGGCGTGGCCGCCCGCCCGCGGGCGTAGGATGGCCGGGATGCGGATCGGCGTCCTCCTCGACCGGTTGGACCCGACCGCCGGCGGGGCCGAGGCCCACACCGACGCCCTCGTCCGCCGGATGCTCGTCCGCGGCCTCGAGGTGCGGGTCGCGCACCTCGTCGGGACGCCGCCGCCCGGGGCGACGTCGGTCCCGCTCGGTCGCGTGCCCGTCATGCGCCCCGCGCGCGACCGGCACCTCGCGGTCGTCGGCGAGCGGGCCCTGCGCGACGCCGGGTGCGACGTCGTGTTCGCGGTGCGCCACGCGCTCGCGTGCGACGTCTACCTGCCCCACGGGGGCCTCGTCGCCGACGCGTACGCCGCGCGCGACGCGTCGCGCGGCGGCGCCGGTTTCCTGTCGCGCCTCGCGGCGGGCCTCTCTCGCAAGCGTCGGTTCTTCCTCCGCGCCGAGCAGGCGCTCCTCTCGAACCGGGCCGGGCCTCGCGTCGTCGCCGTGTCGCGGGCGCTGGCGATGCGGATCGCCTCGGTCTACCCGGCCGCGCGCGGGCGGGTCACGGTGGTCCCCAACGGCGTCGACACCGACCGCTTCCGCCGCGTCACGGGCCCCGAGGCCGCGGCCGCGCGCCTCGCGACGCGGGCCGCCGTCGGCGTCCCCGCCGACGCCTACGTCGGCCTGCTCCTCGCGCACGAGCCGTGGCTCAAGGGCTTCGGCACGCTCCTCGCCGCGCTCGCCCGCGACGACGCGCGCGCGCGGCTGCCCGGGTTCCACCTGGTGGTGGCGGGCCGCCGGACCGACGGCGCGTTGCGGCGGGCCGTCGCGCGCGCGGGCGTCGGCGACCGCGTGCGCCTCGCGGGCCCCGTGGACGACCCGCGGCCGCTCTACGCCGCCGCCGACGTCGTCGTGCAGCCCACGTGGTTCGACCCGTGTTCGCTCACGTGCCTCGAGGCCCTCGCCATGGGCGTCCCGGTGGTCACGACGCAGCGCAACGGCGCGTCGGAGCTGATGGGCCTGCGGGGCGGGATCGCGATCGAGCGGCCCGGCGACCCCGAGGCCGTCGTGCGCGCCCTCGAGGTGCTGGCCGACCCCGACCTGCGCCGCGTGACGGGCGACGACGCGCGCTATCAGGCGATGAAGACGCGCCTCGTCACGCGCCTCGACCAGGTGATCGACGTGTGCCTCGGGCCGGCGGCGCCGGCGAAGGCCGTCGTCCGTGAGGTGGACGACGAGGGTCCGCCCGCCGACCCCTCCCTGGCGGCGGGGATGCGATGAGCCGTCTCCGCACGCTGGTCGTGATCGTGGGCGAGCGCACGGACGCGGTGGTGCGGCACCGCGCGCTCGCGTTCGGGCCCGCGCTGGCGCGCGCGGGGGTCGCCCTCGAGGTGCACGCGTGGGAGAAGTCGTGGCTCGCCCGCCGCAAGGTGCTGGCGCGGGCCGAAGCCGTCGGGAACGCGCTCGTCCTGTCGCGGCTGCTGGCGCCGGTCGACGTCGAGCGCCTGCGCGTCCGCGTCCGCCGCCTCCTCTTCGACTTCGACGATGCGCTGCCCCTGCGCGACACCGCGGGCGGGGCCACGCCGTCGCGCACGCGCGTCGAGCGGTTCCGCGCGATCGTCGAGGCCGCCGACGCGGTGTCCTGCGGCAACGCCTACCTCGCCGACCTGGCGGAGCGCGCCGGCCGTCGCGCGACGGTGCTGCCGACGGTCGTCGAGGTGGGGGACGGGCCGTTGCCGTCCGAGCCGCCGGTGCCGCCGCACGTGCTCGGCTGGATCGGCTCGCGGGCCACGCTCCCCTATGTTGAGACCGCGACCGTCGAACTGGCGGCCGTCGTGGCGATGGGGAACCCGTTCCGCCTCCGCATCATCGCGGACGCGTCGCCGACGATGCCGCCGGGCATCCCGGTGGAGGCGGTGGCGTGGTCGCTGGCGGGCGAGGCCGCGGCCATCGACGGGATGCACGTGGGCATCGCGCCGCTCCCTGACGACCCCTGGACGCGGGGCAAGTGCGGCCTCAAGGTGCTGCAGATGCTTGCCCGCGGCCGTCCCGTCGTCGCCAGCGCCGTCGGCGTCCAGTCCGACCAGGTGCGCGACGGCGTCACGGGCTTCGTGGCGGCGACGCGGGAGAAGTTCGTCGAGAGCGTCCTCGACCTGTTGCGCGACGACGGCCTGCGCCGCCGGATGGGCGCCGCGGGGCGCGAGGACGTCCGCGCGCGGTGGTCGGTCGCGGTGTGGACGCCGCGCGTGGTCGAACACGTGACGGGGGCGCTCGCATGACCGATCCCCTGCCCGGGACGCGAGGCCCGTCCGCCGCCGTGACCCTTGCGGCGGCGGCCGCGGTGACCCCTGCGGTGGCCCCTGCGGTGGCCCCTGCGGTGGCCCCTGCGGTGGCCGTGGCCCCGTCGCCGGTCGCGCCGCCCGCCGTGCTCCTCGTGCGCCTGCCGAATCCGGCGGGCGACGTGGTGATGGCGACGCCGACGCTCCGGGCCTTGCGTCGGGCGCTGCCGTCCACGCGGATCCTGTGGGCCGGGAAGCCGTCGAGCCTCGCGTTGCTCGATGGGCTCGCCGAGCGCGACGACGTGGTGCCGATCGAGGGGCCGATGGCGCGGGGGATCCTGGCGCCGATGCGGCTCGGGCGGTCGTGGCGCGCGATGGGCGTCGATGCGGTGCTGTTGCTGAAGGACTCGTTCGGCGCGGGGTGGTCGGCGGCGGCGTCGAAGGCGGCGGTGCGGGTCGGGTACGTGCGGCACGGTCGCGGCGGGTTCCTGACACATCGCGTCGAGACGCCGCGCGGCGCCGACGGGAAGCGGGTGCCGGAGCCGATGACGGTGCGGTTCCACCGGTTGGCGGCCGTGTTCGGCGCCGTGCCGGACGGGCTCGGGCCGCGGCTCGAGGTGTCGGGGGCGGGCGACGGGAAGGCGCGGATGCGGCTCGTGCGCCAGCGGGTCCACGGGGGCTATTTCGTGGTGAGCCCGGGCGCGGCGTTCGGGCCGTCGAAGGTCTACCCGCCGGCGTTGCTGGGGGCGGCGGCGCGCGAGGTGCGGGCGCGGACGGGGCTGTTGCCGATGGTGTTGTGCGCGCCCGGCGAGGAAGACCTCGCGCGTGAGACGGCGGCGGCGATCGGCGAGCCGTGCGTCTCGACACACGACGACGTCGCGCGGTGGCCCGAGGCGAAGGCGTTGTTGCGGGGGGCGGAGGTGTTGATCGGGCCGGACGCGGGGCCGCGGCACGTGGCGGTGGCGCTCGGGACGCCGGTGGTGACGATCTTGGGACCGACCGACCCGGGGTGGACGCGGGGCGACGAGGCGATGGCGACGGTGGTGCGTCGGGAGGACCTGTCGTGTCTCGGGTGCCATCTGCGGGCGTGTCCGATCGGCCATCCGTGTATGCGGACGCTCGACCCGATGCTGGTGGCGCGGGCGGCGATCGCCTGGGTCGAGCGCGGGCGGCCGACCGTCTGACGGGCTGCCGCGCGTGCCCGGTACGCGGGTCGCCGTTCGCGGGCAACCGCGGGTCCCCCGGCGGCCTTCCGGTTTCGTCGACCCCCGGCCTTGTGTTCCCCCGGGGGTGGCTCGTCGGGGGCATCGTTGGCCCATCCCCCCGGTGTAGACTCCGCCCCGCATGTCCTCGATCGCGGCGTCCCCCTCGGCCCAGCTTCGCGAGCGTCTGCCGGACGTGGGGCGGGCGGCGTCGCGGCTCCGTGAGGAACTTTCGCGTCGGATCGTGGGGCTCGAGGAGACGGTCGAGCAGGTGCTCATCGCGATCTTCTCGGAGCAGCACGCGCTGCTCGAGGGCGTGCCGGGGCTCGCCAAGACGATGTTGATCTCGTCGGTGGCGGGGTTGCTCGACTGCGAGTTCCGCCGGATCCAGTTCACGCCCGACCTGATGCCGTCCGACATCACGGGGACGGAGGTCTTGGCGCAGGACGGGACGGGCCTGCGGGAGTTCCGTTTCCTGCCGGGGCCGATCTTTGCGCACGTGATCCTGGCGGACGAGATCAACCGGTCGCCGCCGAAGACGCAGGCGGCGTTGATGGAGGCGATGGAGGAGCGGCAGGTGACGAGCTTGGGCGTGCGCCGCCCGCTCGAGCGGCCGTTTTTCGTGCTGGCGACGCAGAACCCGATCGAGCAGCAGGGGACGTACCCGTTGCCGGTCGCGCAGCTCGACCGGTTCATGATGAAGGTGCGGCTCGGCTATCCGACGAAGGAGGACGAGGCGGCGATCGTGCGCCGGACGACGTCGATGCTCGAGGCGCCGCCGTTGACGCCGGTGCTGTCGCGGGCCGAACTGCTCGGCTTCCAGACGACGGTGGCGCATCTCGACGTGCCGACGGAACTCTTGCGGTACGCGGTGGACCTGGCGCGGGCATCGCGGCCGACGTCGGAGTTGGCGCCGAAGGCGGTGAAGGACTACGTGTCGTGGGGCGTGGGGCCGCGGGCGGCGCAGGCGTTGATCGCGGGGGCGAAGGCGCGGGCGCTGTTGCGGGGCCGGGTGGCGGCCGACTTCGATGACGTGCGGGCGTTGGTGCCGGCGGTGTTCCGGCACCGGATCATCGCGTCGTATGCGGCCGAGGCCGACGGGGTCTCGCCGGACGACATCTCGAAGGCGTTGCTGGACGCGGTGCCCTATCCGGGCAAGCGTCCGCCGACGAACACCGACACGCGCCTGAAGCGCTTCTTCCGCTGGCTGGTGGTGGCGCCGCCGCCGACGACGTAGCAGCTCGCGCGGAAGCTGACACGGGGCGTGCGGTGCGGCAGATGGGGGGATGCCCACCCATCCATTCTCCGACGACGCGAGGCCCGTCCCGTCGCCGCGCTCCGATGCACACGCTGTCGAGGCACCGCACGCGTGGCTCCTGATCACGGGCGATCCTGTCTCCGGCTTCTCGTTCTACGGCCCGTTCCCGACGCGCTCCGCGGCCGAGGACGCGCGAGACGAGCGGGCGATCAACCTGCGGCGGGACGCAGTCGTCGCGAAACTGTACGAGCCATGAGCGGTCGATGAGAGGACTGCGTGCCCGGCGTCAGCGAAGCGAGTGGCCGAGGAGAAGGCCGGCGCGATCTGCCGTCGCAAGGAACGGCGAGCCACGGGCCTCCTCGCCCCCCGTCGAGGAGCACCTGGGACGCCCGATCCAAACTCACGTCGCCGACTTCGCGGCGATGCTCCCGTCCCGAGGCGTGTCGAAGTCCCACGCGGCCGACCGGAGGCGTGGCCTCCGCGAGTTCATGAAGGCGTGCCGTGTCCATACGCCGCGGGGCCTCGACCCATCGAAAGCTGAACGCGGGACCGGCGACCTGAAGGTCGCGGGAAGCGATGCGCGGGCGATCAACCGGCGGCGCCGTGCGACCTCGTAGCTCTCGCGCTGGTTGGTTGTGCGACGGCGAATCACGTTGGACCCCTTCGCGTCGCTCCGACCGTAGAACGACGCAGCCGACCGCCGCGACGTCGTCGAGCCATTTCGCCCGACGGGTCCGTGCGACTCCTGGACGCCGCGCGCCGTCGCCGCCTTGACGAGGCCCGGGCAGAGCGGGCCCTGAAGTGTGTGCCCTGGCTCGGGGAGGCCCGGTTCGTGGCGCTCGGGAGTGCCCGGGCGCTCGTCGACACGGTGACCGCCGGGGCCGGGCTGCGCTGGGGGGGGGGCGCCTTCGTCACGCCCCACCGGCGCCTCGCTCGTTCGAATCGCCCCCTTATGCGCTGGGAACTTGGGCCCGCAATCTGTGGACGCCGACTCGTCGAGGAGCCTTCGGGCGCGGCGCTGCATCGGCCCGACCGCCTACCGCTCGGACGACAGGTACGGTGTGTCCTGGCACGCAGTCGGAACGTGGATCATGCGAACGGTTTCTCGTTTGCGGCCGGTGGGGGAGTCTCGCCGACGAGCGCTACGTAGGTCGTCGCGTCCACGCTTCCTGGGTTCGCACGCACGAGCGCTGCGAGCCATTCCTTGCGCAGCGCGCGGTAGACGCTCTTGTTTCCGAGCCCACCGAGCGTGGTTCCGGTGTAGTACGCAGCAGGGCGTTGCGCGACCTGTCCATCGCCGATCGGCTGCATCGCCAGGGCCTTCGAGCGGAGCCTACGAAGGACCCACCAGAGCGTCGCGACGAGCAGCACGACGAGCGCGACACCGCCTGTGGGTCCGACGGACGCGAGCGGTCCGGATGCCCCGAACAGCAGCGCGGCTGCCGCGATCCCGCCCGCGAAAGCCGCGACGTAGAGGATGTAGATCAGGCATCCCTTCGCTCGCCACCGAAAGTACGTGTCCATCATCGGTTCACACCGACGACAATAGGAAAACGACTGGTAGTAGGCGGTCCTGGAGAAGAAGTAGAATGGACTCGTGTATGCGTAGCGGTACTTGACGTCGGCCGGAGCCATGCAATTGGGGCAGATCGCGGGAATCGTCTGCGCGTCTCCGCTCATCGCGACCGACGGCCAGTTGAGCACACCCATGATCGGCCCCCCTCCGGTCGTGCCGGAGAATCAACTGCGTGCGATGATGACTCCGGCGAGCGCCGCGACGCCGACGAGCGCGGCCACGACGAGCCAGAACTTGCCGAAGGGATCGGTAAACGCCCGCGAGGCCGGGGGGCGGATGAGCCCGGGCGTCTTGGGCACGACGGCGTCGCCCTCGGGATGGGACTCATGGGCGCGGGCGCGTGCGATCACTTCATCGACGCGGGCGATGCCCTCGGCGTCGGCGACCTCGAACTCGACGGTGCCGGACGGGAACTTGAAGACGTACCGGCGGCTCTTGAACTTCTGTTTTCCGTCGTACTGGAGGACGGTCTCGAAGTCGGTCGCGTCGCCGAGTCTCGCCGCTTGGAGCACGCCGTGATCGAAATCTGCGCGGGCGATCGAGGAGGGGGTGAGCATCACGAAGGGTCGCAGTCGGGACCGCGCCCCCCGCACCGATTCGACGAATAGGACGGCGGCCCACGCAACCGGGATCAACGCGACCAAGCCGAGCGCAAGGGCGCCGCCAAACTGCTGCCTCGCGGCGACCGTGTACGCCACGTAGCCGAGCATCGCGGCGAGGGTCCCCGAGATCAGCATCCACGTGACCCGTCGCCCGGGCCGATCGAGGAGACGAAAGTAGCAGGCGTCAAAGCCGGGCGCTCGACCGGCGGAAACCTCAACGAGGCGCGAGCGAGCGTCGTCGGGGATCGTGCGAATGGGCCAGTACATAGGGGGTGCTGGCGATCGTATGCGCGATGCCCAGCGCGAACAAGGTTCAAGTCGTGCGACTGCCAGCCGAGCGTTCGACCGGAGCGAGCCACGTGGGTCTCCTTCGCGTTCGGTCCCGCGGCGGACGTAAGTCGTCGAACTGATCCTGGCTGGAGTTCGGGGTTCCACGCGCCCGATACGTCGTCGGATTGGGCCTCGGGCACTCCTCGGCGGCGTCCTGGCACGACGGCCGTGCACCGCGTTCCTGGCCCCGGACTCGACACGACTCGCCCGCGGCAGCTGTCGACGACGTCACGAACGACGTGCGCTGGACGGACTCCACTCCATCGACGAGTTCCGCAGCCCGCGGCATCTACTTCGAGATCCGCAGTTGCACGCCGCGCGCCCACGTCACGATCTGGGAGCGAACCCACTGCACCGTGTTCACGAACCGTTGGTACTTCGTCTGCCGGAGTTCCCGGCACCTCGCCTTCTCGAGGGCAAGCGTCGCCATCCGGGCCCTTGAGTTGCTGGCGAGCAACCCGATCAGCGGATGGGCGCCGTTCGTCCCGAGTCCGTCCGAGGGCATGCGCAAGGCCTGCACGCCGTGCCTCCACGGCAGGGGCACGTTCTCCTGATGGCTGCGTTCGTTGGCCCGAAGATGGTTTCCGTCGCCAAGAGTCCGGCGCGTGCGACGTTGCTGACCTCGAGGAAGTAGCGCGTCTCGTCGTGAGGGCGACGCTGTGCCTTGTCCACGCGGATCGTCTGGCGCCGCGCGATCCTCCGGTCCGGTCGCTCCGACGTCCGGGTCTGTCCTCCACTTCTGCTCGGCGCACCTGCATCGTCGTGACGGCAGTGTCGTCGCGCATCTTGACGATCCGCTCTGTGATCTGGGTGTGGCTACTTTGCGACGACGCGCAAGTTGCGTAGTGTCAAGGGGTTGCGTCTGAATCCGTGAAGGAAGAGGGCTCCCGGAGCCGAGAGATCGAGTGTCGAGCTTGAGATCCGCCCCCGGAGCCCAGCATGAGCGCTTCCGCAGCCCTCGCTTCGTCTGGATCGGTCGCCGATCCCCGGTCTTCACCCTGGAGCGCGCGGCCGACGAGTTCTTCGCCGTCGCGGATTGGCTGCTCAGCGAGGAGGCGCTGCGTTTGCCGCTTTGCGACGTGGAACGTCAGCAGGAGCCGCGGGCCCGGGAGGCCCAGCGCCTCCTGCTCCAGGCCCATGTACAGGCTCGAGGCGACGGCGACGTCGGCCCGGCGCTTCGCGTCGTGCGAGGCGCCTGCGCACGCCTCCTCACCCACCGCCGCTTCCAGGTTCGCCAGGTGACGAGCGTCTTCGGCGAGATCGCCGTGGAGCGCACGGCCTACGGGACTCCGCATGCGGCGAGCATCCACCCGCTCGACCAGACGCTGGCCGTGCCCGAGCGGTCCTTCGCGTACGAGGTCCAGCGCCGTCTGGTCAAGGCCGCGGTGCAAGGTCCCTTCGACGAGGCCGTCGAGAGGGTCGAGGAGTCCACCGGCGTCGCCGTCCCCAAGCGAAGCGCCGAGGACGTCGTGCGCGACGCGGCCGAGGACTTCGACGAGTTCTACGCGAAGCGAGAGGTCACGCCCCCCGAGGCGACCGGGCCCATCGTCGTCGGGGCGATCGACGGCAAGGGCGTCCCGATGGTGAAGCCCGAGACGGCCCTTCGCACGGTGCGCCGGGGCAAGGGGGAGAAGGCCAACAAGAAGCGCATGGCCACCGTCGCCACCGTGTTCACGATGCAGCCACGCCCCCGCACGCCCAAGGACGTCGTCGAGACCCTCTTCCGCACGCAACCTAAGCCCGTGGACGCCGAGGCGAAGACCCAAGGCCTGGACCCGAGCACAAGCGCGTCTGGGCGAGCCTGGTCAAGTCGCAGGACGAGGGGATCACACAGGCCGCCGCCGAGATGGCGCGTCGAGACCCGAAGCGGCAGAAGACCCACGTGGCCCTCACCGACGGCGCGAGACCTCGCCAAGGCAGCGTCGAGAAGATCCTCCCCGGCGCGACCCTGATCCTAGACCTCCGCCACCTGATGCGGTACCTCTGGACGGCGGCCTACGCCTTCCACCCCGAGGGGAGCGCCGAGGCGATCGAGTGGGTCCAGGAGCGCGCACTTCGCGTCCTGCGGGGCGAGGTCAGCCAGGTCGTCAAGGGCCTGCGCCAGAGCGTCACCAAACGCAGGTTGCGCGGACCCAAGCAGAAGACGCTCTTGCGCGTGGCGGCCTACCTCTACGCGAACCGCTCCTGCATGCGGTACGACGAATACCTCAAGGCCGGGCTCCCCATCGCCAGCGGCGCCGTCGAGGGCGCCTGCCGCAACCTCATCAAGGACCGAATGGAGCGTTCGGGGATGCGGTGGACCCTCGCGGAGGCAGAGGCCATGATCCGGCTACGCGCGACCTACGTCAGCGGCGACTTCGAGGACTACTGGCCGTTTCACGTTCGACAGGACCAGGCGCGGATTCACCCTGCCGGGCGCTGGAAGGCCGTCGTCGCAAAGTAGCCACACCCATGTCGCTTGCGAAGTGCCACAAACACCACGGACCCGGCAACATCTCGAGTGATGCGATGGCACAACGCCCCTCGGAAACGCTTGAGATGGGTCTCGTCGTCGATCAGCAAACCGCGCTCCGCTGTGTCACGCCGTTGACCTCGGCGTCACCGTCGGAGCGGAAGCTCGCAAACGCGCGGAGGACTACGCCGATCGAAGAACGCTGTAACGTCGGAAGAGATGGGCGGTGAGAGGAACCTGGAGCTTCCAGGTGATCGACATTGGTTTCGCACCTTCCGCGGCGACGAGCGAGACGGGGCCCATGGCTCGGTAGGCATCCTCCTTGGTCTCGCGGACGAACAGCTGGAAGACCCAGCCGGCGTCAGCTCCGTGGAGGTAACGCTTCCCAGCCTGGGTGCCAGGTCCCGAGCTGTTCTGGCTCTGCCAGTGGAAGAGCGTCGGACTGATCGCGTAGTCGTGGTACGAGGTTCGGGCCGAGAAGCCGCTGGTCTTGTCGAGCGTGACGAACAACAACTCGATCATCGCCTTGTGAAGTGCGAGGACGCCACCCTGGGGGACCTCTCGAGCTCGGCCGGAAATCCACCCGCAGGCCATCATCAGTTCCCGGAGTGTGTACGTCGCGTGGAGGATGAGCGGCCACGCTGCGGGAACACCAGGGAGATGCGTCGCCTGGAGATCGGACTCCGCCGCCAGGAGCGCCGAGAGCTGTCCGAGCTCCGAGCGTACCATGGGGGAAATGCTCAAGCGCTGGAGGAGCTCCTCCCCCGTGCACGAATCCTTGCGATGGGGGAACAGTTCTCCCGCGAGCATGTCGAGTTGCCGACGCACGGGCTCACCGGCGGCCGCGTACTCGACTTGACCCTCCGCGGCAGCCTCCACCAATCCAAGCCACGTCGGATCCTCGTGGTGCAGTACGCCCGGCAATCTTCGTCCGATGTCGACCTCGTAGGCCTCCGGCGCCCCGCGCAGAAGCCCTGCTTGGCGCTGAAGTGCGGTCCAACCGGTTTTCTGCGCAGCCCGATCCGGATAGCAGGACTCGAGATCGAGCCCTTGATCCACGAGGAATCGACGGAGTTCGGGCCGGCTTGTGCCGGCGAGCGCTGCGTAGGCCTGGAGTTCGCGCGCGAGCTCGTTCCACCGGTGCAGTGTCACGAAGCGGAGGGACTCGAGGACGCGCTCTCTGCTGATGGAGTCCAACTGGATATGGCAGCCGGGCGGCAAATCGCTGAACCCGTGTTCGGCCTGTTCGAGGATGCGTCGGCGGGGCAGCCCGGTCAGGACACCCAGCAGACGGTCGAAGCGGAAGTCGACGCGGTGGCGTCCCACCAGGTCGATGACGAGGCATGAGTCCTTCTGGTCCGCCCGGCGGAGGCCTCGACCGAGCTGTTGCTGGAACACGACGGGCGACTGGGTCGGTCGAAGAAAGAGGATCGTATCCACCGACGGGATGTCGATGCCTTCGTTGTAGAGGTCGCATGTGAATAGGACGTTGACGTCGCGGCGTTCGAGTCGCGCCGGGGCGGATCGCCGGAGCGCTTGCGAGGTGTCCCCGGTGACCGACTCCGCCGGGATGCCGTGGCTGCGAAACACCTCTGCCATGAATTGTGCATGCTCTACGCTGACGCAGAACCCTAGGGCCCGGGCCTTGCGTGGATCCGCCACCTTCGAAACGAATGCGTTGAGCGCGGTCATCGCGCGAGCGCTGTTGGCGTTCAGGAGCGTCTCGAGGGCGGTTCTCTCGCCCGCGGCCCGATCCCAGGGGACGCTCGAGAGATCGGTGTCGTCCGCACAGCCGTAGTACTCGAACGGGGCCAGGAGTTGTTGATCGAGCGCCTGCCACAAACGCAACTCCGCGGAAGGCGATCCGTCGGGGCGAACATCGAAGAACCCGAGGATGCTGTTGCCGTCGGCCCGTTCCGGGGTCGCCGTGAGACCGAGCAGGACTCGCGGCTTGAGGAACGTCAGGAGGGGGGCGTAGCTCGTCGCGTGCGTGTGATGGCACTCGTCGATGATCACGGTGTCCCAGTGCGTTGGCGGGAAGCGCGCCAAGACGTCCCGGGCGTTGAGGCTTTGCACCGTGGCGAAGCAATGGTCGTAGCTCGAGGGGTCGGATCCGTCTGCAAGGACCTCGCCGAAGCCTGGATCACGGAGAACGTTGGCGAAGACGTGGCGGGCCTGGTCGAGGATCTCCCGGCGGTGCGCGGCGAACAGCAGCCGTGGGCGCCCGCCCAGGGCCTCGCAGGTCCGCCGGTAGTCGAAGGCGGCGACGACGGTCTTCCCGGTCCCCGTCGCCGCGACGAGGAGATTGCGCATGCGTCCGTGGCGTCGCTCCGCCGCGAGGCGGTCGAGTAGTTCGATCTGGAAAGGCCGGGGCTCGATGCCCAGCCAGGTCATCGACGCGAATCCTGCGGCCGCGTCGTGGCTGCCGCTGGCCCCATGACCGCCGCGTTCTGCTGCCAGCGCACGATCCAGGGCCTCCACGTGTGCCGGATTCTTCGGGTCGTACGCTTGAAACTCGGAATCGTTCCAGAGCGTCTCGAAGTGCGCGGTGGCGCGCTCGAACAGGGATGGATCGCCCATCTGCGTGAACTTCACCGTCCACTCGAGGCCGCCGGTCATCGCCGCCGCCGAGAGATTTGCGGAGCCGACGAATGCGCTGCCAAAGCCGGTCTTGCGATGAAGAATCCACGCCTTTGCATGTAAGCGGGTGCGCGTCCCGTCGAGGGAGATCCTCACCGTGACGCCGGGAAGGCTCGCGAGCCAGTCGATGGCTCGTCGCTCCGTGTTGCCGCAGTAGGTCGTGCTGAGGACACGCACCGAAAGTCGAGGTTTTCCGGTTGCATCGACGGCTGTTGCCTTCTCGAGGATGTCCTGGAGTTTGCGGACGCCGGACCACGTGATGAAGCTGACGAGGATGTCGACGCGGTCGACCGTCGCGAGTTCGGACCGAAGTTCGGACAGCAGCGAGGGGGTTCCCTTGCCCGCGGCGAAGAGGCAACTCGAGAGGAGCCCCGTCGCCGGCAGGGTCCCGGCGGTTTGGCTGGCGGGATGAACCGAGGTGAGGCGTCGTACCGGGGTTTCGATCTCGACGCTCGTGGATGCCCCGACGGCGCACGTTCGGAGGATGGCATTCGCGCGCGAGACGCACGCGTCAATCGTCATTCGCTCCTCGTCGGGATCGAGGGACGCCGCGACCTCGCGTCGAATCGTTTCCACCAGTCGGTCCCGAAGGGCGTCGAGGTCGTTGATTTCTTCGAGCGCCGCGAGTTTGGGGGCCAAGGACCCGAGCCGCGCGGCCAGGCGTTTGTCGACGATCAGGTCGTATAGTCCGTCCGGCAGTTCGTCAGCATCAGCCACAGTTTTCGCTCCCCGGGCCAGGTCGAAGGAGCTTAGGGCGGCCAGCAGAGCTTCTCAAGGGACCTCCGTTCGGTGGATCGAGGTCCCCGACGCCGAACCGTCGCCGCGGGGCCAGGCGGTCGCCAACGAGACGACCGCGGGCGCAGCGGGCGCAACGGGCGCAGTTGGCGCAGCGGGCGCAGTTGGCGCAGCGGGCGCAGCGGGCGCAACTGGCGTCGCGGGCGTCGGAGCGCCCGCTCGCCACGGCCTCGCCGTCCGCCGGCGGAGGACGCCGCCCCATGCACGGCGTCCCTGCGTTCCCACGGAACCTCGCGCGTCGGCTTCGCGCTCCGCGGGTCGCCGCGTCGCGGGCCTCGCGTCGCGGCCGGGCGTCCCGGGGGCGTCGCGAGGGGGCGTCGCGAGGCGCCCGTCAGCCCTTGCCCACCTCGGTCAGCGTCGCGTCCAGCGCCTTCAGGAACTCGTCGAGCTCCCGCGTCAACGTGTCGGCCAGGAACAGCACCCGGAGGACGGCCTGATCGCCCGCCCAGCCGCAGCCGAGCAACTTCAGGCCGTGGTTCCAGCCCGCCTTCACGATCGCGTCGCGACGCTTCACCACGAGCCCCCGCATCAGCCCGAGGCCTCGGTGCGCGACCAAGAGCGTCGGGTGCTTCTGCTGCAGCCGGTCGAGACCGCCCGCCAGGTACGCCCCCTTCACGACCTCGTTCTCGAAGTAGCCGAGGCCCGCGAACGCGTCGTCCTTGTGGTGGAGCAACGTGTCGAGCACCGTCCACGCGAAGTTCACGTCAAACAGCCGGCCCGCGCCCCACGTGTTGCTGTGCCAGCCCGTGTGCAGGTACCGCTCGAGGTGCGCCGGGGCCATCGTCACCCCGATCACCATGCTCTTCGCCGTCGCGATCACGTCCGGCCGCACGCCCAGGTGCTCGGTCGCCAGGAGCGCGCCCGTGCGCGCCACCGCCTGCACCTCGTCGCAGACGAGCAGCGCGCCCGTCTCGTCGCAGAGCCGGCGCAGGCCCGCGAAGAACTGCGGTTGGCCGGGCACATACCCGCCCTCGCCCTGGAACGGCTCCGCCACGATCGCCGCCAACAGGTCCCGCGGGACCCGCCGCTGCTCGACGACGACCCGGCGCAACTCGCCCGGGACCGCCAGGAGCTCCTCGATGCCCCGCAGGTCCACCAGCGCCCGCGCGGGCTCGTTCGGCGCGTTGTACGGGACGTGGTGCACGTTCGGCGTCTTCGGATAGCCGAACTGGTGCGCCTTCTTGCTGCGCGTCAGGTGGAGCGCGCCCAGCGTCCGCCCGTGGAACGAGGTCTCGCACGCGATCACGTGGAAGGGGTACGTCTCGTAGACCGGATGGTCCTTGAGGCCCGGGTCGCGGTCGTAGAACGGGATCGTCTTCGTGCCCAGCGCGTCCTGGACGCGCTGGAACGTCGCCATCCCGAACCGCTCCACGAACCGCTTGTAAGCCACCTGCCACGCCAACTTCAGCGCGGCCTCGATGGCCTCGGCGCCGCTGCTCGAGAAGAACGCCCGCCAGCCCTCGGGCTGCGGCCACCGGGCCGTCATCGCCTCGTTCCACAGCCCCGCGAGGTCCTGCGGCGTCTTCACCGGCGAGCCCGGCCGCGCCACGAGGTAGTCGTCGGTCGCGATCTCGCGCCGGAGGATCACGTCGTGCTCGACGAGCGTCTTCACCATCGCCTGCAGGCGCGGGTGGTGCTCGTCGAGGACCTTCTGCGCGACGCCGAGGTAGGCGTCGAAGTAGGTCCCGTGCGGCGACTTCACGAACGGGCCGTGTGTCGGCCAGCCCAACTCGACGACCGGGCTCGACGGGTCGAGCGTCGTCGCGAACAGCCGCGCCTTCACCGCCGCTTTCGCCGCCGCGTCGAGCGGCCCCTCGAGAGGCCCCGCGATTTCGACCCGCGCCGTCGCGCGATTCAGCCGCTGCCCACCGAGGACCACGTCGGCGAGGTGCGTCCGGGCGGCCTCCCCAGCGTGGTCGTAGGTGGGGGGCGGAGCGGTCGGGTGCGCGACGTCGAGCATGACCCGATTCTATCGGTCCCCTGGCCGGCGTCGGCGCGCGGGGCGCCAGGACCGACGCGGTCGGGAATCGACGGCGGACGGGCCTCGCGTCCCCGAGCGGGGATCGCCGCGCGGGGGCGCGACGCGGGCGCGGGGCCGGGGGCAAACGGGGTCCCGGGACGCGAAGCCCGGCCGGTTCCAGCGGGCGCCTCGGGGCGGTCGCGCCCCTTCCGGGCGACCGGACGACGACCGGGAGCCCGGGAGCGCGGGGTACCTGGATTTCGGGGTACCGAGAGCCGGCGGGGTTACCGGGCGCCCATCGGGTCCTGGGTGTCGGAGGCGATGGTGGCGCCGGCGCCGGTGAGGGTGATCACGACGAACGTGGGCTGCTGGACGTTCACGGCGGACGACGCGACCGCGCGGCCGTCGAGGACGACCGAGACGGTGGGGGCGCCCGAGCGGACGTAGACCGTGGGCGCGTTCACGCGGGTCGTGCCCTGCGGGAAGGTGACGGTGCCGTCCACGGCCTTGCGGTCGCCGACGTAGACGAGGAGGGACATGCGCTGGGGGGCCTGCGCGGCGGCCGGCGCGAGGAGGACCACGTTCACCGGCGTCTCGCGGTTTTCGAGCTCCCAGGAGGTCTTGCAGGCGGCGAGAGGGAGCGCCGCCGCGACGAGTGCGAGGAGGGCGGCCCGGCGGGCGAAGAGGGTGCGGCGGGAGAGCAGGGGTGGCGTCCGTTGCGGGGGGGCGGGGGGAGGCGTATGCTCCGCAGACCCCCGGGGGGCGTGCAGGGCGGCGTCCGACGCAACCCTACGGCCCAACTCGGGGTCCGGCAAGGTCAGCGTCCGTCCCCCGTTGCGGAGGTCGATCGGCCCATGTCCCCGGCGCACGGGTTCCGCGGGCGTCACGTGGTGTCGGCCGACGATTTTTCGAAGGCGGACCTCCTCAGCCTGCTCGACACGGCGTCGTACTTCGAGAGCGACGTGGGGCCGCGGTTGGCGGGGAAGATCCTCGCGACGCTGTTCTTCGAGCCCTCGACGCGGACGCGGCTGTCGTTCGAGTCGGCGATGCACCGGATGGGGGGGAGCGTGCTCGGGTTCGCCGACGAGAAGGCGACGTCGCGGACGAAGGGCGAGAGCCTGGCCGACACGATCCGGATGGTGGAGTCCTACTGCGACGCGATCGTGATCCGGCACCCGCAGGAGGGCGCGGCGCGGTTGGCGGCGGAGAACGCGCGCGTGCCGGTGATCAACGGCGGCGACGGCAGCAACCAGCACCCGACGCAGACGTTCCTCGACCTGTACACGATCCGCAAGGCGACGGGGCGCATCGACGGGCTCAAGGTCGGGTTCTTCGGCGACCTGCGGTACGGGCGGGCGGTGCACAGCCTCGCGAAGGCGCTGCTGCACTTCGACGTGGAGATGACGTTCATCGGGCCGTCGATGCTGCGGCTGCCGCAGGAACTGCGGGACACGATCCAGGCGAGGGGGCGGCTGTCGAAGGAGGTCGAGTCGCTCGACGACGCGAAGCCGCTCGACGTGCTGTACGTGACGCGGATCCAGAAGGAGCGGTTCCCGGACCCGTCGGAGTACGAGCGGATCAAGTACGCCTACCGGCTGGACCGGGCGGGGGCGGAGCGGTTCGGCCCGGACCTGAAGATCCTGCACCCGCTGCCGCGGGTGACCGAGGTGGCGACCGACGTCGACGACCTGCCGGGCGCGCTCTACTTCGAGCAGGCGCGGAACGGCGTCACGGTACGCAAGGCCCTGCTGTCGTTGATCCTCTCGGACGCCGAACTGCCGGCGCGCTGACCATGCCCAGCCCCCACGACTTCCGGTTGCAGGACGGGACGGTGATCGACCACCTGCCGGTGGGCATGTCGGCCCGCGCGCTCGTGATCCTGGGGCTGCCGCGCGACGGCCCCGTGACGGTGGGGATGAACGTGCCGAGCGCGCGGTTCGGGCACAAGGACATCATCCGGGTCGAGGGCTTGGCGCTGCGCAAGAGCGAGACCGACCGGCTCGCGCTGTTGGGCGGGAACGTGACGGTGGCGATCGTGAAGGGCGGCAAGATCGCCAGCAAGCAGCGGCTGGAGGTGCCCGACCGGTTGGTGGGGGTGATCCGGTGCCAGAACCCGACGTGTGTGACGAACCACGAGCGGGTGTCGCCGGTGTTCGACCGGGTGTCGAAGGCGCCGTTGCATCTGCGGTGCGCCTACTGCGAGCGGTCGTCGGCCGACCCGTACGTCTTCGTGGGCGCCTGACGAGACGACGGGGGTCGGCCGCGCCGCTGGATCGACGGTCAAACAACGGGGTGAAACAACGGGGTCGTAGCCCGTTGTGTCATCGCCCGTTGTGTCATCGCCCGTTGTGTCATCGCCCGTTGTGTCACGATCGGGGGAGCGACGCGAAGGCGCGGTCGAGCGCCGCGTGGAGGGCGGGAAGGTCGGTCGAGCCCGCCCCGGACGAACGACTGAAGAAGTGGTTCAGACCCGGCAAGACCTCCACCGTCGCCGACGGGCCCGCGTGCCGCGTCACCTCGTGCGACGGCGCCACCCCATCGTGCTCGCCGACCAGGATCCGCGCCGCCACCGGCACCCTCGCCAACCGCTCGAGTACCCGCGGGTCGAGCGCCGCGTCCCGGATCGGACGCCCGAGCAACAGGTCGCCGAAGTCCCGCGGCGTCCGCGGCACCCGCGTCGCCGGCGCCGCCAACACCAAACCCACGACCGGCGGCGCCGACGGCGCCCGCACCGCCTCCAGCCAGAGCCTCGCACCGTACGAGAAGCCCCCGCCATAACGAGGCAACCCCACCGGCGCCTCGGCCGCCGCAGCGTCGGACGCCACGAACAGGTCGACGAGATGGCCGACCGCGTCCTCCGGATCGCCGTCGCTGTGACGCACGCCCCGCACGTCGAACCGCAGCGCCACCAACCCCGACGCCACCGCCCTCGCGACGATCGCCACCACCACGCTGTGGTCCATGTTCCCGCCGTGCGCCGGATGGGGGTGCGCCACCGCGATGCTCCCCCGCACCAGGCCCGCCGGCCGCGTCACCACCGCGTCGAGACGATGCCCGTCGGAGTCGAGGATCCGCGGCTCCGACCCCGACGATCCCGACGCCCCCGTCACGACGCCGGCCGCTCGCCCGATCGCCCCACCGACCCCCGCGGGCGCAACGGCATCCGCGCCAACGAGAGCGGCCGCCCCGCCTTCAACACCGGCAGCGGCGGGATCGGCCGCCGTGCGGCCGGCGCCGCCGCCACGGGCACCGACGCCGGGGGAGGCGCCACGACCGGCGCCTCGGCCGCGCCCGCCGCCAACGCCTGTTCGACAACCTCGGCCGCCACGACCGACGGGACCCCCGCCGCCAACTGGACCCCCGCCGCCAAC
>Ga0163144_10006422_pt1 | contig 25928 bp, 21 predicted proteins | sample OliLak19BULKMAT1_FD_123175 | JGI IMG/M metagenome (GOLD analysis project Ga0163144, IMG submission 123175) | Freshwater microbial mat bacterial communities from Lake Vanda, McMurdo Dry Valleys, Antarctica - Oligotrophic Lake LV.19.BULKMAT1 | ecosystem: Environmental > Aquatic > Freshwater >...
CGTCGGGAAATCCGGCTGCTTCGATGGCTGTGCGTCGTGAAATGCCGATAACTTCATTGCGTGCTGATAGATGCCGACAATGCGTGGGAACGCGTCGAGCGCGCATTTGAAGCGATTGGCATTGGCCACTTGCGGAATCAAGCAAATATCCGCGATGGTCGGCGTCCCGCCAACACAAAATGCGCTTTGAACCTTGCGTTTTTCCAGGACCTTCTCCAGCGCGACGAATCCCTCGTGTATCCACCCGCAGTACCAGCGCGTCTTTACGCCATCGCCAGCCTGAAAATCGTCGGCCAGCTTGTCGAGGATACGTTTGTTGTTTACCGGATGAATATCGCAGGCAACGATCTGCGCGATGCTCCTCGCGAAGGCGCGTTCCTTGACATCGGCTGGCACGAGCCGCGGCGTCGGATGGATTTCGTCGAGGTACTCAATGATCGCCATCGACTGCGACAGTTCGAAACCATCATCGTCTATCAGGTATGGCACTAAGCCCTGTGGATTCACAGCGAGATATTCCGCTGTGCGGTGCGCGTTGTTGGCCAAATGAACATAACGGCGCTCGGGAGCGAGGCCCTTCAGGTTTAGCGCGATGCGCAGGCGAAACGCGGCCGATGAGCGGAAGTAGTCATATACGATCATGATTGAAATGTCCGGCGTCTATAATCTACCGATGCTAACAAAATATGAACCGCGCGGGGTCAATCAAGCCAGCGGCACATTAGATCGCGAAACACTCGCTCATTGGCTCGCACAGCCGCATGGCGTCGGTCAAAACAGCGACGCAGGCTTTTCGGATGATGGTGAATCTGATGCCCTGGTCAATCAAAGTGCGCCGCAAAAATCGCTGAGGCCTGCCGCAGTGCTGATTCTGGTGATTGATCGTTCGGACGGGCCGACGGTGCTTTTCACCCAGCGCACCGCACATCTGACTGATCACGCGGGCCAGATCAGTTTCCCCGGCGGTCGAGTTGAGGCGCACGACCCCTCTGTTGAACAGACCGCGTTGCGCGAAACCTGGGAGGAAACCGGCCTCGACGTAAGTCGCATCGCCGTGCTCGGCAGCATCCCGCGTTACACGACCGGTACGGGTTATCTCATCACGCCCGTGGTGGGCTGGCTCGAACCACCTGCGGACTACCGCCCAGATCCAACTGAAGTCGAAGAGTGTTTTGAAGTGCCGCTGGATTTCCTCATTCAACCCGCCAACCACCGGCTTGAATCGGCCATGTACAAAGGCCGCATGCGTGACTACTATGCGATTCCATTCGGTAGCCGATATATTTGGGGCGCCACCGCCGGGATGCTGGTGACATTTACGCGAGTGCTGTCGAATGCACGTGGCATGCTGTTCGAGCCTCCGGTTAAAATAGCCCCCGATTCAGGCTAATGACGAACAGACGCTAAGCCTGACGTTCGCTGATCATCCCAATAACTCGAAAGGCAGTCTATGAACACCACTCCAAGCGGCTTGCAGTATGAAGATACCGTTGAAGGCACCGGCGCTGAAGCCAAGCGCGGCAATCTCGTCTCCGTCCATTACACCGGCTGGCTCTATACCAATGGCGTGGCCGGCGCCAAGTTTGATTCCAGCAAGGATCGCGGCCAACCGTTTCAGTTCTCATTGGGTGGCGGGCAAGTGATTCGCGGCTGGGACGAGGGTGTTGCCGGCATGAAAATTGGCGGCACGCGCCAGTTGGTCATACCACCGGAATTAGGCTATGGCGCGCGCGGGGCCGGTGGCGTCATTCCGCCGAACGCGACACTTTTGTTCGAAGTGGATTTGCTCGGCGTTTAGACCTGCGGCAACTGGCGGTGGGCGGAAACCCTGGGTTATAGCTTGTGCGCGCCCACCATCAAGCGTTGATATTGGTTGTATTTTTCGTCGATCGCGCCGTCCGCGCCCGGTGAACGTGTGACTGTGATCCACACTTCGGTGGGGAAAGTGGCTGCCAGTTCAGTGGTGTAATTGATCTCTTCTTCTGCGACGCCTCGCGCCGTTTCAAAATCTGGCGCTTTCCAGTCAAACATCAAATGTTGCGCCATCTGATCTTTGAAAATTTCGAGGTCGCCATCTTCTACCTCAACCACTTCGGCAAGTGTGCACCGTGCCCGCCGCGTCAGAGACATGAATGAGCTGTCGCAATAACAGCGGGGCTCGCAACGGTAACCTTCCCCCAGGTTGCAAACCGCGAAGCCGCCTGAGGTAACCCACTCATCCTCGTCGCAAGCACCACCTTGCTGGTATAGCTCTGCGTCGGAGTTATCAAGTCGTACAGCTTTGAGAAATTTCTTCATGGAGAAATATGAGGAGTTTTCGGAAATCTAACGAAAACGTACTTTAAGCTTTTCCATTGTTTCAAGTAGCTTTGCCCTGATTCCCGGCTCAAAGGCGGAGTGGCCTGCGTCGTTCACGATGTGGTAATCGGCTTCGGGAAAAACCCGGACGAGATCATCAGCAGAGACGATTGGGCAGACTGCGTCATAGCGACCCTGCACAATCGTTGTCGGGACATGGCGTATCTTGCCGACGTTGTCGATCAGAAAGTTGGTGGGAAGGAAGATGTCGTTGACAAAGTAGTGCGCTTCTATGCGTGACAAACCGAGCGCCATCCGGTCTGAACCGAAGTTGGCAACCAACCCATCGTTCGGTAGTAATGTCGAGCATGAACCCTCATACATGCTCCAGACGCGCGCCGCCGGCATGTGGATCGCCTTATCCGGGTTGGTCAACAGGGCGTAGTAGGCCTTGAGAATATCTGCGGGCTCCGTGCTGGTCTCGCGCACATGTTTGTTATCCGACAGGTGCCCGACAAACTTGCGCCATGCTTCCGGAAAAATATGCCGGAGCCCTGAAAGGAACCAGTCGATTTCAGCTTGCCGGCACAGGAAAATGCCGCGCAAGATAAGCGCCATGATGCGCTGGGGATAGTGTTCAGCGTAAGCGAGCGCCAACGTTGAGCCCCATGAGCCGCCAAAAACCAGCCAACGCTCGATGCCCAGGTGTTTGCGCAAGAACTCCATATCCTCGATCAAGTGCGGGGTTGTGTTGTCGCGCAATTCGCCAAGCGGAACCGAGCGCCCCGCACCACGCTGATCGAAAATGACAATTCGATAAAACGCGGGATCGAAAAACTGACGATGCGCCGCAGACGCGCCCGAGCCTGGACCACCGTGCAAGAACACGACCGGGACACCGTCTGGATTTCCTGATTGTTCAAAATACATGGTGTGAATCGCATCGAGCGGTAAGGTGCCGGTTTGGAAAGGCTCGATTGGCGGGTAAAAACCGCTGTTACTGATGTTTTGGGAATGTGTTGCTTGCGTTAAACTCATGCAAAGTCAATCGTTAAGTTGTTGAAATGAAAGAATTTATATTCTTGGCAGATTCGCCTACGATGGTATCAGAATTCGTTACTTCTCGTGTCTTGGGCCAGAGCCTACATTGATGGTTGTTGCAGTGCAGTAGAATGTTGATTAGGTCGCAGGCATAGGCGCAAACACGCAGTCTACGATACAGCTTTCTCGATAAAAGACGCTTTTGGAGTGTGAATATGCTGTATCAAGTGCACGATTTACAACGTGCAGTACTCGAGCCATGGCATTGGTGGGCACAGGCCAACGCCGTTGCATTTGGCAATCCATTTTCGCTGGCTTCCTACGCGCCACAGGCGAACAAGATGGCCGCCAGCTTTGAGTTGATGCTCCGACTTAGCAAGAGCTACACGCGCCCCGCATTCGACATCCCTCACGTTGAAGTCAACGGTCGCACAGTCGAAGTCATAGAGGAAGTGATTCTGGATCGGCCTTTCTGCCAGTTGCGGCATTTCAAGAAAGCAAGGGCCACGCTGGGCGAACCGACGGTCCTCATCTTCGCGCCGCTTTCCGGTCACTTCTCGACCCTGTTGCGGGACACGGTGCGGACCATGCTGCCGCACCATGACGTCACCATAACCGATTGGAAAGACGCTCGCGAAGTATCGCTCGCTGAAGGCCCGTTTCATTTTGACGACTATGTGGCGTACGTGCAGGAGTTCGTCCGCTTCATGCGCGGCTCGCATCATTCGAAGTTACACGTAGTTTCGGTGTGTCAGCCCACGGTGCCGGTACTGGCAGGGATCGCATTGATGGCGGCTCACGGGGAAACTTTGCCAAATAGCATGACCATGATGGGCGGTCCAATCGACGCCGCCAAAAATCCGACGTCTGTAAACGACTTTGCCATGCGCCGACCATTGTCCTGGTTTGAGCAAAACGTGATTGAGCGGGTGCCGGTGAAATACCCCGGTGCCATGCGCCGCGTGTACCCCGGATTCTTGCAGCACACCGGGTTTATCGCCATGAACCCGGATCGTCATCGGGATTCACACATAGACTACTACAAACAGTTGGTCGCGGGAGATGGCGAGAGCGCTGAAGCCCATCGCAAGTTTTACGACGAGTACAACGCGGTCATGGATCTGCCCGCAGAGTACTATCTGGATACGATTGTGCGTGTGTTCCACGACCAGAGTCTTGCCCGTGGCACGCTTGAGGTTGCTGGTGAACTTGTGAAACCGGCCACAATAAAGAAATCTGCATTGTTCACGATTGAAGGCGAGCTCGACGATATCTCGGGTAGTGGCCAAACGCAGGCAGCACATACATTGTGTACTGGCTTGCCTGCGAGCAAGCGCGAGCACTATACCGCGCCGGCTGTCGGTCATTACGGCATTTTCAGTGGCCGCAAATATCGCGAGATGATCTACCCGAAAGTTCGCAAATTCATCGCCAAGCACAACTGACTGCAGATATGACCACTCCTTCGGACTCGCCGGTTCCAGACTACTTTGCGTTGTTTCAATCGATGCTTAACCCCGCTGGCCTCAACCCCGGTGCGGCCGCGCCATCGATGTTCGCGATGCTGGATCCAAAGGAGGTCGAGCGCAAGATCAACGAACTGGAAACCGTTCTGACGTGGCTGAAAGGTACTGTTGGGATGGTGGAGCTGTCGTTGCAAACGCTCAAATACCAACAGTCTGTGCTGGCGTCCATGGGTGAGGCGAGCAAGAATGCGCAGTCGGGAAATGCCGCAGGCGTCCCGGACCTGGAGGCTTCGGCGCTCGGCAGCGCTGCAATGAATCCTGCCATGTGGGCATGGAACATGATGCAGCAGGCCGCTCCAGATGCTTCAAAAACCGAGGGCCCAACAAAAAAGAAACCTCCAACGCGGAAGGCTCGCTAAAGTAAACAGGCGCTGCCAGCGTCCAAGTAATGGTGAGGCTATACGCGCTCAAGAACCACGAATTCCATTGCGTATGCGTTTTTGTCGTCGGCTTCGACTCGCTGACGGGCCGCCTCAAACCAATCGCGCTTGTCAATAATTGGAAACAACGTTTCACCATCTGGCGCAACGTCAACTTCCGTAATGTAAAGCCGCGCGGCATGTGGCAAAGCGGCTGCATATAGAGTTGCACCACCGATGACAAAAACCTCTTCGTGACCTGGGCAAGTGCCAATAGCCTCATCCAATGAGTGCATCACTTCGGCGCCATCGACCTGAAAATCCCGGTTGCGGCTGACAACAATATTGCGGCGCCCGGGCAAAATTCTGCCAATCGATTCAAATGTTTTGCGACCCATGATAATGGGATGCCCCAATGTGATTCGCTTGAAGTATGCGAAATCTGCAGGGAGGTGCCAAGGCATCTGGTTGTTGCTGCCAATGACCCGGTTTCTGGCCATCGCGACGATGAGCGAAATGCGTGGCTTGATTGCTATCGTCATCGCGAGCTCAAATCGCAATCGGCGCTTTGATGGCGGGATGGGGGTGGTAATTTTCGAGGGTGAAGTCTTCAAACTTGAATGCGAACAAGTCCGTGATGGACGGGTTCAAATGCATTGCGGGCATTGCGCGCGCCTCGCGCGACAACTGCTCTTTGGCCTGATCCAGATGGTTCAAATACAGGTGGGCGTCGCCGAGCGTATGGACGAAATCACCTGGCTTGAGGCCGCAGACCTGCGCGACCATCAACGTCAGTAGCGCATAGGAGGCAATGTTGAATGGCACGCCCAGAAATATATCGGCGCTGCGCTGATACAACTGGCAAGAAAGCTTACCGTCAGCCACGTAGAATTGAAACAGGGCATGGCAAGGTGCCAACGCCATTTTTGGGATATCCGCTACGTTCCAGGCGGAGACGATCATCCGCCGTGAATCAGGGTTATTGCGGACCTGAAGCAGTACTTCACGTATCTGGTCAATATGTGTGCCGTTCGGTGCAGGCCAGCTACGCCATTGGTAACCATAGACAGGGCCCAGATCCCCTTTCGCGTCCGCCCATTCGTCCCAGATCGTTACGCCATTGTCTTTCAGGTAAGCGATGTTGGTTGAACCCTGCAAGAACCATAAGAGCTCATGGATTATTGAGCGCAGATGGACTTTCTTGGTGGTGAGAATTGGAAAACCAGCGCCGAGATCAAAGCGCATTTGGTAGCCAAAAACCGAGCGTGTGCCGGTACCGGTTCGATCCGTCTTTTCGCCACCGTGGGTCAGGACATGCCGCATCAATTGCAGATAAGCCGCGTCGGCCGGATTGATCATTTCGATAACATGAGTTTAGGGATTGCCTGCATTTTACCCACCGATTGACCTCACAGGCTGCTGCCCAATGTGACTTCCATGACTTTGCCGTCTGGCTTGCGGTAGGTTTCATCTAGCAAAGAAGAAAATAGCGCCAAGTCTTCACTGGGCAATTCGTTGATACCTGCTGCGGCTTCGCGACCACCACCACCTTTGAAATGAACAGCGATTTCATGTGCGCGGAAGGGCGCCGATTTTGGCGCCCGAATACTCACCAAATAGGCGCCACTGGCCAGCTTGTTCAGCACCGCGTGCGCCCGGCGGGGATATCGGCTTGCCAACTCATTGGCAAATGCGCCGCTAACGCGACGCGCCCAAGATGCATCGGGCAAAATAAACGTGGCAGAAACGTCGCTCTCGAACGCTGGGGGTGTTGTCCTGGCTAATTGAAGGTCGGCCGCATAGGTGACTTGCAGACGCTCAAGAACATCCTCATTGGCCACAAATTCAAACGGACTCTCGTAAGGGGCCATGCGCTGCGCGAGCTCTGAAGGCGCAAAGCACAGATCGCTGATGGATTCGCCATACGCGTTGTAATTGAGGCACTCCCCCAGTTCCCTGAGACAATTTGTTTGCTTGATCGTAAAGCCTGCGTTCGCGGCCAGTCGCTCAGCAGCGCTGTGGAGATTGTCGCCAAACGCCGCGCAAATTGCCCAAGCGTGGAATGCGCCGTTCAGGTGGCGATCAACGATGAGGCTGGTACAGACACTGGCGGACGTATCAATGTGCGCAGCTAGTCGTTGGTGGGCCTGCAGTTTGCTTGCGAGGTGATGATCAAAATATCGTATTGTCGCGCCGGCCTCGAGCAGCTCTAGCACTCGGTCCGCATTTTGATCATAGGAAATATCAAAGACGCTTATGTCAGCGTCCAAGACTAATTTGGTTTGTGCAGGTATTTGTCTGAGTAGCGATATGTCCCGCTTGGTGCCGGTGATCAGGGTCACGTCCACTGTCGGCACCGGGAAAGCAAGCCGAAACTGGTGCCGGGCTATCAAACCATCAGCATCGCCATTACAAACATCGAAATACCGCATTCGGCGAATACAAATTTGTGATGACTGTAGCCAAGAACGTCACGGCTTAACTGCCGTCAGCAACTGGGGCCCCGAATCGCTAGCGCGCGAAAATCGCCCAGAGATTGGCGAGATCCTGGGTACCGTCAGCGCCTTGCACGGTTTTGAGAACCTGTACACCCTTAGCCTTTTGACCTGATTGAATCAAAGCCGTACCGAGCCGCAGTTTTGCGTCATCTGGGCGCTTTAAATCACCTTTCTTGATACCAGCCTCCATCATGCTGATTCCTTTTGCGGCTTGTCCCGATGTGTACAAGTTATAGCCTAGATTAACCAGCGCGTTACCGTCTTTGGCAGCGTTTGCTGCTGTATCTTCGGCGCCGCCAGAAATCGCCTTCTGGTTTTCGGCCACGCGCTTTTCAACGAGGTCACGCAAACGCTTTTGACGATCTGCTTCAGCGCCTTTGCCGAGCGCGCCATTGGCGTAACCCTCGTCGACAACCTTTTTAGCTTCACCTGGGAAGCCAGCCTGCAAAGCGAGTTGAGACATTTCCATGTAGTCGTTGGTCGCGCTTAAATTGCCCGTTGCGAGCTGCATGCGGTAAACATCAAGTGCCAATCGATCCGAAAAGCCTGGCTTTTTCTGGAGTCGGGAAATGACATCTGCCCAAAGGCTTTTCTTGGGGTAATAGTTCAACAACTTTTCAATGGTGGAGATGTATCCCGACGTATTCTTTTGCCGCAAATAACTGTTTGCCAGCAGCTGCAACTTCTCTTCAGATGGCGTGCGGCCCGCCTTTTCGTCGGCCTGAATATCGGTAAGTGACTCTTTGGCCGCGTTGGCAAAGTCGCCAGCCTGGAAATACGACTGAATCAGCAGCGTACGAATTTGTGGATTGCCTCCACCGTCACGCAGGTAGCGCGTCGCCCATTTATTCGTTGCTGCATAGTCGTTGGCGCGATAGTGTGCGCCGACTAGCGCTTCGATAATCTTGATCTGGGTGGAGGCAGGGGCCTTGCCGGACGCGATGACCGCCTCAAAGGACTTGATGATCGTCTGGGTATCGTTTGCACCGGAGGCCGCGCTTCCGCGCATGCTTTCGATCAGGTAGATTTCGTTTGGCGTCTTGCCCGATACACCGTCGACCTCCTGTATCTTGGCGAGCGCATCCTTGAACTTGTTCGCTTTCAATAAAGCGGATGCGGCTTGTAACGGTTTGCCAATTTCAGGCCGGACTGCCTCTTGCGCATATGCGGCGGGCAGCGCGATTGAACCGACAACTACCGAAAAGGCGACACCTGCGAATGTGCCGCGAATTAAACCAGTTCTGGCCATGAAAGGAGTTCTCCGGGAAATAAATAGCAAAACGCGGCACTGCCGCGTTTTGTTTACTTAAAATTACTTGACGAACTGTTCGTTACCGACAATTCCCATTTTCGTGATACCCAACCGTTGCGCCGACGCCATTACATACGCAACCGACTTGTATAGCACCAGTTTGTTGGGGCGCAAATGCACTTCAGGCTGTACAGCCTGCGCCGCCGCCGCCGTGAGCTTCGCTTCAAGCTCTTCTGGTGTCGGAATAATGGCGCCGTTCCAAAGAATCGTACCGTCAAAATCCACGTCGATTTGCACAACTTCAGGCGGCGTGGGCGGCGGCGGCGGATTGCCGACCGGCATATTGAGCTTCACCGCGTGCGTCTGGATCGGGATGGTGATGATCAACATGATAATCAACACCAGCATCACATCAATCAGCGGCGTGGTGTTGATTTCCATCATCACTTCCGGCTCATTGGAGCCATCGCTTGAACCTACATTCATGCCCATGATATTTTCCTTCTAGTTCAGCGGAGGTGGCTCGGTGATGAAGCCGATCTTGAGAATGCTGGCGCGCTGCATTGTGTAGACCACTCTGCCCACCGATTCATACCGCGCATCTTGGTCGCCGCGAATGTGAACTTCCGGTTGCGGAATTTTGACCGCCTCTACTTTAAGCTTCTCGAAAAGTGCATCGGTATCAGCCATCAATTGTTGATTCCAGAAAATATCGCCATCCTTGTTGACGGAGACGACAATATTTTCCGGTTTTGTCTGCGTAACAATGTTGCGCTCTGCCGGCAATACCACGGGCACGTTTTGTACAATCGCCGGGATCGTGATCAGAAAGATGATCAGCAATACCAGCATCACGTCCACTAGCGGCGTCGTGTTGATGGTGGAGATGACTTCATCATCTCCGCCACCTTCCGTACCTATATTCATTCCCATGCGGGGCTCCTAAACGTCTTCGAGGTCAGTGCCTGATGCGGGGCTTAACTCTTTTTGCCGCCGGCACTTATAAGAACCGAGTGGAGGTCAGCACTGAACGCGCGAACGCGCTCCATCACGACTTTGTTGCGACGCACGAGCCAGTTGTATGCCAACACCGCCGGCACCGCAACAGCCAGGCCAATAGCGGTCATGATCAGCGCTTCGCCTACTGGACCCGCGACTTTGTCAATTGATGCTTGGCCTGCAACACCGATAGCAGTCAGCGCATTGTAAATACCCCACACCGTACCGAACAGTCCAACGAACGGACTCGTAGAGCCGACCGTAGCAAGGAACGCCAGGCCGTCTTGCATCCGGTTCTGGACGTTCTCAGAGGCGCGTTGAATTGACAAGGTGACCCACTCGTTCAGGTCCACACCAGCCATCAAGCCCGAGTGGTGGTTGGTTGCCTTGACACCGCTCTCGGCGATAAAGCGGAATGCGCTACCTTCCTTCAGGCCATCGATGCCCTGTTGGAGCGAACCGGCTGCCCAAAAAGCGTCGCCGACTTCGTTCGACTCTTTCATCAAACGAAATTGTTCAAATAGCTTCACGACCAGGATGTACCACGTGCCCATCGACATAATGACGAGAATGGCAAGTGTGGCTTTCGATACCCAATCGCCGTGCTCGAGCATGGCTTTGATGCCGTAGGGATTATCAACTGTTACCTTGGAGGCAACCGGCGCCGGCGGCGCGACGGGCTTTGGTGCATCAGCTGCTGGTGCTGCTGCTGGCGCCTGTGCCTGTGCCGGCGCCGATTGAAGTGCTACGACCGCTGTCACCAACGGTGCGCAAAAAACAACCGCCGCTACGAGCAGCGCAGGAATGCGATTAACAAAAGACATGTTTCCTCCAATATAAAAAGACGAACTTGAATTTTTGTTGCGGCCTGAATGATGCGTTTGCGTTAAGGCCACAACGCGTAAAGCGGTGGGTCAAGAGATAACTAATCGACCAACTTGAATGAGTACGGCACCTGCACACGAACATCTCTGCCCTGCCCATTGCACTTGAATTGCCTGGAGGCACTGATCGACACGCTATTGAATGCGCGATTAGAAGACGACTTGACTTCTACATCCTTGACTTCGCCGTTGGCGGCAATTGTCATCTCGATCAACACCTCGCCCTGCAGTCCGTCTTTGCGTGCTTGCACAGGGTATTTGATGTTGGTGCGAATCTCTTGCGAGTTGGGGCAGGCTACACCCACGCTGGGCGGCGCCGCCGCGACGACCGGCGGTGCGGGCGGTGCCGGCGGTGCAAACACAGGGGGCGCAACCGCGCTCCTCGTCGCCATCACGGGGGGTGCGATCGGCACTTGCACCATGACTTCCGGCGGTGGCACGAAAGTGGGCAGCATTTGTACCATTTTCGGCGGCGGCGGCGGCGGCGTGTCTGGCGGCGGCGGCTTCTTGACCTCTTCGATAATCTTGGTTTCCAGCGGCTGCTTAATGACGTTCATCACTTTTGTCGCCAAGCCGTTCACCAACGCATAGCCTAGCGCCACGTGCAAAATGATTACGACGGTTATCCCTGCAAGGTGTTTGCCGGGCGACCGCTGTTGCTGAGCATAATCCATGAAATACCCTTTAATTACCGCCTCTTTTCGAGGCGCGTGTCATGGCTTTGAAATAAAGACGGCGATTCTAACTGTTTCTTGAGGAGAACGCACCAATTGCAAACAGCCCCTGCCGCGAGCTTAAATACTGGTGGAGGAATTCTCTGCTACTGCCCTGCGCTTTTGCTTTTGCCTTTTTGGTCCAACTGCCTGGAGGCTCAGTTTGCCCCAACTAAATTGTGCTGTCACGCCAAGTCAATGATAAATTGCGTTGGAATCTTGAAAAATACAAGTACACAAACATGAACTTTAATTCTAACAAGCTTACCAACATTATTGAGCCTTTGTCGCTTCATGAATGTAGCCGAGATGTGTAATCAGTCGTTCGACAAAGGCCAACCCGCTAACTATTGCACTGGCTCGAACAATTTTTGAGCCGGTTCCCGCTACTTGGAGTGCGCGCATGCCGTTGCATCGGCTTGCCGTTTGGTCGGCGCGGAGTACACTCCGCGAATTCCCTACCAAACCCCCGACCCCCTGCTTCGCTTCAAGTGTTCCCTTGTCCCAAGGGAGAGGGCGAGAAATGCGGAACGATGTGTAGCCACCTCATCGCTCCGAATCAATAGGCCCCCAAAATGCAGAGCCCACTCGTCGATGTACGCAAGCTTGGCCAATCCGGCATGGAGGCGCTGCGCAAAGGCGATGCCGAGAGCGCGCGAACGGCGTTCCAAAAAATTATTGCCGCCGGCCAACACGATGCATCCATTTTTCTTGCCTTGGCTTATGCCTGCCGGAATTTGGAAGACCAATCGGGTGCGCTGGATGCTGTGAGCAAGGCGCTCGTACTCGAGCCCGGCAACTTGCGAGCCCTCGTTTTCAAGGCGGATCATCTGAACGAGATCGGCGAATCTCGCGCCGCTTCTTCGTTTTATTTGGCCGCTGTCAAGTCGGTGTCACAACCTGACGCTTTGCCACTCGACTTGCGCGATCAGCTTGCCCATGCGCAGGCGATGTGTGACAGCTATGCCAGCAAATTTGAAGATTTCCTGCGCGGCCGACTCATCAAGAATGGTCTGGCTGATGGACCATCGAGCCGCCGTTTCCGGCACTCACTCGATATTTTGACGGGAAGGAAAGCGCGGTATTTTCAGGAGCCGCGCTATTTTTATTTTCCAGAGCTTCCGCACATTCAGTTTTTTGAGCGCGCTGATTTTCCTTGGCTCGATAGCGTCGAGGCGCAAACTGAATCCATTCGTGCAGAGCTCCTCCAGGTGCTAAATGAGGACGCCGCGTTCACGCCGTATGTCGAAGCGAACCCGAACCTGCCGCCCAGCCAACAGCACGATATGTTAAACAACCCCGACTGGAGCGCCTTCTATCTTTGGAAGAACGGTGAAATCGTGCCCGAGAATGCGGCGCGGTGCCCGAACACGATGCGTGCCATTGCCAACGTTCCATTTCCGCGCGTAAGCGGCCGATCGCCGTCCATTCTTTTCTCCTTGCTGCGCGCCGGTGCAAAAATTCCGCCACACACCGGTTTCGTCAATACCAGGTTGATCTGCCACCTGCCGTTAATCGTACCGGAAGGGTGTTATTTTCGCGTTGGCAATGAAGTGCGTCAGTGGGTTGAAGGCAAAGCGTGGTTATTCGACGATACGATCGAGCACGAAGCCTGGAACGATAGTAGTGAGAATCGAGTCATCCTGCTTTTTGAAATATGGCGTCCTGAACTGACAATGGAGGAGCAGGGCTTGGTGAGCGCAATGTTTGATGCGATAGACGCTCACACCGGCATGAAACCAGTTTGGGATATTTAGTGTCCGTCAGGCGCAGGCTTCCGCGAGATAATTTGTTAGCCGCTGCGTAACGCCGCAGTCGGACCAAACCAAGCGGTGTCAGTCATTACAGTTGAACGCTAACCAGACGGCGCGCCGTCAGAAAGATACGATGCGAAACACGCAATCCGCCGGAAATGAAATCGTCGCACTTGAGGCCGAGGCAGTGCGTGCACTGCAAGCCGGTCGTGAGCAGGAGGCCCTCGCTGCCTGGGCACGAATTCTCGCCATCGACCCCAATCATGGGCGAACATTGACTGCTATCGGTCAGCATGCGTTTCGCAAAGGCAACCTGGACTCGGCTCGCACCGCGTTTCAACGCGTCGTCGATACGGATGGCAGCGACCCGCAGCAATGGATCAGTCTTGCACTGGTGTTTCAGAACCTCAAAGATGAACAGGGCGAAGAAAGGGCAATCGCTCGCGCATTATCGGTTGATCCGACCGATTTGCTTGCCCTGTTGCTACGCGGCAACCTTCTGGAGCGGCAAGGAAAAACGCATCTGGCCGCGCGCGCTTATGGTGCTGCAGCCACAGTTTCGCCCCCGGCCGAGCGACTCGATCCCAGTCTGTATTCAGCGGTTTCCCACGCTGCCACCTATCGTGAAAAATATGATCGAGACTGCAGCAGTTTTTTGGTGGCGTATCTCGACCCTGTGTATAAAGAAAATGCGGGCGAAAATCTGAAACGTTTCCAGGATTCACTGGACATCATGCTGGGACGTAAGCGCCGGTACGACTCCCAATCGATGGTTCACCACTATCCCGGTTTGCCTGCCATTGAGTTTTTTGAGCGTGCGGATTTCCCCTGGTTAGATCCCATTGAGGCGGCAACCGATGCCATTCGCGGCGAGTTTCTGCAGATACTTGAGGCTGAAGAGGGGTTTACGCCCTACATCACCTACCCGGATGACGTGCCACTCAATCAATGGGCGGAGCTGAACAATTCGCCGAACTGGAGTGCGTTTCACCTTTTCAAGTTGGGAAGCCTGATTGCGGAAAATGCGGCCAAATGCCCGACGACCATGGGTTTGCTCGAAAGCGCACCCCAGCCGCATCAGTCTGGCCGCACACCCGCCGCGATGTTTTCATTGTTGAAGCCCAACACCCACATTCCACCGCACGTGGGTGTGTCCAACGTCCGCCTGGTTACTCACGTACCGCTTATCGTCCCGCCGAGTTGCGGATTTCGTGTCGGTAATGAAACGCGCGAATGGGTTCCAGGAAAGGCCTGGGTGTTTGATGACACGATCGAGCACGAAGCCTGGAACAATAGCGACAAGCTACGAGTGGTGTTGATCTTTGATATTTGGCACCCGCACCTCACGCCGCCCGAGCGATCGATGATCAGCGCGATGGCGGCTGGCCTGAATGCGTTTTCCGGGACCGATACCGGCTACACCGGCTAGAAAATCGTAGATCGCCATTTGGAGCGGCGTTCGGGGGTAAATCGGCCTGCGACGCCCCTCAATGCTGGGGGTGAGTTGCAAAATCGAAACTGACCCGATGCCCTCATCGGTGTATTGACTTATCAGCCTCAATTCACGCGCGCTAGCGGGGAGCGGGTTTGTCCCAGGCCGGACCTCGCACCGTAGCCAACTACAACACATTGCAAAGACAAAAAAAACGGCGGGCCGAAGCCCGCCGTTTTAACTGTTGCTGATGCTGCAGATTAGAACGAAGCGGTTGCGTTAAAGAACACGCGACGGCCCAGCGCATCGTAAACCTGCGGATACGTGTTGCCGTTACCGAAGCCTGCGCCGACGAGACCACTAACAGGTGGATCTTTGTCGAACAGGTTGTTGACACCACCGCGCAGCGTGACTTTCTTCGTGATCGCCCACGAAACGGCGACGTCGAAGTAGTTACGTTCGCTGAACGTGCTATCAGCCGGCAGAACTGCTGTCTTCAGGAGGGGGCTGGAGTTGGTGCCTTCCTGATCGACTTTGCCGATGTGACGCCATGTCAGCGCCAGGTCTACGCTCCACGGGGTTTCCCATGTTGCGCGGGCTTTGTGACGCCATTCTGGTTGTGGTGCACCGCAAGTTGCGCCATGCAAACCGACGCAATTGAACGTACCCAGACCTGGAATCGGCTCTTGATTCAGCTTCTTGACATAGGTACCGATGAAGTCGTACTTCATGCCGCCGTAGTTCTGGATCTTGTGCGCGTAGTTGAAACCGATGTCAATTCCCTCGGTTTCAAGCTTGCCAAGGTTCTGGTTGGTTGCGACGATCCGCGCGGCTGGCAGAGCCCACAGCGTGCCGAGGCGATCACGTGTGATCAGGCCACAGAAGGCAGCCGAACCCGTCAGCAAACACTGGCTGAGTGTGGTGCCAGCAGGTGCGGTACCAATCACCTTGTCGACCTTGATGTTAAAGTAATCCAGTGTGGCGCTGAAATTCTTCCAAGGCGTAAACACCAGACCAATCGTGTAGCTGTCCGATGTCTCTGGCTTCAGCAACGGATTGCCGCCGCCCAGCAGATTGTATTGACCGGCCGGGCTGTCAAGCAGGGCATTGCCGTACAGCGCTGCTGGCAGACCGGTACGTGCGCACTGAGCTGCCGTGGCGGTACGCGACGGACCACAAGGATCAACGTTGAGGTCAAACAGGCCCAAGCCCTGCGCGGTAAACAGCTCAACCACGTTGGCAGCACGAACGGCACGCTGGAAGCTGCCGCGGGCGCGGAAGTCCTTAACCGGTGCCCATTCAATACCCAAGCCATAGGATGTAGACTTTTGACCGGTACTGATATCGGTGTTACGGACAGAGCCATTCACGCTCAAGAGTTCCGCAAATTGCTTGCCTTCGATGATCGGCACACGGATCTCACCAAATACCTCTTTCACCGTGTAGCCACCGCCGAGCCCAATGGTGGGGCCACCTTGGCCCGCCAGGTCGCCGGTCGTGAAGGCGGAATCAGTGCTCAACTCCAACTCTTCCGTACGGCGCTCGATACCGAATGCAAATCCGACGCCGTTCTTGGCATTAGGCATTCTCCAGCCGTAATTTCCCAGATCGGCGGAGACTGTTGCGCCTTGTACGCTTTGATCCGTAAAGCCTTTTTGGAAGCCCGGTGTGGCCAGGTATGCCAGCGCCGCTGGTGTAATTCCGCCCAAAGACCAAATGTTGTAGGGCACACAACCGGTCGCGCCGGAACGGCAAACGATAGCGCCCGACGCATCACGAACAGCATCAAGTGCCAGTGCGGTACGTGCAATCGAGAAGTCGTTTTTGTACGTCTCTTGAAACACGACTCGACCGGTTTGGGCAAAGATGTCGTAGTTCCAGAACTTGGCGAACTCGCCCTTTACCCCGACTACGGTGCGATAAGACGTGTGACGGAGATCGTCCTGACGACCACCACCTTCGACGTTGCGTCGAAGAATAAAAGCGTCACCCGTGCCGGCCGTGCCAACGCAACCCAGATCGCGGCGCCAATCGGCGGACAGGAGAGGATTGTCGCAGCGGACCGCATTCGCGCCCGAAGCGTCAAAGCCGAACAGGCCGCTAGGTGCAATCTGCGCGACTGTGCGATCGTCGTGGAACGAGAACTCGGAATACACTTTGGCAAATTCGGTGATGTCGTAGTTCAGTGAGGCATTAAAGCCATAACGCTCCGACGGACGCTGGAAGTAATTCAACGGGCCGAAGTTGTACTGGTCGTTGGCAGCGACGAAGGCGCGGGTGCCGCCGGCGGCGTTGGCAACGGTGCGATTGCCCGCCGCGACGATGAAGCGGCCGGGGAAGCTGGTGCTGGAACCACCGCAACGGAAGCCAGGGCCAAAAGTAGTGCCATTGATCACGCTGGTAGCAGCGGTAGTGGCGTTGCCGATCGAGCAAGCACTGAAATCGCGCTCGGACTGCAAGAGGGCATCTTCTTTCTTGTAATTGAAGAATACCGTGCCGTTACCTTTGCCATTGGCAAAATTGCCGCCCAACAACATGCTCATATCAAAAATCTTGCCGTCCGCGCTCTTGTCGCTGGGAATCGCGAAGTTGGTCGCGTTGCTAATCGCACGTGCGCGGATCATGTCGGCTACAGGCCCACCGTTCTGCTGGTGGTTAAAGAAGCTTTGATTGACTTCAAACTGCGCGCCTTCGAATTTGTCATTCATGATGAAGTTGACAACGCCGGCAATCGCGTCGGAACCGTAAACGGCACCGGCACCACCGGTCAGCACTTCAACACGCTTGATCAGCGGGGCAGGAACCTGATTCAAGTCGCTCGCGTACTGACGTGGGCTGCCAGGTGGCAGACGACGACCGTTGACCAGTACCAGAGTGCGGTCAGCACCGAGGTTACGCAGATTGACCGTTGCCGTACCGGATGCGCCGTTGGAAATGTTACCGCCCTGATCAGCCACCACTTGCGGCAGGTTGTTGAGCAGATTTTCTACCGAGCGGACGCCATCAACTTTGATACTTTGTGCGTCAATAACGGTAACCGGACTTGTACCTTCCAGGTTCGGCGGCGGAATACGTGTTCCCGTCACTTCAATCTTCTCTGCTTTTTGCGTTGCGTCGACTGCTGCCGTTTGCGCGTACACCGATTGTGCTGCCATCAGTGATAACGCGAAACCAGTGGCAATGACGCACGGCTTTCTCGTAAAGGCCTTCGCCGGTTGCTTGTTTTTACTCATGCATGTCTCCTAATTGGATTAGGTTAAGTTAAAAATCCGAACCATCCCGATTGTTCCCACGACAACATTACTGGCTGTTGTCGTCCTGCTTTTTTTGTTTCGTTGCCGAGATGATTCCGTCATTTTTGGCGGATGTGCAGCGAATATGACCATAGACGAATTCGCCGCTACCACACCGCGAAAGAATACCGCCAAATAACTGTAACCGGACCCCAATATGCCGTTTCGCATCGCTTTGCGATTGTTTTGTTGCAAAAGTGCAACATGGGGTCATAACATTGCGGTTTGAGATGACATATTGTTGCGGTGGCTCATCAGAAAGGGCGCCCGAAGACGCCCTTTCTTATTTGACTTAATAGCGGTTGACCTGCCGCGTTCGAGGGGTTGGGCAAGCCCTGATTTGCGCTTGCATTTTCCCAAAGGGATGCTGCAAGGGAAATTAGATGGTGACCAAAAACTCTAGTATTGGTCGGGTCTTCTGGCCTAAATCACTCTGCGAGGCTCGCCGATGCTGGTGTTTGGTGAATAGCGCGGAAGTTCGAGGGGCGGTGTTCCGAAAGCGCCAAGAGAAAATCCCCGCACCAGGCGGGGATTTTTCATTCCGCAGTCCAAAATAATCCTACTGACCAAACTGAACTTTCAGGAAATCCAGTATTTGATTGTAGTTTTCCACTCTGTTTTCAAGTTTTCCGAAACCGTGCCCCTCATTCTTCTTGAGCACATATCCTTTCACCGGATTACCGGCAGCTTCAAGCTCCCGTTTCATCCGGGAAATTTGTCCCAAGGGAACACGAATGTCGTCAATCCCGGCGTACATGAAAACCGGACGCTTGATTTTCGACGCATTGAACACCGGAGAAATATCACGCGTCATTTGTGAGTCGAGGTCGGATTCTCCCAAGACCGACTTCCAAAATGTCACCCCTGCCTCGTTCGGCGCGGTATCACCTTCAAGCGTGGTTAATTGATATTTGTAGTCGGTAACTGCCAAGCCCGCAATGGCGCACTTCCACTTTTCGTTGGAGCGCACCAGCGCTTGTAACGCTGCGTAACCGCCATAGCTCGCACCGGACATACACACTTTGTCCGCTTGCACAAAGCCCTGATCAATTCCCCACTGCAATGCGTCCTCATGGTCGTCCGACATTTGCCGCCCTACAGAACCGAAGCCTGCGTAAAAAACTTTCGAGCCGAGGCCCGGCGTAATGCGAAAGTTTGGGACGATGACTGCATAGCCGCGCGAAGCAAATAGTTGTCCTTCACTTACGCCAAAGCCGTTGCCCCAACTGTCTGCACGTGCGAATGGTCCACCATGGATATGTACAACCGTCGGCAACTTGGTGCCAGATTTGTAATCCTTTGGCAGGAAATAGTAGCCATCGATCTCTAAACCATCGCGCGTTTTGTAGCGGAACGGACGTTGTTCGACCAGCTTTCCATCCAGCCAAGGTCTGGACGCGCCAATCTCCTCAAGCGTTTTCTTTTCTTCTTCATAAAAGTACCAACGCACCGGTCGCGTATCGGAGTAAGAGGAGACAATCAACCTTTTCCCGTCTGGTGTACGGGAAAACCTGTTGATACGACCGGGCAGCGAGCGATCCAGCAGGGATTGAATCGCAGCACGCTTTTCGTCAACCCAGATAACTTCGGGTTTCGATGCAGCCACGCTGTAGCCGAGAATTTTTTCTGTCTCTGGATCGATGACCACTCCGCCTGTCAATCCGCCCATTGCGTCAGCACCCATGTCGTATTGGGGATGTTGTGCGAGCAATTCGCCCATTTTCTTGCTGTTGGGATCGAACCGAAATACCGCCATCGTGTCGCGTCCGCCGTTGAAGGCAACCTGCAACGTCTGGTCATTCGCGTCAAACGCAAGCGGCACAAACGTTGAGTCTTTGTTGCCTTCATAGCGAGCTATTTCATACCAATCAGACTTCTCGTCCTTGCGGTAGTAGACGACTCTGGTTAATTTATCTTTGATGCCGGCGGAAACGACGCGCGGCACCAGTTTGCTGTCGAGCAGCCAATTCGACGTTAAATCAGACGGTCGCCCTTGGGTAAGAAGGGTGAATTTGCCGTTCGTGAGGTTTAGCCGATAAAGATCTTCAGCGCTTGCCGATGTCATGTTGCCGCTGGCAATGATCTCATCGTCAGTGCCGGGAATGCGGCGATAAAACTGGAATCCGCGATGGACATACAGGTTCTTTGCACGGGAGGCACGAACAGTATCGGAAAGTATGCGGTAGCCCTTGCCATCCCGCCCAATCACGAACAGGCCACCGCCATCAAATTGGCCAGCGCCTGTTGGCGAGTTGCTTTGCCCGAGGGTATAAAGGAGGCGGTCATTACCGATCCATCTGACAGCCTGTACGTCGAAGCTGTCATAGGTCGTCAAGGTGAAGGCTTTTCGCGTCTCGATGTCAATCACTGTCAGGTTCATCCGCTCTTTGTACGGCATGGTCACGGCCATGTACTTGCCGTTTGGCGACAGAATTGGCGTAGTAAGCTGCGGTTGCTTCCAGATATCCTCAACCGACAGTGTCGACTGTGCATTCGCGGCAATTGCGCTACTGACCAACAACGCGGCACCAAGAAAGCCTGTTAAGGCCCTTCTGAGAAAGGGTCCATTTTGCCAAAAGCCCATAAAAATCACTCCTAAAAAGTTTTGCAACCCGACCGAAAAAGTGCGGCCCGACGCGCCGGAAAAAACACCAAATGATACTCGTATTCGTTACATATCGCGACGCGAATTGGTGTTTCAGTTGCGATTTGATGCGACGATACTTCCATTAGAGTCTGATGCCAGTTTCCTAAGTGCAAATCACAATTGGCGATCAATGCGAAAACGCGGTGTTCAATTGAAATGACGCAAGTGAAAACGGGAAAGGGGCCTAAGCCCCTTTCCCGTTTATCACTTGAAAAGCGTGTTTGACTACTTGAAGCTATACGACGCGCCGACACTGATATAACGCCCTTTCAGATCGTATAGCGATGTGGCGTAGCGGTTGCCGGCGGAACCGTCATATGGCGGGATAGCGTCGCGCAAATTAAGCACCGATGCGGTCAGCGACAGATTCTTGAATCCGCCATAGCGCACAAACAAATCCTGGAAATCGCTGGAGCCAACCCGGGTTTGTTGCGGCAGCGCCGTTGTGCCCGCTTGATCGTAGCCTTGGATATGCCGATTGCTGAGTCGAACGGTCCAGTTGCCACGCCCCCATTCGGCGGAAATATTGCCGCGAAAACGCGGCAGGGTCGCGAAGTTATTGGAGTCGACGGCTTCGGTAGGCTCTTCACCTTGCGCCAACACAAATTTATAGCTTTTAATATAGGAGTAGTTGGCTCGCAGCGTGACCTTACCGGCCTCGCCGAAATTAAACTGATGGCGCGCATCTACATCGAAGCCTTTAGTTTCAGTCAACGCCAAATTGATATATCTCGCAGAAATCGACAGGACTCTATTATCGAAGGGGCTGCGAACGATCTGGCCTGGGTAGCGAGCCGGGTTTCTCAAGATGAAACTGAAGTCATCCACCGAAACGATATCTTTTTGCTTGATGCGGTAAAAATCAATGCCGAAGCTGGTGTCTTTGGACGGTTCCCAGATGGCACCCCAATTGTAATTGTCTGATGTTTCCGGCTTGAGGTTACCCGCACCGGTAAATGCACCACTGGTTTGATAAACTTGATTCAGTACCGGGTCATTGATGTTGATAAAGAAGATGGCGTTAGACCTGGAGTTTTCGGGCAAGGTCGGTGCGCGGAAGCCTTTCGAATAGGTCGCGCGCAGCAGAAGTTCAGGTGCAATGGCCCATTTGGCGCCGACGCCGGGTACGGTTTTGGTACCGAAATCGCTGTATCTTTCGTGGCGGACGCCGGTTTGTAGTTCGAGATTTTTGACGAGCGTTCCGTTCAATTCAGCGAACACAGCCGTGTTGCGGCGCTCACCATCAACCAGCACCGAGCCCGCACCGAAGATTGCACCGTTTCGTGATTGAACGTCGGGAACATCATTCATCGACTCTTTGCGTGTTTCGGCACCGATTGCGAATCCAACAGGGCCATTCGCGGTCTGCATCAATTCCGTTGACGCTTTGACGTCAAACGCCTGAAGCTTTGAAGTCGACACACGCGTGACAGTCGTCAACAATCCCCGCACAACCGCCGTGTTGGCCGGATCAAAGCGGTTAAAGTAGTTATAGGTGCTATTGGTCAGCACCGCAATGGTCGGGGCGGAGAGCAATCGGTTATATCCTTTTGAGGTGACTTCGTTTTTCGCGACCGCGGCACCGGCTTCCCAGTCCCAGTTGCCTACCGTGCCTTTCAAGCCCACGAGTAACCGCGAGGTGTCACTCTCGATGTCAGAGTCGCGCCCGCCCACTTCAGTAAACACATATTGGAACAAGGCCGCAGTAGGAACGCCATTGAGTCTATAGGCGTAAGGACTGTTCGCAGGAATCAAACCTGGCACGTTTTGCGGAAGACCCGTTGCAGGATTGAGGAACGTATTGCCGGTACCGATAAATGGTGGTTGGAACTTCTGGAACGATTTGCTGGTGCTGTAGCCGCCTTCGGCATACGCCTGCAAGTTCGACGAGATGTCCAGTGTGCCGCGCGCCAGGACACCAAAGCGCTCGGTACGGGGATTGAGGGTGTTCCACTCGGCAAAATTCTGCACGCAGTTGTTTCCGCGCAGGGTGGTGAACGGGTTAATTTGCTGGACAGTCAGGACTTGGCCGGTACAACCTGGAAAGGCGATACGGTTCGGGTTCGGTGCTGCACCTGCTGCGCCAGTCGGAATGTAGACTGCAATTCCAGGGCGGGAAAAATCTCCAGCAATCTCGTTGCGCCAGTCGCTGTTTCTGGTGTATTTGCGCTCGGTCTGAAGTAACAGGTCTCGCTTGAAGTAATCGGCAGATACCAACAAGTTATATTTATTTCGTCCAAGATCGCCAACACCGGCAGCCAGGCTGGCCCGGTATTCGTTGGCGCCGCCCTCTGTCGAGGTGCCACCGCCAGCACTGATCTCAAGGCCCTGGAAATCTTTACGCAAAATAACGTTTACGACACCTGCGATCGCGTCTGACCCATAAATATGCGACGCACCAGCCTTCAAGATCTCGATGCGATCAACGGCGGCAGCCGGGATCGCATTTACGTCCACAAAGGTGTCGCTGATACCCTGCGCGAAGCCATAAGCGGCCATGCGGCGACCATTGATGAGGATCAGCGTGTTTTTGGCGCCGAGACCCCGTAGTGAAATACCGCTTGCGCCCGGTGCGAAACTGTTCACGCCACCGGCTTCATTGAAACTGTTGCCCTGATTGATCGACAAGCCACTGAGGACTTCGGCAATGGTGTTTCTGCCTGAAGCCTGGATCTCTTCGCGAGAGATGATTAGTACCGGAGCAACCGTTTCAGCATCGACTCGCTTGATGTTGGATCCCGTTACCTCAATTTTTTCAACTTTTTGCGGAGTCGGGGCGGGGGTCTGCTGGGCAAACGCCATTGGCGTCACGATCAATGCTGCCAGCAATGCTTGTGGCAACACCTTCATTTTTGAATGAGTCATTTGGGCCTCGTAATAGTAATAAATCAAAAAACTTTCGGTACGCCTTGGATTGATTGTGTCAATGCAGGGCAGTGAAACGTTACAAACCCGCAGAGTTTATCGTTCTTGACGGCGAGGTTCGACATAAATTTCACTGAATGTCGCATTTTTGCAACAATGGCGTATGTGTGCGTGGCCTCTGTCCGGCAGCCACTTTTTGGCTTTCCATCCGTTTAGAGCGCGAATGGTGATATTCGTGTTTACGTTCGTCGTAAAAGTCGGGCCACTCGCCACGCATTCACAGATCGCAAGTTTGGTGGTGGTTCCAAAATGGTGGCCAAACACGCAGAAAACGATGCGGCGGGTTTGCCGCTTAAAAAATTGACGTCAACCGCAATTGATGCAATCATTGATGCGTAAACCAATTGGTGAAATCAATGGCATCGCTGACTGTCCGCAACATACCCGAGGAAACGCACCGCGCCTTGCGCGTGCGTGCCGCTATGCGTGGCGTCAGCACAGAGGCCGAAATCCGGTCAATCCTCGAGAATGCGGTACGTCCGGATGGCCGGATCAAGCTTGGCTCCCTGTTGGCTGAAATTGGCCGGGAAGTAGGCGGCGTCGATCTTGAGATTGAACGCGATAGGACGCCTGCCGAGCCAGTGAGCTTTGAACCTAGAAACCTCAGTTGACCACTCGCCTGTGTCAGTAAGGACTTGAAGCGTATGAAATTTTTGATAGCCTATTCGTTCACCTTTTAGGTGAGACAGCTACGGGCATGATTGCACGCTTTTTCGGCTCCATGGCGGTGTTGCTCCTCTTGGCAGAGTGCAGTCTGCGTCGTCGTCACGCCTTGCCAGAAAGCCGCAAAAACGTACATTCACGCCCGTCCAACTGAGGTTTCTAGGTTGAATGATCCTACTTGACACCAACGTTGTCTCCGAGCCATTAAGAGCGGCTGGCGATCCGAACGTACTTGCCTGGATCGACGCGCAGATCATCGAAACGCTGTATCTGTCGACAATCAGCCTTGCGGAACTGCGGTTCGGCATCGCGGTGCTGCCTGATGGCAAACGCCGGGAGATGCTTCAATCCCGTCTTGAGCAACGCGTCTTGCCGCTATTCGCGGGTCGCATCCTGTCATTCGATGCACCGGCGTCTGAAGCATATGCAACGCTGCGCGCCCGCGCTCGCGCCGCCGGACAGGCCATTGCGCCCGCAGACGGCTATATCGCTGCTATGGCGGCGACGCGTGGTTTTGCGGTAGCCACGCGCGACACGGCACCTTTTGAAGCTGCTGACTTGGCTGTCATCAACCCGTGGGGTTGGAAGGCGCATTGATGCTCGCCGGTTGGAAGTAGTACCCTTAAACCTAGAAACGGCAGTTGACCGCTTATCTCTGTCGATGAGGGCTTGATATGGTTGTGGGCGAACTCCGAGGGTGGGAGTCAGATTAAACCCAGATTGTCCATTAGGGCGCGGGATGATGGCGAGGGTATTTTCGAGACAGTTGGCACGCTCGTGAGGAGTCCATAGCACCGCTATGGACGACGAAGGAGCGTGACAAATGTCCGAAAATAACCCGCCAGAACCCGTGCAGCACCGAAGGTGCGCCTAATGGATAATCTGCGTTCAACCCAACCGGCAATTGCTCGGCAGCCCCAGAGCTATGCGATAAGGGCAGATGATCCGTGTCCGTTAATTGGGTGACCGCTGAATAGACCAAGCGGCGCGCCCCCGTACACTGCGAAAATCAATTTCACAAACACAAACACAAGCATTGGCACCCATTTTGGTGGACGCACATGAAAAAGGGGGCCGAAGCCCCCTGACTTGCTAGTCCATGTTGATGCGTAACCCCATCACTTGAACGTGTACTTGCCGCTAAACGTGAATACGCGACCCAATGGATTATGGAAGCGGTCGTCGTATGCGCGCGCCTGGAACCTATTTGTCTGGTTCGTGAACGGTGGATCTTCATCCAACAAATTGAGCACGCCAACGCGAAGGTTGAGGTTTCTGAAGCCTGCGTAAGTTACGCCCAAGTCATATATTGAGTACTTGTCGACCTCGTTGTTTCTAAATGCCGGGGCCACGGAACCACCGTTCTGATCCCTATAGCCGGACTGATAGCGGTTGACCAAGCTTGTGCCCCAATTGCCTCGCTGCCAGTTGAGCGTCGTAACCTGTTGATACCTGAGGACCGGGCCGCCGAACGCTGCGTTGAAGTTGCCCGTCGGCTCAAAGTAAATCCCGTTCTTGACAACCTGGAACTCGTAATCGGTCACGTACGAGCCACGCAGGTTGACGCCGAACTTGCCATATTTCGTCGCGCCGCTTTGCCAATCTACCTGAAGGTCCACCCCTCTGGTCCTGGTTTTACCCAGA
>Ga0163144_10006423_pt1 | contig 25928 bp, 17 predicted proteins | sample OliLak19BULKMAT1_FD_123175 | JGI IMG/M metagenome (GOLD analysis project Ga0163144, IMG submission 123175) | Freshwater microbial mat bacterial communities from Lake Vanda, McMurdo Dry Valleys, Antarctica - Oligotrophic Lake LV.19.BULKMAT1 | ecosystem: Environmental > Aquatic > Freshwater >...
AGGGCCCGTATATTACTTGTGTTCGACTGATGGACTGCCGTTTCAGACGGCTTGTCGTAGGTGCTCGACGCTCTGCCACTCTGGCGGTTCGCGTTTGGCTTGGCTGCACTCCACTTCCCTTCTTTTTCTGTGAGATCCGTATGGCTCCCCGTTCTACTCCTGTTGCTGCATCCCAGGCTCCTGACATCTTTCAGCGCTTCAAGGACCTCTGCGCTCAGCGTGGCCTGACCGCTGAGCAGGCCACGCTGGTGGTCCGTGAAATGGTGAAGGGCGCCATGGAGCGGAAGTTTGGGAAGGGCGTGAATTTTGAGCTCACGTTTGAGCCGGCGAAGCGTGTCATGCGCTTGGTTCGAGTTCAGCGGGTTGTGGGCGTTGTCACGGACCCGATGACGGAGGTGTCGCTGACCGCTGCCCAGCAGGAAGATCCTGAGTTCGCCGTCGGTGACGATCTTGAGACCGATCTTGACCCGCAGACGATGGGTCGATATGCCTCCTTCGCCGGGAAGGATGCAATGCGCCGTCAGACGCGCGTCTTCCTCCACGATGAAGCCCTTGCTCGCTGGAAGGATAAGGTCGGCACCTTGGTGGTGGTAACGGTGAGTCGGCTTGAGCGCGGCACGGCGTGGTGCGTCATCCAGGGCGAGTCGATGATCGAGGCGGTACTGCCGCAGCGGGAGCAGTCTCGTGTGCGGGCGCCGAAGGAGGGCGATACGATGGAAGTGGCGATCACTGAAGTAACGGATAGCCGCGATGTGATTCGTTTGGTTGTCTCGGAAGGCGGGGCCGGCTATGTTCAGGCCGTGCTCCAGAGCCGAACGGCAGATGAAGTCTGGAGCCGCATTGAAATCGTGAAGTCGGCTCGTGAGGCGGGCGTCGTGACCAAGTTCATCGTCCGCTCAAAGGATGCGGAAGGTGATGCGGTCAGGGCGGTGGTTGGCAAGCAGGGGCAGGTGCTGCAGAAGGTTGCGCAGGATGTCGGCGAGCGCATCGATGTGATTCCTTGGACGGACGATGAAGAGGAGCTCATCGCGCGCTGTTTGGGTCCGGCGGATATCACGGAGATCGTGTTCAACGACGACAAGACGGTGACTGCCTACGTGCACGACGCAAGTGCCCGTCGGATCGCCGTCGGAGACAAGGGCGCAAACGTTCGTCTGGCGTCGCGCCTGACGGGCCGGGATATTTCGATTCAGGCCGAAGTTGGTGACGCTCGTCCGGCAGGGCGTCGGCCAAATGGGAAGGGCCCGCGTCATCGTGACGACGGCGAGGAGTAGCGCATTGCGCTGAGCCTCGGGGTCGTCAGACCGAGGCTCTGCTGAAGACGCACAAGGGCTGCCTCCATCCGGAGGGAGCCCTTGTGCGTTGCAGGCACTTGGTGCGCAGCGTGCACCAGATGTCTCTGCTCACTTGCTGCGGAGCGATTCCTCTGCACATGCGTCTCTTCTCCCGCAGCAAGTCGGTATAGGCTGGCGTATCTTGCTGTGATGCCTGTCGCAAAACAATCCCGCCCATTCGCTGAATTGGTCGAACTGGAGAGCCTCGTGCTGCTCTCGTCGGCCCTCCCCTGTGAGATCGCAAACGAGACGCGAAAGAAGGCCGTATCTCAGCGAGTACACTGTGAAGCGTTGGACCACGTAAAGACGTCGGCCTCATTGCTGCAGGCGAGTCGCATTACCTATGCCTTGCGCGCCTATGTTCTCGGCCAACAAATGCCGGTCGTTGCGGCTCGACACGCGGGGGCCGATCGTATCCGTGGGGGACGCTCCGGAGATATTGCGCTCGTGCTGGCTGATGGACGGGAACTCCTCTGTGAGCTCAAAACCTCTTCGACCAGTGGCAGCGGTACGGACCGCAACTGGGGACACCGGTCGATTAGCCCGTGGCTCACAGGGTTTTCCTGCGCGGAAGAACTCGTGGCACTCAAACACGGGACACTAGCCGCACTCAATCTGTCCGCCACCACAAGCCTCTCCGAGGCGCAAGACTTTCTTTCGACGCACCCCGCTGCAAACGCGACGGCCTCTTCGTTGGCGTCTCCAGTTTTGACCCGCATGCGCGATGCGTTCCTCTCCTCTCACGCAGAATCTCCTGATCCGGGTGCGTGGCGGCTTGAGCTCTTACATGCGTTACTTGGCACTACGTCGATGCTGTGGATTCATGTGCGGGCAGCCGAAGTGCGTATTCAAGAAGAGAGAGGCGCTCCAGTCTCTGCTGAAGATCTCGCACTTGAACCAGCAGACGACGGATCAACGTCTGCAGCACAGATCGTGCGCTACGGACCGAACGGACGCACAGTACTCTGGCGCTTCGCGTTTAGTCAGACACGTGGAGCGGGCGTCAGTCCCTTCTGCATGCGGTTATTTCGGGGGAGCGGACAGTGAGCGCCTCTTCATCAAGGCGCGGCGGCGCACCTCAAAGCATGAAACCGGCACCGCACGAACCGCGCACTCAAGCGACATCACGAGCAGTCACGCGCGTTCCAACGTACGATGACAGCCATGCGGTGCACGTGCGCACTGCGTCACCAGCAGCGTCACCAGCAGCGTCACCAGCAGCGTCACCAGCAGCGTCACCAGCAGCGCCACCAGCGTCACCAGCAGCGTCACCAGCGATGAGAGTCGCTCAGGCATCAGTCAAAAAGTCACAGACATCATCAGCACGTCTATCAAAGGGGAAAATCCTAACAAGTCACGTCTCGACAGGACAAGGCGTTGCCGCGACATCAGTTGAAGGGGAAAATCCCAAACAGAAAAGCGTACCAAAAAAACAGACTGCGTTGAAATCCTTGGTAATGAAAGCACCTGCAGTAAAAATACCTGAGGAGAAAGTACCTGCGGGGAAAGTACGCGCGGGGAAAGTACGTGCGGAGAAAGTACGTGCGGAGAAAATACCGGCAGTCACGGGCACGACACGCGTTCATGACAGAGAACGCAACGTCCCGAAAAACACCGCCATAAAGACGCACGTCGTTCAGTTGACGAGCATCGCAGCAGTGAAGTCCAACGCAGACAAGGGGATCAGTGGCGATCCGTTTCAAAGAAAGACCGCTCTACAGACAACATCCGCGCGCACCACCTCCACATCCGCGAAGCTCGCGAACCAGAAGACGAAATCAACACGCCCTCAGACACAGAGCACGAGTCTTTCGGGGGTCGGCACCGCGCCCCGGGGGCACAGTCAGCGAGTACTCGGCGCCTTCTATACGCCGTCACACGCGGTCGACTATGCGCTCGGCCTCCTGCCACCACGGTTATTGGCCGCAGGGAACGTTTTAGAGCCCTCAGGGGGAGATGGAGCTTTTGTTCAAGGATGCCTGCGGCGAGGTGTTGCGCCCCACCACATCACGGTCTGGGATATTAATCCAGAGACAGCGGCGGCAATTACTGAGCTTGGTGCAAACTTCTCCCCCGGAGACACGTTGCTGCGCAACGTTGACACCGTGCGGGGAACGTGTCATGTCGTAGTCGGCAATCCGCCCTACCTCAGCAAACAGTCCGCCTACGTCAAGCAGCATGGCAAAGCGCTCCAGCGCAGGTTTCCAGCGATCTCATCGGGCGAAGTCTATGCGATGTTCGTAGCGCACGCGTTGGAAATGTTACGCCCTGGCGGCGAACTCGTCTTCATTATCAGCGATACGTGGCGCACCCTCAGCACGCATGCACGATTTCGAGAACTGCTACTCACGCAGACCACCGTGCGCACCGTGACACGGTTGCCACGAGCCCTCTTTGCCGCTGCAGGCGCCAGTGTCGATACCTGCGTACTGCATGTGCGCAAAGAACGCGCACCGCAACAACACAGGGTTCTTTTTCATGATTGTGGCCATCTTGCGGTCGGAAATTATTCAGGAACAAAGTCGCGTATTGCGCAATCGGCACTGGCACACTGGCCGAATCAGATCTTTGCGTGGCCAAACAACGAAACGGTTGCTGCGTTAGCGTCTCTGCAACGTCAACCGATTCGCTTGCTGGATCGGCTAGAAGGAGGACTTGGCCTCTACACGCCAGACAATGCGGTGTGGTGTGCGCGTATTCGTCCGGCCACCGCGACGGCGCGAGTCCCACGAGTGGTCGCATCCGGATCGGTAGATGGCGTGCGCTGGCGCGTGTATCACAAGACCGGGGGGATTCGTGATTGGTGGACGACTCCCACAAACGTGATTGATTGGAGACCCACCGCACAAGCTCAATACCAGATGCCCGCATCGTTCTCAGCGGTGTGGACCGATACGGCCGTGCCACTGTTAATTTCAGGAGTCAGTGATCGACTGTCTGCTCGCCTCGGAGTCCGCGGGGGGGTCTGGAACTCCAATAAGTGCTTTGGATTTCTTCCTCGTGCTCCCCACACAGAGAGCGTCTATTTTTGGTTGGCTGTCTTGAATAGTAGCACGTTGCGACACTGGGCCGCCATTCTGAATCACACCCCGTCACTGCAGCTGCGGGATCTCACCAGCCTCAGAGTCCCGCGGTTTACGGCGCGCGAGCGACGAGCGCTAGACACACTCGGTCGGGCTTGTGTTGCCGCCGCTCAAGCTGGACGGACGCCGGTGAAGTCTGATATCACGCGCATCGATTCCCTCGTCGCAGCAGCAGCCAAGCGGTCTTAGCGAACCTGCGCAAGCGCGGCGATCATTCGTGCGCGACCCACGGGATTGGCCGAATGCACACGAGTGTCAAGACCGAGCTCAAGAGTCCCACGGAACGCTTGCTCCTCAAGCCACGTCGCGACGTCATACCCAGTACCCGCGCTCTCTGGACCCAAGTCGTGGTCGAGACTGATGGTGCGAATTGTCTGTGACTGCAGCACGCGAATAGCCTCCGAGGCGGTCGTGACACAAATCCACCCCGGAGGAGCCGGACGCTCGTCATCTAACCACAACGCGAGACCGCGGGTGAGCACCTGCTGATGATCAGCAGGCCAAAATGGATGAGCCGGCCGCCCGGGCTCAAGTGGGGTACTCTGCAGCGGCCGACTCGGCCCGGAAGAATGCGATCGATTCATGATGGCACACTATACGGGACAAGCCGGACAGCCTATCACCGCGATTTTCAATCTTCTCCTTAAAAACGTTCGGAAGGCTCTCTATCAGTCCTTGCGCTCGGCAGTCGTGCTGGGCGTCTCGTTCGCGTCGAGAACGAGACCACTCCCCTCACGCACACTCTTGGCATCTCCATCGCTGGTCGGCGTCAAAGCGCTCGTCTCTTCTGCCGAGGCTCCTTGAGGCAGAGACGCGAGGGGCGCACCGTGAGCCCGAGGGCTCTTTGCGACAGAGGGCGTGGTACCTGCCGGCGCGGTCAGTGTCGAACGAATCGCCGCAAGCTTTACCTTGCCCAACCGTGGTACCGCGGCTAAGATCTCCACATCGGTCGCGGCTAAAAGAGCTGGCACGCTTCCAAATACTTTGAGTAACGCTTTCGCTGTGGCCGGCCCAATCCCTTGAACAGACGGGAGCCGTCCTGTTGTCAGCCGCGTTGTGCGCACCGTGCGAAGTTTGGTATTGGCGAAACGATGCGCTTCGTCGCGACCGTGCTGCAGCAATAAGAGCCCGGCATGGTGGCGAGGCAGCTTCAATGGCGATTCTTCTCCAGTGCGGTAGATCAGCTCTTCTCGCTTGGCGAGCGAGACCACGGTGACGGTCGTTACGTTCGCTGCTTCGAGCGCTTGCTTAGCCGCTGACAGCTGCGTGATACCACCGTCAATTACCACAAGGTCTGGAGTGTCGATCTCTCCACTGCTCACACGCAACGCCCATCGCAGCACGGCCTCACGAATGCTCGCCGGATCATCAACGCCCTCAACCGTGCGCATGCGATACGCCCGGTAGGCGCTGGGACGTGGCTGACCGTTCTCAAACCGAACACAGCTGGCCACTGTACCTTTCCCGCTGTCCTGGGCAATATCGAACGTGACGATGCGCCGCGGGGGCGTTGGAAGACTCAGGGCCTGCTGCAGCGCCGCAACACGGGCATCGGTGCGAGTGACTTGTTGAGCCTGCGACAATCGGAGATCATCAAGCACATGACGAGCCTGCGTGGTCGCGGCCTCCGACACTCCACCCCAAATGCCGCGTGGAAGACGCTGTGCTGGTGCGGAGCACCCCGGAGTCGCCCACATCTGCGGGTCACCGACGACACCGAGGGGGAGCACAATCGTTGGAGCTCGATTCTGTAAACTTGACGTTGAGGGTCGAATCGTTCCCGGCGGTGGCGCCCCAGCGGACGATTGAACAGGAGGAAGCGCGCACCACGGACCGTGAATAACGGGGACCATAACATCACGGTCCGGGGTGTGTTGTCCACCTTCAAGCACTTGAAGTTGCTGACCCGCGACGCGCCCAGCACGAACCTGCAGCCACACGACCACCGCAAGATTCCCATCTCGGGCGAGCCCGAAGACGTCGACATCTTGAATCACGGGTAGTTGCATGACGTGGGGGGTCGCCGTCGCTTTCGGGCGAAGGGCAGCCACTGTATTGCGCAAGGTGGCTGCGGCCTCAAACTCCCAACGCGAGGCGTGACCACGCATTTCCTCTTCAAGCATAGCGATCACTTCTGGCGCTTTCCCTTCCAACACGAGCACGACATGTTCCATCATGCGTCGATAATCGCTCACCGACTGACGTCCAACGCATGGAGCGCCGCATCGACCGAGATCAAATTCGAGGCACGGACGCTCAGGATGATTGACGGGAAGATTATAAGCACACGTGCGAACCCCGAATCGGTCACGAACGACTTGGAGTACGTCGCGAAGTCCTGTCGCTGACGTCCACGGCCCGATGTAATGCGCGCCGTCAGCCTTCCGTGTGGTCGTGAGGAGCACGCGCGGGACAGGCTCATTCAGTGTCACCGCAATCCACGGATAGCCACCACCTTCGACGAGAGCCACATTGTATGGAGGACGCCGAGAGCTAATCAGCTGCTGCTCAAGGATGAGTGCGTCAGCTTCAGTCGGGGTCCCAATCACCTCTAAGGTCGTGGCGCGGCGCATCAACTCGACGTGACGCGCTGATGGAAGATCATCGCTGAGATAACTGCGGACACGCTGTCGAAGGCGCTTGGCTTTCCCGATGTACAGCGCCTTTCCAGAGGCGTCACTCCAAAGATACACACCAGGTGTTGACGGGAGGGCGGCAACCTGATCCGCGAGTGAGCGGGGATCGGCGGCACGCGCCTGCGCGAGCTGTGGTCCGGAAATTGAAACCTCTTGAAGAGGCTCAGGGGTCACATTTTCCTTATCCAAGGAGCCGCCCCGACTCAATCACCGATCGAAGTTGTGGTGAAGCTGCATCGTTCCACCGCAGGAGCGCGGACGAGGTCCAAGCCGTCCGCTGATTCGCCCACAGGCCCCTCGTTTGAAAAAGGGGAAGTGTCACGGATAAGGGAAACCGTCTGACAAGTTGTTCACAGAGAGCCAATTGCTCCTCCTTTGTCGTCATAATCAGCATTGGCATCAACGTAGGAAGCCATGCTTGGGGAATCCACGAAATGAGTTGACTCGCATGTTCAGCGAGGGTGCCAGGAGCCTCGTAATCACGACAAGCATTGGCGCGAGAATCAAATCCGACGGCATGTAAGACCCACCGTTGCTCAGCGAGATCTTCCGGGCTGGTGGTGGCGGCGCGGAACTCGCCAAAGTGCTGGCGTAGCGATCCGTACATCGGACGAGTCAATAGATCCGGCCATTGTTCCGTCATCCATTGATTCGACCAAACTTCTGCCACGGTGTCCCAGGTGCGTGAGGAAGATGTCGCGTAATATCCGCGCCGGTTTAAGGCCCAAATTTGATGACTCATCGCCCATAATAACCACGCGCACCGGTCTTGGGAATTCGTATCGAGCCACATTTCCGGGTCAATGCAGAGGAGGCCATCATTATACATTTCAACCCCTGTGGGGTTTGGAAATTTCGGATACCATAAGACCTCAAGGAGGCCTTGCGCGTGAGGGGGCACAGTATAGGCCCCTTGCAACGTAATCCGAGTGAGGCGCAATTGCTCTTGAGCGGCAAGCACGTGCTCCGGGTGCTCCGCTTGTTGATGCGCAGCCTCCCCACGCAACTGTTGTCTTGCTGTGTGCCGGAGCGCCGTCTCGCGCTTTTTCTTACGCTGCTCAGGTGTTTCAGAAGGCGCGGGATCAGGCGCGGGGGCTTCTTCTCTGTGCGCACACGACGTGCTTAAAACGTCCGTCCGGGCCGCCGAGTCGCTCGGCAGGCGTCGGGCAAAGAACTTTGAGATTGAATCTGCTCCCATCTGTTGCTGCAGACTCACCGGGAGCTCTCGCCACAGGGCTAGAATCTGCTGCTGGCGCTCTGCAGCCACCGTCGGTTCGTCATGGCATAAATCGAGAGCCAGCGCGCTGACAAAAAACCCGTCTCCCGCGATGATGCGATCGTTTGCCACTCCGAGGGCGTGATGCATCGCTGGGTCTGCCATCACAGAGTGGAACATCGGCACGTGGAGAGGGAAACTAGGGACATTTTTTGGCCGTCATCTGCCCATGAATACGCAGAAAGCACGCCGTTCGTGACCGATATGACGACGTCGGTGCCAGTCGCGTCTGAACACCGAACACCATCCAATAGCATACCGGTTCGCTATCCCGGTTCGCCGTTGAAGAATCAAGGCGTGTTCCCGGAAGAAATGTCGAAGCCGAACGGCTTGAACTCCTCCTCAGCCCTTGCATACTCCTCTGCTGGCAGCGTACACTGAGGAGTCTATCAAGAGGTCTGGGCACCGCCTCCAGTCTTTTGTGCCCCTGGCGGAAAGTCTTTCATCTTGCGTCCCAACAGATTAGGCCACAGGCCGAAAAGATCATCACACCTTCCACAGGGGGCAAATTGAAAGAGGATTTCAGTCAGCCATCAGCTCCCCGCCTCGTGCCCCTCGCACGCACTACCGAGCCACAGCAGCATCATGACGCCGAGTCAGGATTTGACGAAAGACATCCTGCGGAGTCCTCCGTCCCTGTGAGGGTTTTCGAGAGAGAGGCCGATAGGCGTCTTGAAACGAGCAATAACCTCCGTCCTAAAAAGTCTCGATTGACGTTTGCTGTGTTAGTGCTGGCTCTTCTCTGTTTTGGCTGGGTACGTTGGTCGTCGGTCCCCCTTGATATGCCGCAAGCGGAAGGACTCACCAGTCCGCTGGTCGCCGCACTCCAGCACCATCTGGAGGAACGCATTGCCCTCGCACTCGATGTGGGTAACTTGGACGCTGCTGACGCTGAATTGACGCGTTTGTGGCGCGTAAGTGATGCGAGTTCTCCCGTAGCGCACATGCTTCAGGCACGTCTGGCTCTTGCGAGAAAGAACCCGCAAGCCGCAAAGAACTCTCTCGTGGAAGCATCTCGGGCACCCTCTGAAGATTGGAAACAAGATCTCGGGCTTGCGCGACTGGCCGCTGCAGCGAATGCCCCAGTCCTGAGTGCTGACCTCGCCTTACGATCTTTCTGGAAAGGAGCCACCGTGGCCACGATGCCAGAAATCGCTGCGGCCCAGAGCCGTATCGGGCGGACACAGGCAGCGGACAGAATTCTGTCATTTGGAGCACAAATCTCTTCGTCGCAGAAAATGAGTGATTCGCTCACCCACCTTCGCACCCTGAAGGAACCTAAGTAATTTTTAAGGCAGACCACAACAGTTGCGGGGAGTGTGACGTATCTTTCCTGTGTGTTCAGGCAGTCGTGCGCGACTGCGAAGTTAACCCTCTTTTCCGGAGTATCTTTGTCATTACCGTCACGTCAGGCGACGCAGGCACAAGCTCGTCGTCCGCAACGCAATCGTCGTAACAGTGAAATTCGTGTTCCACAGGTCTCAGTGATTGATAAAACTGGGAAGCTATTGGGCCCGATGCCGACGACACAGGCCATGGCTCTTGCGACCCAAGCCGGTCTCGATCTTGTTGAAATTCAGGCGCAGCAGCGCCCGCCCCTCTGCAAAATTCTCGATTGGGGCAAGTTCCGATTCGAAGAGCAGAAGAAAGAGCGCACAGCTCGCAAAAATCACGTGGAAATCGTGACAAAGGAAATTCAGCTTCGTCCGACGATTGCCGATCATGACTGGGACGTAAAGATGCGCAGCGCAGAAAGCTTCTTGCGGGAGAACATGCGAGTGCAGATTGTACTCCGTTTTCGTGGACGCGAGATTACCCACGCCGAGATTGGGCGCGAGGTGATTGAGTCCTCAATTGCGCGGTTGGCCCCGCTCGGCTATCCCATGACGACGCCTCGCCTTGAGGGAAAGCTGCTTCAGGTGATTCTCCTCCCGGGGAAGCCCCCAAAGGTCAAGCCGCCAGTTGGAGAAAGGGTTCCCGGCCGCGTCGCGCGCCCTGTCCGTCCTTCGCCGTCTGGTGCGGCCTCTGTGAGTGCAGCTCCCCGGCGAGACGCCGGGGCTGACTCAGACGTCGGCTAATCCTTGTATGAGGTTTTAGTCGTGTGATCTGGAAAGCCCTTGCGGCCTTGTGTCTTCTGGACATAGACCAAAAGGGCTTTCGCTTTTGCTGTCGCTTCCCCCTGTGAGTCTGGCTCCCCTATGCTGTAGTCCTATGATGCTTATCCCACGTCTTTATTTTCGCCAGAGCCTAGCTACCCTCCTCCTCGCAGGCGGGGTACTCTCCGGCTGCAGCCATCAGCAGGTGCCACAATTTGCTCCCCTACCAGGAGCAGAAGAACGCATCGATCTTGTCCCGGCGGTGCCTCGCGGACGCAAAGCCGCTGTCGTAAACCGGTCGCGCGGAAACCCGATGGACTCGTTAGTGCAAGCGTTCGCGAATCGTGTCGCCGCCGCGCAGTCTCGTGTCGCAACGACGAATGCGATCTATGCGGCGATGCGAGATTCTGTGGAGAACTTGCGCAAAGCCCGTCCGACGCCACCCCAGTCCTTGATGACAGGTGCGGCCCTCGAACAAGCGTTTCAGGCTGAACAGCGTTGGCAAGCGTCTGTCGCTGCCCTCGAAACCAAAACCGCCTTCAGCCTCGTTGAAGCCGCGGGCGCGGCCCAAGCGCTGCAGTCCCTGCTGTCGCAAACTCCGCCACAAGAGGCAGGACGAACAGCAACCCCGACGAAGCAGTGGCAGGAGCAGAGCGGAGCGAATCCTCTCACGCGGACCACGCGTAAGCCCTAGGGCGACCCGGGCGCGATCCGAAAAATGTGCGTCCCAAAGACAGCGCACCAATATGGTACGCTGTCTCTGTCAGGCAAACCTCTGGCTTCACTACTGGGTCAGTGCCGCAGGCGGGACGAGGGGGGCCGCCGACTGGCGCATCCGACCAATAAGACTCATCACGACAATGCGAGCGTCCCGTGATTCGGCGGTGAGCCACGTTTTTAAGTACTCCTTCGGAAGCCGACGCAATGCGGTCTCGTCGAGACTCTCAGCCCACGCGCGAAATCTTCCAAGCAGATCGGGATTACTACCCGCACCCGCGTGCCACTGATTCACCCACACCAGCTGCTCATTCAGTGCGAGGGACTTCGCTGCAGCCGCGCCTTGTTCATGTGAGCCACTTGATAACAACCACCCGAGCCAGATGGCGGGAATGGGCTCCGGAGTGTTTGACCAACGCTCCAAGAGTCGGCACAGCCCGTCGTGAAACGTGGGGCGAAGATTTTTTTCCCGCTCCCCACCGCGCGCGTTCTCAAGGAAAAAGTGCCAGCGTGGCAGAGAGAGCATGCGAAGTAAGTACTCCGCTCCCTGCTGTTGGTGCACGTGCGCGGCTTCAGCGAGAATCTCAGGTACGTGATGTCCAGCGGCTATCGACTGGGCACTAGTCACCGCCAGGACTTCGGCCATTCTCTCGAGTGGAGTCTTCGGCGATGATACAAGCATCCATGCCCGCCCCACGCGCAGGTCAAGACTCTTTTCGTGGTGGACCACGGTGCCCATGGTCGCCACAAACGGTACACTCGCAAGCTCGACCTCTTCCTCAGTCGGCTCCTGCCACGAGAGGCTCCACCGAAGCACCGCCAGCGCGACGCGGTCAAGTGGCTCTGGGGCGCTTCGCGTGATGAAATGATGCCGAACCTGCATCGCCCACGTCACCATCGGACTTGAGAGATATGACTTGTCGGAAGCCGGGAGAGACCGTGTCGCAAACGTCTCCCGGTAACCAGCGCAGCAGGCCAATATGTCCGAGAGACACCATGGCGCGGTGAAAAGCCACGAGCCAATATGCCCGCTCCACACGGCAAGCATCGAGGTGCCGCGAGATTGAACCGCACGAAGCGCAAAAAGACGGGATAGGGGGGCCACGCTGGTAGCCGCGAGTGTGTCCCAATCGGTTGCCTGAAAATCTCCGTTCGATTCTGAGAGAATGAACCGAGCAGACAGCGGTTCCAGCCACTGCTGTGCCGCTTCTGGGCCAGAGGGAATGACGGTCAGTGCCCACCATTCCATCGCCGCAGTCCAGATTGTGTGGCGTTCATCAGCGTCATCTAAAAGGAGCTCATGAATCTGTTCGTGACACTCAGCCAAGGAGCGAGTCAGGCCATTAAACACGACGTCGAGGTGGTCTGCTTCAACGCCCCCACTCAGTCCGCGAACCCACGCGACAAGGGCAGGGGTGTCTTGGCGTATCCACTGCCGGAGTGTCTCAACGCTAACAGCTCGTGACCACGTACCAAGGGGAGACGCGACGGGCAAAAGTCCTGCTGGGGCAGACCCCCTACCGGGCGCCTCTTGATGCAGACATGAGAGACACTCCCGGTCAGCCGGGGTGAGACTCGTTAGCGTGCGTGAAGTAGGTGGAGAAGTCCTCATTTTTCAAGATACCGACCGGCAGTCTCAATGCGTCGGCCACGTGGGCTCTATCGTCTCTGGTGCTCAGTATTAGGGAGCCACGGTGGGTATCTTGCGTTGTAACCACCTGATGTGTTCTCTCTCTCCTTACCCTAGGTCTTGTGTCCCCTCTGCCTTTTCTGACTCGGCGTGTTCTTTTGTGGCTCATGACCTTCCTCGTGGTGGTCGGGGTGCTCTGGGCTTCCTTTCTGAAGACTCTTGGCACAACGGCAGGGGAAGACTCTCTTCCCATGCCATGGACGCAGTTCTTGGCGGAACTCTCGTCCGGCCGAGTGGCAGAACTGCGGATGACGTCTGGATATCCGGTCGTCGAGGGGGTGCTTCGTGCTCCGTTAGATACGCTGAATTCTCATGTCGTGCGGATTACCACGACGGCGCCGGTAACCAATAGCGACGCCGTTTATGCACAGCTCTCGCAGTCCGGCATTCCGATCACCGTTCGGGCGCGCGAAACAAGTGTCTTCTCCGCTCTCTTTGAATATCTCCCACTCTTTATTATGGCGGGATTCTTCTTCTGGTATCTGCGGCGAGCTCAAGACCCGTCGCGCACGGCGCAGCAATTTGGGAAGAACCGGCGTGGGGCTGTCATGGAAATTCCAGAGATCACGATGGATGCCGTCGCAGGCGCGGATGAGGCGAAAGCCGAGATCTCCGAGATTGTTGAGTTCTTGAAAGACCCCCAGTCGATTACGCGACTCGGCGGACGGATGCCTCGCGGCGCCCTCCTGATAGGACCGGCAGGTACCGGCAAAACATTACTGGCGAAAGCGGCGGCAGGCACAGCGGGCCGACCATTCTTCTCACTTTCGGGCTCAGATTTCGTTGAGATGTTCGTTGGCGTCGGTGCGGCGCGTGTCCGCGATCTCTTTGCCCAAGCTCGCGCCTCAGCCCCATGCATTATTTTTATTGATGAAATTGATGCGGTTGGACGACAGCGTGGTGTCAGCGGCCAAGGCGGAAGCGATGAACGAGAGCAGACGCTCAACCAGTTGCTGGTTGAGATGGATGGATTTCAGAGCGGAGAAGGGATCGTTGTGCTGGGGGCGACGAATCGTCCCGATGTACTTGATCCAGCCCTTTTGAGGCCAGGGCGCTTTGATCGGCACATCACGGTAGGATTGCCCGATGCGGTGGGACGATTGGCTATCCTGCATCAACACGCCGCGCGATTTGTGCTTGAGCCCGATCTGAAGCTTGAGCTGTTGGCACGCCAGACCGCAGGCATGTCTGGGGCAGATCTGGCGAATGTTCTGAATGAAGCGGCGGTAATGGCGGCGCGCCGCCAAGCCGATAAGATTACATTGGTCGATATTGAGGGGGCGCGTGACAAGATTACCTTTGGCCTTGAACGGGTCTCCATGACATTAAGCCCGCAAGAGCGCCGACTCACGGCAGTCCACGAAGCGGGACACACCATCATGTCGCTAACCTATCCAGACCTCGACCCCCTGCATAAAGTCAGTATTATTCCCCGGGGTCGGGCGCTTGGAATCACCGCATACCTCCCCCAAGAAGACCGCCACAGCTATACACGGCTGCATCTGACGCATCTGCTGGTCATGTTCATGGGAGGTCGAGCGGCGGAGTTGCATGTGTTTGGGCGAGACGGACTGACCACGGGCGCGCAGAATGACATCGAACGAGCGACGCAAATGGCACGACGGATGGTCACGCAGTTTGGGATGTCTGATCGTGTCGGCCCGTGCCAAATTACGACAGGCGATGACGCCGAACGGGCGGATGGGTCATCAGAGCGAACACGCGAGATGATCGATGATGAAGTGCGGCGCATGTTGGAGAAGGCGCACCAAGAGGCCGTCTCAATCTGTGAGGATCGGAAGGATGATTTGATGGCGATCACCGACGCTCTGCTTGAACGTGAAACATTAACAGCTAAAGACATCGCCGTCTTACTCGGACTTCCTGAGCCCCAAGGCCCTCTCCGTCCAGCACCGGTGCCACTTGGCGATGAAGTACCAGCGTCTCTAGACATAAGCGAAATCTAAACGCGGTGTTCTCGGACTTCTGAACCCTATTGAGGGAGGACGTCAAGCCATGCCGTTTATTCACTCTCTCCCTTCACCCGTGCGTCTTCAATCCTTCGACGTTGATCCCCTCGTCGTGCCATTTCTACTGCCGGCTACGAACCGTCTTTTACCGACAGCATGTGGTCCAGAGGGCTCAGCCATGGCCGATCCACTCTTGCGGTCGTCTGTGCAGGTTCGCATAAACGCGCTCGTTGGCACAGCGGGTGTCTATTTTCGGCATCGGGACGTTTTCGTTCTCAAAGAAGAGCAAGCACGTCGATTGGGTCGGCAGATTGATGCGAGTGTGGTGCTCGTCTTTCAGCACCTAGCGGGGGAATGCCACCAGATCGGTGAGCGCCTACTAGGACTTCACCAAGACGACGCAACTCCCTTGCCCGAAGATATTGAATTGAGCTTAGCCACGATTCGACGTCAGATGGACGACTGTCACGGAGCAACTGTTGTGCTCCGACGTTATCCGGTGGTTTGGACTTTTGCACAACAACACCAGCGCTGCTGTGCCACTCTTGAAGAGACGCGGCGTATCGTTGCAGGGGAATGGCTCCCTGTCGAAGTGCAGAAGATTCAGGATCGAATGGCGCGAGAGCTCGAGCGAGAGCAACTTGAGCCGGTGGCCGCGGCGGGCTCGTATTCGCCCCATGGTGGGGGGGCTCCCCGCCGAGCACAGCCTGATATTGTCCCTGTGTCACGATCGGCGAATGGTTTCGATTACTCAGAAAAGTGGGCAGCACAGCGCCAGACCGCTCGAGACCTTTTGCCAGCTCGAATCAAGGGGACCCCGCCTATTTGATGCTCCCTAAGGGGCCAAGCTGCCCGGCCCCAGCAGCGCAGCATCAACCAAGCGAGGTGCGTTAGGATCAGTGCTTGCATATAAAGATTCTTCTCGTCCGAATGCACGAGCCAACTGACGAACGGTTGTTAAGGGGGAGCGTCGAATCACTCGCTCGACGTCCGCCCCCGCCGCGATTAGATCTCCCGCAAGCCCTGTGTCACCAGACATCACCGCCCGAGCCAGCGGACTCATCTCTCCCACGGGCATGGGTTCTGGCGGGACCCCTCGACTGAGGAGCCATCGAACGCTGATGCGCTGCCCGGCATTGGCCGCATACATCAAGGGGGGCAGCCCTCGAAGGTCTTGAATCTCAAGGCTTCCTCCGTGTTGAAGCAAGAGCGTGAGCTGAATCGTATCACCGCGACTCGCGGCTCTCCCCATCGCGGTTTGTCCTCCGGGAAGGATCTGGTTCCCCTGAGGCATACGCGCCAGCAGCTCCTTCAGCGCGGTGTAGTTTCCCTCTTCAAGTGCTGTTGAGAGTGCAATCTGCAAATTCGGCCCGCCGCACCCCGCCAAAGACAGTGCGGAGACGAAAATAAAACCGAAAAGGCATCGCGGCCACCACGAGCGAATCATCGGAGCGGTGTCAGAAAAGAGACCATAGAAACAGACTGTTGAGGTGGAGTGTGGTGATATCGAACGGCCAAAAAACACCGAACACAACAGATGCTGTTGTCGGTACGAGGAGAGAAAGCATTTTTTAGGCCAAACCTCCTGCCAAAATATAACGAGACACTCGGGCTGATTAGAAGGAACGAGTGCACTTTTAGACGTGCTCTCCCGAAGGAAGAGCACCTTGTTCCAATCAGCACGCATGCGACACCGTATAGTGTCGTCTATGGCAAATTCTCCTCTTCCTCAGTCGGCGGTGTCAAAAAAGTCGATGGGTCAATTCTTTACCGTCGATCCTCAAATCCAACGATTGGTTCGCAGGCTGAGTACTCCCAGTCTTGGCCACCGCTGGTTAGAACCATCGGCTGGAGCGGGAGATCTGGTTCAGCGAAAATCAGGAGATCAGCGCCCGCTCATCCTTGTTGAGTTTGATCAAGCGCACTCGACTCGACTTAGCCAAAAATTTCCACACGCTGTGGTTCATCACGCCTGCTTTTTCTCGGCACCACTGACTGTGGGGGGGTTTGGCTCTATTGTTGGAAATCCCCCTTATGTCGCGTGGTCTTCCTTTAAGTCTCGTGCGAGTGCTGAACTCACGGCGTATGTTGAGCAGCATGGATTTGGGGGAAAGACAAACCTTGTCTATCCGTTTCTCGACCGGTCGGCTCGTCTCCTCGCCTCCCCGGGGGAGCTTATCATGGTCGTGCCGAAAGATTTTGCGTCTGCATCATCTGCGGCCCCCTTGCGGTCGTATCTCGCCAATCACGGCAAGTTTACACATTGGATCGATTGTGGTGAAACGAAGCATTTCCCAGATGCACAGCTAGAGAGCCTCGTTGTCTTTCGATGGGAAAAAACGGGAAAAGCCTCTACAGGTACTGTCACGACTCAAGTCGCTCAGGGCGTGATGGAGGCCCTAGCCGGGCACTGGAGCGCGCACGAAGAAGTATACTGCGGTGTTGATCGTGTGCTCTTTTTCCTCCCGACAGGACTGACTCAACGCATCGGCCCGCATGTGGTCGGGGATTTTTTTGACGTCCTCGTAAGCTCAGTCACCGGCTTTGACGCAGCATTCAAAACGCCTGCCGGCCTACTGCATCTTCCCGAAGCAACACTCTTTCAAGCAGGCGCAGGAGCGCCTCTCTCTTTTCTGAACACAAACGATATTCAGGATTTAGCCGAGGTTGATCCACTATTGCGAGCCCATCTCCTGCAGCACGAGACTGCTTTACGCGCACGACACGGCGCAGACTCAACCAGGTGGTGGCAGTGGGCGACGATACGCAATGCCCATGTGACTATGACGTCGAAATCAAAGAGGGCTCGAATTTTTGTCTTATCTCAAACACGAAAAGATCCCTTCTGCGTCGGAAAAACCATCGGATTTGTCGGCAGTGTCTACGGGATGTTTCCACGTATCCAAACAAAAAAAGCGGACCTCAAATACGCTGTTCGGATTCTGAACAGTGCTCTGTATCGAGACCTCTATCGAGCTTCAGGGTTGGGCGTGGATGATAAATTTCGGTGTTCCCCGCGGTCGCTGAGCATGGTACCGTTTCCCGAACCGGGCCGCTGGAAAGATCTTGCCTCACAGCTCGCGCCATAGTGCCCAGAAGGGGACATCATCCGATGTCCCCTTCTGCTAGCTAAGAACCCCAGTCGAAATTACTCTGTTGGAGAGATCGCAGACTGCTGAAGTCGGCGAACCAGATCAAGGGCTTGGATTGGAGTCATGTGATCCGCCGGATGAGCGCACAGCTGGGTGATGATGTCTTCCCTCCGGGTCTCGACAGGAGCCGCCACGGTGGGTTTGACGGTGTCTCGCAGTAACTCGTGCTGCACCTGCTTCGCTCGCACGACAACGAGAGAGGGCACACCAGCAAGCGTGGCTACATGAATGCCATACGACTGGTCTGATCCTCCAGCTCGAATTTCGTGAAGGAATCGTACTCCGCCCTTGCCATCGTCCGCGACAGCCATGGAGACGTTATCGGCGGTAGGAAGGCGCTCGGCCAGACCAATCAGCTCATGGTAATGCGTCGCAAACAGTGTTCGAGCGCCGCGGGCGGCGAGAGTCTCCACGACCGCCCACGCGATAGAGAGGCCATCAACGGTTGACGTGCCGCGCCCGAGCTCATCAAGAATAATCAGGCTCCGATCGGTGGATGCATTTAATAGCCCAGCCGTCTCCTGCATCTCAACCATAAAGGTGCTCTCTCCTCGCGCCAGCGCATCCCCCGCGCCGATACGAGTCCAGAGGCCGTCAGCGAGTCCAACCGTGGCGTGGGCGGCGGGCACTGGCCCGCCCATTTGTGCTAAAACTTGAACGAGCGCCACCGTGCGGAGCATCGTGCTTTTGCCGCCCATATTCGGACCGGTCACCATCAAAAGCGAGCGCCCACGATGCAGCGTAATCTCTGCCGGCGTGTACTGGTCTCGCGGCATAGATGCCGCCACCACTGGATGCCACGCTCCACGTAGATCAAGTCCGGGCTCGCGACGAAGTTGCGGCATCACCCACCCTTGGTCACTTCCGACACTCGCGACGGATACATAAACATCCATCTCGGCTAACGCATCCGCCGCCGCAGTAATGCGGACGACTTCTGGCAAAACGGTCGCTTTTAAGAGATCCCATGCTTCTTGCTGGAAGCGGAGCACGTGGTCTCCCGCACGATAGAGTTGGCGCTCTTCCTCTTCCAGTTCTGTGGGTCGATATCGTACGGCGTTTGACATCGTCGCCACCTGTCGCCACGAAGACGGAACGAGAGCAGTATGAGCCTTCGGCACTTCGAGGTACCATCCCATCCCTCTCCCTTCCCCAGCCTTCAAGCTTGGAAGCTTGGTATCAGCTTTGAGGCGGGCCACAAGCTGAATCATTGCCGTGCCACCACCTGTTAAACGCTTGATGGCTGCCTGTAAATCGGCAGTTGCTGTATCTTGAAGCCAGCGATCTTGTGGGTCATTGAGCACAAGAGGGGGGCGTTCAACAAGCATGCTTGTGATGCGACGAGAGAGCACGTCAAATCCCTCGCATAACGTTCCAAGTAACTGCATGCGACCACCGAGGGTGCCGCATGCCGAAGACACCGCACTCAATCGAGCGAGCGAATCCCCAAGAGCTCGCATCTCGCGAGGGGTCATTCTGCCTAACCGAAGACGAACGCTCAAGCGATGCAGATCTCGTACCCCGTCGAGTGCCAATCGAATGGTGAGACGCGTCGCGGTGTCCTTCATCAATCCGTGGTATATGGCCTGACGATCAGTGAGCGCCTCCATCGCATCAAGGGGGCGGAGCATCCATTCTCGAAGAAGGCGTCGGCCGCCGGCAGTGCGCGTCTGGTCAAGGACGCTACGCAGTGTCGGTCCTGTCGTATCGCTAGAAGATTGCAGCATTTCGAGGTGTCGAACCGTGCGCGCATCCAGCCGCATCGTTGGGTGGCTATCCTCCATGACAAGCCGCTGGAGCGCGGCACTACATCCGGGCAAAAGCCCTTCTACGTAGGCAAGGGCTGCCCCCAATGCGGTGACTGCGGAGGGAGCGAGATGCGGTGGCAGCGTCCATCCTAGCCGCGCAATTGCTTCAGCGCCCCGTGCGGACGAGAAGAGATCCGGAGATACTTCGGTGACCCGAGTCTGCGCTGGAAGTGTTAGAGACGGACGGACTCCGGCCTGTGTTACCAGCTCGGCGGGCTCGAGGCGAGCTAGGCGTCGCTCAAGATCGGCGGTATCCGTTGCTCGGTCAATTCTGATTTCACCCGTCGAGACATCCAGCGCCGCGATCCAGCCACCCGGCTGATTCTGCGTTGTGCTCACGACGGCTATGCGCCTAGCTTCCGGGCGAGACTCAAGGGCGTCAGAGACATCGGCGCCTGGCGTAATGATTTCAATAACCTCCCGGCGAACAATACCTTTTCCTGCTCCGGGGTCTTCCATTTGCTCAGCCATGGCGACGTGGTAGCCACGGTCAACGAGCGTGCGTACATACTCTCGTACAGATCGGTGGGGGACCCCCGCCATTTTGACCGCACCATCTCGTGACGTGATGGCAATGTCAAGGACGTGTGCCACTTCTTCGGCCTGCTCCTCGAACATTTCGTAGAAGTCACCGACTCGGAAGAGGAGAACGCAGTCTGGGTAGCGCTCTCGGAGCGCGCGGTATTGCCGCAAAAGCGGAGTGTCGTGAGAACTTGTAGCCATAGCTTACAATACTGTTGAAAGAACCCTCCTGTGTCCCCCTTCGCGAGACAAATCTTCGTTCCCCCGCGATGTGGGCAGCAAAAGCGAAAACAGCCTCCCCCACAAAAGAGGAGAAGCCCTCTTACCCGACAGCGTATTCTGTTTCGTACTTACCAGAATACGGCTCTTTAGGCGGCGGGCTTGGCGCGCCTATGAGACCGACGCCACATTGGCTCTTTCATCGACAGGAATATCAGTCCTTCGACCAGAGAGCATGCGGCAATGAGTGCCAATCCCTTGGGTTCGACTAGTAGCGCCGCGAGGCTGGCTGCAAGATAAAGTCCGGCAGTGGTCCACGAGCGCATGTACGCGCGATGCATCCCAACGACCCCACCGAAAAACGCGAGCGAAGCTGCCACGTGCCGGTCACGATAGGACTGACCACAATGGCCACACGACATTGATAAATGGCCGAGCTGGTGCGAACAGGATGTGCAGATAATGACCCGACGCATAACATCTCCAAAGAGTGGCAAAAATAAACGAGGGCAGGCATCTCAAACGGCCTGAGCTATCAATAGACCTCTCTGTTGTACGGGGTGATGGAGCCGGAATCTGCACCTCAGAAACTCCTGTGGGCTCCCTTTTTGAGAAAAAGCTGTTTGTTTTGACCCGAGAGTAGCCAAAAACAAGGAGCGAAAGCCTGCTCAACAAGCCATCGGGGCGGTCGGTTCTTTTTCTCAGATCGATAGAGAAATTACGGAAGGCTGTTCCACCGAGATCCGCGGCTGAAATAGCCGGTAACTGACATCTGTACCTTTGGTGCCACGATTGTGATAGTGGTGGGGCTCGGTAACGCAATGGGCAGGCATATCTTACTCACGGGTTCTCTCCTTCTTGGTCACCATGGCACAATCTGTTGAGGCTGAAAAACTTCATCAACTTGCTGAAGCGCGCAGGCGACATGAGCAGCTGCTCTTTGGCGTGGCAGGTCCAAGGGATGCGGTAATTCCCACTAGTAGAATTCGGAGTGTCGCACAGGGGGGTGAGGGAGAGCCTTCTTTGGCAAGCAGCGAGACAGGCAATCCCGACTCATTGTCTTCTCTTGGAATATCACCGCTATTAATAGGCGTTTCTCCTGAGAGGCAGCGCAAGCTTGCGAAAGAACACAAGCAGCGAGCGGCAGATCTGCGGATCGTCGAGTCGGCCATGGAACAAGTCGTGGCGAATGCCCTGACGGAATTGAAAATTCGCGAAGATTCGACCACACCAGGCGTTCGATTACGTCGAACTAATCAGACACAGCTGCTCCGCCACACTGGTGAGCGCCCCCTACAATTACTGATTAACGATGACGGGGTACATCTTGGATGGGAGCGAATGCCGGGAGAAGGTGTTCAACTGGGTCGATTACGAGACGAGCTTGCGCGACTTAAGCTACCAGAAGTTTTCGCGTCGATTCCCCACGACATTGCTCCGCTACAAGACTTAATAGGCATTGTTCATAGTGTCGAAAATGCTGAAGAACTTCAGTCCGTCTTCCAGACACGTCCTTTGCTCGGCAATCTTATCCCGCCAGTGTGGAACCGTACTCCCCCCGTCAATGCCAGCCATCAGATCCAGCGCATTGGTGATCTGGCACGAGAGCGCTTGACACGAGTCAATAGTCGTGACAAGCAAGCAGAAATGATTGTGACGCAACTCCTCTGGCTTAAACCTGATGTCCTGTCATTAGTCTGGCCTCACCTATCGAACACTATCGAGTCTGGAGTCTTGCTCAGGGCGATGGTTCAAGTTGGAAGAGCCTTACTTCTGACAGAACAGTGGGTCCCACTTACTGGTCTCATCCAACTATTAGCGTGGGGAGCCAACGAGCATTCGAGCTACAGCATACGGCGTGCGTGCCTAGTGCAGATGGACACATTGCTTGGCCACCACGCGCTGCGAGCGACTGGTAACCAGCTCACTCCAGATTTGGCGAGGTTGGCACGAACAGCGAAAGCGGGAAGAGCACAAGAGCATTGGCTCGCGTTTCTTTTGGGCAGAATCTCCGTGTCAGATAACGCGGAAGAACGCATGAGAATTATGCCATCTTTGCGGGCCTTGGCGGCAGAGTCTCCGACACTTGAGCATATGTTGCTCGATACACGCTGGTTCATTGTTCGCAACGCCATTGACATTGCGGCGCACTCTGGAGCGCGGCGGTACTGGCCCTTGATTCGGGCCGCCCGTCAGCACGAAGACCTGCGTGTCCAAGAGATGGCGGAGCATGTGATTCAACTTGGACTCGTTCCACACGATCCTAGCGTCGTGATGGCAGAATCCAAGGCTACTGACTTCATTTCGGTCTAGATGGAAAGCCTACCTCCTGTATCGAAGCAACGATCCTGCACGTCGCGGTGGGTTTTGGTATTTTTGAAAAGCGTAGAGCGGGCGACGGGGGTCGAGATAAGGGGTCGAGGTCTGTCAAGACCATCTGGGAAAGCAAGGATTTGAGGAATACGGCGACTCAAACTCAGGCGGCCAGTATATTGAAAGCATGAATGTTGCTTTAGATCCGCATCTGGCAGACGCAATACTTCCTTCTGGGTGGTCTTGGGGAACCGCTGGTTTTCTGGGCTCGGCCCGGCATTACCAAGAACTGACCGATAATCTCGGTCGAAGTCTCTCACTCGTTAGTGCTCCTGATCTGGGGCACCACGGCTGGATCTGCGCAGAAGCCCGCACGCTGGCTTCTATTAGTCATCCAAGCATCCCTGCTCCATATGCCCTATGGAATGACCCCGAGCAAGGGTTTCCTGTAGGGTACGTGCGGCGGTGGATTGTCGGAGAAACTCTCCGCCAGCATGTCGCTCGTGGAGCGAGAGATTACCAGGCAATCATTCGCGTTCTTCGCCTCGCCGCCTCGGCACTTGCGACAGTGCATGATGGTGGGAGAAGCCATGGAGGTGTCGCGCCTGAAGCGCTCTGGCTGACGCCGTCGGGTCGGTGCTGGTTGATGAGTTGGCAGTGGTCTGTCGCGGCAAAATATATCCCGATCGGCCAGACGCCTGATCGGGAGTCCACGCCGTGGGCTCCTGAGTGGGTGGAAAACGGGTGGGCACCCACTCCGCTCTCTGATCAATGGCAGCTTGCTGCGAGTCTTGTGTCGGCTTGGGCGCAGTGCCCGATCGACGCACTCATTCATACGCAGCTTGATGAGTTACTTCCTGAATTTCCGGCCTCTTTTCGTCAAATCGTCGCACGAGCCTTGGACCCGAATCCCAAGCTTCGCTATCCGACGCTTCTCATTCTTATTCGAGAACTCGAACGAACAGTCACGTCTCCGTCAAAGCTCCTCGTTACCAGCACTGGGACGCCGGTACGGGAAGAAACACTCGAAACAAGCCTACGCAGGGTCACGGTGGATGACTACGAAGTCATCAGTCTCTTGGGCGAAGGGGCTCACGGATCAGTCTGGCGCGTCCGAGATTTGGCTCTGGGCCGCTACGTAGCGCTCAAGATTGTGAGACCAGCACTCGTCACGGACGCAGATGCGATGCGTAGTTTTACGCGCGAGGCTCGCTTGGCAGCTGGGTTGGCCCACCCAGGCATCGTGCCGGTATATGATTGGGAAGCTCGAGAAGGAATTCACTGGTACACCATGGAGCTCGCAGAAAATGGGTCTTTGGCAGATCTCGTCGAGCGCCAAGGGCCCCGAGATGTATCAGAAATTGATACACAAGTGTCTCGACTCCTCTCCGCCCTCGAGGCCGCCCACGAGGCCGGCATCGTGCACCGCGACCTCAAGCCGGAAAACATCCTTATTTCCCGGTGGGGCGCGTGGAGGCTCAGCGATTTTGGTATCGCCGATGCAGAAGGGGATCTGACGCTGGCCACGACGCCGGGATTCTCGGCCCCGGAACAGATGCTGAAAGAGTTGGTGACATCGAAGGCAGATCTTTGGGCGATGGGCGCGCTTCTGTGGTATGCGATGACAGGGCAAGCTCCAGTCTCGGGAGACGCACGGGCACAGGTACGACAGCAAGTGACACTTGATTTCGATGGGGGAGAGGGGTTACACCCCATCGTGCGGCAGTGGCTTTTTCACCTCATGGCCCCGTCCCCAGAGTCACGCCCATCTTCTGCGTCAGAAGCCCTCGCCATCTGGCGCAGAGATGTGCGTCCGGCACTTGCGGTGGCAGCGCGCACGCCAGCTGAGAAGAAAAAGCCTCTTGTCGACCAGCTTTTCCCGTCATTCTCACGTCCATTTCGCCGATAGTATTCTGCCCTAATCTGAGAATGTGCTTGTCGGAGAAGAGCACCGTCAGTCGAAAGAATCTGTCTTCGGACGTGCCCTCGACTTGGCACCTTCTTAGGACTGAAGCCAACGGTCGAGACTCCACGACCACGCTCTCATTTGGTCCGCCCGCTGATTGGGGTTGGCTGGGGGGCGTGCGCGACGGCGAACAGGGGCCGGGACCGTCACATGCTGAACGCGTCCTCCATGCGTGATATGCGCGAGGAGTAACTCCCATTCAAGCCCCCATGCGTAGGGGAAGTCTAACGCATTGATACGTTGAAGCGACTCACGAAGTGCGCGAGGACTCCATGCCAATCCGGCAATTTTCCAAGGCCGAATGGTCAAATCCGGTCGCCTGTCTTCTATGCGTCGGTTAAACAAGTGGCGAGCGACGACTGTTTCTACTTTATCAGGAGATCGCACGGCAGGACTGTCTTCTGTCGAACCGTCCTCGTCCAATATCTCCCGCTCAATCACAATCACGCTTCCTTCTTCAAGGGGATGTGACAGGAGCAGGGGAAGAACGAGCGTGTGATCGTCGTCTCCGTCCGTGTCCATTCGGGCAACCCGCCTCAACCGGTCTGGATGAGTGCCACAAATATAGCCAAAGGCGTGAAGCAATGTAACCGTGAGGCCATGCGGATGCACTTGACGCACAAGCGACGCGGGCCAGCGACACCCACGGAGGAGGGGGTGCGGCTCCGACCGAAGCCATCGCTCAAGAATGCCACGTGTTCCGTCACTCGATCCATCGTCGATCCAATGCAATCGCAGGCTCGGCATATCGATAGGTGAGTGATGCGCCGACAACACGAGTTCTATTCTCCGCAGGGTGTGCTCTAAATCCTCGGCCACATTGTGACAGGGAAGAATGACAACGTCGTTGTGCTCTGCGGGGTCCCCTTCTCTTTCAAGCAATGGATACGTCAGCGGAGTCAGTTTCGCAGGTGGTGCAGAAAGCCCCCCCAACGGGTCGGCACGAGTGGGTTGCTCTTCCGCGAGTGGAGTCACGCGGAGCGGCGCCGGGATAGGCCGCGGGGGAAGTGTAATACCACCGCTCAAGCCGGGATTGACTCCACCCGCCGCGGGTAGAGTCAATCCGTTCTGTGCCGGCGTGCCAGCAGTACTGTTGGCTTCGGTCAATCTTGGCTCCTCGCGGGGGTCGATAAATTTTACGCTGCG
>Ga0163144_10006424_pt1 | contig 25923 bp, 18 predicted proteins | sample OliLak19BULKMAT1_FD_123175 | JGI IMG/M metagenome (GOLD analysis project Ga0163144, IMG submission 123175) | Freshwater microbial mat bacterial communities from Lake Vanda, McMurdo Dry Valleys, Antarctica - Oligotrophic Lake LV.19.BULKMAT1 | ecosystem: Environmental > Aquatic > Freshwater >...
CCCACCCCGCAGGTTTGTCACGTAATACGTGACAAACCTCTCGTTCTGTCCCAGCGGGGGCGGGCTCGTTTGTCACTTAATAAGTGACAAACCGTCGCGGCCGGACGGTGCGGCGGTGGCCGGAGGCACTGACTTCAGTTTCAATTGCACCCGGGGCCGCGCCCACGCCGCCTGCGGCATTGCGCTGCCGCAGCATTCTCCTCTTCGTTTCCCTCATGCGTCCGCTCCTTTTCGCCCTCCTCACCCTTGCCCTCGCGCCGGCTGCGTTCACTGCGCCCGAGAAATGGACCGCAGCGATCGACAAATTCACCCAGGCCGACCTCACGACTCCACCGCCGAAGAACGGCATCGTTTTCGTCGGCAGTTCCTCGATCGTAAAGTGGACGAAGCTGCAGAAGGACTTCCCCGATCTCCCGGTGATCAACCGCGGCTTCGGCGGCTCGGAGCTCTACGACACGGTCTTCTACGCGGATCGAATCGTGACGCCCTACGAGCCCCGCACGGTCGTGGTCTACGCCGGCGACAACGATCTCAACGCCGGGAAGACGCCCGAGAAAGTTCACGCCGATTTCAAGGACCTGGTCGCGAAGATTCACGCCAAGGTCCCGCGCGCCCGCGTCGTTTATATTGCGGTGAAGCCCAGCCCGGCGCGCTGGAAGATCAAGGAGAAGGGCGAAAAGACCAACGCGCTGATCGCCGCCGAGTGCGCGAAGGACGCCCGCCTGCGCTTTGTGGACATCTGGACGCCGATGTTGAACGAGAAAGGCGAGCCGCGCCCCGAGCTCTTCGTGAAGGACATGCTCCACATGAACGAGGCCGGCTACGCCGTCTGGAAACCGCTCGTCGCCGCCGCGCTGAAATAAGGTCGTGTTGAATGTGGAAAGCGGGAAATCAGGAACCAAACCATTGAACCTAGCCCGGACATCGTTAAGAGCCACGAATATAAATGGGAATTCCGGACACCGCGTAGCTTCGCCTACGAGCAGAGTGTGAAATGTCCGGGCTAGCTTGTTCCGTTTCCTGATTTCCTGCTTTCCACATTAAATCCCTTCCTCCTCTTCCCTCATGTCAGATTCCGCTGTCACCCGCCTCCGCCGCCAAATCGAGTTCATCGCGGAGTGCGACAAGCTGAAGGAAATTTTCCGGCAGACCCAGAACACCCAGAGCCGCCGCGCCGAGAACGACGCCGAACATTCCTGGCACCTCTGTCTCTGCGTCATCGTCCTCGCCGAACACGCCAACGCGCCTCACGTCGACATCCTGCGCGTGCTGAAAATGGTCATCGTGCACGACCTCGTCGAAATCGATGCCGGCGACACCTTCGGCTACGACACCGCCGGCCAGGTCGATCAACACGCGCGCGAGTGTGTCGCGGCCGATCGCATCTTCGGCCTGTTGCCGACCGATCAGGCGCGGGATTTTCGCGCGCTCTGGGATGAGTTCGAGGCGCAGCAGACGCCCGAGGCGAAGTTCGCACTCGCCGTCGATCGCTTCCAACCCGTGCTCCTCAACTGCCGCACCGACGGCGGCGGCTGGAAACGCCACGGCGTCACGCAAGACCGCATCCTCGCGCGCAATTCAAAGATCGCCGACGGCAGCACCGCCGTCTGGCAGGAAGTCGAGCAGATGATCCAAGCCGTCGTCGACCGCGGTCATCTCGCCGCCGGGCCTGCCGGCAAACCCGCTTAAGGTGGAGCGGCTTGACCCCAAGCCGCTGGGTCGCCGCACCGCCCCTCGGACTGTCCAGCCACGTGCGCCGCATCGATCGCTGGCGCACCACGTCGGGCCCGGCACACTTCTCCCATGCCCCACCCCGCCCGACTGCTTGCGGTCGTCGCCGTGCTTGCCTTGGTCGCCCGCGCCGCGGACACGCCCGCGCCCAAACCACTCCCGCGCGATTGGATCGATCCGAAAACCGGCCACCGCGTCATCCGCCTCTCGCCCGACGAGGGTGCGGGCAGCCTCTATTTTCACCAGCGCAGCGTCACGTCCGAGGGCGACAAAGTCATTTTGCGCTCCCGTCAGGGCCTCGTGATCGTCGATCTCACGAAGCTCGGCACGGAGCCGGTCAAGCGCGAGTTCGTCGCCGACACCGCGCCCATCGCCCTCGCGTGGCGCTCCCGCGAGGCTTACTTCCTCGACCGCGCGACGAGTTCGCTCATGGCGGTGCATCTCGACACCAAGGCCCGGCGGCTCGTCGTGAAACTCCCGTCGCAGGCGCGCGGCGCACAGTTCGCCATCAATTGCGACGAGTCGCTCCTGGTCGGCATCGGCCCGGATCCCGATGGCAAGATCGTGCCGCGCACGCCGCCGCCCGGCGATCCCGGCACAGGCGGCACCCTGCTCAACTCATGGGCCGCCGGCACGCCGAAGATGCTCTACACGGTCAACGTGAAGACCGGCGAATTCAAGGTGCTCCATCGCGAGAACGACTGGACCAACCACCTCCAATGCTCCCCCACCGATCCGCAGCAAATCCTGTTTTGCCACGAGGGTCCGTGGCATTGGGTCGATCGCACCTGGACCATCCGCGCCGACGGCGGCCCCGCCCGGCTGCTCCACGAGCGCACGATGAACATGGAGATCGAGGGCCACGAGTTCTTCAGCCAGGACGGCAGGATGGTCTGGTATGATTTGCAGACCCCGAAGAGCGGCGTGTTCTGGCTCGCCGGCGTCGAGCTCGCGACCGGCCGTCGCACCTGGTATCACCACGAACGCAGCGAATGGAGCGTCCACTACACCGTTTCCTACGACGGCAAATTCTTTGCCGGCGACGGCGGCGGCCCGACCAGTGTGGCCGCCTCGCAAATGGACGGCACGCGCCTCCCCGGCGCCAACGGCCAGTGGATGTATCTGTTTCGCCCGGTCATGGCGCGCGGCAAATCCTTCAGCGGCCAGCGCGAACTCATCGACGTGGGTTATTTCCAGTCCGAGCGCCTCGTGGATATGTCGGCCCACGACTACAGCAAGGATCGCGGCGTGGAGCCGAACCTCCATTTCACGCCCGACGCGAAATGGCTGATCTTCAGCGGGAATTTCCACAGCCCGCGCGTCAACGACCGCGCCGTCACGCACACCTACGCCGTGGAGATTGCGCAGACAGCCAGGTAACACGTTCCTCCCCCTCACTCCCACTCCCATGATATCATCTCGCTTCCTGTCCCTCCTGGCCTTCGCCGCCGCGACCGCGGCCCTCGCGTCTGACATCCGCCCGGTCGTTCCCCTCTGGCCCAATGGCGCCCCCGGCTCCGCAGCGCGCAAGGCCGAGCCGGAAAAAATCGCCGGCAGCAACGTCTCCAACATCCATCACCCGTCGCTCACGCTGTATCTGCCAGCCAAGGACAAGGCGACCGGCGCCGCCGTCATCGTCGCACCCGGCGGCGGCCACGCCCGGCACGCCATCCAGCACGAGGGCTGGAACGTCGGCGAATGGCTCGCCCAGCACGGCGTCGCCGCCTTCGTGCTGAAGTATCGCCTTTCCAAGGACGACGCCAACCCGGCCGGCACGCCGCAGCCCTACACGGTCGACCGCGACGCACTCGCCGACGCCCAGCGCGCGCTCCGGCTGGTGCGCAGCCGCGCGGCGGAATGGAATGTGAATCCCGGCGCCGTCGGCATCCTCGGCTTCTCCGCCGGCGGCGAAGTCGCGCTGCTCGCCGCGACCCGCGGCGCCGACGGCCAGACGGACGCCTCCGACCCCATCGAGCGCCAGAGCGCGCGCGCCAACTTCTACTCGCTCATCTATCCCGGCGGCCTGCCGCGCACCGACATCGTGGTGACCAAGGAAACGCCGCCGACCTTCCTCGTCGCGGGTTATGGCGATCGGCAAAATATTTCCGAAGGCCTCGCCGAGTTCTACCTGAAGTCCAAGCGCGCCGGCGCCAGCGCCGAACTGCACATGTATGCCGGCGCGGGCCACGGTTTCGGCGTGCGCGACACCAACAAATCCCCCGCGGGCGCCTGGCTCGCGCGTTTTCACGAATGGCTCGCCGACCGCAAATTCCTCGACGCGCCCAAATCGTGACGATGACAACGGCCGCACCGACTGCCGCTTCACCACCTGGCAGCCGGAACGACGACCGCTTCCCTCTGCAACCATGCGCACCCTGACCGTCTTCCTCTGCCTCGGCATCGTCGCGCCAGCCTTCGCCGCCGCCCCGCCCCCGATCCCTTCGACCCCCGCGCGCGAAAAGCCCCACCCCGCCTCCATCCCGCTCTGGAACGGCCCCGCTCCCGGCTCCGAGGCCAAGCACGACGTCGCTGAATCCGTGGAATGGAGACAGGAGCCCGACATCGTTTTCCCGGTCACGTTCAACATCCACCGCCCCTCGCTCACGCCCTACCTCCCGGCGAAGGACAAGGCCACGGGCTGCGCCGTCATCATCGCCCCCGGCGGCGGCCACATGTTTCTCACGACCGATCGCGAAGGCTACGATCTCGCGGAAATCCTCGCGCAGCGCGGCATCGCCGCCTTTGTCCTCAAATACCGCCTCGCCCGCGATCGCGCCGGTGGCTCCACCTACGCGATCGATCGCGAGACGCTGGCCGACGCCAGCCGCGCCATCCGCCTGATCCGCGCGCGCGCCACCGAGTGGAACGTGCAGCCCGATCGCGTGGGTCTCCTCGGCTTCTCGGCCGGCGGCGAGGTCGCTCTGCTCGCCGCCTCCCGCCACGATGCCGGCAAACGTGACGCCGCCGATCCCGTCGAACGCCACTCATCGCGCCCCGACTTTTTCGCGCCCATCTATCCCGGCGGCCTGCAGCGCGCCGACAACGTTTGGTCGAAGGACGCCACGCCGCCCGCCTTCCTCGCCTGCACGCACGACGATCGGATGCCCGAGCAACTCGCCGCCTTCTACACCACCCTGCGCAAGGCCGGCGTGAACGCCGAGCTGCACGTCTACAGCACCGGCGGCCACGGCTTCGGCGTCCGCGAACGCGCGCTCGCCGTCAGCCAGTGGCACTCCCGCTTCGTCGACTGGCTCGGCGATCGCGGATTTCTGAAATGAGGCGCCCCCCGCACCTCGTCGCCGCGGTGCCCGGCGCATGCCCGTCAGAGCACCGCGGGCCCATTGCCCGTGCCGCGCTTGCCCTGCTCGCGCTCGCTCTCACTCCCGTCGCCTTCCCCGCCACGGCGCTCCTTTCCTACGAAAAGGAGATCGTCCCCCTCTTCGAAAAATACTGCCACGAATGCCACGGCGACGGCATGAAGAAGGGCGAGTTCGTCCTCGACGTCTTCAAGACCGCCGCCGCCAACGCAAATTTTTGCGCACCCAGACCAGCGACTTGAGGCTCGCCCGCCTCTGCAGGTCGGGCCGCTCCACCTCGAATCTCCGTCCCCGCCCCTAACGCCCCGGGCCACCGCACTTTCCCGGCACCCTGGCGACGCCTTCTTGTCACCCGGCGTGATTCCTCCATTTTCCGCGCATTGAAAACTTACTGCCTCTTGCTCGCCGTGCTCGCCATCGCGGCCAGCGCTGCCCCGCCCCTCGACCGCACCGAACGCCCCCTCTCCGCCAAAGAAGCCGCCCAGGGCTTTCGCGAAAACGTCGTCCTCGCCAAACCTCGCGCCAGCCGCCGCGCCACCGCCGATGCCGAGGAGGCCCGCGAGGGCCTGCGCGTCCGCCGTCGGTGGGAACGCTTCGACGGCCTGCGCGAGCTGGAGCTGGCTCCGGGTGAAACGCCCGCCCAGGCCATCGCCCGCCTCACCGCCACCGGCCGCTACGAATATGTGCAGCGCGACTACCTCGTCCGCGCCACCGTCACGCCCAACGATTCCAGTTTCTCGCGCCAGTGGTCGCTCGCCAATGACGGCACCAACAACGGCATCGCCGGCGCCGACATCAAGGCCACCGCCGCCTGGGACGTGCGCACCGACGCCTCCAACGTCATCGTCGCCGTCATCGACTCGGGCGTGAAGCTCGACCACCCCGACCTCGCCGAGAATATCTGGAGGAACCCCCGCGAGATCCCGGGCAACGGCCGCGATGACGACAGCAACGGCTACATCGACGACGTGAACGGCATCAACGCCATCAACAACAGCGGCAATCCCACCGACGATCTCGGTCACGGCACGCACGTGGCCGGCATCGTCGGCGCTGTCGGCAACAACGGCCAGGGCATCAGCGGCGTCGCCTGGCGCGTGCAGATCATGGCGTTGAAATTCCTCCGCGCCGGCACCGGCACGGGCAGCTCCGCCGATGGCATCGAGTGCATCGACTACGCGATCAAAAATGGCGCGCACATCATCAACGCGAGCTGGGGCACCGAGGCGGGGCCGGTGTCCGAGTTCAATCCCGCGCAGCGCGACGCGATCATCCGTGCCCGCGAAGCCGGCATCATCTTCGTTGCCGCCGCCGGCAACGACGGCGCCGACATGGATCTGCTCGCGCACTATCCGGCCAGTCACCGCCTCGAGAATCTCGTCTCCGTCGGCATGTCCACCAACCGCGACGACCTCCCCGTGGGCACCAACTACGGCTCCGGCTCGGTCGAGCTCTTCGCCCCCGGCAGCGAAATCTATTCGACGTGGTATACGGCCACGGATCCCTACGCGTCCCGCTCCGGCACGTCGATGGCCGCCCCGCATGTCGCCGGCGCCCTCGCGCTGCTCAAGGCGCAATTCCCCAACGACACCTACCGCCAGTTGATCAACCGCGTCCTGCGCAACGTCGATCCCGGCCCCGCCTACACCGGCAAGGTCCAGACTGCCGGCCGGCTCAACCTGGATCGTGCGATCCGCTCGACGGACAACCGCCCGTTCAACGACGACTTCGCCACGCGCGCGCGCATCAGCGGCGCCAACCTCTCCATCCGCAGCGTCAACACCGGCGCCACCACCGAGACCGAGCCCGCCATCGCTGGCCAGGCCGGCGGCGCGTCGCTCTGGTGGGAATGGACGCCCACGACCACCGCGACCGTGCGGATTTCGACTGACGGCAGCAGCTACGACACCCTCGTCGGCGTATTCACCGGCACCGCCCTCGATTCGCTCGCCGCCGTCGCCGCCAACGACAACGACACCGGCAAGCTCACCTCGCGCCTCGAGTTCGCCGCCCAGGCCGGCACCACCTACCAGATCGTCGTCGCCGGCAAGCCGGGCGCCAGCGGTCTCACCCTGCTCGACATCGGCGCGATTCCGCCCAACGACAATTTCGCCGGCGCCCAGCCACTCACCGGTCGCTCCGCGGCGGTTTACGCCGCCAATGCCCAGGCCACGCTCGAGCCCGGCGAACCGCGCATCCGCGCGATTCCCGGCGGCAAATCCCTCTGGTATCGCTGGACCGCACCCGCTGCCGGCCGCTTCCAGTTCGCCGTCAAGAGCGAGGGCTTCGATCCGATTCTCGCCGTCTACACCGGCACCGCCCTCAACGCCCTCAGCCTGATCGGTTCGAGCGACAACGCCGATGCGGAGAGCGGCGGCACCAGCGATTACACCGCGGCCGTCGTCACCGTGCAGGCGGTCGCCGGCACCACGTATCAGATTCAGGTGGACGGCAAGGCCACCGGCAGCACGCCGCCGACCACCGCGCCGTTCACGCTCACGTTGAACGACTCGCTCTGGCAGGGCATCGCCGACAGCAGCATCACGAACGCCCCGACCGTCGGCCCCGACGGCGCCGTTTATGTCGGCAGCACCGACGGTTACTTCCACGCGTTCAACGCCGACGGCTCGCGCCGCTGGCCAGCGATCAATCTCAACGAAGCCGCCCAGGATACCTCCGCCGCCGCGCTCGCGCCGAACGGCACGTTGTATTTCGGCGCCGGCCCCACCGTCAGCGGCTCGACCCTCGTGCCGCCGCGACTGCGGGCGATCGACAGCGCCAGCGGCATCCAGAAATGGGAGATCGCGGTCGGCAGCAGCAGCAACAGCAACGCCAACAACGCCGTCGCCCTCGCCCCCGACGGCACGATCTATCTCCACTCCGACGAAGGCCGGCTCTACGCCTTTACCGACGAGGGATCGCGGGCCACGCAGAAATGGACCGCCGCCATCCCCGGCAACTCCTACGCCTCCGCGACGATCGCCGCTGATGGCACGATCTACCTCGGCTCCGACGAGCCCGCCGGCACCAGCTCGCCCGCGCGTCACCGGCTCTACGCGCTCAACCCCGCCGATGGCTCCACCAAGTGGACCTTCGCCACCGACAACGCCGTCTACACCGCCGCCTCGATCGACAGCGCCGGCAACGTCTACTTCGGCACGCTCACCTCCGGCCGCCTCTACTCGGTCACGGCCGCCGGCGCAGAGCGCTGGGTTTACACCGGCGCGCGCCTCGGCACGTCGTCGTCGCCGTCGTTGAGCCCCGATGGCGCAACGGTGTATTTCGCCGGCTACGACAGCTTGCTGCACGCCGTGAGCACGGCGACCGGCGCCCCGCGCTGGACCTTCCGCCTCGGCAAGGAAGTGCGCGCCTCCTCGCCGGCCATCGATGCCAACGGCGTCATCTATATCGGCTGCTACGACAATCTCGTCTATGCGGTGAATCCCGACGGCACGCTCAACCGCACCTGGTCGACCGGCAACATCGTGCGTTCTTCCCCCGCCCTCGCCGGCACCACGCTCTACATCGGCAGCAACGACAGCGGCCTCTACGCCTTCGACGTCGGCGCGAGCGCCGCCGGGCCCTGGCCGCAATTCCGCCACAACGCCCGCCGCACCGGCCGCGCCATCGTCGAGGCCCCGGCCATCGCCCTGGCCCCGCAGCCGCGCGCCGCCCTCGCCGGGGAAACGGTCACCCTCACCGCGACTGCCACCGGCTCCGGGCCGCTTTCGTATCAGTGGTTCAAGGACGGGGTGGCCCTCGCCGGCGCCACCACCGTCTCCCTCACACTGCCCGCCGTCAGTGCCAGCGACACCGCCAACTACGCCGTCGCCGTCGCCAGCGCGCTGGGCACCGTGCTCAGCCCGCCCGCGCCCGTCACCGTGCGCGGCGTGGGCGAACCCGAGGTCCCGGGGCGGCTCATCAATCTCTCCGTCCGCACCACCGCGGGCACGGGCACCCAGACGCTGATCGTCGGATTCTTCGTCACTGGTTCGCCGGACAAACCGGTGCTCATCCGCGCCATCGGCCCCTCGCTCACGCAGTTCGGCGTCACCGGCATCCTCGCCGACCCGCGCCTGCAGCTCCTCTCCGGCACGTCCGTGCTCACCGCCAACGACAATTGGGCTGCGCCGGTCGGCGGCGGCGGCTCCGCCGCGATCGCCAACGCCTTCACCGCCTCCGGCGCGTTCCCGCTCGCCGAATCCGCACTCGACGCCGCCCTCGTGCGCACCATGGGCGTCGGCGGCTACACCGCACAGATCACCGGCGTCAGCGGCACCGGCATCGCCCTCGCCGAACTCTACGACACCGCGCCGGCCACCGGCGCCCGTCTCGCCAACGTCTCTGCCCGCAGCCAGGTCAACACCGGCAGCGACATCCTCATCGCCGGCTTTTCCATCTTCGGCAATGTCCCCAAGACCGTGCTGATCCGCGGTATCGGCCCCAGCCTTACCGCCTTCGGCGTCACCGGGGTCCTCACCGATCCGCGGCTCGCGCTCTACCGCAGCAGCGCGAAGCTCGACGAGAACGACGACTGGGGCAGCGCCGGCAGCACCGCCTTGGCCAGCGCGTTCGCGCGGGTCGGGGCGTTCCCGCTCAGCGGCGGCGCCAGCAAGGATGCTGCGCTCCTCGTCACGCTCGCGCCCGGGGGCTACACCGCTCAGGTCAGCGGCGCCAACGGCACCACCGGCGTCGCGCTCGTGGAAGTCTACGAACTGCCGTAATCGCGCATGCTCAGCCGGCGTCCCCTCCACCCCATCGCCGCACCGGCGCTTGGCGCCCCCGTTTCGCTCTCACCATGAAGCCTCCTCTTACGCTCGTGGCCGCCTGCCTCGCGCTGGTCGCCGCGCCGCTCGCGTTCGCCCAGTCATATTCGTTCACCATCGTCGCCGGCACGCCGCCGCTGATCGGCAGCAACGACGGCACCGGCACCGAGGCCCGCTTCAACAGCCCCGGCGCGGTCGCGCTCGATGCGGCCGGCAACACCTACGTCGCCGATCGCCTCAACAGCGTCGTGCGCAAGATCACGCCCGCCGGCGTCGTCACCACCCTGGCCGGTCTCGCGGGCTCGCCCGGGGTCGACAACGGCGTGGGCGCGGACGCGCGTTTCGATCAGCCCAGCGGCATCGCGATCGATGCGGCGGGCAACCTCTTCGTCACCGATCGCACCGCGTTCACCATCCGCAAGATTACCCCCGCCGGCGAGGTCAGCACCTTCGCCGGCTTCCCGAACAGCCCCGGCTACGCCGACGGCACCGGCAGCGCCGCCCGCTTCTCCGTGCCGGTCGGCATCGCGATCGACGGTGAGGGCAACCTCTTCGTCGTCGACGGCGCCAACCGCGTGATTCGCAAAATCACCCCCGCGGGCGTCGTCAGCACCCTCGCCGGCGGCCCCGGCCTGGCCGGCAGCACCGACGGCACCGGCTCCAACGCCCGCTTCAACACCATCGCCGGCCTCGCCATCGACGGCGCCGGCAACCTCTACGCGACCGACACCACCAGCGCCGTGGTGCGCAAGATCACGCCCGCCGGCGTCGTCACCACGCTCGCCGGCCTCGCGGGCTCGCGCGGCAGCACCAACGGCGTGGGCGCCGCCGCCCGCTTCAACAACCCCTTCGGCGTCGCCGCCGATCGCGACGGCAATGTCTACGTCGCCGACACCGTCAACGAGACCATCCGGCGGATCACCCCCGACGGCACGGTCTCCCTCCTTGCCGGGGCCACCTCGATCGGCGGCAACACCGATGGCCCCGGCAACACCGCCCGCTTCTTCCGCCCCACCGCCCTCGTCGTCGACGCCAATGGCGGTCTCATCATCGCGGATACGGGCAACCACTCCATCCGCCGCCTCTCCGCGAGCGGTGCGGTCACGACCTTCGCCGGCGGCGGCGGCAATTTCGGCAGCACGGACGGCTTCGGCACCACCGCCCGCTTCAACCAGCCGCGCGGCCTCGCGATCGATCGCGCCGGCAATCTCTTCGTCGGCGACTCGTTCAACAACACCGTCCGCCGCATCACGCCGGCGGGCATCGTCTCCACGTTTGCCGGGGCCGCCGGCGTCATCGGCTACACCGATGGCGCCGCCGCCAGCTCGCGTTTCGGTTTCCCCTACGGCCTCGCCATCGACGGTGCGGACAAGATTTTCGTCGTCGACCAAATCTACAACGCGGTCCGCTCCATCACCGCTGGAGAAGTCCGGACCTACGCCGGCGTTCCCAGCACCACGCCCGGCTCCGCCGATGGCGGCCTCAACGCCGCCCGCTTCAACTTCCCGGCCTACGTAGCGGTCGATCGCGAGGGCAACGTCTACGTCGCCGACACCTTCAATCACACCATCCGGAAAGTCTCTCCGACGGGCCAGACGACCACCCTCGCCGGCCTGGCCGGCACCAGCGGCACCGCCGACGGTCCCGGCATCGTCGCACGTTTTTCGCAGCCGAGCGGCCTCGTGTGCGACGCCTCCGGCAATATTTTCGCCGCCGACTTCGGCAACTCCGCGATTCGACGGATTACACCGGGGGGCGACGTCAGCACGTTCGCCGGGCTCGCCGGCGCCACCGGCAGCACCGATGCCACCGGCAGCGCGGCCCGCTTCCAGAATCCGGAGGGCATCGCGATCGATGCGGCAGGGACCTTCTTTGTCAGCGATTCCAACAATCACATGATCCGCCGCATCTCCCCGGCGGGAGCCGTCACCACCATCGGCGGCCAATCCAACAGCATCGGCGTCGCCGCCGGCACCTTCACCAGTGCCCAGTTCTTCCTGCCCAGCGGCATCGCCGTCGATGGCGGCGGCGCGGTGTATGTGGTCAGTTCATACGGCAACGTCATCATGCGCGGCCAGCTCGACACCCGGCCGGTCATCACCGTCCATCCCCAGGCCCACGACGTCCTCGCCGGCGCCACCGCGACGTTCTCCGTCGGCGCCACCGGCGGCGGCCTGCGTTATCAATGGAAACGCAACGGCACCGTCATCCTCGGCGCCACGGCCGGCAGTCACACCGTGACGAATGTCGCGGCCGCCAACGCCGGCGACTACACCATCGACGTCACCAACAGCGCCGGCGTCACCGTGAGCGCGCCGGCCACGCTCCGCCTCGTCACGACCGCCGATGTCGGCCGGATCACCAATCTCGCAATCCGTTCCCAGGCCGGCACCGGCGCCCAGACGCTGATCGTCGGCGTCGCGATCGGCGGCAGCGGCACCGCCGGAAACAAACCGGTGTTGATCCGCGGCGCCGGTCCGACGCTGGGCGTCTTCGGCGTCACCGGCGCACTCGCCGATCCCAAGCTCGAGCTCTACAACAGCACCAACGCCAAAATCAGCGAGAACGACGACTGGGCCGGCAACGCTCAGGTTGCCAGCGTCGGCGGCCAGGTCGGCGCCTTCGCCTACGGCAGCGCCACCTCCAAGGACGCCGCGCTCTACAATCCGACCTTCGCCAGCGGCACCTACAGCGTCTGGATCACGGGCGCGACCGGCGGCACCGGCGTGGCCCTCGCGGAAATCTATGATGCGACCCCGGGCGCGAACTACACCCCCGGCACGCCGCGACTGACCAACGTCTCCGCCCGCACCCAGGTCGGCACCGGCGGCGACATCCTCATCGCCGGTTTCTCGCTCAGCGGCCAGACCTCCAAGACCGTCCTCATCCGCGCCATCGGCCCGACGCTCGGCGCCTTCGGCGTGCCCGGCGCCCTCGTGAACCCCAAGCTCGAGCTCTTCCGCGGCACGACGCGCATCAGCGAAAACGACGACTGGGGCGGCGCCCCCGCCACCGCGAACTCCTTTTTCTCCGTCGGCGCCTTTGCGCTGCCCTCCAACAGCCGCGACGCCGTCCTCCTCGTCACCCTCGCGCCCGGCAGCTACACCGCGCAAGTCAGCGGCGTCGGCGACACCACCGGCGTCGCCCTCGTCGAAGTCTACGAGATCCCGTAAACTGGCTGCGGCGTCCCGCCGCCGTGCGTAGCGGAACGGCTTCCCGTTCCGTCAACCTCGCGCGCATACGCACGTATGCGTATCCCCACCCAGCTACGGAGTGGCTAGACTGCAGAACGGTTTAACCGCTTCAGCCCTATGCATACTCCCCTGTCCCACCGCCTGCTTCCGATCGGCCTGCTGCTCGCCGCATCGTTCTCCGCTCCCGCCCTCCTCGCACAAGCCCAGTTCGCCGGCACGTATATCGGCACCATCAATACGCGCGTCACCATCCCGATCGTCGGCACGATCGAGTCTGCCGCCGGCGCCTACCTCGCCACCGTCGCGGCCGACGGCTCCATCAGTCTCTCCGGCACCCTCACCGGCACGGTCTCGGCCACCGGCGCGGTCACGTTCAGCGGCGGCTCCGCCCTGGCCGCGCTGAACATCCGGTCCGCGACCATCGCCAACAACCAGCTCACTTCCGCTTACGGCGATCCCGTCGCCGGCAGCAACGGCACCACCTCGTTCCGCCTGAACGGCAGCACCTCCTTCACCGCCGCATCCGGCGGTGGCGGCAACACGGGCGGTGGCGGCAATACCGGCGGTGGCGGCGGCACCACCGGCGGCGAGCTCCTCGCGTATTACTCTTTCAATGACGCGAACAACCTCCTCCGTGACGACTCCGGCCGTGGCTACAGCCTCTCGCCCGTCAACGGCACCGTCACCCGCGTCGACGGCCGCGTCGGCGCCGGCGCGCTCCGCACCAACGGCGTGCGCCTGCGCGCGCTCGTCAACAGCAGCTTTTCGTCCACCACTTCGACCCTGTCCTACTTCGTCCGCCCCACCGGCGCCGGCTCGTGGAATCCGCGGCTCGTCTCCGTCGGCCCCGCCGGCAGCTCCTCGCACTACTACGGCACCTTCCTCGAGGGCACGGGCACCGGCCTGCGCCGTCTCGCCTTCCTCCAGGATGGCAACGGCTCCTATCCCGTCGCCTTCTCCGCCGCGGGCGCGGTTCCGACCAGTTCCTCGACCTGGACGCATGTCGCCGTCACCCACGACGGCTCGGCCACGCGCATCTACATCAACGGCAACCTGTCCAACACCGTGACCGGCCGCCGCGCCCTCGGCACGTTCTCGACCGCCATGCTCATGGTCGCCGGTTCCGACAACGGTCTCGATCTGTTCCAAGGCGATCTCGACGAAGTCCGCCTCTTCAATCGCGCGCTCACGGCGGCGGAAGTCACCACCCTCAACTCCGGTGGCTCCGTCGGCACCGCCGCGACCGGCGTGAACACCGCCGCCGCCATCTCCGCCTCCGTCATCGGCGCGCCCGTCAATCTCACCGGCTACCGCAGCCGCGTCGGCCAGGCCTTCGAGTTCGTGCTGACCGGCGCCAGCGGCGGCACCGTCTGGGGCACCGATGTCTATACCGATGACTCCAGCGTCGCCCGCGCCGCGGTTCACGCCGGCGTCATTGCCGTCGGTGAGACCAAGACCGTCACCGTCACCATCCTCGCCGGCCAAAGCAGCTATCCCGCCAGCACCCGCAACGGCGTCACCACCTCCTCCTGGGGCGGCTGGGGTGGCAGCTTCTCGTTCGCCGGCTCCGCCGGCACCGCCTTCACGACCGCGGCCGCGGCGGTGGCACCGGCGTTGCCGGCCGATTTCCGCACGCCCTCCCTCAACGTCATCCTCGGCGGCCGCTTCGTGCTGCCCATCACGGTAACCGGCACCGGACCTTTCACGTATCAGTGGTTCCGCAACGGCACCGCCATCACCGGCGCGACCGCCAACCCGTATATCCTCGATTCTGTTACGGCCGCCGCCGCCGGCTCCTACACTGTCCGCGTCACCAGCCCCGGCGGCACGCAGACGTTCACCGCGGGCACGCTGACCGTCCCCGCCACCGCCGCCGCGCCGCAGATCGTCCTGCAGCCCTTCGACAAGGTCGTCTCCCCCGGCGGCACGTTTGCCCTTGCGACCTCCGCCGTCGGCACCGGCGTCACCTACCAGTGGCTGCGCAACGGCACGGTCCTCAACGGCGAGACCGGCCCAATCCTCCTGCGTCAAAACGCCAGCGCCAACGACGCCGGTCAGTATTCCGTCCGGATGACCGGCGGCGGCTCCACGGTCACGACGACCGCCGCCACCGTCACCCTCAACCCCGACGCCTCGCGCCTCGGCAATCTCTCCGGGCGCATCGCGATCGGCGGCAGCGACAAGGTGATCCCGGCCCTCTTCATCTCCGGCACGGGCAAGAAGCGCGTGCTCATCCGCGCCATCGGCCCCGGCCTCGCCGCCTTCGGCGTCGGCGGCACCATGGTCGACCCGAAGTTCGAAGTCTACGACGGCAGCACCCGCATCGCCGAAAACAACGACTGGGCGGCGAGCATCGCCCCCGTCTTCTCCGCCGTGGGCGCCTTCGGCCTCCCCGCCAACAGCCGCGATGCCGCCGCCGTCTTCGAACTCGATGCCGGCAAGGGCTACTCGATTCACGTCTTCAGCAACACGAATCAGGGCGGCATCGTCCTCTTCGAAGTCTACGACGCAGGGAACGTCACCGGTGCCAGCAAGTTCACCAACGTCTCCGTCCGCGGCCCCACCGGCTCCGGCGACAGCACGCTCATCCTCGGCCTCAACATCGCCGGCCAGGGCAAGCGCACGCTGCTCACCCGCGGCATCGGCCCCCAGCTCGCTGCCTTCGGCGTCGATAACACCATCGCCGATCCGAAGCTCGAGATCTTCGACAGCAACCAGCGCTCCGTCCTCGCCAACAACGACTGGAACGGCGCCGACTTTGTATCCGAAATGTTAACCGCCCGCGAGTTCGTCGGCGCCTTCGCCCTCGAGGGCGGCTCGGCCGATGCCTCGACCCTCGCGCTCCTCGATCCCGGCAGCTACACGATGCAAATCACCGCCGGCACCGGCACCACCAGCGGCGAAGCCCTCGTCGAGATTTACGAAGTGCCCTGATCGAGGTGGAGCGCGTTGTCCCCAACGCGCTTTTCTCCACCCCAACTTCCCCATCCCTTTCGGCCGGCCTGTCAGCCAGCGACGGCCGAAAACTGAAGCGAACCCCCGGTGCCGCAAGGCGCCGGGGGTTTTTCTTTTCCCTGTAATCGCAGCCCGCCGCGTGCGCGGCGGGAAGTTCCCCGCGCCGTAGCTGCACCAGCAAACCCTCAGCGCAGCGGCCACGCCCAGAATGCGTTGATCGCCGCCGCCCCCACCACGCCCGCCCCGATCAAGCCGATCGACACCGCATAGCGCCCCCCGCGATATTGATTGAGCAGCACCGCGATTGCCACGAGTCCGCCATACACTGCGATCCACTCCAGCCGCATTTTGCTCACGCGCGCCGTGAACCCGAGCGTCACCTTCACCCACTGAAATCCCACCGTCCCAAATCCCACCAACATCCAACATAACATCCCGAACAGAAAATAGCGGCCCATATCCTTGCAACACGACGCCAGTGCCGCCCCCGCCAGCGCCAGAGCGACGAGAGCCAGAATCGGCTGCAGCACATCGGCCGGATTGCCGACCATCGCGCCCCGATTCATCAGCCGCACCAGCAGACCCATCGCCACCGGGATCACGACAAAGAGCGTCCCGATCAAGCACAGCTTTGCCGTCAGCAGGCGCCCGCCGGTGATCGGCCGCGTGCGCCAGAACGCCGTCGACTCGGTCAAGCCGTCTTCCTGCACGATCGCCGCGACGAGCGCGATCGAGAGCCCGAAGAATTGAACCAGCGCCACCAGCCCCAGGCTCTCGAGGGTCGATTGCGGCACGCCGCCGAAGTTCGTTCCGACGATGGCGAGCAACCCGGCGCCCGCCCACAATGCCAGCGCCCACGTCAGCCGGCGCAGGTCCTTCGCCATGATATGAACGATGAGGTTCATGCGGCCACCCCTTCCTTGGATCCCTGACGCGCTCGCGCCAGCGCCACGAAGATCTCGCGCAGCGTCAACGGTCGAAAACTCAGCGTCGCACCCGCGTAGTGCTCGCGCCACCGCCGTTCGCTCGCTTCGCCCGCGTAGTCCGTCACCACAAAGCGCGTCAACCCGCCCGCCCGCTCCCATCCCAACACTTCCGGTGGCGCCCCGGCGATCACCGCTTCCCCGGAAACCTCCACGCGACGGAAACGCCCCAGCAGAGCCGCGGTCGTTTCGCTCAGCCCCAGCCGGCCTTCGTCCAACATCGCCACATGATCTGCCAGTCGCTCCACCTCCTCGATGTCATGCGACGAAACCACCACGGTCCAATCGCCCACCGCCGAGACTTCGAGCACGCCATGGATGAATTCATCGCGCACCAGCGGATCGAGTCCGTTGAATGGCTCGTCCAGCACGAGCAGCTTTGGCCGATAGGCCAGCGCCGACAACAACGCCGCCTTCATCAGCATCCCGCGCGAGAGTTGTTTCAGTTTTCGATCCTCGGGCAGCGCGAACTGTTTCAGCAGCGTCGCCTCCAGGAAGCGATCCCACGTCGGGTAAAACGGCCGGCAATAATCCAGCAGTTGCCGCACCGTCATCCACAACGGCAGTTGTTGGTTTTCCGATACGTAGCCGATCTGCGCCAGCTCGCGCTCGCCCAGCCGGCACGAATCCACGCCCAGCACCTGCGCGCTTCCCGCCGTGGGCCGCAGCAGGTTCATCAGGAGCTTGAGCGTCGTCGTCTTCCCCGCCCCGTTCGGCCCGAGCAGCGCAAACACGCTCCCCGTCGGCACCGCCAAGTCGAGCCCGTGCACCGCCTCCGTCCGCCCAAACCGCCGCGTCAACCCATTCGTTTCAATGATGTTCATGTAAAAATCTCCCCGGCCACAGTGTAACCTATTAGGTTACAGTCATCCCTCCGTCCCGCCGTAAGCGCCGCCACAGTGTAACCTATTAGGTTACACTCCTCCCTCCGTCCCCCCGTAAGCGCCCCCACAGTGTAACCTATTAGGTTACAGTCATCCCTTCGTCCCGCCGTAAGCGCCGCCGCAGTGTAACCTAATAGGTTACAGTCATCCCTTCGTCCCGCCGTAAGCGCCGCCGCAGTGTAACCTAATAGGTTACACTGCCGATCGGCCGCGCTGCGCGGAAGGGGCGGGCCAGCCCGGACGGGGCGGGCGGTGGCGAGGGAAAAGGCATTCATCGGCCGCCGAGTTTTTTCCAGTGCGCGGCCACGGCCGTCTGCACGTCCTCCAGTTCGAGCCCGAGCTTCTTCGCCTCGACCACCAGCCACTCCACTTCCGCTCCGAGCAGCTCCGTGCGCTCCTTGCGCCCGCCGGGTTCGCGGACCGCGACCACGCTGCCCACCGCCGGCGTCGTGATCAACACGCCTTCGGCGACCAGCGCCGCCACGACCTTGTGCGCCGTGTTGGGATTCACCTTCAGCTCCTGGCTCAAAATGCGCACCGACGGAAAGTGATCGCCCGGCCGCAACAGCCCCGCCACGACCGCCTTCTTCACCGCGAACAGAATCTGCTCCGCGACGGGCAGGCCGGGTTTGAGGTCGATGGCGAACGGGAGCACACTGTTCTACTCGCACTAGGACAGATAGCACGGCAAGCTCTTTTTAGAAAAACCTTCCCTCCGCCAATCGCACCGGTCACAACCAACCGCGGTGGCCACCACAAAGACCATTGGGCCGGGGGAGATTCAGGCTGCAATTGCGCGGCTGGCTGACGCCATTGGCGCCCGGCACCGTGACCCGGCCAAGTTGATACTACTCGGGGTCGCCAACGGCGGCGTGGAACTCGCCCGCCGGCTGGCCGCCAAGCTCGGAGCGCGCGCCGGCACCCTCGATATTTCGTTTCACCGCGACGACATCGGCCGGCACCCCATCCCCAAGGAGTTCGCGCCGACGCAGATCCCCGCCGACGTCGATCGCGCCACGATCCTCCTGGTCGACGACGTGCTTTTTTCCGGCCGCACCGTGAAGGCCGCGCTCGACGAGCTTTTCGACCACGGCCGCCCGACCAAGGTCGAACTCGCCGTCCTCGTCGATCGCGGCGGCCGCCGCCTCCCGATGGCCGCCGACTACATCGGAATTACCCTCACCCCGACCGACGGCGAGAAAGTCGTGGTCGCACTCGACCACTCGTCGCCCAAGCGCGATTCGATCCGCGTCGAACCCGCGAGCGCGGCCCTTCGGCATTCGGCACTCTGACTCGTCACTCTTCACTGGCCACTCGTCACTCCATCGATGCCCTGGACCCGCCGCCACCTCCTCACTGTCGAGGAACTCTCACTCACCGAGATCGAGCAGATTCACGCCACCGCCGTCGCCTTCAAGCGCACGCTCAAGCGCAGCGTGAAAAAAGTCCCCGCCCTCCGCGGCAAGACGATCGTCAACCTCTTCCTCGAACCCAGCACGCGCACGCGCATGGCCTTCGACATGGCCGCGAAGCGGCTCAGCGCCGATGTCATTTCCCTCGACGGCGCCTCCAGCAGCACCACGAAGGGCGAGACGCTCCGGGACACCGCGGAAAACATCCAGGCGCTCCAGGCCGATATGATCGTGATCCGGCACGCCGCCGCCGGCTCGCCGCTCTATCTCTCCCGCATCCTCGACATCCCGGTGATCAACGCCGGCGACGGCGCGCACGAGCACCCCACGCAGGGACTCCTCGACACGTTTACGATGGTCGAACACCTCGGCTCGCTCCAGGGCCGCAAGGTCGTGATCCTCGGCGACATCCTCTTCAGCCGCGTCGCCCGCTCCAACATCCATGCGCTCACCAAGATGGGCGCGGCCGTCACCCTCGTCGGCCCCGCGACGCTCGTGCCCGAGTGGTTCACGGAAATGGGCGTGAGCGTGTCGCACGATTTGAAGTCCGCCCTCGCGGACGCCGAAGTCGTCATGCTTTTGCGGATTCAACACGAGCGCCAGGCCGCCGGCCTGTTTCCCTCGCTCGGCGAATACACCAGCATGTTTGGCCTCAACAAGACACGCGCCTCCTGGCTCAACCCGAAGGCCATCATCATGCACCCCGGCCCGATCAACCGCGGGGTCGAAATCGACAGCGAGCTGGCCGATGGCGATCGCAGCGTGATTCTCCAGCAGGTGACCAACGGCATCGCCGTGCGCATGGCCGTCCTCTACCTCTGCGCCGGCGGGCAGCCGCAGCTCGTGACGCCGGTGGAATGAGAAGCGTTCTCGTTCCTCGTAATCTTTCTCGTTCTCTCAGTCGCGCCGCATCACGAACCCGAGAACGATAACGACAACGATTACGAGGAACGAGAACGATCGCCAAGCCATGCCCACACTCTGGATCAAAAACGCCCGCATCATCGACCCCGCCGCCAAGCGCGACGCCGTGGGCGATCTCTTCGTCGCCGATGGCAAGATCGTCCCCTCGCTCTCCGCCGTGGCGAAGAAGCGCGCGAAGAAGATCGACGCCCGCGGCCTCGTCGCCTGCCCGGGCCTCGTCGACATCCACGTCCATTTCCGCGAGCCCGGCCAGGCGCACAAGGAGACGATTGGCACCGGCTCGCGCGCCGCCGCCGCCGGCGGTTTCACCACCGTGGTGATGATGCCCAACACGTCGCCCGTCGCCGACAACTCGGGCACCATCCAGTTGATGAAGGACGTCATCTCGCGCGATGCCGTCATCCATGTGTTTCCGACCGGCTGCATCACCGTCGGCATGAAGGGCCAGGCCCTCGCGCCCATCGGCTCGCTCAAGCGCGCCGGCGTCGTCGCCATCACCGACGACGGCGATTGCGTCCAGTCGAATGACCTCATGCGCCGCGCGGTCGAATACGCAAAGATGTTCGATCTACCCGTGATGGACCACTGTCAGGACCACTCGATGACGCAGGGCGCGGTGATGAATGAGGGCGTGATGTCCACGCGGCTCGGACTCCGCGGCTGGCCCAACGCCGCCGAGGATCTGATCGTCGCGCGCAATGTCATCCTTTCCGAATACACCGGCGCGCACATTCACCTGCAGCACATCTCTTCGAAGTTCTCCGTCGACATCATCCGCCGGGCGAAGCAGCGCGGCGCGCGGATCAGCGCCGAGGCGACGCCGCATCACATCGCGCTGACCGACGACGCGCTCGCGACCTACGACACGAACTTCAAGATGAACCCGCCGCTGCGCACGGAGGAGGACCGGCGCGCGCTGATCGCGGGCCTGCGCGACGGCACGCTCGACATCATTGCGACCGATCACGCGCCGCACACCGACTACGAGAAGGACAAGGAGTTCGATTACGCGCCCAACGGCATCCTCGGCCTCGAGACCGCCCTGCCCGTGACGCTCGACGTGCTGGTGCGGAAAAACAAGTTCAAGCTCCCCACCGTGATCGATCTCATGACGCGCCGTCCGGCGGAGCTCATGAAGCTCGCGGGCGGCACCCTCGCCGCCGGCGTGGCAGCCGACATCTGTGTTTTCGATCCGGACGAGACGTGGCTCTACGACGCGAAAAAGGGCTTCAGCAAATCCATCAATTCACCGTGGTCCGGCCGGGAACTGACGGGACGCGTGAAGACCACGATCGTGGACGGGCGGGTGGTATTCGACCACGGCAAGATCGTGAGCGCGTAATCCTGCCGTGTAGCGGAGCCGCTTCGGCTCCGGCGGGACGGGAAGCCGTTCCACTAGGGCCCGGTGAGACCTTGCGCAGGTCCTGAATTTCCTTGGACTCTGTCCCGATGCGCACCGCCCTGCCCTATGTCGTCGCGAGTCTCGAGCTCACGCTCGCGCTGGCCGGCGCGGTCCTGCTCTGGCGGCTGGTGATCGGACCGCAGGCGCGGGCGGAGGCAAAGCCGGCGCAACTCCCGCCGTGGAACGCCACGCTTCCCGATTTTCTCGCGTTCCTCCTGCTCGTGGTGGGAGGCAGCATGCTCGCCGCCATCGCCGCGGTCGCGATCGGCAAGTTTCTATCGCTGCGGGGCGACGAGGTCACGGTCTTCAACGGCGCCGCCGCGCAGCTCGGCCTTCTCGGCGGCGTTATCGCTCATCGCCTCGCCTTCAAGGCACTGCGGACAGCGGTCGAACCCCCGTTGCCGGCCGCCGGCAGCGTTCTGCGCTCCGGTGCCGCCACGTTCCTGATCGCCCTCCCGGTGCTGATCGCTTCGGCGAAGGCGTGGGAAATTTTCCTGCGCGTCTGCGGCCTCCCCACGGAGAAACAGGACTTGATCGGCATGTTCGTGAACGCGAAGTCGCCGTGGATGATCACGATCATGATTCTCCTCGCCGTGGTCATCGCGCCGCTCGGCGAGGAACTCGTGTTTCGCGCCGGCCTGTTCCGTTATTTTCGCACGCGCATGCCGCACGCGATCGCCCTGGTCGTGCCGGCAATCTTCTTCGCCTGCCTGCACGTGAATTGGGTCACGCTGCAGGGTCTCTCCAGCCTCGTTCCGCTCATCGTGCTCGCCTGTATTTTCTCGCTGGCCTACGAGCGCACCGGCCGCATCGGCACCCCGATTGTCGCGCACGCCCTGTTCAACCTGAACACCGTGCTCCTGATTTTCGCCGGCGTGGGCGTCTGAGCCATGCATCCGTTCACTGCGCGGCCCCACGAATCCGTCTCGGCCTGGGGCGAGGAGAAACTCATCACCGCCATCCGCCGCTGGCTCGGCCGCGCTTCGCCGCGTGCGCCGTTCGGCATCGGCGATGACTGCGCCGTCCTCCGCGCCTCCCGCGGTCGTCAGCTCATCACCGTCGATCCCGTGATCTACGGCCGACACTTCGATGACCGCGTGCCTCCGCGGGCGGTCGGCGCAAAATTATTGAAACGCAACCTGAGCGATCTCGCCGCGATGGGTGGCCGGCCGGTCGCGGCCGTGCTGGCCCTCACGCTCGACGCGCGCGTGAGCCGGCGCTGGCTGGAGGGTTTCTACCGCGGCCTCGCGGCGAGCGCGCTCTCGCATCGCGTGTCGATCGTCGGCGGCGACATCGCGCAGGCGGATGGAATCGTCGCCGCCAGCCTGACGCTGCTCGGCGAAGCCGCCGGCACGCGGGTCGTCACGCGCACCGGCGCGCGGATGGGCGATTGGATCTACGTCACCGGTTCGCTCGGCGGAAGTCTCGAAACCGGTCACCACCACCGCTTCAACCCGCGCCTCGCGGAAGGCGCGTGGCTGGCCCGCCAACCGGCCGTGCGCGCGATGATGGATGTGAGCGACGGGCTCGCGAAGGATCTGCATGCGCTGACGCCGCGCGGCGCGCAGCCGGCGCTGATCGCGGCCGACCTGCCCCGGCGCCGCGGCGCCGACCTGCGCGCGGCCCTGACCGACGGTGAGGACTACGAGCTGGTTTTCGCGCTCGCGCGCACGGTGGACCGGGCACATTTCGAGCGAAATTGGAGACGCTTCTTTCCCCGCACCGCGCTCTCGTGCATCGGACAATTCGCCCGCCGCGGCGCGTTGCCGCCCGAAACGATCAACTTGACCGACTATCATGGCTACGAGCATCTGCGCTAGGTTGCGGGCCGGCATGGTCACCGCCTCGGCGGAGGAGACGCGCGCGCTCGCGGCGGAATTTGCCGCCACCCTGCCGCCCGACACGACGCTCGCCCTCCACGGCAATCTCGGTGTGGGCAAGACCACGTTTGTGCAGGGCCTCGCCCGCGGTCTCGGTATCACCGATGCGGTGACGAGCCCGACCTTCAACATCTTCACCCTGCATCGCGGGCGCACCAGGCTCGTGCATCTCGACGCCTACCGGCTCGAAACCGCGCAGCAGGTCGACGACTTGCTGCTCAGCGACTTCCTCGAATCCCCCTGGTGTCTCGCGGTCGAATGGCCGGAGAAAATCGCCGACTGGCTGCCGCCCGGCACGTTGCATCTCGACCTCGGCATCGCCGCCGAGGAACGGCACACGCTGCGGTTGCGATGAGTGTGGCGTCGAAATAGCTTGATCGGAAAGGTAGCGGAGCCGCTTCGGCTCCGTGCCTTGTTCTCCCAGCGCGCGCGTCCGGCAACGGAACGAAAAGCCGTTCCGCGACACCCGAACCGCACCACGGAACTTTTTCGACGCCCGCTGAGGCGAAAGCTCCCGCCGCGGGGCCGGGAGCTCATGAGGGTGCGGCCGTCTGTCCCCGACGGCCATTCCTCCAGAAAAAGCGGCCGGGATGGCCGCCGCTTTCGTTCATCAAACGCCCGCTGCGGGCGGTTCTTCTTTCTTCTCTTCGACCGGCGCTGCTTCGGCCGACGCAGGGACTTCAGCCGGAGCGGCCTCCGCTGCGGGAGCCGCGGCCTCCTCGGTCGGAGTCGGCTCGGGCGTCGGCGCCGCACTGGTTTCGGCCGCCGGCGTTTCCGTTGTTTCGGCCGCTGGTGACTCAGGCGACTCCACGGGAGCCTCCGGTGCCTCAGGCGATTCCGTCGAAGACGCCGCCGCAGGCGCGGGCGTCTCGTTGGAGGGCGGTGCCTCGGGGAAGTTCTCGGGATCGTGCTCTTCGCTTTCGATTTCCTTTTTGCGCGCCTCGACCACCGGCGGCGGTGCGAACAACCGGCCGTCGATGAACTCGGTCACGTAGCCTTCGCGCACCAGCCACATCAGGTCACCCTGCAGGCGGGAGAGCTTGGCGCGCTCGTCGATGGTCAGCGTGGGCTCCGGTTTCGGCGCCTCGGCCGGCGCGGCTGCGGGCTCGCCCGTCGCACCTTCGGGCGCCGGGGCGGGCGCGGTCGTCTCGGCCGGCTTGGCCGCCGGGACGAGCGAGATTCCGAGCAACTTCGGGGCGAGCTCGCTGGCGCGCACCATCGGGTGCGCCTCGATGAACGAAATCAGCGCGCCGATGCTGTCGGCAAAGGTCTGGCCGGGCACGCGGAACTTGCGCTTCACCGCGCAAACGTAGGAGACGCCCTTGGAGCCCTTCTTGAAGATCGTGAAGTGCTCGCGGCGCAGGCGGCCGCGCAGCGCGTTCGCCGTATCCAGCGGGAAACGACGCTGACGCTCCAGCGCGCCCTCGATGGCGTGACGGATCTCGCCCGGCGGCATGGTCTCGGCGACCTTGCCGTGAAAACGCGCCGTCTCGGCGGTGCGCACCACCTTGTCGCGCGCCTGCGTGAGCAGGAACACGCGGGCATCCTCGAGCGAATCGAACGCCGGGGTGGTCGAAGGCGCAGGCGCCTCGGCGGCGGGCGCGTCTGCCGGAGCCGGCGCCGGCGCGTCTGCCGCGGGCGTATCGGCCGCGGGCGTCTCGGCCGCGGGCGTCTCGGCTGTCGGCGCCTCGGCCGCGGGAGCGGGAGCGGGAGCGGCGGGCACGGCCTCGGTGATCGTCGGCGCGGGCGCCGCGGGCTTGGCCCCCGGCGTCGCCGTCTTCCACGTGTAGCGCGTGGTCTTCTTCATTTTTGCCAGCCACTGGTTCACGACCTCGGGATCGCGAATCGTCTCAATCCGGCTGCGATACGCCTCGAGCGACATCCGCGAGCCGATCTTGGCGGCGTGGTGCTGCTGCACGATCTGGTTGTAGCGATGATAATTCGGCGGCCCGAGCAATTCGCCCGTGATGCTGCACTTGTTGATCACCTGGTAATTACCCTTCGGCGGATCAACTTCGACCTCCGCGGTGTCGAAGAACTTGTCGAGGTGCTTGCCGAGCACGTGCGCCACGGCGGCGTCATCGCTCTCAAACGGAATCCCGTCCGGCACCGAAATGTGGAAGACGGGACGCGGCGGTTTCGGAGCGGGCGCCGCGGGCGCCTCGGTCACACCGGCCGCCGGGGCGGAGCGCGGCGCGTCGGGCTGGCCCTGCGGCTTGTGCGCGACAACCACGACAAAGCGATCCGTCTTGGCGACGACTGTCCGCGCGATTTCGAAAAGCTCCACCGTGCGGCAGGTTTTCCGGATCGTCTGCACGAGCGTGTTGAAGCTCGTGTCTTCCGGATAAAACGTGGCGCCGTAATAAGGACTATCATACGGCCCGCGATCCTGCGGAGCGCCGCGGTTGTAGCCGCCGGGGCCACCCTGACCGTAACGCTGACCGCCGCCGCCGCCCGGACCCGGGCGTGGTCCGC
>Ga0163144_10006426_pt1 | contig 25921 bp, 23 predicted proteins | sample OliLak19BULKMAT1_FD_123175 | JGI IMG/M metagenome (GOLD analysis project Ga0163144, IMG submission 123175) | Freshwater microbial mat bacterial communities from Lake Vanda, McMurdo Dry Valleys, Antarctica - Oligotrophic Lake LV.19.BULKMAT1 | ecosystem: Environmental > Aquatic > Freshwater >...
GAACTGGATACAATAGTTTCTTGTTATAAAACTTACCATTAAGTTTCAAATAATTTCCCTTAACAAACACCGCTTCTATATCTGTAAGCCCTAACATTTTTCTAATTGCCACAGAACCAAGTCCCGCCACATTTATCAGTCGATCTGCATTCAAGATATTTTCATTGGTGGTCACTAAAAATTGTCCGTTGCTTTGCAGGGCAATTTCTTGCACCACATTTCGTTTCAAGATTAAAACGCCTCTGCCCTCTAAAAAATATTCCAGTTTTTTAATCGCTTCCGCTAAATCAATGACAGCAGTATTAGGCGAGAAGATAATTTCTCGAAAAGAAATGACGTCTTTTAATTCATTTTTTTCACTTTCACTCACGGCCTGAAGCTGCACTCCATTGGCCTTTGCCCGCGCGCAAAGTGCCTCAAGTTCACTTTTTTCTTTTTCATCAACAGCAATTAAATATTTTCCACACTTATTCACATTTATAGATAAATCATGGGAGATTTGATTCCATAATTCTCGTCCCTGAATACACATTAAATGTTTAAGCGAGCCTGTCTCGTAGTAAATCCCTGCATGAAGAACACCGCTATTTCTCGATGACGAGTGCTCACCTACAAAGGCCTCTTTTTCTAAAATAATAATTTTTTCTGCCGAGGTTTTTTTTAACAATTCATAGGCGGTCATCAGTCCTAAAATACCGCCGCCAACGATCACATTTTCAAAATAAGTTGTTTCTTTCACAATACCAAAAAGAGTAACAAACTCGTTGGATATGCGCAAGATTATGTCATAAAAATATGATATAAATTTTTAATGCAACCACAAATTACTGTCTCAGCAAAATCCTTCATAAAAAGTGACTTACTTAAAAGTAATTTAGAAAAATATTTTAAAAATGTGAAATACGGCGATGACTACAAAGATTGTGATGGCCTAATTGTTGGCACAGAACAAATCAACGATCAGATTTTAGGCCAGCTGCCTAAATTAAAAATTATTTCAAAGTATGGAGTTGGATTAGACAATATTGATATCGATGCATGTGAAAAGAGGAATATTAAATTTGGTCACACCTCTGGTTTAAATAAAGAAGCAGTGGCCGAGCTTACTTTGTGTCACATGATTTCTTTAGCTCGCAATATCTACACTTCTTCTAATCAATTAAAAACTGGTTCATGGAATAAAAATGGCGGCCGAGATTTATCGGAACTCACTGTTGGTATAATTGGCGTTGGCAATATTGGTAAACAACTCATCGAATATTTAAAACCTTTTAAAACCAAAATCCTGCTAAATGATATTATTGATTTAAAAATGCCAGGCCAAGTTGATCTCACTACTCTCTTAAAAAATGCTGATATTGTCACTCTTCACACTCCCCTGGACTCAACGACCCACAGCTTAATCAATGAGGAAAAACTTAATCTCATGAAATCAAGCAGCTTCTTAATAAATACTGCTAGAGGGAAAATTGTCGATACGGTGGCCCTTAAAAAATGTCTAAAATTAAAAGCTATTGCCGGCGCCGCACTAGATGTTTATCCTGATGAGCCCTGCGAGGACCAAGAATTACTAAATATACCAAATCTTATTTGCACACCACATATTGCAGGAAATTCTCTGGCCGCAATTGAAAAGATGGGAAATTCATCAATACTTCACTTACGGAATTTTTTTAATCTATGAAAAAAATGATTCCTTACTACTTTTTGGTATTAGCGACTTTCATTTGTGATTATTTTTTTGCAACCTCACTTATTGATTTTAATCCCTATCGCTTGCTGCTCTTTTACATCGGCTCTAGCGCCTTTGGTCTTTTTGCTGATCTTTTGTATCAAAATCTATTAGAAAATTTTAATCATAACATACGTCTTAATTTTTTAAATTCAAGACTGGCCCATCCTTTGCAAAAAACGATTGAAGAATCTTTAAATTTTCTGCAGGAAAATCTTCCCAAGGCAATTGATTACTTTGGTACGAAGATTAAATTTTTCGAAATCACCTTGAAGGTTCTGGCCTATACGATTGCGCTCTTAATAAAAACTCCCCCACAGCTCATCATCAGCATGTGGCCATTTTTTATTTTACTACCCTTCGCTTTTTTCATGAGAACTTTTATAAAGAGTTTAGGAGAAAATCTTTATAAAAAAAGCATGGAGCTTAATAAGAATTTTATTCAGATTATTTTAAATGCTACTTATTTGAGACTACATGGCCTAGAAAAAAAAGGTATCGACAAATCTCAAACTCATTTGAAAGAACAGAAGAAATTAATTTTAAAAGCTCACACCATGGCAAGCATCGCCCAAAAGTTACCACAGCTTATCTATCTTATTTTATTTCTGTTTTTTTTGAACAATTTTGAATTAAAACAATCTCTGCCACTTTTTTATCTAGGATATAAACTCATTCAAAACTTTTCAGATCTTATAAACTTCTATAGCAATATAGATCTCTTTAAAACACAATATAATGAAGCACTGATTTATGCCGATAAGATTGTCAGTCCCACAGCGTCGGCGTTTAAATTTGCATCACCTCCCTCCTTATCATTTTCTAATTATAATATTAATGGCGGAGGAATGCTTTTTATTCATGGGCCATCAGGCTCAGGAAAAACCACGCTGCTGCATCAACTGATTCAATTAAAACCAGGAATTGAAGTTTTATGGAACAAAAGGAAAATTTCAATCGATGAGTTAAAACATTCCTTGGCCTATGTCGGTGCTGAAAATTTTTTCATTGATGGCTCGGTTAAAGAAAATCTTTTGCTGGGTTTAAATTTTAATCCCAGCGATGAAGAAATATTAAAGGCGTTAAATTATTTTTACATAGATGACATTATTTTGAAAAAAAATAATAAACTGAACGAATCTATTACAAATTTTTCTTCTGGTGAAAAACAAAGAATTGCACTAAGCAGGGCCTTGCTGCGAAAACCTACAATTTTCATTTTAGATGAGGCCACCAGACACCTCGATGTCGATCTAACCCAGCGAATTGTGCACAGAATTAATGATCTAAAAAGCACAGCAACTCTGCTCATTTCTGACCACAATATTGCCTTTAAAGGCCTCGCAGACGTTGAGATCGCTGTAAATAATATTTAGTTACTATAATAGTTACACTACCCAAGCTATCGATTTTAAAGGTATATCAGGCATTGTAAAATGTATCATTGATGCCGCGCATTATCTGTGGCAAATTAGGTAAAACATTATTAGAGGGTCGTATGATGAATACTAATTTGCAACGCGTGGAGCTTGAAAAACTATTGCCTCAACGTATCAGATCACATGAAGATCGTCTGAAAATCCAGTTAGTTAATTTAACTAAAAAAATTGATGACGTTACCCTCACCCAAGAAGACAGAATGATGCTGGAGCAAACGAAACTCATCATTTTACAACTTACTAAGAAGGCCTTCGTGCGCGAAGACTTCAGAAAATTTATTTCCCATTCAGAAACACGTTTCAAAAGTACTGAGGCCATTAAAGATGTTAATTGGATTGATGAACTGGTTGATTTAGTTGAACATTTAAACAATGTTTCTTAATTGTTTCAATTTTTGAAATAATTTTGGCAAGCAGATTGCTTTACACCTCTGAAACAAACCAGAGGTGTCAGAATGAAAAATGTAATCGTATTAGTAATTTTATTTCTTTTTATTTCCTGTGAAAACCCCACCGAAACCACTAATTTTATCCGCGCCAGTAAAGATGTCGCAATTGGTTTTGACTATGAGGCCGACTACGATAATGATGGGATTTCAAATTATCAAGAAATCACAAATAATCAAAACCCTTATATCGCAAATGTTCCACTAATTGATTTAGAACAAGATACTAATTTCCTTAATTCAGAAGGCGAAAAATTAGAACGACTTGAACAATTAGATTCACTACGCTCAAATATTATCAAGCTCTATGGAAACTGTTACAAAAACACTAACTGTCAAACTCTTCCTTTATGGAGAAGTTTTTATCAATTTGATCTTAGAAATATCACAACAAACGTATCTGATGAATTGATATTAAATTTCAAATTTGCAAAAAATGTGGAATTAAATGAAATTAGACAAAATGTATCTATAAAATTAAACGATGAATATTTTCATGAAAAAGAATACTCTTTGATTGATAACAAATTAATTATCAACTTTAATGCGGGAAGGGCCGAACGAAATAATTACTTTGTGGACTTAAGTAATTTTTGGACCAAAACAACTTCCTCCAAAGAGTTATTTACAGAGCTCGAATCAAAAGATAGTCAAATTTTAATCAGCACCGATAAAAAAAATATGACATTTTATGTCGCGCCAAATATTTCGCTATTAGAAATTTTAAAACAAATAGAGAAAAATATAAAAGTTAGTGAGGATAATCAATCTATTATTTCTTTTATGAATTTAAACTCACAATATAAAACTAATGGTTACCAATGGAGAATTGTACGCACAAGCGGAAAAAACATTAATGAGCCAACACTTATTCAGGAAAAAATTATAATTGTGTATGTAAAAGATGAACAACTTTCTCAAGTAAATATTGCTGCAAGTAATCTTGAACTTAAGCTGGATCAAAAAGTGAATTTAAATACACTGGGTTCTAAAACTATAAAAATGAAAATAATTGCAAACTCAATAGTAGAAAAGGTTGAGGCTTCAAATGTAAGTATTGGTGCTCGATATATCTGTCGCTATGGATCAAGTGGCACCTATGATAGAACTGGAAGCATAAACTTCTCGTATACAAAAGTTATTGAAGCAAATCAAATTTGGCAACCTGATGATAGTCGTTTAGAAAAACTTGTTATTTCGCAAGGTCATAACCTTGTTGATTTAAAAAGTTTAAGAAAAAGTGGTCTTTTAAAAGATACAATCGAGAACGCAACGACTACAATTGAAATAACACTTCCAGATAGTTTTATTTTAACGGAACCAATTCAGATGACAAATCTGAGTAAAATTCTAATCGATACTAAGTTTGTTGGTGTAAACTCAGAATCGCACGGTGTTAGTGATTGTAACCAGCAACAATTGAATGAAACTACAGATACTACTGGTATGAGAAATTCTTTAAATAGCGGTAATCGTAATTTATATGAAAAAACTGATTTTATAATTAAGCTTTTCCAATAAATCTAAAACTTCTCAAATAGTTCCTAAGCATGTTACTATAAACACATGCTTAGGAATAATGAAAAACTATTTTCTTTATCACAAAAAACTCTCGATTTTACTGTTGTTATTATTGCCTGGTTCATTGCTTATTTCATCCGCTTTAATTTTCACCAAGAAGCGGAAAAAGGACTATTACCCTTATTTTTAAAAATTGCTCCTGTTCTAGGTTTTTTTACATTATATTTTTTCTATAAAAATGGATTGTATCGTTCTTGGAGATTTAATTCTAAAAGCTTAGAAATTTTAGCAGTGGTAAGGGCAAATATTTCGGCCACATTTTGTTTTATTATTTTTCTTTATTTCTTTGCCCACAATAAACTCTCCAGGATGACTTTGGCCTACCATCTTTTTATTTCTACCTTCATCCTAATTTTAACTCGTATGTTTGTGCGAAATGTTCTGCGTCAATTGCGCAAAAAAGGTTTTAACCTGCGCCACCTTTTGTTAGTTGGTAATGGTCCTCAAATGCGTGCCTATGTGGAAAATGTTAAGATGTTCAAAGACGCAGGTATAAGATTTATTGGGTGGGTACAAGATGATGGACTCGCTAAAGAATTTAATATTGAGTCTAAAAAAGAAAGCGTTAAGGAATTACGAGAAAAATTCAAACCCGATACCATTGTTATTGGTCTTAAGAATGCAGATGCACATCAAGTAGAAAAATTATTAAAAGAAAATTATAATGAAATAACTCCCATACAAGTACTGCCTGATATCTCCTATGCATTCATTGGTCTTAATGTGGAAGACTTTGCAGGTTTGCCAGTTTTAAATATCAATCAACCAACTTTTTCTGGATTGGAGCTTTTTACAAAAAGAGTATTCGATTTTATTCTCACTCTAATTGGACTTGTTGTTATTTCTCCTGTGCTTTTATTCATTGCTATTGGCGTGAAAATAACTAGCACTGGGCCAGTACTCTACGGACAGCCGCGCATGGGACTTGATGGTAAATCTTTTACCATGTGGAAATTTCGCTCAATGAAAGTTACAGTGGATGAAAAACCAAACTGGACAGTAAAAGATGATCCAAGAAGAACAGCGTTTGGAAGTTTTCTTCGCAGCTCCTCAATTGATGAGTTGCCACAGCTATGGAACGTTTTAATTGGCGACATGAGTTTAATTGGACCCAGACCTGAACAACCTTTTTATGTAGAAAAATTTAAGGAAGAAATTCCTGCTTATATGTTAAGACATAAAATGCGCTCAGGAATCACTGGCTGGGCACAGGTTAATGGTTGGAGAGGAGATACTTCACTACATAAAAGAATTGAGTGTGACTTATATTATATTCGAAATTGGTCTCTGTGGTTTGATGCGAAAATTTTATTTTTAACTTTCTGGAAAGGATTCATTAACAAGAATGCTTACTAAATTTTATTTCAAAGTTATCTGAGAATATTTTCTCTGGTGACAAATTAATAATCCCCTCTTTTTCATTTAGTGTTCCTGAAAAATTTTCCCCATCAGGTACACCATACCAAGGTTCAATACAAACAAATGATGAACCAGGTTTATTCCAAAAGGCCAAATAAGGTGCGCTGCCGTTACTCATTTCAATATTGTATTCAGTATTAACTAAATTTATTTTTTGTGGACTTATATTTTTAAAAATAAGGGCATCTTGCTTAAAGGTATCTTCGTTTAAAATCATTTCATTCTTGGTAAATGGACTTAAAATTGGCACTGCCGAGAGAAAACCATTAGTAAGTGAAAAAGCCTGAGTGGGGAGATTTTCAATTACTAGGCGTGAATTTTTTTGAATATTAAATCCTGGGTGCAGGCCAAGAGAAAAAGGTAAATCAACTAAACCGGTGTTTTTCACAGTCAGTTTTGTGATCAGCGATCTTTCAATTAACTTATAATTTACGTCTAGTGCAAAATCATAAGGATAAACTTTTTTAGTGTCGATGCTAGATTGCAATCTAAATAATACTTCGAACTGTTCCTCGGTCAGCACCATAAACTGTTCATCGCGCGCAAGACCATGTTGCTTCAGGGCCGACGTACTCTCCTTGACTTTACCTACAATCGGAAATAAAAGTGGAGCGTGTCTACCCCAATATTGTGGGTCTGCTTGCCATAATATCTCTTTATCTAGTTCTTTTGAGTAAAAAGAGCACAGCTCTGCCCCAAGTTTTTTAATAGAAACTTTTAAATATTCATTTTCTAGGACTATAATTGGTGCATACATCTTATATTTTGTAACAAAAGTAACGAAAGAGGTCAAAATGATAGAACAAATATTTACAACGAATGATCAATTCACATGGATTGACGTTACAAATCCCTCCTCTGCTGAAATTAATAAACTGATAAATGACTACAAGCTGCCGCAGCAATTAATTGAAGATTGCTTAGAGGCAGGACATTTACCCAAGTATGAAAAAAATCAGGACATTCATTTTATTATTTTACGTGTTCCTGAAGTTTTTGATCCAAATAGTAGACAAGCCGACAATATTCAAAAGATGTCTCGGAAAATAGTTATTTTTTTATTAGAAAATACGTTAATAACAATTCATCGTAGACCGATGGAGATTTTCGATCCCATTATAAGTATTTGGAAAAACCCACAATCCCTTAAATCTGAACCTAAGTATCAATTGCTTTATGATTTATTAAATTGTGCATTTACTAATTTTGATAAACCGATTCAACAAGTTATTGATCGTTTAGCTTTTCTTGAATCAAATTTATTTACTAGCAAAATTTCGCTGGAAGATATTCACCTTTTAAAAAGACGTGCCTTTGTTTATAAAAGACTTTGTAGAATGTCGATCGATGTTGTGCAAAAACTGCAAAATATTTTTCAAAAACAGACTTATCATCAAGATCTTAGAGAAACCCTTGATGATTTATTTTTTTATGCTGAAGATATTTTTGAAACTGCCAATGGGCTTATCAACGTCCAACTCTCACTGGAGTCACAAAAAACCAATGACGTCATGAGGCTCCTCACTGTAATATCCCTGTTTTTCATGCCACTCACTTTTATTGTCGGCATCTATGGCATGAATTTTAAAATCATGCCCGAACTGGAATGGAGATATGGGTATCTTTTTTCTTGGGTACTTATGATTGCGACCACTCTTTTGGTTTATTTTTGGTTTAAAAAGAAAAAACTACTTTAATGACTGGAATTTTATTTCCCAATCAAGAGCAGTTTTTGTAATTAATTCTAAATCATTATATTTTGGTTTCCAGCCCAGCACTGTTTTAATTTTATCTGCCACAGCTATCAGCTCAGGCGAATCGCCATCACGTCTTCCGGTCTCTTCAGCTAAAATCGGCTTGCCCGAAATTTTTCTCATGGTCTCAATCACTTGTTTAACTGTCGCGCCTCTACCATAACCACAATTTAAAATATGCGATGATTTTTCTTTGGCCAAATAATTTAAGGCATCCACATGCGCCATCGCCAAATCATCAACATGAATATAATCGCGAATACAAGTTCCATCAGAGGTCTGATAATCCGTTCCAAAAATTTGCATTTTTGGCCGCTTTCCGGTCGCCACTTCGCAAGCAATCTTAATTAAGTGAGTTGAAAATGGTGAACACTGACCGATTTTATTTTCAACGTTGGCGCCCGCCACATTGAAATATCTAAGCGCAATAAAATTTAAACCATGAGCAACTGCTGCATCTTGCAGCGTCCACTCTGTCATAAGTTTTGAACGTCCATACGGGTTAATGGGATTAACTAACGTCGTCTCAACACATTTCCCACCTTCTGCCAGTCCATAAACAGCAGCCGTACTAGAAAAAATAAATCTTTTAACATTGTGCTGAACACATAATTTTATCAAGCTTAGAGAATTAACCGTATTGTTTTCATAATATTTAACTGGGTTAGTCACACTCTCCGGAACAATTATGCTACCGGCAAAATGAATACAAATATCAAATTTTTCATTTTTTAATAAATTTGACACAAAATTTGTATCGGCCAAATCACCAACAACCAAATTGCCGTATAAAACCGAGGCTTTTCTTCCGGTGGATAAGTTATCTAAAATTATTATTTCATGTCCGGCTTGGCCCAATAAATTTACCACATGTGAACCAATATAACCTGCTCCGCCGGTAATTAAAACTTTCATATATTTTTTCCTTCTTGTAATTCTTTAATTTTTGAATATTTTAAAAAAGCGCTTAAACTATTTATCACACAGATAATAAGACCGTATTTTCCATCCAGTATACCTAGTTTATAAAAATAATCTCTTAAAAATTTTAAGGGTGGTCTTGTTATAATTTTAAACCAATTGGATTTTATGCCTTGTGCATAAGCAGCTTTGGCCGCGATGGTAGTAAATTTGTTAGTTTGTTCGATATGCGATGAGATTGAATCATAGCTATAATGCAATAAATCACCTGAGAGTTTTTTTGCCTTAATACCTTGATCTAAAACTATAATATCGTGGGGATTAGCTCCTCCCCATTTAGCAAATTTTTTATTTATTATTCGTACTTTCTCATCAGGATACCAGCCACAATAACGAACCCAATGGCCATTATAGTTTGTCAGACGATTAAAAGAGTAGGCCTGAAATTTAGGATCGTGTTTAATTTTTGTTATTTCTGCCATCAATTGATCAGAGAGAACTTCATCAGCATCTAACGATAAAACGTATTCAAATTGGGTTTTTGAAAGAGCAAAGTTTTTTTGCTCCACATGGCCACTAAACTTATTTTTAATAAAATTAACCGGATACTTTTTACAAATCTCTTCTGTTTGATCTGTAGAATAGGAATCAATCACAATTATCTCATCGGCCATAGACTTCACCGACTCTAAACACCTTGCGATTCTCTTTTCTTCATTAAAAGTTATAATTGCCACTGATAATTTAATCATCTTCATATAGAATAACTCTAATGGGGCAACCTTTCCAAAAAATTCTTATTGTTAAAAATCGGGCGATGGGCGATGCCGTAATGGGACTGTCGACGGTGCAGTATTTGAAAAAAATGTATCCCGACTCACAAGTTGCCTACGGAATACCCGCATGGGTGGCACCGCTATTTTCAAAAGTCGAAATAGCGGCCAACCAAATTATTCCACTTAATTTTTCTACCACAAAAAATATTTGGAATAGTTACAAAGCGATTCGTAAATGGTCTCCTGATAATATTCATGAGCTTCACGCCAGTGGATCAAGTATAAAATTTTTTAACTTGTATAAATTTTTACATGGCACTAAGTACACTTATCACAATCATCATCTTAAAAGTGGTACCAAAATTTACGATCAAGGTGTCATCAAATCGCTTATTCAAAGAGACTTAGATGGCATTGCCAGTTCGCTAGAGCAACAAAATATTCCAAATTATCTGCAATTTGCACCGGTCATCAAAATTAATTCAATTGGTGAAGACAAAATTATTTTTGGTTGTGTCGCGACCAGGGAAACAAAAAAGTGGCCTTTAAATTTTTATCTTGAATTGGCCAAATTAATTGAAACTAAAAGCCCGGCAACAAAAATTGTTATTCCACTCTCTAAATCTCCTGACGATTTGAAAATAGAAAATGACATTATAAAAAATAAAATGAGCAGTAACATTCAAATTGTAAAACATGCGCTAGTTGATTTACCTCGCGAATTAGCGTCAGCTAAACTCTATGTCGGAAATGATACCGGGCTTAAACATATTTGTGTTGCTCTCAATGTACCAACTTACACTCTCTTTGGACCCGAACCACCATTAGAATGGCATCCTTACGATAAAAAGGATCATGACTATTATTTTCGTGAACCGCTAGAGTGCCGCACGCGAATTCATCATTATTGCGGATTGAGTCATTGTGAAAGTATGATCTGTCTTAACCAATTTAAGGCCAGCGATTTATTCGCGAGATTGACGCCAAGATACTTGTGATAAAATATAAATAAATAAAATCACAAATAAGTTTTCGCCATCACCGAAAGTGTATTGAACCATTCCCGAAACAAAAAAAGCTGCAATAAAACTAATTGAAATATCACCCAGTCCGGCAGGAAGAAGCCACGATTCTTTTAACCAAAATATTAAAAATAAACTAAAGGCCAAAAATCCTAAAGCGCCGGTTGAAGCGAGTGCTTCTAAAAAGTTATTGTGTGCGTGCCCCGATACATGCTGCTGAAATATTTGATGAGTATATTTTAAGCGACGGCTCTGAGGTTCAAAGTTTTTGTATCCTAAACCATATATTGGCGATTCTTTAAAACCAGCTATGGCCGCTTGAAACAATGACAAACGTTGATCGTTTGAGCCAGGTCTATGCAAAAAGGCATCGTTTAATCTTGGTACAAAATATATTGTAGGTGCTGCCACGGCCAAGATTATAAATGTTGTGAATAAAAAGACTTTTGCATTTTTTCTTATAAAGAAAAAAGGAATCGCAAGTAAAAAACCGACTAAGGCCCCGCGAGTATAGGCCATATAGAGCCCGATGAAATTGATAGCAAAAGCTGGAATAACAAATTTTAGATCAAGGTACTCCCGAAATTTTTTATAATAAATCAGCATGCCCGCCAACAAGACAAGAATAAATTGAATCCCATAAGCGTAAGTCATGTACATTCCATACATGCCGCAAACACGATCAAGATGACAAGATGGCCTATTTCTTAAATAATGAAACCCTGTCCACATGGCAACAATTCCACTGATGGTTGCGATGGCAGTGGTAACGCATAAAATATTGATATAAAGTCGTACTAGTTTTTTAGTAAAAACATCTTTTCTATTTTCGTAAATCACCCCAATACAGAGTAATGTGATGACAAAATATTTTAATTTCAAAAGATTAAACATTCTATTTTCTATAGGATTTAAAAAGATTGATAAGATTGAAACTAAAACAAATAGCCATAACATCTTTTGACTCATGCTTTGAGGAAATAGACGAACATTCTCTTTACGAAATAAAGCACATATTAAGGCCACAATTAAAAAAATATGATGGGCAGCCGTTACTGAAAAAGAAACAAAACAAAAAGTTACCAAAGTAAAAATAGCAAGAATTAATAATTTTGAAGTTTTCATCATTTACTAAATAAAAGATCTATTTGGTTTTTCATCTTATTGATAAAAATGCCTCGAGAAAACTGATCTGCTCGCTTATACATTTTGTCTGTATCAAATTGGCGTTTTTCAAATTTTTTAATCGCTTGGATTAGGGCCTCAACTGTAGACGTAGTGAAAAATTCGCAAACATCATCGTTTAAAGTTTCTAAAACTCCGCCCTCTTTAAAAGCAATAACGGGAGTGCCTGCAGCTAAAGATTCAAGCGGTGTAATGCCAAAATCCTCTACACCTGGAAAAATAAAACCCTTAGCTTGCGCCATAAGGTCAATAACTTTTTCGCGCGACAGATTTCCTAAAAAACGTATGTTATTTCGAGCTTGGCCTTTAAGATAAACAGCTTGTTGACCAGAGCCTATAATTTTTAAATTATAACCCAAGCGATTAAAAGCCTCGATGGCAAGACCGACTTTTTTATTGGGAGCAAAAGCTGTCACCATTAAATAAAAATCTTCCTTTGCGGGAGGATTTTTTTGTACTGCTTCAAAATCTTTTAAATCAACAAAAGGATGAACAATCGCTGCATTTTTTTCATAAAACTTATGAATTCGATCTTGCACAAATCCTGAATTGGCGATCATCATATCAACATTGTCGTTAGAAATTTTATCCCAAGTTTGTAAATATGGCCGGAATGCCTTTGCCCCTAAAGTTTGCCACCAAGGTGATTCTTTACCAAAATAATTATCAAACTGATCATAGATATAGCGCATAGGACTGTGAACATAACTTAGATGTTTGGCACCGAAGGGTTTCTTAACTCCCTTTATCACACAGTGAGAGCTAGAAATAACTAAATCGGCTTGTTCAGTAATTTTTAAAGAATCAGCAGCCAAGGGAAAAAGTGGTAAATATTTTCGGTAACCGTCTTTGATGTCAGGGAAATTATTTATCCAACTCGTTACAATTTTTCTATTTTCAATCAGCGGCGTGCTGCAGCCGGGAACATGAATTAATGTATAGAGCGGCGCATCTGGAAACATTTCACAGAAAGCTTCGAGTACGCGCTCCGCCCCTGTGCCCCGTTAACCAATCATGCAATAAGACCACTTTCACAATTTGAACCTGCGTTTTGTAGGTGAAATTTATTTAATAAAACTGTACCACTATTTCTTATTTATTCAAAAATATAACTATAGCATTACTAAATAAATAATACTCTACTTTAAAAGAAAAATTTAGTAATATGTGAGTCAACATGAAAGTCATTGAGCATTTACAAAAAAGCAACAATCCTATTTTAAGTTTTGAAATTGTCCCACCTCCACGTGGCCGAAGTGTGCAAGACATCGTTGATATCGTCGAACAAATAAGTCCATTCAATCCAGCTTTTATTGATGTGACCTCTCACTCTGCTCACGCTAGATATCAAGAGACTCCCGGCGGCGCCATTACCAAACGAGTCTTTAAAAAAAGACCAGGCACCATTGGAATTTGTGGCATTATTCAAAACCGTTTTAAAATTGATACTGTGGCCCACTTACTTTGCAATGGTTTCACCAAAGAAGAAACCGAAGACGCTCTCATCGAACTAAACTTTTTAGGTGTGCACAATATTTTAGCTTTGCGTGGTGATGAAACCAATCACCAAAAAATTATTTCAGCTGATAGAAGCACTAACAGATATGCAGCTGATCTTGTAAAACAGGTTATGGAAATTAAAGCGGGGATTTTTCTTGATGAATTAGAAAATGCCAGGCCACATGATTTTGGAATTGGGGTTGCTGGTTATCCTGAAAAACACTTCGAATCCCCTAATAAAAAAGCGGATATAAAATTCACCAAAGAAAAAGTTCTCGCCGGTGCTGAATATATTATGACGCAAATGTTTTTTGATAATATTCATTATTTTGAATACGTTGCAGGATGCCGTGCAGAGGGAATTACTGTTCCCGTTATTCCCGGTATTAAAGTTATTCAGTCTACTTCGCAATTAAAAACTATTCCTAAAAACTTCTATATTGATTTCCCTGATTCTATTGTCGATGAAATTGGCGCAAATCCAAAGCACGTCAAGGAAATTGGAAAAGCTTGGACACTAAAGCAATGTGAAGAGTTATTAAATAAAAAAATTTCCTGCCTTCATTTCTATATTATGAATGACGCTTCCGCAGTTGTAGAGATTATAAAAAAATTATTTTGATGAAGCCACTATCACTTAACGGACAAGAGATCGAACGCACGCTAAAAGAAAAAATTCTTTTTTTAGATGGCGCTATGGGCACGATGATCCAGCAATATAAACTCACTGAAGCTGATTATCGCGGTGAGAGATTTAAAAATTATCACCGAGACATCAAAGGCAACAACGATCTTCTTTCGATTACCAGGCCTGAAATTATTAAAGAAATCCATTTAAAATATCTTGAAGCAGGCTCAGATATTATTGAAACTAATACTTTTAGTTCTACTGCTGTCACTCAAGAAGATTATGAAATGGGAAACTTGGCGCGCGAATTAAATGTTGCTTCGGCCAAAATCGCTAAAGAAGCTTGCCGCGAAATTGAAAAAAAATATCCCGGAAGAAAATGTTATGTTGCAGGAGCCGTTGGTCCAACTACTAAGACTGCTTCACTATCTCCTGATGTTAACGATCCCTCCTTTCGTGCTATTAGTTTTCATAAACTGGTTGATGATTATTATGAACAAGTTGCGGGATTAGTTGAAGGCGGAGTGGATTTAATTTTAGCTGAAACTGTTTTTGATACCTTAAATTTAAAAGCCGCTATTTTTGCCATCGAAAAATTTTTTGATACTCACCACGAAAGATTACCAGTCATGCTCTCTGTGACGATCACAGATGCCTCTGGCAGAACTTTATCAGGACAAACCATTGAAGCTTTTTGGCACTCGGTAAAACATGCCAATCCAATGAGCGTAGGAATAAATTGTGCGCTCGGTGCGCGCGAAATGCGTCCTTACATGGCAGCTTTATCTCGAGTGGCCGATTGTTTTACTAGTTGTTATCCCAATGCTGGTTTGCCCAATCCCCTAAGTCTTACAGGCTATGATGAACTACCAAAAGATACTTCCAGTTACCTGGAAGATTTTGCTGACGCTCAATATGTAAATCTAGTGGGTGGATGTTGCGGAACAACTCCTGATCACATCAAGGCCATCGCCGATAAATTAAGAAATAAAAAACCACGTATTAAATCTAAAGCAATTAAAGAAACTCTTTTAAGTGGACTTGAGCCACTACAAATTAGGCCAGGTACTGATAAAACATTTATTATGGTTGGAGAAAGAACCAACGTTACCGGCTCACCTCGTTTTTCTAAACTGATTAAAGAAAAAAGTTTTGAAGAAGCACTTGAAGTTGCTCGTCAACAAGTTGTTAACGGCGCCAATATTATCGATATTAATTTTGACGAAGGCCTACTTGATAGTGAAGCCTGCATGAAACATTTTTTAAATTTAGTGGGATCAGAACCCGATATTTGTAAAGTTCCCATCATGATTGATAGTTCCAGATGGTCGGTTTTAGAGGTTGGACTTCAATGTATTCAAGGAAAAGGAATCGTAAATTCAATTTCTTTAAAAGAGGGCGAAGAAAAATTTCTAGAGCAAGCAACTTTAATTAAGCGCTATGGAGCTGCCATGGTGGTGATGGCCTTTGATGAAAAAGGTCAAGCCGCCACCAAAGATGATAAGGTACGAATTTGTACTCGCGCTTATAAACTGCTCACGGAAATCGTGGGAATTGATCCCCATGATATTATTTTTGACCCAAATATTTTAACTGTTGCCACTGGGATTGATGAGCACAATAACTACGGAGTAGATTTTATTGAAGCCGTCAGAGAAATTAAGAAAAATTGTCCAGGTGTTTTAACCAGTGGCGGCGTTAGTAATATTTCTTTTTCATTTCGTGGAAATAATTTCGTGCGTGAGGCCATGCACTCAGCATTTCTTTATCATGCTATTAAAGCTGGCCTGGATATGGGAATCGTTAACGCTGGTATGCTGGCGGTCTATGAAGATATTAATAAAGAACTTTTAGAAAGAGTTGAAGATGTTTTATTAAATCGCAGAGATGATGCGACAGAAAGATTACTTGAATTCGCTGAAACACAAAAAAATAAATCTGGTACAAAAAAAGATGATAGTGCTGAAGAATGGCGCCATCTCTCGCTGGAAGAAAGAATCAGTCACGCTCTAGTTAAAGGAATTATTAATTATATTGATCAAGATACTGAAGAGGCCAGATTAAAATTTGGACGCCCACTAGATGTGATTGAAGGCCCTTTGATGGAAGGGATGAAGATTGTTGGAAAGCTCTTTGGCGAAGGGAAAATGTTTTTACCTCAGGTGGTAAAAAGTGCCAGAGTGATGAAAAAATCAGTGGCCTATCTTGAACCTTTTATGGACGAAGAAAAAAAGGCCACCGGCGGTAGCAGACAAGGAATTTTCGTCATTGCGACGGTAAAAGGCGACGTGCACGACATTGGGAAAAATATTGTTGGTGTCGTGCTAGCTTGCAATGGTTATGAAGTGATTGATTTAGGTGTCATGGTTAGCTGTGAAAAAATTTTGATGGAGGCCAAAAAACTCAACGCTTCGATTGTTGGTTTTTCTGGTCTTATTACTCCTTCACTTGATGAAATGGTACAAAATGCCAAAGAGATGGAACGTTTAAAATTTAATGTTCCACTTTTAATTGGCGGAGCAACTACCAGCAAAGCACATACTGCGATTAAGATCGCTGGTCATTACTCTGGACCAGTTTGTCACGTCTCTGATGCTTCACTGGTTATTGATGTTTGCAATAGCTTAGTGAACCCAAAACTAAAAGATGAATATTTAAAAGCATTAAGAGCTGATCAAAAAAGATTAAAAGAACATTTTGAAAATCAAATCAAAGATCCTTTGATCACATTAAATAGGGCAAGAGAGTTTAGATTTAATTGTGATTGGAAAACTCAAGCTATAGACGTTCCTGCAAAACTAGGTGTGCATTCCTGGGAAGTGCCACTAGAAGAAATCATTCCCTTTGTTGATTGGTCACCATTTTTTTGGACTTGGGAATTAAAGGGCATGTACCCAAAAATTCTGGATCATGAAAAATATGGAGTTCAAGCCAGATCATTATTTAACGACGCACAAAAAATGTTAAATCATATTGTGGCAAATAAAACCTTCAAACCAAAAGCTGTTATGGGTTTTTGGAAGGCCAACTCGACCAACGAAGACATTGAGGTTATTGAAAATAATAAAACCATTGAAACCTTATGCTTTCTAAGACAACAAAAAGAAAAAGAAGGAGAGAAGAATATTTATTATTCTCTGTCAGATTTCATAGCACCAAAAGCAGAAAAAAGAGACGACTACATAGGTGCTTTCATGGTAACAATTGGCCATGAAGTTGAAACATTCGCCAAAACATTTCAAGATAATAACGATGACTACTCATCGATTATGGCCAAAGCAATTGGTGACCGATTAGCTGAAGCATTCACCGAGTTTTTGCATAAAGTAGCGCGCGATATTTGGCAATACGGTCACAACGAAGAATTAAGTAAGAATGATCTAATCGAAGAAAAATATCGCGGGATTAGACCAGCTCCCGGCTATTACGCTTGTCCAGATCATACCGAAAAACGCAAAATCTGGACCTTATTAGATGTAGAAAAACATACCGGTGCAACTCTCACTGAAAACTGCGCCATGAACCCACCGAGCTCTGTCTCTGGCTATTACTTCGCTCACCCACAAGCTAAATATTTTAATGTCGGAAAAATAGATAAAGATCAAGTTACTAATTATGCCGAAAGAAAAAAAATGTCAGTCACTGAAGTTGAACGCTGGTTGGCGCCAAATTTAAATTATGATAATTAAAACAACTGGTGTTGGTAGCGTTCCTTTTAACGATATTGAAAGCGCCCTCACCTTTGTCACTCAATGCTCCATTCCTTATTTGCCAGAGCTTAAAAATGAGAACATGCTGACACTTGTGGATGACCCAAATTATTTCAATCTAAAAAATTGGAAATACTTTGTCGAAAGTATTCAGCACTTTAAATTAATTAAAATTCAAATCATTGGGCCAATGACCTATCAATTTCTCAAAAAAGATCTGGGCAATTATAAAAATAAAATAATCAAGGTCGTAGAAAAAATTAAAGCTGATTTAAAAAACATACCATTTATTTTAATCCTTGATGAGCCCTGTCTTTTTAAAAAAAATGATACCAGTGCACTCATTGGTACTTTAAAATCCCTCAATATTGCAGAAATTGGAATACATTGCTGCGATAAATTTAAAATTTCAGACGTTAAAGATTTACCTATCAAGTATTTAAGTTTTGATATTTCTTTATTTAATGACCAAGAAATCTCTGAACTGGATAAATACTTTATTCTCATTTTTGGTGCTAACAAAAACCAAATAGAGAGGCTCAACAAACTAAATAAAAATGAAATCCTAGTAAGTCCGCCCTGTGGATTAAAGAACTTAACGCAAGAAGCTATCAAAACTCAATTAATAAGTCCGAGCTAATGATGATTATTGGCCAAACCTAATGTATTTGTTTAATATGCGTTTACTTTGAAACGGAGGAACACATGAAGAACTTCATCGCACTCTTTTTACTAATCGTTTTTCCTTTAACCACCTTTGCTTCAAACGAACTTAGTTACTACCCAGAAACCTTTCGTCAACAATATACCAACCAAACAGTTGCGAGCGAGGCTCTTAAAAATAATTTATTTATTATCTTAAATGGTCTTCATGCTCGAAATAGCGCTGGAGATATCATAGTTACAAACTGCATTGGCCAAATGGAGTGTTATTCACAAATAGCTCTTGAATACGATGAAGCGAAAAGAAATCTTTTTGGAAAATTACACCTGAAACAAGATAGTCAAGGTTATTACGTGGAAGATCTATACTGCCAAAGAAAAATAAGAAAAACGAAAGCACCATACGTGCAAGTTGGACCAATGCAAATTCCAGATAAAGAAATTAACTGTGAACATACCTGGCCACAAAGTAAATTTACCAAAAGTTTCTCAGAGAAAATGCAAAAAGGGGACCTTCACCATTTATATCCAGTCAATATTGAAGCGAACTCGACTCGAGGGAATTATCCCTTTGGAAGTGATCCAGAAGTTATTGGTGAACATACAGCTTACCAACAATTGGACAATTTAAATAACTGCGATTCTTCACGCATGTTGCAAATCGCCAAAGAAGGACAATTCTTCGAACCACCAGCTTCTCACCGAGGAAATGTTGCTAGAAGTTTATTTTATTTCTCCGTTCGCTACAAATTATCGATCAGTGAAACTCAGGAAAAATTTCTACGTCTCTGGAACTCTGAAGATCCCATTGATGCTGAAGAACTCAATAGAAATAATCAAGTGTTCGAGATTCAAAAAAATCGCAATCCATTTGTTGATTTTCCAGATTTAACAGACAAGATTACTAATTTCTAAGTCAATTACTTAATATTTAAAGAGCATTCTTTAAGCACGAACTCTGCTGTCAGTTTTGTTTTCGTCGTTGAAAACTCATTGGTTTGACCAACAATAGATGAGCGTTCGGTCTTGGCCACAAAGTGGTAATCTTTTTTATTCATTACTTTCCATTGTATGGTGCTTGCGGCACCTTCAAAAATAAAACTCATATTTATTGGTAATACCAAATGGCAATCAACATCTTCTAATGTGATATTGAAAGTATTATTTGTAACACTAAAGTTATTATCAATACTTTGTGAGTTTTCTGAATAACAGTCGTAGGAAAATTCTCTGCCTGATGTTAAATCTATTTTTGCATTACTAATCACTAACTTAATATCTTTGTAATCGACCTCCGGTCTGGTGTCTTCGAAATGAAACTTTTCTTTTTTTAGATCCCCAAATACTGAATGATCTTTATCAAAGTTATTCATTTCAATATTAATTCCATTATCTGTTATGGCGTTGCGGATTTTTTTAAATAAAACAAAACTTCCGATGATGAGTGATAAAACAAAAATGAGGAAAAATAAAATTAAATACTTCCAAGAAAATGATCTAGCACTTTTTTTAAATCCGGATTCGACTAGATGATAATCAACAAAAGATTTCACATGACCATATTCATCTAAAATCTTTCTTAAATCTTTTTCGTTCTTAGTTGCAAGTTCAATTAAAAACGTTTCCATTTTTAATAATAGAGTGGCTTTATCATGAATTTTTAAATGCCCTAAATATCTATCCGCTTCGCGTAGATAAATATTTAACATCTTCTGTTCTTTTTCCGTCAAATTTTCTTGTCCCATTTGTGGCCTACCATGCTAATCTATACCTAATGAAGATCATGACAAGTAACATTCGCTTCGACAATCCTAAAGATGGAATTCAAAACTGGAATGAGCGTAAAATTATTCTAAAAAAAATCATCGAAACAGAAAATCCAGATCTTATTGGAACGCAAGAAGGACGTTGGCCGCAATTACTTGACCTCTCTAGAATACTACCTGAATATTCTTTATTTTCGCCACACCGCAATTGGATATTCGAAAGAATGTATCCCTGTTTTTTTTTAAAATTAAATAAATTTAAAATTATTCGTTCGGGAGATATTTGGTTATCAGAAACTCCCGATGTAGCTGGTAGTCATTCTTTTAATAGCACTTTTCCCAGACTTTGCACTTGGTTAGAAACCGATTCATCTTTTTTTATCAACACTCATCTCGATCATATTAAAAGCACAACGCGTGATGAACAGATTAAAACCCTGATTAATGAAGTGAATAAAATAAAACCCACGGCAAAGCCCATTATTCTCATGGGTGATTTTAATGATGGCCCTGATTCGAATGTGAGACAGATTCTAAATGCAGAGTGGAAATTAGCGGATACCTGGAAAAACTTAGAAGAATCCTCTCATCATGAGTTTTGTGGTGAAAAAAAGGATGGCAAACGAATTGATTGGATTCTAATTGATAAAAGTTTAAATTTTAAAAATACAAAAATGATAAAAACCCAGGAGAATGGAATTTATCCCTCTGACCATTTCCCTATAGTAACTGAGCTACTGGACTTCCCAGCTTAATATAAGTTTCCATGTTCTTGGCGCTATACTCTAATATATCTGCTGACGGTATCCACTTGCCTTTTTCTCCGAGTATAATTACTGTCGATCCACCAAATAAAAAATAACCTTTTTCATCGCCTCGCTTAAATTGTTTGCCTGAATATGACTGAACAATTTTCCCTACGCAAATAGCACCGACTTCAATATAAGCAATTTTACCAAAACTTTTAGTATCTAAAATTGTCACATGTCTTTCATTGGTAATAAAAATATCTTCTTTTTTCTTGATAGCAATAGGATTTACCGAGTGCAGTAAGCCATGAACTCGAAACTCGTCCAAAACTTCTCCGTCGTCTGGAAAATGAAAACGATGGTAATCAACAGGACATAATCTCGCAATCATCAAAGGACCACCACTAAAAACATTATTCCATTTTTTGTTATCAATTAAATCTTTGGCCTGTAGATAAATACCTTTAACAGGTATTTTCGTTTCATCTGTGATTTCTTGAAAACCAAAATATCTGGCCTCTGAAAAAGCAGGCATAATATTTGATTCCTGCACAAAATTTCTTTTGCCTGGACGAAATTTACGAATAAAAAAATCATTGAAGCTGGTAAATTTTCTATCTTCGTACTCTGTTAAATTGATACTGAACTTTGCCACGAAAGGATCAACCTTATGTTGACTAAACAAGCCTGTCGATTGAATAAAACCGTAGGCTTGGCTAATGGGTGCCTTGCATAAGAAATGTGAAAGTAAATTTCCAGAAGGTGAATTATAGAGCCAGCGAACCACCGCATCTCCATAGACCTTTTCTACTTGTGTGGAATTTTCTTCACGATTAAAATACTTGATCTCTTCCATAAATTAGAGAGAATAATATCAAAAAAGGGGCCAAAGATGAAAACATTTATTGTACTTTTATCACTGATCTCATTTAACGCTATCGGCACTACTATTATCGCCCAAGATCAATCACGTTTTATTGAAGACGAAAAAAATTCCATTAATATTTTTAAAAAAAATGTTCTGGCAGTTGTTAACGTCTCAAACATAAAAGTTGCGCGCAATATGTGGCAAGAATCAGTCGTGATACCGGCCGGAGCAGGAACTGGATTTGTATGGGATGATTCAGGTCATATCGTAACAAATTACCACGTGGTCGCCAATGGCGACAGCTTCATCGTCACTTTTCATCAAGACCAGGCTCAATACGAAGCCACCATCGTGGGGGTAGAGCCTAAGAAAGATATTGCGGTTTTAAAACTAAAAAAATACCCAGCGAAATTGTCACCAATTACTGTCGGTGAATCAAAAAACTTATTAGTCGGTCAAAAAGCTGTTGCCATTGGAAATCCATTTGGACTTGATCACACCATGACTTCCGGGATCATTTCAGCACTAGAGCGTAGTATCGATGGCGTAGGCGGCGTTAAAATTCGCGGCATGATTCAAACTGATGCCTCAATTAACCCAGGTAACTCGGGTGGGCCTTTAGTTAATTCCGAAGGAAATTTAATTGGGATGAATACATTAATTTTTGGAAGTGTAGGACAAAGTGCCGGCGTGGGTTTTGCTGTGCCGGTCGACACAATTAAAAGTATTGTTCCGCAGTTAATTAAATATGGAAAAATTGTGAGACCAGGTCTGGGAATCGGACTTCTTCCAGAAAATTATAATCCACGTTTTGGTATTGATAAAGGTGTGGCCATTACTTTTTTAGATGAAAAAGGTGGTGCCTCTAAAGCTGGTCTTAAAGGAATTTCTCAAGACCGCTTTGGACGTTATTACGTGGGAGATGTCATTATTGAAATCGATGGGAGTCCAGTGAATAGTTTTGATGATTTGTTTCAAGTTTTAGATACTAAAAAAGTTGGTGAAGAAGTTGGACTGACTTATTTGCGAGGCAAGGATAAACTAAAAGTTAAAATTAAACTGAGTCAGTTGAATAACTAGTTCTTCTAAAAATTAAAAAAATAAAAGCTGGTGCTCCAAGAAGTGACGTCACCACGCCTAAAGGCATGACAAATGTTTCAGAGAAAACACGAGAAAGCACATCTGCAAAGACTAATATAAAGCCGCCCAATAAGAATGAGTAAGGGATAAGCTTTTTATGATTATTGCCCACCATTAAGCGCACCACGTGAGGAGCAATAAGCCCTACAAAACCAATCGGACCGAGTTCAGCAACCACTAAAGTCACCAGTAAACTTCCCAGAATGATCATTAAATATAAATATTTTTTAATATTTAATCCTTTAACCATCGCCGTATCATTACCGAGTAAATAAATGTTCATTTGTGGGGAAAAATAAAAAACAATTGAAGTTAGAATTGTAGTAGTGCTACAAAATTTTAATAAACCACTTGATCCAATTATATCTAATGATCCCATAGTCCATCTAATTAACTTTAGTGTTTGAAAACTATCATAGGAAATAATTAAAGCAGTCACTAGACTACCAAAAATAAAGTTTAAAGAAATTCCCAATAATAATATCTTTTGGGCATTAAGCATCTTTTTACCCATCATCATGGTTAGTAAAATAATCACTACGCCCAGTGAACCTATGAGTGGCATAAATTGTTGCAAAATAGTCCCCGCAAAAAAGATATTTCCAATCACCAGTGCCAAGGAAGCGCCGGTTGAAGGCCCTAAAATATAAGAATCGGCCAAAACGTTTCTAAAAATATTTTGGAAAATCACACCTGAAATAGCGAGTGCGCCGCCAGCAAAGATGGCATAAATTGTTCGTGGAACACGAATGTCCCAAAAAATCTGATGCAGAGTTTCAATTTGCAGTGAATTAATCGTTATGAAATCGTGACCTAAAAAAGGAGCTACCAAATAAAAGGCCAAAATAAATAAAATATACTTATACATAAGTAATCATAAATTTATTTTCAACTTTAATAAATTTGACTTTGAAAATTCTTTCCAACAATTCAGAGTTCATTAATTCATTTTTTTTATACATTTGAAATTTCATCTCATCAAAAACTAAAATATTTTTCGCAAAGCACTGAACAACATTTAAATCATGAGAAATGGTAAAGAATAGTTTCGTTTTAGAGAGTTGATCGGCTATTTCTAAAAACTTATTCTGCCAAAACAAATCAAGATTATTTAAAGGCTCATCAAGCAGGAAAATATCAGCTGATTGACTCATCACAGAAGCCAGATAAACTCTCTGTTTTTCTCCACCACTGATTTCATTGATTTTTCGATCTAGTAACTTTTCAATGTCAAACTTAACTAATATCTCGTGTGATAAATCTGACTGCATGAATAAAAAGAATTCTTCAACGAATAACTCATCAAAGTGATTGAAATTTTGTGGCAGATAAGCAATCTTGTGTTTATGGCAGTCGATATTATAAAATTTGCTTTTGGAAAAAAAGGCCTTCAAAAATGTCGACTTACCTGAACCATTATTACCAATAATGAATATATGATCTGGGCCTGTAACGGTTAAATCGTGAAGAAGTTTAATTTTTAACATTTTTCTCGATCTCTTTAATCACATCAAAAAATCTAATCGCTGGAACATAATATTTTTCATCGACTAATAGGATAGGCTTTATGTGATAAGTTTCTTTCCAGAAATTTTCATAATTATTTTTTTTATTCTGAGTTAAATGAATCACTAAATCAAATTTTTTATTTTTCAAGACATCATGTGAGATATTTTGATATCCCTGCATGCTTTTAAAGATATTTGTGCCACCCAATTGTTCGATTAAGTCATTATAAAAAGTATTATTTCCTGGTACTAAAAAATCTCCTGGCCCGCTGGCCTTGTCGCTTTCTCCAATAACCCATAGAACTTTTTTTGACTTTAAGAGATTAAAAGCATTGGCCATTTGTTTTTTTATAGTGAGAACCATTTTTTGAGAATTTGATTTTTCGTTTAAAGTATTTCCAATGGTCTCAATAGAATAAAAAATATCAGTGATGGTTTTGTATTTAACCGTCAATATTCGAAGTTTTAGTTTTTCTATATCTTTTTTTCTATCGCCAGCACTATCATCAACGATAATCAGTGTAGGCTTAATTTTTATCAAATCTTCATAACGAAGATTATAAAGTCCGCCTAATCTCACTTTATTCTTGGCCTCAAGCGGATAATGACAATAATCCGTCACTCCTACCACTTCATTAAAATGCCCCAACTCAAATAAAATTTCAGTGGTGGCAGGAGCGAGGCTCACGATTCTCTCCGCACTAAAAAGTGAGATTGAAATAGAAAAAAGTAGTAAGAATCTCATACTATTTAAGTTTAAAGTTAAATTTTAGTTTAGCAATGGATTTTATATGATCAAAATTAGTCTCAGAAATAGCAGTCAGTACCGCTTTTTTTAATCTTGGGTATTTAGGTTCTGAAACAAATAATATTTTTTCAACTTTTCCACTTTTATCGATATGAACCTGCACCATGATTTCTTCTTCCTCTCCTCGCATGCGGGACATTTCAGGATATGAGGTCTTAATATCTATAAATAGTGATTCCTCGCCTACACTTGAAGGATTACTGGCCAGTTCAGCCCCCCTATCATCAGCTACAGTTACAACAGAAGAAGGAGCTGTTGATATTTTTTTTGTTTCATCAAATCTTAATTTTGATGCGCCAGTGCCTC
>Ga0163144_10006428_pt1 | contig 25920 bp, 21 predicted proteins | sample OliLak19BULKMAT1_FD_123175 | JGI IMG/M metagenome (GOLD analysis project Ga0163144, IMG submission 123175) | Freshwater microbial mat bacterial communities from Lake Vanda, McMurdo Dry Valleys, Antarctica - Oligotrophic Lake LV.19.BULKMAT1 | ecosystem: Environmental > Aquatic > Freshwater >...
AATAAAAGGCTGTACATTTTCGTTCTGAACTTGAAGTACTGCCTGTATGATGAGCAATAAAATAACTGCTTTTACCAATACAGGAAGTGTTCCGTAATACTCTTTTAGGCTATTTTTATCTTTTTCTGGAGTAAAATGTAGTGCATAGCCTATGCCCATCATCAAGAATAAAAGCCCTCTTGTCTGTAAAAAAGGAAGTAAATAAGCCCAATCAAAATCAAATACTATTTTATTGATAGAAAGAGCAGCTACTCCGAAGCTATCTGCACGGAAAAATACCCAAAGAAAAGCGACAAAATGAAAAGTAATCACCCAACCCAGAGGAGTCAACAGTTTGGTATTCCACTCCATCTCTCGGGCTGTTTCATTGAAGATTTTATGAATGATAAGTCCTGCTCCATGCATTCCTCCCCAAAAGACAAACTTCCAATCTGCTCCATGCCAAAAACCACCTATCAACATCGTCAGCATCAAAAAAAGATATTGTTTTTCTACGCCATGTCTATTGCCTCCTAATGGAATATAAATATAATCTCTCAGCCAAGTAGAAAGACTGATGTGCCAGCGTCTCCAAAACTCAGTAATGTCTTTGGAGTTATAAGGACTGCGGAAGTTTTCGGGTAATTTAAATCCTAAAATCAAAGCCAAGCCAATCGCCATATCCGAATAACCAGAAAAATCACAATAAATCTGCAAAGTGTAGGCATACATCGCCATTAAATTTTCAAAGCCTGAATAACCCGAAGGATTACTATAAACAATATCAACATATTGTGCTAGATAATCTGCAATCAAGGCTTTTTTGACGAGTCCTTTTAGCACCATAAACAAGCCATCGCCCATGTCTTCACGGGTGAAGTTAATTTTTTGGTGAATCTGAGGCAAAAAATCTTTGGCTCGCACTATTGGACCAGCTACAAGTTGCGGAAAGAAACTTAAATAAAAACCAAAATCCCAGACATTCGAGCAAGGTTCTATACGCTCTTTATGCACATCTACCAGATAACTTACTGTCTGAAAAGTATAGAAAGAAATCCCGATAGGTAAGAAAATATCCAAGCGAGTAAAATCAGCATTGACCAAATAGCTCAGATTGCTCAATAAAAAATTGGTGTATTTAAAATACATCAAAAAGGCAATATTGAGAACAATCCCACCTGCTACTACCCAAGTTCGTAGCTTTTGAGAGGTGATAAGAGGAATTTTTTTACCTAAGTAATAATTAAATATGACACAAAAAATGAGATTGAGGACAAATAACCCACTTGACTTGTAATAAAAGTAAATACTAAAAGCAAGAATATAGGCTACCCTCGCTTTGGTATGATTATAAAATAAGGCATAAATAGAAGTAAATACGATGAACATCACCATAAACAAACCACTATTAAAAAGAATAGGGGCTTTTTCAGAATAGCTCAAGGCATCATATATATTTTGCCAGATAAAATCCATTTTCATCACGATTTATAATGCTTTGCTTGGGGTTTTGAGGGTATCAACAGGAGGCACTTCGGGCTTCTCCAATAAGATTTTGTGGCGACTTTCTTCTCTTATCCACTGTGTAAGAGTGTCAGCCCAGGCAAAATAGCCTTGATAGGTAGGGTGAATCCTATCTCCTGCTCGTGGCAAAGTTAAATCTTTGGAAGAAAAATAACGTCCTTTGCCCATCTCTTTTGCAATGAGGTCAGTCAGTCCATTGTCTTCACGCCAATTGGGGGGACCGACCCAAATAAGTTTGGTATTGCCAGCTTGTTTTAAAATATTCTGCAAATAACCCTCATAAGCCGTCAAGCCTGTGGTCATGAGTTCGTTTGCACCAAGGCATATAATAAGATAAGTAGGCTTGATTTCTTGCAAAGTTTTTCGCAGTCTTCCCGAACTATCACTCCCTACCCAAGAGATAATCGTAGCACTTTGCTTGGCAATGGTAGTGAATTGGTGTTTGTTAAATTCAGCATATTTTTTTAGTGGAATCTCTAATCCTTGTGCCATAGAGTCACCTATAAAGAGAATGAGTTGAGGGCGAGTATCTACGATTTGGCTAGAATCCACCTTTTTGGGGTCTAGTAGTTCTGCTCCCAGAGAGTCTTTATTCTGAGCAAGATAAGCCTCTATCTCTTCATTACTTTGAGGACGAGGTGTCGATACTACGCTGTTATCCCAGAGAGAATAGCCAAGAAGCAAGACTAGGATAAAAAATCCAAAAAGAATCCAGCGAGTGAGTGTATGATTATCAAACATGTTTATTTCTTTGAATCGTATGAATCCATAAAGGTAGTATGTGTTATGGAATTTTCAATGGATTGGGCTTAATTTTACAAAGAGAAATGGCTTTATTGTAGCGGTTATTTAATAATCAGTTCTCAGATATTTTATTTCTTAGATTTAAAATTCTTCTTTTAAGGAAATTTAGAGAAATTTCCTTTATTCTAGCAAAAGTCGTGTTTTTGGAAAAAAGAAAATCAATTATTTGCCAAATTAAAGTCGTTTCAAACATTCAAAAACTCGTTGCTACTTGAAAAGAAATTTCTCAGCGTCTTGAAAGAACATAAATTATAATTAGATTGTTGAAAAGAAACTTACATTCAATTCATAAATGCATTACCTCTACAACCATCAAACAATAAAACTCTCCAAAGAAACCCTCGGTTCGGGTAGGTAAAAACGGAAATAACACAGAAAAAATAAAAGAAATCATCAAAGCATTTCAGTATTTTAATATCCCTATTGAAAATGAAGGAGTGAATCTCAATGAGTTATTAAGAAAAAAATAGCTTCTTAGGGTTTTATATCTTTGGCACATCTAAACCCGATGTCATACCGAGATTGGATAGGAACGGCAGAACTGCGAAGCGTAGCTCTAAAAACTGTAGAATCAGGCAACGACCCAGCTTTTAAGGTTTTCTCACGATTGAGGTTACTTTTATAGTATTCAGATGCATCATAGCGTTGATACCAGTTATCAGACCATTGCCACAGTGTTCCGTCTAGCTGTTGAATACCCAGTTCTTCAGCGTTTTTAGTGGCGAGTTCTAGTTCATATTCATTGGGAAGTCTTTTGCCTATCCAGTTGGCATAGGCTTGGGCATCTTGCCAGCTGACTTGTCTTACAGGTTCATTGGTTTTGGCTTGTGCTTGGTCAGTGCCTGATGGATAAGCCCAATAAGCTCCTTCTATTGGTTTTAAAGTTTGGGACAGAGAGTCAAAGGCATAGCCTTTTCCAGTTCGCTCTGCATCAGTGATGTATCTATTGATTTTGGCAAATAATCTAAACTGCCCTACAGTTACTAGATTTTTATCAATCAAAAAAGACCTAAGAATTGTCTGAAAAGAGGGTTTTTCATTGTCTAAACCTTCTTTATAGCCTATCTCTATTTGCCCTCCTTTTACCTTAATCATTTCTTGGGCTTGTGTGTAATTAAATACACTACTCGTAATCACTAAAAGAACATAGATTTGTATTTTGAATAATAAAGGCATATTTTGAATAAATTAGAAATAAAATTAAAAAACTTCTTAAGTCCTCTGTGAAGACACCAACAAAGGCTTGACTAATTTTGCTCAAATATCTCAAACTCTAAAGCCTAATAACGTAATATCATCTCTTTGACTTACTTTTCCTTGATATTCTTTGAGTGCTTTTTCTAAGACCTTTTTTTGGCTTTGAAGATCTAAATGAGCATTTTCTTTTAAGATTCTTTTCATTCTAGGAGTACCCATTCTTTTATTACTAGCATTTCCTTGGTCAGCATAGCCATCTGTACTCAGATATACAAAGCTACCTTTCTCTATCACTACGGTGTGTTGCTGGTATTGGTGGTCTTGGTTCTGAAAAAAGCCTACGGGTTGTCTGCTTCCTCGTATTTCATGTACGTGAAATTCCTCTTGCTCTTGTAAGATATAATACAAAGGTCTTTTAGCTCCTGCAAAGGTGATTTTTGTAAAATCTGGATTATCAGAGGCTTCTTCTATAGTAATGAGTGTTATTTCCATTCCGATGGGAAACTCTTGTATTTTAAAATCTATAATCTGTTTGACTCTTTGATTAAGCCAATAGAGAATCTTATCTGGCTCGGTAACATGGTTTTGATTGATGATTTCATTGAGAAGTGTCTGTCCAATAATAGACGTAAAACCACCCGAAACGCCATGACCTGTGCAATCTACTACAGCTATGAAGGTTTGTCGGGCTTGTTTGCTGACCCAGTAAAAATCACCTGATACGATTTCCTTGGGTCTAGAAATCACAAAATACTCTCCTAGTAGCTCATGCAGTGTTTCGCCGTCAGGCAAGAGAGAAGTCTGAATAGACTCCGCATAACGGATACTATCTGTGATTTTGAGATAGGAACGAACCAACTCATCACTCTTGGTTTCTAATTGTTGTTTTTGACGGGTAATTTCTTTGTTTTGATAATTGAGTTGCTTATTAACTTGCCGAATTTTTCTTTGACTTACGAGCAGAAGCGTTAATAAAATAATAGCTAGTAAAATAATGGCTGAGAATCCTGCAATCACTAGATTACGCTGATGGATATTTTTATCTTGGCTTTCTATCTCTTTATCTTTATCTATACTTTGTTTGTTAAGTGCTTGTATTCGTCTTTCTTGGACTCTCACTTCTTTTTCTTGCTGATCTAATCCATATCGGACTTGCATCTCAGCAATAAGGGCGAGTTTAGACTGATTATAGACCGAATCTGTATAAATTTTGTATAGTCGATAATTGCTGAGTGCTTCGGTTGGTTTTTCGGTGAGTTCAAATGCTTTTGCTAGCCACTGATAATTATCTTTGATGAGTTCCTTGTATTTAAGTTGTTGTGCTATTTTTAGACTTTGGTCAAAGTAATCTATAGCTCGCTCATACGTTTTGGTTTTCAGATATAATTCACCTATCCCTTTATAAGATACACTTAAACCATAGCTATCTTGCACATTTTTTTGAATACTAATGGCTTTCAGGTAATTTTCTAAGGCTAGATTGGTTTCTCTTCGAGCCAGATAAGCATTGCCTAAGCCATTATAAACTCTTGCTTCTGATTTTTTGTCTTTTGCTTCTCTAAAAAAATCCGCAGCAATTTGATAGTTTTTAAGTACTTCTTCTAGGTTGCCAGTTTTACTGTAATAATTTGCCCAACTTTGATAGACTATGCCTAGAATAGCAGGATTTTTTTGCTTATTTGCTACATCAAGTGCTTTTTCTAGGCTTTGCTTAGCCAACACAAAATCTCTCAAACTCGTCTGTACAACCCCTATTTCGCTAAGGCTTTGAGCAATTCCTGCTTTATTTCTAATTTTTTCATTACTCTCAAGTGCCTTAATCATATAGTTAAGAGACTGTTCATAATCCCCCAAATCACGATAGATATTACCAGCGGCTTGTAGTGACTGAGCTTGCCCCTTATGGTTAGAAGAGCTTTTGTAAAATTTGACAGATCTTAAATAATATTGTAAAGATTTAGAATAATCGTTTAAGCCATAGTATGCACTAGCAATATAAAACAGAGCATCTCCTATTCCTTGCTGATAATTGGTACGCTCAGAAAGTAATAACGCTTGCTGGGCATATCTTAGCCCATTTTCTGGTTCTGTAGGAATCAGCATCTTTGCCATAAGATTAAGGTCATTTACCTTCTTCACATTATTGCCTCCCCCCTGCTCAACAAGTCTATTGAGCGTATCTGAACGCATAGACTGCCCTTTTAGAGAAAAGATAGATAGGATAAAAAATAATCCTATAAGTAAATAAGATTTTCTATTATACATGCAGTTTTCAGACCCTGATTAATTTGACCTTTCACAAAAGACTAATTTTGAACAGTAAATTATCTAAAGTTATCATTTTATGTGTAAATATTCTTTTCTGAAATATATTTTTGTGTTGCCCCATTTTTCTGAGAAAAAATCAATCCAAAAAGATGGTAAACCTATATTTTGAGTATTTAAATCTAGCAAAACTCAGGCATTTAATCCAAACTATGTAATATTTTAATAAAAAAAACAGCTTTTAATTTAATTTTTAAAATTTTGATTCAAATTACTGAGTAACTCTTAAAAAACTAAAACACAAAAAAAGGAGCAATGCAAAGCATCCTCCTTCTTTTGTATTAGATAAAATCTATTTTATTGCTGAATCATTCTTAGTTCATTATTGGCATTAAATTCAATCCCAAAGATAGTCTCAGCGGTTTCATTTTTAAAAATGAGGCTATTGGCTGCTAATGTAGAAATTTGGAAACTCACCATATCATAAGTATTCGCACCTGTAGGATAACTAATGGTAAGCAAGTTATTTGGAGACAATGACCAAGTAGCAGGGCTAGGTATTCCACTGATAGTGAGTGTATTAATTCCTAATACAGTGCGGAATCTTAGTGTAAAAGGCTGGCTGATAAGCATACCAGTGGTCATATTGTATAGACCAGCTCCTGTGCCAGTAGCAGTCCAGATTCCTGTAGTAAGTGTGGTATTGGTAACAGGAGCTGCAGGTATGCTTGATGCAGGGATGAGGCGTAATTCACTGCCAGCCGAAATCTTAATCAAGCCTCCAAAGAATTGTACATCTTGATTAGTAGCTTTAAAAATCAAAGAAGTAGAAGATACTGTAAAGTCAACGATATTGCTTGCTACTGTCAGGTTAGTGCTAGTAGGGTAAGTTAAAGTCATCTGTGTACCAGTACTGTTAAGAGACCAAGCAGTAGAAGGCACTCCATTGATAGTAACAAAGGCAGGAGTCCCTGTAAATCTCATGCTGATATTAAACTCAGTACCAGGTACTTTTGCATTATTGGCATAGATACCATCTACACGCCAAGTAGTACTCACTAAAAGTCCTCCTGGGCTAGTAGGGTCACTGGTATCTTCACAAGCATTGAATGTAAGTAGTGTGATAAGTGCGAAAAAAAGGATTGTTAATTTTTTCATTGGATAAAGCTTAAAGTTTATAATCTGAAATGTTTATTTGGTTTGGGCAGAAATCATATTCATACCCTTGATTTGAACAAATAACGACCAATTGTTTGGTTAAGTTGCTTTGTACTTCTTGTTTATACCAAGCAATTCCCTCGCTATCTAGGTTAGAGGTAGGTTCATCCAAAAGAATCATTGGCACATCTGCATAAAAGGCAAGTCCTAGCTTGAGTCTTTGCTTCATTCCCGATGAAAAATATTGAATAGGCTTGTGAGTTGCTTTTTTTAATCCTATCTGTGAAATAAAATCTTTGGTGCTGATATTTTCTTTGAATTTTTTGAATTTACGCTGAAAATCTACTTGCTCTTGCAAGGTAAATTCTTCTATCAACTCTAAATAAGGAGCAGCCCAGACAATGTATTTATACCAGTATTCAGGAGAGATTTTTTTGCCTTTGATGCTATACTCTATAGTGCCTTCTGTAGCAGGTAAAAGTCCAGAGAGAGATTTAAGAAAGGTAGATTTACCACTTCCATTAGGACCTAAGATAGCATAACTTTCACCTGATTGGAGTTGAAGATTTAGATTTTGGTATATCCATTCATATTTGAATCTTTTGCCTAATTGATTGATGATGATTTCCATGGTAAGTACTTATTCAAAATTTACTTAGGTTTAAAATAAAGATAAGTTTTTGATTTTCAGCATTTTACCAATTTAACTCATCACTTATAATTCATAACTAATTACTTACTTAGCACTCATCACTAAATTGACAAATACCTCTATAGAATTGCTCAATACACCAAAGATTAACCCTGGAAATATTCCTACAAGTAAGGTCAAAGCAGATAAAATACTTAACATGAGCATTTCACGAGTATTTAAGTCACTGAGTTTATGCTCATTTTCAATGGCATTCTTGACCCAAAATTCTCCTAAAAAAATTCTTTGTAGTGTCCAAAGAAAATAAGCAGCCCCAAGTATAATTCCAAAAGTAGCTAAAAGGGGTAAATAATTAGGAATCAAATCAGAACCAAATCCTCCTAAAAGTGTAAACAACTCTCCAATAAAACCAGAGAAACCTGGCAAACCTAGAGAAGCAAAGAAAGTAATCATCACAAACACCGTAAAATAGGGCATCTTGATTAATAAACCTCTATAACTAGCAATCTGTCGGTCATGGGTGCGGTCATAGAGTACACCTACTACTAAAAACAGAGCGGCTGAAAGTATTCCGTGGCTAAACATTTGAAAAACTGCTCCATTAATACCTTCTACGGTCAGTGAAGCGATGCCAAGCAAGACAAAACCCATGTGTGAAACTGAAGAATAAGCAATCATTTTTTTCAAATCACTCATCGCTAAGGCATTCATCGCACCATATAGAATAGAAGTAACAGCTACTACGGCAATGCCCATTGAAGCCATTTGAGCTTCTTGTGGAAAAATAGGGTATGCAATTCTTAAAATTCCGTAACCTCCTATTTTGAGTAATACTCCTGCCAGTACTACAGATACAGGAGTAGGAGCTTCTACGTGTGCATCGGGAAGCCAAGTATGTAATGGCACTACAGGAAGCTTAATCATAAAACCTACAAGCAAAGCCAAGAACGCCCAAAATCGCCATGAGCTCTCAGAAGAATGAGGCTGCATAAGACTATCAGGTAAATAATTATTGGCATCCATCATTGCCAACATATTGAAAGTAAATACTCTATTCTCTGGATTGATTTGCCCATTAAGAAGTGATAGCTGTACTTTCTCAATAATTTCGGGATTTATCTGTGAAACTTCACTCACCAAACCAGCTTCCTGTGCCGTTTTGACGGGGTCTATCACTGAAAGATAAAGCGAAATCATCACTACCAAAATTAGTAGCGAACCGACTAATGTATAAATAAAAAATTTGAGCGATGCATATTCTCTTCTTTCTCCTCCCCAATGCCCTATCAAAAAATACATAGGCAAGAGCATAAACTCAAAGAAAAGATAGAAAAGCAAAAAATCTAAGGCTAAAAAACAGCCCATAATAGTACTACTCAATAATAAATAGAGTGCAAAATAAGCTTTCAGGTTTTGAGAGATTGTCCAAGAAGCAATCGCTCCTATCCACATCACAATACCCGTAAGCAATACCATAGAAATACTTAAACCATCTATCCCTACAAGATACTCCGCAGAGAGATGCCCTAGATTGCCTAAGTCTAATTGAAACCAAGGAGCTTTTACTAAAAATTGGAATTGATTTTCTTCAAAAACACCCGCAGGAGCTGTTTGTCCTCTTTCAAAAAGATAATACGCCCACCCTGAAAGTATTAACTGAACTGAGGTTGCTCCCAAAGCAATGTATTTATAACTCTTTGCCATCTTTGCTGGTAAAACCAACACTAGAAGCATCGCTACAAGGGGGAAAAATATGAGCCAATTCAGTAAAAATGTGAGCATATCCTCAAATATAATTGAGATGGTTGGAAAAGACTATGAACTTAAACAAATTTCTTTATTATCAAAAATAGTAATGTGATTTGTCTTATCGATTTTTCTGAGATAACTACCATTTTGAAATAAGGTGCAAACAAAACCTTGTTTACACCTTGTCATAAATATTTTAAGCAATTCGGTAGTTTATGAGGACACAAACAAAGTAAAATATTAAAAATAAACTAATCATTATTAGCAATTAAAACATTCATTATCAGATAATTAAGAACTCATCATTCATAACTTATATCTCATAACTCACTAAGCGTTTATTTCTCTTTCAATTACTCATCTTTAAGTGCTTCTGCACCCGCTACAATTTCTAAGATTTCTGTAGTAATGGCTGCTTGACGGCTTCTATTGTAAGTCAAACGTAAATCTTTCAAGATTTCATTTGCATTTTCAGTGGCATTGTCCATAGAAGTCATCCTAGCACCTTGCTCAGAAGCATTGGAATCTAATACAGCGCGGTAAAGTTTGATTTTGAGTGTTTTAGGGATTAACTCTTGTACGATTTCCTCTTTAGAAGGCTCTAAAAGATAATCTACACTGTATTTACTTTCTTCTTTGCCTTCTTGGTCAGCTTGTGCAAGAGGTAAAAACTGCTCTACTTGTACGATTTGAGTTACTACATTTTTAAATTCATTAAAAATTAGCTCTACTCTATCTACTTTTCCACTAACGTATTGCTCTATGATAAATTCGGCAGCTTCCTTCACCTTTGAAAAACTAAGGTCTTGGAGAAGATTCACATAATCACCATTTACCTTATAACCTCTTTTTCTGAGTGCATCAAAGCCTTTTGTACCAATGTTAAGAAATTGGAGATTTCCTGATTCTGCTTGTGAAGAATATTTTTCTTGTGCAAGAGAGAGACAAGCTTTGATAATATTGGCATTAAAAGCACCACAAAGACCTCTGTCAGCCGTTACTACCACTACCATTACCTTCTCAGGAGTACGCTCTTTGGTAAACTCAACCGCTACATCATCATCAAGAGTCGCAGAAAGATTACTTAGAATTTTCCCTAACTGCTGAGCATAAGGACGCAACTGTGTAATGCGGTCTTGGGCACGGCGAAGTTTGGCAGCAGCCACCATTTTCATCGCTTTGGTGATTTGCTGAGTGGACATTACCGAGGTGATTCGTCCTCGTATTTCTTTTAAATTTGCCATAAAAATCTACAAATTATGAAGCAGTAAAATTTGTACTCTTTCATTATCTATAAAAGAGTACAAATACTAAAAATTAATATTTCTTTGCCAAGTTAAGTGCTACAGTTTTGATGACATTACGCTCATCATCTCCGATTTTACCTGCTTTGATATCAGCAAGTGTTTGTTTGTGCTCTGTAGTCATAAGCATCAAAAATTCTTTTTCAAATTCTTTGACTTTGTTAATAGGCACTTTATCAATGTATCCGCTAGAAGATGCTGTAATAATCGCAACTTGTTGCTCAACACTCATAGGTGAATACTGTGCTTGTTTTAATACTTCTTGGTTAATCTGACCTCTTGTGATGGTCAATTTTGTAGAAGCATCTAAATCAGAACCAAACTTAGAGAAAGCCTCTAATTCACGGAACTGAGCTTGGTCTAGTTTAAGTGTACCAGCCACTTTTTTCATAGACTTAATCTGTGCGTTACCACCTACACGAGATACAGAGATACCCACGTTAATGGCAGGACGAATACCAGAGTTAAACAAGTTCGTTTCTAAGAATATCTGTCCATCTGTAATAGAGATTACATTGGTAGGAATATAAGCTGATACGTCACCTGCCTGAGTTTCAATGATAGGAAGCGCTGTCAATGAACCACCACCTTTTATTTTTCCTTGAAGAGAAGGAGGTATGTCATTCATCTGTGAAGCTACATTATCATTGTCATTGATTTTGGCAGCACGCTCTAATAGACGACTATGCAAGTAAAATACATCACCAGGATAAGCCTCACGACCAGGAGGACGACGTAAAAGCAAAGACACTTCACGGTAAGCTACAGCTTGCTTAGACAAATCATCATATACTACAAGTGCTGGACGACCTGTATCACGGAAAAACTCACCAATGGCAGCACCTGTAAATGGGGCAAAGAATTGCATAGGTGCAGGATTAGAGGCAGAAGCCGATACAATCACGGTATATTTCATAGCACCTGCTTTTTCTAGAGTGTTCATTATCTGAACTACAGTAGATTCTTTCTGACCTATGGCTACATAAATACAATAAACAGGCTCGCCACTTTCATAAAACTCACGCTGATTGATGATTGTATCAATAGCTACTGCGGTTTTACCTGTTTGGCGGTCACCAATGATAAGCTCACGTTGTCCACGACCGATAGGAATCATCGCATCGATAGATTTGATACCTGTTTGGAGAGGCTCAGTTACGGGCTGTCTGTAGATAACTCCAGGCGCCTTACGCTCTAAAGGCATTTCAAATAACTCGCCTTGAATGGGTTCAGAGCGGTCAATAGGCTCACCGAGTGTATTTACTACACGTCCAATCATTCCTTCACCTACTTTGATAGAAGCAATGTTATTGGTACGTCTTACACTGTCACCTTCTTTTACTTCAGAAGATTCACCTAAGAGTACTACTCCTACGTTATCTTCTTCTAGGTTAAGTACTAAGCCTTTTAACCCATTATCAAACTCGATAAGTTCACCTGATTGAGCTTTAGTAAGACCATAGATACGAGCTACCCCGTCACCTACTTGTAGTACTGTGCCTACTTCTTCTAGTTCGGCAGCGGTTTTAAAACTAGAGAGTTGCTCTCTCAAAATTGCAGAAACCTCGTCGGGTCGGATACTTGCCATATTCTTTATTAGTTATATACCGTTTTGATGAAATTTAATTTAAGTCTTTGCAGACTGTTTTTGATAGAATTGTCAATTTGACTATTTCCTATATGTAAGATAAATCCTCCCAATAATTCTGACTTAACCTCTTCTTTTAAGATGATTGTTTTTTGAAGATCTTGGGCGAGTTTATCTTTGAGTTCTTTTTTGAGTGCATCACTGAGTGCTACAGAGGTTTCTATTCGGACGATTTGTATTCCTTTTTCTATATAATACAGCTCAATGAACTGTTTGCTCATTTCATGTAAAATAGATTCTCTGTTTTTACGGCTCATGATTTCAAAGATAGAAACGGTAAGTTTCTGAACTTTGCTTTCGAATAAGCCTTTGAGGATAGCCAGTTTTTTATGTCCTTTGATAATAGGATTTCGTAAAATGGCCAAAAGCTCTGGATTTTCTTCGCCTGTTTCCTTAAAAAGTATCATATCTTCATATACTTTATCAAGGGCATTCTGCTCCTTAGCAAGCTCTAGGAGTGGTTGGGCATAACGGAGGGCAACTGCTTTTTCGGACATATATACCTTTTATTAAAACCCTCATTATGAAGGCTACGAGAGTTTTATTAATTAATTTTGAGATCTTTGATTAAATCAGCAGCCAACTGTTTTTGTTTTTCAGGGCTTTCTAATTCTCTTTGTAAGATAGTTTCGGCTACTTCAATAGATAATATAGCTACTTGCTTTTTAATATCAGCAATGGCAGAGTTTTTTTCAGCTTGGATAGTACTGCGAGCATCCGCAAGCATTTTATCCACATCTTTTTGAGCTTGTACTTTAGCTTCATCTCTAGTTTCTTGTGCCAATTGATGAGCTGTTTTTAAGATTTTATCACGTTCAATACGAGCTTCGTCTAATAGCTTTTCATTGTCAGCCTTTAACCGCTCCATATCTTTGCGGGCTTTGTCAGCCTCTTGTAACGCATTGTCTATGGAGTGCTCACGGTCTTTCAAAGCATTTAAGATGGGCTTCCAAGCGTAGCGAGAAAGTACAAACAAAACTACTAGAAAGGTAACGGTCTGCCAAAATATAAGACCAAACTCAGGAGTTACCAAATTCATTATTGTATAATTTAATCAGGTGATAGATTTATTTTCTTTAGAAAGAAGAAACTATCTCCTAACGAGATAGTTTCTAAAAGACTTTTTCCGATTAGGAAACAGCGATTACAAGACAAATTACAAGACCAAATAGAGCAGCACCTTCAATCAAGGCAGCCGCAATAATCATTACCCCTTGGATACGTGCTGTAGATTCTGGCTGACGAGCAATGGCATCCATCGCACGACCACCAATCTGTCCAATACCAAGACCTGCGCCTAACGCTACAAGTCCTGCTCCTACACCTGCTAGACCCATTCCTAGGTCTGCTAATAAAATTGATAATAATTCAAGTAACATAATTATTAGGGTTTATATATATATAAAATGGAAAAAGTGTTTTCTAACTATTTTTTGAACAAGTTACTCGTTATCAATCCTTTGCAAATCAATAATAAATAACTTATCTCTTTAAACTAACTTAGTGAGCCTCTTCGTGGTGATGATCTGCTACGGCTTGCCCAAAATACAGTGCAGAAAGCAAGGTAAACACATACGCTTGAAGTAAGGCTACAAATAACTCTAAGAATGTCATAGCCATAGCGAAGGCTACACTTACAGGAGCTACTATGTAAACAGCACCTTTAAACATAAATATTAAGCTAAATAAACTCAACATAATAATATGTCCAGCAGTAATGTTGGCAAACAAACGTATCATCAGAGAAACAGGCTTGATAAAGATACCTAAAAACTCCACCAACGGCATAATAGGTAAAATGGTCTTTAACCACCAAGGTACCCCAGGTGTATTAAAGATATGCCCCCAATAAGCTCTATTTCCACTAAATATGGTAATGAAGAAAGTAAATAGTGCTAAGGTAAGTGTGATAGCAATGTTGCCTGTAACGTTAGCACCTGCTGGAAACAAACCCAACATATTGTTGAACCAAATAAAGAAAAAGATGGTCAATAAATAAGGTAAGAAACGCTCGTACTTAGGTCCAATAGCACCTTTTGCGATATCATCTCTTACAAATACGATGATAGGTTCAAAGAAAGACTGCATACCTCTAGGAGCTTTCCCTGCATTTTTTCTATAACCTTTTGCCACTTGAAAAAATACAATCATCAACAAAATTACACTTAAAAGTAAGGAAGCTACGTTTTTGGTGATAGAAATATCATAAAGGGCTTCACCTGACTCAAGATGAAACTTACTGTGTTCATAATGATAAGTATTCATAGCAGTTTTTACCTCTGTTGCATGTACTTTGGTTTTTTCTCCCTTTTCTTCTTTTTCAATCTCTATCTCTTTGCCATGATGGATATCAGAAGACATAAATATGTCTAAACCATTAGGTGTATAAAGAATTACAGGAAGAGGAAGTGTATAATGAGTCTCTCCTACGATGGCAAACTCCCATTCGTGTGCATCAGCAATGTGGTGCATGATGGTTTCGCCTGGATTGAACTTTTCTTCTTTTTTTGGGTCTTCTGTTTTTGCCTTAAGCAAAAATGGAACAAGAAAAATACCAATCAAAATTAGTAAAATTCTATTTTTAAAACGAGGTTTATAAGTGGTAAAAGTCATATTCTTACTTACTTTTTATATTGGCACGCAAGTTAGCCAACAAGTAATAAATTTCAAAAACAAAATATAATAAATAAAATATAAAAAAATTAACTACTAAAAGCCATTTCGACTCCTCTTCCCTAAATAGTAATATACTTATCAATACTATACCTAGTAATAGCCGAATTATCATTGTTGAAAAGTAATAAAGTGAAGATTTTGTTTGGTCATCTAATTGGCTATAAATGTGTATTTGACGAGAAATATATCCTAAGAAAACAAAGAAAATTAGGAAAAGCCATTTATAAGGGTGAAAAAACTGGTCTTTCATCCACCAATGATCTATGCCAATCAAAATTAATATCAAAGAACTAGGAATTATTATAGGAAGCCAAGATTTCATTTGACGAAAATTATATTTTTTTGAGATGCAAAGCTAAGTGAATTATAAGATATGAGATATTTTTTCATAAAAGTCTTCTATAAATTGATTTTTTTATGATTTTAAATCCTATTTATTCAAAAAATCACTAAAAAGCTGAGTTGTCATTTATTATCATTATATAAATGACTGACAATTAACGGTTTAATTACAATAAATGAGCAGTTTATCTTTAATACTCTGCTCATTTTATTAAAATACGACTAATTAATATTTGGGGAGACTTCTAACCAACATAATCATAGCTCCTACACAGCTAATTAAAGCCAGACAGACAGTAAATATAGGAAAACTTAATTCTAATGTCTTATCAATATAAATACCTGCCCAGACAGATAAGCCAATCAGTGCCATCATCTGAAAAGCTAATCCTGAATAACGAGTATATTGCTGTGCATTGCGATTGGCTTCGTTATGAGGTTTTTCCTTCATGGATGGTATTTTTCGAGTTGTCTTTTGGGGAAATACTTTTTGTTGATTCGCCCATTCTTACTTCTTTGATGGGTTGACTCATATCACATTTTCCATTAAAAGTAGCTCCTGGCTCTATGATAAGTTTATTACAGGCAATGTCACCTTTGATTACGGCAGAAGGTTTGAGGGTAAGGGTTTCTACAATGTCAATTTTTCCTTCTATTTCACCAGAGATTTCGGCACTCTGTGCGAGTAGATTACCAATTAACTTAGCTGTGTCTCCAAGCACTACCCTTGATTTACTGGTGATGCTTCCTGACATCTCTCCATCCAAACGAAGTGTGCCATAAATCTCCATATCACCAGTGAGTTTTGCACCTTTACCAATGAGCGTTTGTGAAGAATTATTTACTGATTCTTCTTTATGCTGACTTTGAGGATTAGTTCCAAATATTGCCATAATTATTTATTTTTTTGAGTTTTTGATTAATTTTAGAATGGTATTTTTTAAATAAAGCATCTAAATCATTTTTAGAACGCAATTAATGTTTCGGGATTTAATACCCTGCCTTGATGCCATAATTCAAAATGAAGATGAGGTCCTGTCGTAAATTTACCTGTATTGCCTATCAGTGCGATTACTTCTCCTGATTTTACAAACTCTCCATTCTTTTTAAAAAGTTTGGAGCAGTGTTTATAGACTGAGATGAGTCCTCCTTCATGTTGCAAAGTAATGACATATCCTGTATCCTCTGTCCAAGAAGCCATTACTACAGTACCTTCGGCGGTAGCTTTAATAGGTTCGTCTTTGGGAGCTACGATATCTATTCCTAGGTGATTTTTTTTTGCATCAAATTTTTCTGATACAATCCCTTTGATAGGCTTGAATAAATGAATATCCTCTAAACTGCTATTACTTACTTTGGATTTATTAGAACCCAAACGTCCACTTTTCTTTTCCATCTCTTCTCTTAGCCTGAGGTCTGCTTTACTAAGGTAATCTATATTGACATCTTCGGCTGATTTGGGTTTTTCTATGGTTTTGATTGTGTCTGAGCGGTCTTTGCGTTGATAAGGATTATCAGTTTTCATATACTGCACATCTCCACCTAGTAATTTTTTAATATTAACAAGGTATTCGTTTTGTATTTCTGATTGCTGCTCAAGCGAATCTACCACCTGACGCATTTTGGTAAGGTCTTTTTTGAGACGAGTCTCACTTATATTTCCAGAAGGGGTTATCGTAAATAAACCTGCCGAAAAAAAACCCAAGAAAAAAATAGGTAAGAAAAGTACAACTGCCACCAACACTATTCTCAGAGGTGTATAAATAGCAAATCGTCGTTCAGACAGGCTATCTTCGTGGCGGATAAGTAAAGCAAACTTTTCTGTCCACCATGGGGTTGTAAAAAATTTATTGTCTAGTTTCACAGTAAAAATATTTGAAATTTTATGGAGCAATTATTTTAATAAAGAAAGTCTAATGGTAAAATCCTGATTACCTTTCATATTAAGATAGACAATCTATTATCATAGATTATTGCTTATTTTAGATATTTGTTTGGTGTCTTTATCTTGTTTAGAAGATGATTTTTAGATATATTACCGTTTTTATCATCTGATTTAATTTAGAAAGATTAGTTATTAAGTATAAAAAATTTCAAATATTAACTATTATTGATGACCCAAATAACAATGAATACTATACTTTCTATGTTTTTAATCTGCCAAAGTTAATATAATTTTAAGAATTATGAGCGATATCAGGCGAGTAATGCTACTCCAAAACTTCTTTTTCCTTTTATTAGGGTTTACCATTTTAGGACTTTCTGCCTGTTCGCAGCAAAGCACTAAGTTTGTACCCCGCACTTGGCATAATGTCAATGCTAAGTACAATTCTTATTTTTTAGCAAGAGAATCTATCCAGAATGTAGAGAAAGATGTATTTGATAATAGGATAGAAAACTACAATCGAATCTTAGATGTAATGCCATTTGTAGATACTACCTATCTACAAAAGCATGATACTGAGATGCAAGATTGCATCAAAAAATCGGCAAACATCAAAAACCTTCACGAAAACAGTGATTGGCTACACCCAGGTTATTTACTCATCGGCAAGGCTAGACATTACTTACGTGATTATGACAACGCCATCAAGACCTTTAAGTACATCAATACAAAGGCGGAGGACAAAGTTACTCGCAATCGCTCACTCATCGAGCTAATGCGTACCTATATCCAAGTAGAAGATTTTAAATCTGCCAAATCTGCCATGGAAGCCATCCGTAAACGCCAACTTGAAAAAACAGAAAAAAAAGATTTTTTCTTAATGAGAGGGCATTTATTCAGAGAGCAAAATGATATAACAGAAACTGCCAAAAGCCTTGGTTCGGCAGTCAAGATTATGCCTCGTGGTGAAGAAAAAGCACGTGTTCATTTTATCCTTGGGCAAATCTACCAACAGTTAGATCGCAGCTCCCTTGCTTACGCCAATTATAAAAAAGTAATCAAAAATAATCCCTCTTATGAATTATCATTTTATGCAAGGCTATACTCTGCACAAGTCTCCGAACTGAGTGATCAAGGAGATGTCAAAAAGACAATAAGATACTTTAAACGCTTACTGAATGATGAAAAAAATATAGACTTCAAAGATAAAATCTATTATGAAATGGCTCTCTTTGAATTAAGAAGAGATGATATGCCACAAGGTATTGTCTATCTCAACCAGTCAGTAGCCGAAAGCAAAAATCCTTTGCAAAAATCTTACTCTTACCTCAAATTGGGTGAAATTCACTATGACCCACTCAAAAAATATGAACTCGCTAAGACTTATTATGACAGTGTAATGGCAAGTCTTCCTCCCAATGTAGAGAACTACAAAAGTATAGAAAGAAGACATAAAGCCTTGACAGACTTTGTAGAGCAGCTACTGATTTACCGTACTCAAGATAGCTTGCAGAGACTTTATAGAATGGATGATGATGTAAGAGAGGCTTATATTACTAGCCAACTTACCTTAGAAGAAACCAAAAGACAAGATGAGATAGAGGCAGAAATAGAGAAACAAAGAAAACTTCAAGACCTTAGAGACCAAACTGGAAGTTCCTTGGGTGATTTGAGCAATAATCAGTGGTATTTTTATAATCCTGCAAGTGTGCAGTTTGGGCAAGAAGCTTTTATCAAACGCTTTGGTAGAAGACCTCTTGCAGATAACTGGCGACGTGCACAAGCTCTACAAGGCATTATAGAAACTACTGGAGTAGCTAGTACACAGATTGACCCTCAAATATTTAGAAAACGAGAAATCCAAAAACGAGTAGATAGAAGAAGAATAGCCATCTATGAGGCTCTGCCCAAAACAGAAGAAGACATTAAAGTCTCTAACAAACAAATAGAAGATGCTGCTTATGAACTAGGGAGAATCTATAAATTTAGATTGGATGAACCTAAAAATTCCATTCAGTATTTTGAAACCCTCTTGAGTAGATTCCCTGAGACTGCTTATAAGCCAGAGGTGCTTTATTTTTTATATCTTCTTAATAAGGATTTAAACCAAAGCAGTGCTTCTGAAAGCTATAAAACACAACTTATACAGCAGTTTCCCAACTCTATCTTTGCCAAAAGAATCATTAACCCTAACTGGGAAAAAGAAGCCCGTGAAAATGAAGCAAAAGTAAAAGCTCTTTATAAAAGTGCGTATTCACTCTATGAGACTCGCCAATATACTCAGGCACACACTCAGATAGAAAATTTACAGGCTAACTACCCCAATAATTTGATTGAAGACAAAGTAAGCTTTTTAAAAATCTTAGTAGAACTAAAAAGTACCACCAACAGAGATATTATCAAGCAAGATTTAGAAGATTTTACCAAAAAATATCCAAGTAGTGAACTTAATGAGCGTGCATCGGGCTTACTAAGCAAAATAAAGTAATAAGACAAGTGTAGAAATACTTTCTTTTTGTATTTTTGCACTTCTATTTAATGTAATCCTATTTACTATGAAACTCAAATTAATCAAAGGCAAATATTTTCGTGGCATCTTAGGCTTATGGATATTGTTTGGAGCAAGCATTATAGGCATTTGGCTTTATTTTAAAGCCCTCGAAAATGACTTTCTTGGTTTATTTGGTGAAATCCCTAGCTTTGAAATTCTTGAAAACCCTCGAAACGAACTTGCCTCCGAAATATATACTGCTGATAATATCTTGATGGGTAAATACTACCGTGAAAACCGTACTCCCATTACTTATGAAGAATTGTCTCCTTATATGGTCAATGCCCTAGTAGCTGCTGAAGACATCCGTTTTGAAGAGCATTCGGGTGTGGATTTCTGGGCTATTCTAAGAGCCATAACTTCCTTGGGACGTGATGGTGGAGGAAGTACAATCACTCAACAGCTTGCCAAAAACCTCTACCGTACACGCGGTGAAGCAAGTGAAGGCTCTTTACACGACTTTCCTATACTGGGCATATTGGTCATCAAGACAAAAGAATGGCTCACTGCTGTCAAAATAGAGCAACGCTATACCAAGCAAGAAATCATAGAAATGTATCTCAATACTGTGGCTTTTGGTCATAATGCCTTCGGAATACATACCGCAGCAAAAGCATTCTTTGATAAACACCCGAGCCAACTCAACGGACAGGAAGCTGCTGTATTAGTAGGTGTACTTAAAGCACCCACCTATTATAGCCCTATTCTTAACCCCGAAAACTCTCGCAATAGACGAAATACAGTGCTTGAACAAATGGAAAAATATGGCTATTTGACAGATGTTCAGTGTAATTTTTTTAAGAAACAACCCATAGCAGTTCGTTATGGTGTAGTGCAATCTGTGGGTGGTGTTGCTCCTTATTTTAGAGTAGAAGCTCAGAAATATCTAGAAAAATGGGCAGAAGAAAATGGCTATGACTTATACAGTGATGGCTTGCGTATTTATACTTCTATTGATTCTAGAATGCAAAAATATGCCGAAGAAGCAGTTCACGAACATTTGATTTCTTTCCAAGCAAGATTTTATAGCCGTTGGAAAGGTCGTAACCCTTGGGTAGATTCTTGGAACAAAGAAATCCCTGGATTTATAGAGAATGAAGCCCGCAAAAGTGCTAGGTATAAATGGCTTTCCAAAAAATACAACGGTGATAAGACCAAAATCATGGAAAACATGAATACCCCTACCAAAATGAGGGTATATTCTATGAAAGGAGATAGAGTAGGAGAAAGAGACACTACTATGACTCCTATGGATTCTATCCGATATTATAAGCACTTCTTACAAGCAGGTTTTATGGTGATGGAGCCTCAGACTGGGTTTATCAAAGCTTGGGTAGGAGGTAATAATTTTAAGCATTTTCAGTATGACCACGTTTTCCAATCTAAGCGTCAGCCTGGTTCTACTTTTAAGCCTATTCTATATGCTGCTGCACTAGACCAAGGTTACACACCCTGTTATAAGCTTCAAGATACACAAGTTTGCTTTCCTGGTCCTTGGTGTCCACGCAATGCTAACCTAGGATATAGTGGTGCTTGGCTTACACTGAAACAAGGATTGGCTACTTCTACCAACTCCATCGCTGCTGGGCTGATGAAAAAACTTGGACCACGAATTGTCATAGAATATGCACGAGACTTAGGAATTACAAGTCCTATAGATACTACAGCTACGATTTGCTTAGGAACAAGTGATGTATCTGTTTTTGAGTTATTAGGAGCTTACTCTACCTTTGCGAATCAAGGCAATCACACTGAGCCTACTTTTATCACTCGTATAGAAGATAGATATGGCAATGTGATTAAAGAATTTGTGCCAAAAGTACGCCGAGCCATTAGTGAAGAACTTGCCTATCAAATGCTAGACATGATGCAAGGTACTACTCAATCAGGAGGTACTGCAGTATATATACACGGATATGGCAAAGGCGAAAACAATGTAGGTTGGCACAATGAAGTAGCAGCCAAAACAGGAACAACACAAAATAACTCAGATGCTTGGTTTATGGGCGTGGTACCCAACTTAGCGGCGGGTGTTTGGGTAGGTGGAGATACTCGTGCTACTCGTTTTGAAAGCATTGGGGATGGACAAGGGGCTGTACTTGCTTTGCCTGTATGGGGTAAATTCTTTGAAAAACTCTATGCTGACCCCGAACTACGGGTCAAATATCCTAAAGGTGCTTTTGACCGACCTGATGACCTCACAATAGAACTTAACTGTGCCAAAATGGAAGCAAAACGACAAGAAATACTAAAAGTGAATTAGAAATCTTTGATAATAAATAGAAATAACACAAGCACTCGCTTGTGTTATTTTTGCTTTAGAGCATTGATAATATTCTTGATTTATTGCTGTTAAGAAATGGCTAATAAGTCTTCATTTTAGAATATATTTTTGATTTAGCTATTTCGATATTAATGACTTTTTTTGAAGTATCTAATAGAGCTGTTACTTCTTGATTTTCAATGATTTACATCAATTTTTCATTTGGGAATCTTGGAATGATAAGCTAATATAAAAGCTTTTCGTAAGCAATTTCCTATGTGTCTATAAAAAAGCTAAAGTGTTAGTAGTCTGTATGTAACAACTCTAATCTATAAACTATAAATTTTTGGACTCGAGTTGCTGGTCTCGGAATGACTGGAAATAACCTCTCATTCCTTTATTAACCTCTCAACCTTAAGTCAGGCTTCTATATTACATAAAAGTTTGTTTTAAATACTTTATTCTATTACTTCACCTGTAATGTATAGCGTAATGCGAGGCTGCTCAGTACTATTGGTGATGACTGTGATGGCTTTGTTAAATTTTCCAGCATCAGCTGCATTATATTGAGCCTTGATAGTACCTGTTTTGCCAGGCATAATGGGTTCTTGGGTATAAGTAGGGGTAGTACATCCACAAGAAGGCTTCACTTCTGAGATAATTAGAGGTGCTTTTCCAGTATTTTTGATTTCAAAAGTAGTAGAAACAGGTACATTTTGAGGGATTTGCTTAAAATCATGACTTGTTTTTTTCCAAGTTGCTTGTGGCCCAACAGCACTACCATTTGATTGAGGCTGAAAATTTTGTGCTTTTATGCCCACAAAGCTAATAAGTAAGAATATTAGGAGTGATATGAATTGCTTTGACATTTCAATAGTTTTTAATAATAATAAAATTTATACTTTATTGAGTTATAGAAATTTAACGCCGAAATAAATACTGAAGTTAAAAAAGAAGGGTTAATGTAACGTTAATGTTTTAGCGCTATTTAGGGCTAAAAAGTAATTCAAAAGATGAAAAATATTTATTTTTAGACTGTTTAAAGGCATTAACCTACAGTTAATTTCTTTTGAATCTATTGATTATATCTATCAAACTAGCATTTACATATCTTCTTCATTTGGTGAATCTTGGTTTATATTTTAATTTTAGTGCTTCCTTCACTAAGTAAGAGATTGGTTATAAGTTATTGGTTATTAGTCTATAATATTGTGGTGATGGATGTTTTACTAATACTAAATGAGTACTTTATTTTGAAAGCTTTACTAAGAACTGAAAAAGCAGTAACTTTGCAATTAAATAATCTAATCATCCCTCAAAAAAACAAAAATAACATGGCAACTAATCGTACTTATACTATGGTAAAGCCTGATGCTGTAGCAGCAGGTAATACAGGTGCAATTATTAAAATGATTGAAGAAGCAGGTTTTAGAATCCTAGCTATGAAAATGACTCAAATGACTCCTGATACAGCAGGTAAATTTTATGAAGTCCATAAAGAGCGTCCTTTCTATAAAGACCTTTGTTCTTATATGTCTTCTGGTCCAATTGTGCCTATGATTTTAGAAAAAGACAATGCAGTAGAAGATTTTCGCAAGCTAATCGGTGCTACTAATCCTGCAGATGCTGCTCCGGGTACTATCCGTAAATTATTTGCAAAGTCTATCGAAGCAAATGCCATTCACGGTTCTGATTCAGATGAAAATGCAGCCATAGAAGGTGAATTCTTCTTCCCAGAAGTATAACAGAACTAATATAGACTTTAGAATTTTATAAAGCCTACATTTTCAAATAAGTGATGTAGGCTTTTTTGTAGGATAGAAATTTGAAACTCATCACTCATATCTTCCTAAGGTTTTCGTACCCAGTCAGTGGGGTTTAGTTTTTTACTGCCTTTCCAGACCTGAAATTGTAAGATACTTGCTCCTTTATTGTCTGTAAACACTTCTGCAAACTCTTCGCCTTTATTAATCCAATCTCCTACTTTTACAATAAGATGGTCTATTTTGGCATAGACCGTAAAATAATCACCGTGCTGAAGCATCAGAACTTGCCCGCCCATTCCAGGGATGGTTGCAATGGTAGAAACTTCCCCTTCAAAAACTGCTTTTACACCTTGATTTGAACCAGTCTGAATCTCAATACCTGCATTATCAATCATTACATTCTTGAGTACTGGGTGTTTTTGTTTACCAAAATAGCTCGCAATAAATCCTTTATTAACAGGTGCAGGCATTCTTCCCTTATTTTTTGTAAAGGATTGGCTAAGTTCTTTGGTATCTACAGTTGATTTTTTTTGGCGAGGGCGAGTAGGTCTTGTAGCAGTATTTGTATTTTGTTCTTTGACTAAGTCACCTACCAGTTTATCTAAATTATTAAGCTTATTTTGACTTTCTTTAAGTTCTTGTTTGAGTGTTTTCTCTTTTTTTGAAAGTGAAACCAGTAACTTATCTTTTTCTTCTTTAAGGGCTTTAAGCGTATTAATTTCAGGTTTCTTTTCTTCTAATAATTTTAGTTTCTCTTCGGCTATTTTCTTAGCAAGCGTTTCTTTTTCAATGAGTTGAGTCTGTGTATCTCTGATGTGTTGCACTTGATTTCGGCGTGCTTCGGTGTATTGCTGTAAGTATTTTGTACGGCGATAAAGCTCATAAAAACTATCCGAAGCAAAGATAAAACTTAGCTTATGCAAATTGTGTTGTGAGCGTGCTGTTGCATAAATCATCTGAGCATATTCTTTTCTGAGTTGTACTAGTTTTTCTTCTAGTTTTTGGATGGCATCTTGGATTTCTGTCAAGTGGCTTTGGAGACTATCCACCTCTTGCTCGAGTGTTTGGATAAGCTGGCTTTGTACTTGGATTTGCATCTTGATGAAGCTTAGTTCATTAAGACTGACTTCACGGCGAGTTTTGATTTGAGAAAGCACTTCTCTTTTTTCTTTTACTTCTTGTAGTCTTGTTTTGCGTTCTTTCTCTATCTGTTTGGGTTTATACTGAGCAGAGGTATAGACCAAGCCTAGCCACCCTATCAAAATAAGAGTAGCTAAAAATAACCAAGATTGATATGTATTAAAAACTATTTTCACAAAAGAGAAACTTTTATATTTAGACTCAAAACTAGCATTTTTTTTTGATTTAAGAACCAAAAACATATTTCAATCTCAAGATAGGATGAAAGAATCAGTTAAAATTTATTTCCTCTAATTTTTTATCCAAGTATTTAAAATCTCTAAACCTAATTTTCTAAACCTAATCTAGTAGGTTATTGGTTTAATATCTATGCGTTTAATGTATAAATGGCTTAAGCAAAGTTATTCTCTTTTTAGGATTCTGAGTTTAGATGTAGTTTTAGGTGTAGTTGCTGTAGCTTATCTTTGGTCAGAGGTCTTACAAATCAAGATAGAGCTATCTATTTATGTGGCATTAGGGCTTGCTGTGTGGCTGATTTATACCTTAGACCACCTCTTAGATGCTTATAAGATTCCTCATACTGCACATACTCAAAGGCATCGCTTTCATCAAAAATACTTACTAGCCTTGAGTATCACCTGGATACTGGGGGCAGCGTGTGGCTTTTGGATAGCACTTCAGCTACCTATTCGCTTATGGGTGGGCGGAGTGGTGATGTTGGGTTTAGTTGCACTGCATTTTTTGTTGAATTTTTGGTTCAATGTATCCAAAAAACAACTCATCTGGCAAAAAGAAACTAGAATAGCCATTTTTTATAGTTTAGGTGTGGCACTAGGCCCACTTAGCGAAGTTCAGTATTTTGCATATCCACTCATTTTTTGGATGCTTTTGATGATATTTGGCTTGGCTTGGCTTAATTTATTATTGATTTCTTTGTATGAATCTGAGATTGATTTCAAAGATTTACATGATTCCACAGCCCAAAGGCTAGGACAAGCATCTCTTGAAATCATCTTA
>Ga0163144_10006429_pt1 | contig 25920 bp, 18 predicted proteins | sample OliLak19BULKMAT1_FD_123175 | JGI IMG/M metagenome (GOLD analysis project Ga0163144, IMG submission 123175) | Freshwater microbial mat bacterial communities from Lake Vanda, McMurdo Dry Valleys, Antarctica - Oligotrophic Lake LV.19.BULKMAT1 | ecosystem: Environmental > Aquatic > Freshwater >...
AAATCAGATGCGATTTTACCAAAAAGAGAAATTATTCCTGGGGAAAACTTTAAACCAGGAGACAGGATTACAGCTTACTTAACAGAAGTGGTTATGACTAATCGTGGACCAGAAATCAGATTATCTAGAACTAGCCCTATGTTCTTAGTACGTTTATTTGAAGTTGAAGTGCCAGAAATTGTTGACGGCACTATTGAAATTAAATCAGCCGCACGTGAACCAGGCTTTAGAGCAAAAATGGCAGTGGCCACTCCTGAGCGTGACATTGATCCAGTGGGCGCTTGCGTCGGTATGAAAGGATCTCGCGTACAAAATGTGGTGAATGAATTACAAGGTGAAAAAATTGATATCGTTCGTTGGAATGAAGATCCAGCTACTTTTGCCAAAGCGGCATTAGCTCCAGCGGAAATCACAAGTATTATGGTTGATCGCAAGCGTACAGCGATGGATGTGGTGGTGGATGAAGATCAATTATCACTTGCTATTGGTCGCCGTGGACAAAATGTTCGTTTGGCCGCGATGTTAACTGGTTTTAAAATTAACATTATTTCAAAAGTGAAGCTACAGGAACGGATTAAAAAATCAGTGGAAAATTTAATTCAAATTAAAGGATTAACTGAAGCAAAATCTCAGGTTTTAGTGCAACGTGGAGTGAGTTCTGTGACGGAACTTTTAGTTTTAGGCGAAGACGATCTGATTAGCATGCTAGGAATTGGTCGTACTGAAGCGCAAAACTTATTAACTGAAGCGCACGCTGCTACTGAGCGTGGTGAAGTAAAAGGCTTAGAAGTTAATGAAGAAGAGATGATTTCAGCTTCAGCAGTTCCAGCTTATACTGGCCTAATTGAACAGCATCGTGAAAATAAAGTTACGGGAGCAGATAAGTTTTCTGAAGCTGAGAGAAGATTACGTGAAGAGTTAGCGGCATTTAAATTAAAGTAATGGTTTTTGTTTTTTATACATTTGTGTGGGTAGGGTAAAGTGATGGTAAAGAAAGTTTTTGAGTTGGCAAAGGAATTAAATTTAGCTCCTTTGGACTTAGTTGAAGGATTAAAAAAAAGAGGTTTTGCTATTAGAAATCACATGACTGATTTGACCAGTGAAGAGGTGGAGAAGGTTTTCGCCCTCTATCGCCCCGCCGGAAAAGATGATGACAGTAAAAAAACAAAAGTTGCCACTGTAAAAAAGAAAGTTAAAACAGTAACCAAAAAAGACTCACCTGCAGAAGCTCTAGCGGAAGTAGAAGCTCTTCCTACTAAAAATATTGAAACGGCTCCAGAAGTTAAGGTTGAAGTTGCAGAAGTAGTCGTCGCCGCCAAGAAAGTTGAAGTAGCTAAAGAAGAAACAGCGATAGAGGCTTTGAGTGATGATAAGAGTGATGCCAATAAAAAACGTGGCGTGATTTTAAGACGCTCGCAAGATGCCGGCACTTCAGTTAATAAAGACAGTCTCTCCGAAAAGTTTGCCGTAATGTATGGCGATACGCCAGAGGATGGAAAACCTAGAACAGGTTTAAGAGTTGTTTCTAGACCGGCCAGTGCTTCAACTAATTCTTCTGATGCTCCATCTAAAGATCATTATCAAGAAAAAGTTCACCGTTTCACCCCGGTCTATGTGCCACCCAAAGACGCCAAGAGCGATCCGGCGGTAAAAACACAAACTCACGCTAATATCTTGGCCCCTTCAAAACAGAGTTTAGAGGCCATTAATATTCAAGATGAGTCAGCTGAAGGAAAAAATAGACTGAGTGGATTAGCATCCATGATGTCTAAACCAAAAAGCTCTCTTACTCGTTCGCAACAATTATTAGAAGATCGCGCCGAAGAAGAATTAAAATCATATGGCACACTTAATATTTTAGGTAGACCACTATATGTAAATGTGGGACGTAAAAAAGCATTTTCAGGACATGCCAATCAAACCATTAAGACAGAAGTAAAAGAAAATAAGCGCGTATTGCAATTGCACAAAGGTGCTACATGTGAAGACATCGCTTATAAATTAAAAGTTAAATTTACTGAATTAGCGGATAAAGTTTTAAAATTAAATCTTTTAATTAAGCCCACTGACTTTATTGGAATTCAATTAGCGTCAGAAATTGCTACACTTTTTGATTACCGAGTAGAGGATGTGGCCTTTGATGAAAAGAAAATTATTTCTCAAGGTGACACAGAAAATACAAATAATACGGAAGAAGAAAGCGACAAAATAGTTGATACTTCAATCCCTGTGCGTCCACCAATTGTCACTATTATGGGACACGTGGATCACGGAAAAACGACATTATTAGACACTATTCGCAAGGCGAAAGTGGCCCAAGGTGAAGCGGGGGGAATTACTCAGCACATTGGTGCCTATACTGTTAACGTTGGTGGAAAAGTGATTACTTTTCTAGATACTCCAGGTCACGAGGCCTTTGCTTCTATGAGACAGCGTGGAGCGAATGTTACTGATGTGGTGGTTTTAGTGGTGGCCGCCGATGATGGTGTGATGCCGCAAACGAAAGAATCAATTCGTTTTTGCAAAATAGCGAAAGTGCCACTGATTATTGCCGTAAATAAAATGGATAAAGAAGGCAGCTCCCCAGATAAAATTAAGCAAGCTCTAATGGAATTTGAAATCACGCCAGAAGAATGGGGTGGAGATACTCAGTTTGTGCCCATCAGTGCACTCAAAGGAACTGGTATTGATAATCTTTTAGAAGCAATTGCACTACAAGCTGAAGTGATGGAATTACGTGCTAATGATAAAGGTGTTTGTGAAGGTATCGTGATTGAATCTAAAATTGAACTTGGCCGCGGTCCAGTGGCGACTGTACTAATTCAAAAAGGCACTCTTACTAAGGGTGATAGTTTAGTAGTGGGTGAATGTTTTGGCCGCGCGCGCAGCTTGTTTGATCATAACGGTGCGAGCATCGATTCGGCGGGTCCATCGATTCCAGTGCAAATTCTAGGTTTAGATAATCCTCCTTCACCAGGAGATACTGTAAATATAGTTAAGAGTGAACGTGAGGCGAAGAAAATTGTTGATAATCGAATTGCTGATCGTAAAGAATTAGCGGCGCAGCCAGAAAAAGCTAAAATGTCGCTGGAAGACTTTTTTGCTAATAGTGGTCAGCCAGATGAAGAAATTAAAAAACTTAATCTTATCGTGCGCTCTGATGTGAATGGTTCATATGAGGCGATCAAACAATCAGTTGAGGCCCTAAGCAATAGTGAAGTCCAAGTAAAATTAATTGGCGGCGGTGTTGGTGCGATTAACGATGGCGATGTTATGTTAGCGGCCACTTCTAAAGCTTATATTATTGGCTTTAACATGCGTCCAGTTACCTCGGCGCGTAGAATGGCGGAAGAAAAAGGCGTTGATATTAAGAACTACTCGATTATTTACGACTTAATTAACGACATTAAATTAGCCGCCGAAGGCATGCTAGAGTCTGAAACTTTCGAAAAATACTTGGGTCGTGCGGAAGTGCGCGAAACCTTTGTGGTGCCAAAGATTGGAACCATCGCCGGATCGGCGGTTATCGACGGAAAAATCCTGCGTGGCTGCAAAATGCGATTGCTGCGTGAAGGCAAAATTATCTTTGATGGCAAGCTAAGCTCCCTGAAAAGATTCAAGGATGATGCAAAAGAAGTTGCTAGCGGATATGAGTGTGGTATAGGTCTAGATGGATATAACGAAATTAAAGTAAACGATATTTTTGAGGCCTACATGATGGAAGAGAAGAAAAGAACTCTTGCTGATGTGGCAAAAAAAGATCTCGAAAAACTAGAGACACAGGCAGCTACACCAACGGTTTAATTTATGCATAAAAAGCCAAGTTACACAAAAGCTAAATATTTACAGCAGGTTCTTGAACTGGCCAATACCTATTTAAGAACCAGAACGTCTGATGCTAACTTAGTTTATTGTAGTTTTACTAAGGCCGAAACTAATGACGATTATAGTTTTGTGACTTTGTATTGGGACACTTTCAATAGTGGAATGCGCGGTGATTTAAAAAAATCATTGATTTCAAATTTACCTAGATTAAGATCTTATATGGCCCAGGCGTTAAAAGTTAGGGCCGTGCCAAATTTTCTGGTTGAATACGATGGCCAGTATGAAGCTGAGGCCATCATCACTAATATTCTTACCCTTGAAAAATTTCCGGTGACTAAAAGAGCTCCGTGAATTTGCTAGTTGCCTCTCATTCTCCTAAAATTTTTGCTTTAAATAAGCCTGCTGGTGTTAGTTCGGCCCATTATTTGGGGGATTTTAAGCGGCATTTAGGGAAGCGGTTTAAGAAGGTTGGGCATTTTGGGACACTGGATCCGTTCGCCTGCGGCGTGCTACTTGTCGGAGTTGGCGGAGCGATGCGCTTGATGGATTTAGTGCATCAAGAGTTACCTAAAACATATTTGGCGGTAGGGAAACTGGGGATAGAGTCAACCACTGGGGACGTTGAAGGTGTGAAAAAACTTTGGCACTCACCACATGAAATTATTAAAAATATAACATTAGAAATGTTTCAACAAAAAATTTCCGAGCGCTTTCAAGGTGAACATTGGCAATCTCCACACGCTTTTTCTGCCTCAAAGTTTGAAGGGAAAAATCTCTATGAGTGGGCCCGCGCTGGAGTATTGATAGAAAAAGCAAAAGTTTTACGTCACATATTTAAGGCGAACATTATAAAATGGGCCCCGCCGTATGTTTGTCTACGGGTGGAAGTGAGCAGCGGAACTTATATCCGCACACTATTTGAAGAGTTGGCACAAAGTTTAGACACGCGCGGGCATTTAATTGCGCTGGTACGTGAGGAAATTGGTAGCGTTCAATTAAAGCAGTGTATGACAAAAAAATCTTGGAATGAATCCATGCCTGAAGTCGACTTGACCACGCTTTTACCACAGTGGCCAAAATTCACTTTAGATCCCAGTGAATTATTTAATCTTAGACAGGGAAAAGTGATCAAATCTGCATTTGCTGAAAATTTTATGACGCCGCAAAAGGTGTGGATTCTTGACTCAAAAGATCAGATCTGTGGAGTGGCAGTGGCTTCGCTTGGGAAATTGACTTCGCATATTAACTTTATCTGTTAAATTCAAAAATTTCCTCTATTAAAAAGATAAGAATTTTTATAATATTAAATGGTTAATGAAATTAATATTGAGGTTATATGATTAATACAAGTTTTATTGCCTTAGCAGTTGCGACCGTAATGGGTCTGGGACTTTTAGCGACGCTAGCTGGTGCAAGTTTGTTAACAGGTGCAGTTCAGTTTTTGTTATTAAAACCCAAATTAAAAGTTTTAAAAAGTAAAATAGGTGAGTCTGGTTTTGCCTTTTCTTATGAATGGAATTCGGTGCAAGAGCCAGCAGATTTTTATCAAGTCAAAGTGCGCTTATATAATCCATTTGGCAAACCGACACAAATTGAAGCGACTAAAAGTTTTGCAGTAAAAGATCAGTCTTTTGCTCTTGATATCGATTTGGGGACTTCGTTTGTTAATCTTCGTCGTGCTAAAGGAATTGATAAAGCGACCATTCAAGTGGAGCTGTTATCAAAAGATGGAATTGTTCAACAATTTCCCATGAAAGCGCTAAAATTTATTAGCGTGATTAATTCCGCCGAAGTTTTTGCTGCTGATTATGAAGGGAAGTTAGCTCCTAGTGAGAAGGCCAAAGTTTATTTTGAGACTCATGAAAAAACTTTTATTGCTGACGCTTTTTCCAAAGCGAGCGATCGAGTTTTAGTTCTACCAAACAATCCACTTTTTGCTACTCAATTTGCAGGGGCCGGCGGCAGCGCTAAAGATGCGGGAGCAGGTGCAGCGGCAGCGGTTAATTTTTCTATCAGTAAAGTTTGGATTGATCCAGGTTGTATCGTTTGTGATGCCTGTGAAACGATTTATCCTGAGGTTTTTGAAGTGAAGGCCGATACTTGTATCATTAAGCCAGGATCGCCTTTAAACGATGGTCTGCGCATTCAGGAAGCGGCCGAGGCCTGTCCAGTTGAAGTCATAAAATTTACTAAAATTGCTTAAAAAAAAAGGCCCCTTTTAAAGGGGCCTTTTTTTTATATACTCATTAAGATCAGTGTAAACAAGTCCAACTGTGCTTCCAGTTCTTTTTTATTTTTTAGAAAGAAGTCACCTTGAACTTTTTGTTGTTCCAGTGTTTTAATAAATTTTTGCACTCTTTCGGCGCGGCCCTCCATCGGTAACACACCTAAAACATCAGGACTACCAAACACCATGGGTAACGCTTCCAGCGCAGACTTGTCGTTTAAAGTTGCTTTGTCTTCATCCGTCATTTGTTCCGTTGTAAATTTAAAGAGTGAATACTCTGGTTGAAAAAAAGTAATAAGATATTTTTTTGCCATCGCATCTTCAACCGCCAGAATCATTTCCACCAACTCTTTTACTTTAGCGATATAATCAACAAACTTAATCGCTCCCAGCTCTGCTGCTGTGATAGATTTAAAGTTTTTGAGTAGATCATTTACCTGAGCTGTATTTGGCACTTGGATATTTTGAGCCGCTAGATTTTTAAGATTTATCAGCTCTCTTCTTTTCTCATTAAATTTATGCGTCAAAGGCGCCGCTGGATTGGTAATGATATAAGTATTTAGTTGAGTCGTGACAATTGTTTCATCAGTAAACGAGTCTTTGTTTGGATTGGTTGTCACAAGTACATTAAATGGCGTTGTACGATTGTTTGATGCTTCCACTTTTTCAGGAATACCTAGCGCTTGCACCATTTCTACATAAGCATTAGCAATAAAGAATTTTTCAGTGTTAAATAATGGTAAGGTCTTTTTACCTAACTCACTTACACCTGAATTATTCGCCGTCACACCGTAATAAACTCTCTCGGTTAACACATTAATAAGATCCATCGCATAGTTTGGGTTATCCAAAAAGTTTGGTGTGAATTCTTCAATTGCGTGTTGTTTATAAGTAGGTATTCTGGCGAATAGAACTTGTAAAGCAATCATTCTTAAGTTGGCCAGACCGACAATTTCATCTTGTTCAAATTCAGGATCTAAAATATCGAGAGATTTCTTTAACGGATTAAAGTTTGATCCTACTGCTTTAAGCACAGTGAGATTATTGGCGGCCATAAAACTTACAACTTCTGGATCGGTACAGTCTTTGGTTGAAACACCACTCTGTTTAAAAACGTCTGTTCTTAAAGTATCAAAGTCAATTAAGGACTGAGAGACATTGTCATTGATATTTTTTACTAGACAGTATTTGGCCGAAGTCATCGCTAGGTTCTTTAAAAACTTATAGGCCAGGTCACTTGCTTCATAATACTCGCGGTAGTTTTTACCGTGAACACCTTTATCATTTTTCATCGCTTCTAAAATTTTAGGAAAGGTTTCAATACTAAAATTTTCTAGGTAGCGATTATCTTTGGCCACAAATTGGGCCAAGTGGTAGCGCCATTGGTCGTGAATAAGTTTTAATGGTAAGAGGGTTCTTTGTAGGTGAGCAGAGGTAAAGCGTCCTGTGTTTGGAGAGTAAGCGCGATCGTAACGATGACCATTAATTTCATAAGAAGCTTGGAAGCCTTCAATGATATTTTTCACGACTTCGTAAGGATTCACACCATCATCATGACGCTGACACATTGGATCAGTTTGACCTACATCTTCATCAGTACAGTATTTAAATTCACGTTTTTCTAGTTTTTTTGCCGATAATTGTTCTTTTAAAGATTTTTTTGTATCAATCTTCAAGAGACTATCGTCTTTTAAAGTAATAGTGTTGGCGTAAGCAAAACGAATGGTTTCTTCATCGTAGCCACCTGGAGCTGCTAGTTCGTGCACCATGCCGTTTTGATAATCCATAATCGAACTAGTTCTAGCGATCACTTTACCTAACAAATTTTTAGAAAAGTTTTTAGCATCATTAGAAGCGGTAAAGTTATGACGTAATCCAAAGTTATGACCTAATTCATGCACTAGAGTTGATACTAAGTCGTCACTAATAAGTTTTTCCGCACAAGTTTCTAGTACGGGAAGTTCTTTTTCATTGTGAGTGCTGCTTGATTCTTTTAATTCATCGATATAACTATCAAGATCGCTCTTACATTCAGCTTCAATTCTTTCAATTAAATCTTTTTGTTGTGTTTGATAGTTACAAGTATTACCAAAACGTGCTTTGCTTTGCTCTCTGTTTTTTTCTATCACAAGTTTTAAAAGATTTTGTGATTTATTTGCAGAATCTTTGTTCGTCAAATTTGATTTACTAAAGGCCTCAAGACCGTTTTCAAGAACTTTGTCGACTTTCATTTTATCGATTTTAATAGTTGAAATATTTTGATTTTTAAACATACCAAGGCGGTACTTAATATAAGTTCTGATTGATTCAATCAATCCTTCACGGAAAGGGTTGGCGTAAATATTGGTCGTGGCAGAAATAATTTCACCCGACTCACTATCGACGATACTAGGGCCATAACCTAAAAGACCGCTGCCATCTTTAGTATCAATGATGTTAATAATATTATAGCGAACATCACCTAAACTTACAGTCTTGGTTTCATCTAGAACAACTTTAATATTGGTTTGCGCATCTGTAAAAGTTTTGTTCCACGCTTTAATGGCGATACGACCACTCTCTTTCATATTTTCTGGCGTGTTGCTTGAAAAATAATAACGGATCTCATTGTTGTCTGGATAAAAACGGTTCATCAGAACTAATCTTTCATAGTCTTCTTTACGGTGAAAACGGTGGTTATCGATAAAATGTTTTTCGGTAGTAAAAAGTCCATAAACCTTTTGATCATCTTTTTTGTAGATACGACCTGCTTTAGGTGTGTGGGCCTTTTTTAAAGCATATTTGATTTTAATTTGATCAGCGGTGTAGTGAACGGTAAAGCTGATATAGCCTTTAGAGATTTCTAGGTTTTCTAAAATCGGAGCATTGCTTTCGATAATAGATGATTTAGTATGAGCAAAATCAACTTCTAAAAATTTTCTCTCAGACCAGTGCTTAGAATCTTTATTTTCATCATTAAGTTTTTCTTCTTTTAATTCAAAGTTGCGGCCATTTTTTTGGACGCGGTAATCTACCCAGGCGACAGGGATTTCAATGGCGGTTTGTAAGTTGATAGTCTCACTTTTATCGATATTTGAATCGATATTAGTGTTAACTGCACGTACTGATTTTGGCGTCTTGATAAATTTAATACGAGAAACTGATTGGGCCTTAAAATCGGTACTCATGTCACGACCAATCATAACTGCATTTTCTGTTTCAGCACTGACGATTGTAGCAGCATAAAACCATTCACCAGCAAAAATATCTTCTGGGAAAACGTCATTTTTCTTAATCGCATCAAAAACAATACGTTTGAAAAGATCCACTTTAAAGTGGCTGGCCTCTTCCAAGCGAGTGGCACCAAACTCAGAAAGCTGATTGCTGTTTTCGCCCACTGGAGTTTTAATATTGTCGATACGCACTAGCACGATGGGGTAACCCACTAGTGGAACACTATATAAATTATCGCCAATTTTTTTAGCATAAGTTAATTCTTGGAAGGGAATATGTTCTTTGGGAGCAATTTTATTAATAATCAAAAATTGATCATTAAGTTCATAGTTAAAACGATATTGCTTATGGGCGCGGCCACGCAGAGGAACATCATTAAAAAGTGGTGAGCTTGATTGATACTGCACCAATTGCATATTATCTAAACCGGCCGGAATGTCATTATCGATTAAGGCCTGAGAAAGAGTCACTTGGGAATTACTTAAAGCATCTCCTGTGGTGACGGTAAATTCTTTTCCTTGGTATTCACTAATGGCCAAAAGGTCTTGACCTTGTCCCTGAACAAATTCTTCTGGACGCTTTTCGGCGCAACCAAAAAGATTTATGCCTAAAATAACGACTAGGGCCAAAGGAGTCTTTACTAAAATTTTCATTTTCTACCTCTTTCTACTTTTTATTAAAAAACAATTTCCACAGCAAAATATACAGTTGAAGATCTTTCGTTATAAATTTTTATATTACTAGTAGCACCATCAATCGCTAGCGCATTGCCACTATTGTTGTGACCAACATTTAAACTAATTGCTGGAGTCACGCTATAGCTTAGAGATTGATCAAAAAGAAAAACATCTCTGGAATGATTGTTGTAAGTAAAGTTTTTTGTATAAAGATTATCAAAGTTCAGTGAGAATTTATCGGTAAAAGAATAATTCACGATCAAACGATTACTATACGCGTATCTGGAATTTGAATCGCCTGATTTTGAAGTTTCATATTGGTGCCAAAACATATCAGCATAAAGGCGATAGTTGATATCTAGGCCATAAACATATCGGCTTAAATCTGACTTGATACTGGGACCTACGCTTAAGCGAGTATAAAGATCAGTGTTTTTTTTCGATTCTTCTGAGACAGGGATATAAATTCTCTCTCCTAAATGAAGATTAGTCTCACCGCGCTCTTTATTTAAACGGTAACTGTGACCAAAATAAGGATCTTGTAATAAAAATTTCTTTTCATTTTTTAAGTTTTTGTTGGCGATCGCTGTGAAAGAGGCGCCATTTCTTTTAGACAAAGGAGCACTTAAATTGACGAGTATATCCATGTCTTGGTTGCGCTCAATTTTATCTTTAGCGAGTGAACTATTATAGGCGGTTTGAATATTGGTTCCTACTTTTGCCAATACTGGTAGTGCTACGATTAACACGCTTAATGAGGTAAATAGTTTTAAACCCTTCATTTTCATTCCTTGCATAAAATGATCTCTACAAAATAAATTGTAGAGCGAAGGTGCAGAGACTTCTACGGACTATGAAATATACTTAGTATTTATTTCAAAACGTCTACAATTTTGACAACCTTGTTTTGTGATCAATAAAATGACAGTAAGTAAAAGACAATTACCTAATTACAGAGTCGCGTATTATGGCGAGTATCTTGCTCTATAATTAGAAATATATAGAGGTATAAATATGTCAAAAGTTTTGACACTTTTCCTTTTGTCCTTATTAGTCGCTTGTTCTTCAAAAATTGAAGAACAAGATAGCAATTCGAGTCTAAACTCATTTACTGTGGGTGAGATTGCTATGACTTCAGTAGAAAGCACTCCTTTAAGCAGTGACTGGAAAGACATACCAAGTGTTATCCATATTAATCTTAAGACCTGTTTAACGGATAAGATTTTATTTCATCCTTTAATTAACGAGTCTCTCGAAGTTGGTGGAGATGGCACACGCTCGGTGGTTCTTTCTGATATGAAAGGATGTATTTCCTGGAAAGAGAGTTTGGCCTTTAATTTCTTTGAAAAAGAAAAATCTATTTCCTTTAAAAAGATTATTTCTGGATTAAGCGTACATAAAGGAAGCTTTGAAATTCCCTTGAGTATTAATCCTTGGTCAAGCAAAAATGGAATTTTCCGTGATCTTCGTTATGATAGTGACGTACAAGAAGCTGTGAGTTATGAGAGTTTTTTAAAGAGTGATAACGCACAAAGTGCCGCCATTTATGTTCAAGGCCTGTCGATTTCCTACAAGGAAGATAAATTTATTAATGATACCTTCTCTCACAATTATCATTTGCAGGCCGATCTTAAGTTAAAACGAATTGGAAAAAATAATGAGCTGCTTTACGTTGATTTACTTTCTGGCAAATATCAACTGGTGGTTGAGATGTATCAAAAAATCAGAAAAACAGGAAAACTGGTTTTATTGGTGCGTGATGAAATAACGGTGATGCAAAATTCCAAAAAATTAGAAAGTGATTTTAATTTAACTTTTGACAAGGCCTACTCGCCTAATAATATTTATCAAGTGGCGATAACTTTAATTCCATTAGAATCAAGTGGAAATATTTCTCCTGTCACTGTTATTATGCCGATTCAAAACTTTTATCAATTTAATACGGCCTCTTTAGAACACAAAAAGAAAGCAGAAATTGATGATCAGGTGATTAATAAAGTTGAGAATAAGGAAGATTTAGTAAAGTCTAATTTTCCTAAAAATAAATTTGGTTTTACCATTTCCAATATTGATTTTAATGAAGGCCCGATTAAAGGGGTAACTTTCAAAGGTTCATCAGAACGAACCAGAATGTTTGGAGTTAAATTTACGGTTTTAAATCCTGCAGATAAAGGGCCAATTAAAGATAGTAGTTTTAAAATCTCCATGCTGGACCCAAGCGATCCTGCTAAAACAATTTTTTTACAAAATTCATTAACTACAGTTTGGGGTGTGGTGAATGCACAAATTCCTGTTACATACGATATGTATGCCGCCCAAGAATGGAAAAAAATTGTTTTAGTGGTTGAGGCCTTAGATGATCGTTTTTCCACAGAAGTTAATGGAGTGTCAGTACCACTTAATGAAAAAAGACTTTTATCTTTTAACCCATGGATGACTAGTGGCCAAAGTGCTTTTGATATTGACCGTGAAGTGAATCCGGAAGAAAAGGATATTCCTGCACCTCGAATCTTTTTAAATGGTATTGATTATCAATATCGCGGAAATTTAGATACGAGCTACCAAATTAACAGCAATCTTAATTTAAGTTTAAAAAAACAATATCAAATTAAAATTAAACCACAAATTCAAAAGTTTCATGATTACGCTGGCGAAAGGCCTGCCGATTCAATTGTTTTTGGTGACTATCAACTAGAGTTCGCCATTTTTGTCCCTAACACTCAAGATTTAGATGAAGAGGTTTTAGATAAAAGAAAAATGCATTTATTAACTGTAACTAGCAAAAAAGTAACGGTTAAACCTGATGGTGAAATTGAAACCATGATTGAGTTACCATTTTGGATTGATGAAACGAGTTATTTGTCTTATAAATTAATTGGTGTGGTTGTTTTAAAATCTCTGGATAAAAAAACGACTTTAAAACCGGCGATTGAAACTTTTCCATTCTTTGGATTAAGTAATGGCACCACCGCTAAGACCCATTATGTACGCGATATTGATGATGAAACCAAAGCGATTATTGCCAATATTGGCACATTGCCAATATTAAATAAAATACCAAAAAGTGTGACAAAAAATAGTTTAGCAGTAATGAAAGAAGATAAAACTGTAGAGCATTTTGAACTGAAAGATTTTAATGCTAGATCTCCTTTAAACAATGTAGCGTGGAATAAAAATAAAAATAGAAACTACGATCGCTATAATTCTGAAGTTTCAGACCTTAATTTAAAAATGTTAACTAGTGAAACGGCCAAGATGCCAAACGCGGTGATGAAAAATCTTTGTCGCCACTTTTACCAGCTACCAACCGTTAAAGAAGAAAAGAATAACCATGGACACATTATTCTAGTGGAAGTGGGCGGTAGAGATTTTAATCAGTGTTTGATTAATCCTGGAGAATATATAGAAACAAGAGCACTACAACATGTACTTGAAATTTTAGGCAAACAAAAGGCCACTATCGTTCCAGGGCTAGAAGTGAAGCAGGCCACTTTAGTAGATGGTATGAGCTATTCCGCCTCTTCAGGTGAAAGAGATTATTTTGGAACCAATGAAAGTTCCAGTATTAGTAAAAAAGTAAGTTGGAATATGGATATTATTCCACCTCTATTATTTGATTTTAGTTTAGGTAAAACCGCCAGCTGGGAAGTTGGAGAGACAGCACAAAAAGGTAAGTCATCTGGCGCAGACACTAGTTTTTCAGTAAATACTTCAAACATCTCTCTTTCTTTTGATCGATTGGTATTAGGTTTTAACGCCAATATCATGGAGTGTGTTTTAATAAAAGCGACTAAAAATAATTTAAAACCGATTCATCTTTGTCGCAATGACTCAAGGCCGACTCAATTACATGAAAAGTGGTTTTTTGTCGGAAAAACAGATTCTCGCAATCATAGTGTGATTAGTGATGCGACAGAAATTGGGGACGGAGAGTTTAATCAATGCGTTCGCGGTGAAATTACTTTTAATCGTATGTGGGCCCAATTTAAAGAAAGTAAGAGTAAGTTGATGCTGCGAAAAATTAAATCAACTAATTTTATGGAAAAATCGATTTTTGAAGAACAAGAAAAAGAAGAATTTGCATTATTTGATAATACTGCTCCAGGAATCATTTATCCTTAAGCAGTCAGGAGAACTTATGAAAAAAATATTATTGTCAGCTTTAGTTTTATCTTTTTTGGGAGCTTCACTGGTTCAAGCCGATGATGGTGAGGCACTATGTCGAGGTTATAAGGCGCAAGAAATAAGTTTAAACACAGTATTAAAAAATATGGAAGAGCTACGTCGTTTGAAAACCGTGGCCAAAGAATTGGAAGAAAAAATAACTGATGATGAAAATGCCCGTGAAATACAAAATTTGGCAGAAGAGTTGGAGGCGCAGGGACGTGTTGCTGCAAACGGTGAAGTCAAAGGTTTCACTCGCGGCACCGCCAGTCTAGGTGCTTTAGTCGTTGCTTCACTTATTATCAAAAAAACTTATAATTCTGATTTAAGAAATGCTAATTTTTTAAAAGTTTTAAAAAATCTGCAAGGCTGGGAAAAATTTAAAGCGATGCACGTTCCTCTAAAAAGAAAAGTACTTTTTACTGTCGCGGCTTTGGCACTAGCTGGAACAATCTTTGAATTTAATGAAGGTTTTAAGCACGCGTCAGAAAATAATCGATTGGAGCTTTTATTAGAAAAGGCCAATAAACTTTTAAAGTTGGCCAACGATTTAACGCCGCTAAAAGAGCGGGCCGAAGCTGAATCTACTAAACTGCAAATAATTCATGAAATATTAGTTGATATGGATTACACATGCCCTTAATATTATGGGGTGGGTTTATTTAAATTATTTTTTTTATTATCGGTTTTATTATTTTCTAGTTTTACTTGGGCAAAAAAACCGCAATTAGATGTCGATCTGATACAATACGGAGAAAATGTAGCTTCTGCAACTCGCCAGTCCACCATTTGGGGTGCCGAAGGGTTATGGAAGTTTAAATATGTTCCTACTCTTTATTTATCCGAAGAATTAAATTTAGCGACAATCTTAGAAACAGGATCTTTTCGTTCCCGCTACACAGAAAATGGAAAACCTGAATCAAGACTTAGTCTGGTTGATGCCAAAATAAATTTTTTACCAAATGATTATTTAACCATTACTGCCGGAGCACAGTCTTTGAATTACTTTTCGGCCCCAATGCTCTTTTCGGCAAAAAGTTTTGTCGCATTAAGCGAAGAATTAACTATTCCTCTCTCGACTTGGAAATGGAAAATATTTTCTTGGCAAGCATCACCCAAGGCGGATAGTTCTGAGTTGGGTCTGATTAGTTTAGGCCCACGCGATAGTTATTTACTCATTGGAGGAACGAAACTTACCGCAGAGGGTGATGTGGTAAAATTTAATTTAAGTTATTTGTATTTTTATTTTTCAAATTTATTTAATTCGGTTGCCTATGAATCACAATTTAATGGCAACTCAGCTTCTGGTATTGGACAAAATACCACTAGTTTTATTTACGATTATCAAGGACATCATGGCAGTGCGGATTGGGAATTTAATCCTTTAGGAAATATTTCTTTTAAACAAAAAGTGGCCTACTTATTTAATGAAAAGGCACCAAATCGTCTCAATTCAGGTGTGATGCTAGAGAATTCACTGAAACTCTACGATTGGTTTTTGACCGGAACCTTGTTTAAAATTAAACGTGATGCAGCGGTTGCTTATTATAATAGCTCATCAATGGGAAATACTAATCGCGATGGATTCTTAGTGGAGGTGGCAACACTAGTGCCTGATATCGGCGGAAAAATGGGGCTCTCTTACGCTAAATCGAGCACCATTGAAAAAAATATTTACCAATCAGATGAACAGCGCGTGCAATTTTCTTGGACGCAAAATTTTAATTTGTTTTAGACGCTTGCAAGTGACGCAGCAGTGTTTTAAACGCCTTTTCATTTTCATTCCAGATATTTTTGAGCGTTACTTTGTCATCAATGAGAGGACATTCAAATGTTAGAACCGGAGCATTTAAAACCTCTGGGCCATATTCACCCAGTGAGCCTGGAGTAGGGTGATCTTCGATATCATCCACCATAGGATAACCATTTTGTTCAAACATTATGGTGGCCTCTTGTTTACAGTCGCCATTGTAATTAATCATCGGCTTCCATGAGTGGATGCTTAAAATAAATTGTGGTGGATATTTATTAAATAGTTTAGTTAAAAAAATATTTTCGGGTTCACTCAAAGGTTTAGGTCCAGGATGATATTTTTTTTCTAGTACCTTGGGCGACCAGTTTTTAGAAGGTAGATTACGATTTAAATCAACGCCATTGGCATTGACGCGAGTATTGTGATGATGGCCATCAACATTTAGAGTAGGGATAATCACTAACGGTAGATCCACTTCGCTACATTTTTTTAGCCAATCAAAAATTTGCGAAAGACAATAAACGCCTTCCACTTCATCGCCGTGTACGCCAGCGAGTAAATAAAAATATTTAGAACCAGTTGTTTCTGATACAAACGCCGGTATAGGGCGATTCTCAACACTTTTTCCTGCGCGCAGCTCGATAAAATTCATATGGCCCTTTTATTGTTTCAAAACAAAAACCGCCGATTGTCCCGGGGTTTCCTCTACTTCTATTTCTAATTCAGAAAATTGATATTGATAAACATCTTTAATTTTTTGTGTCAGTTCGGTGGCCAAATAAATCGCCAATCTTTCGGCAGTGGTATTTTGAATCGGTAAAATTAAAATATCACTTTTAGGCAGCACCATTTCGGTGTGTTTATCCACTAGTAAGCGCCAGTGAGTATTTTTATCTTCAAATTTTAAATGAATATTTTCCGCCGGTAAAAGCAGTTTATGATCTAGTGAATTACATAAATCACGCACTAGAGGTTTTAAGTGCAAAAAATCAAAAACCATATCAGATTTTAAAGTATCGCTACGTCCTTCTACACGCACCCGGTAATTGTGACCATGCAAAGGCTCGCGCGTGCCGTCGCTGAAAATAACAAAATGCGAGCAGGCAAAATTGAAATATTCTTTATGAACTTTAATAGCAAAAGATGTCTTCATTCGAGGGCGTTTGTAGCACATCAATGTTGAATTTAATAGACAACAAGAGGGCCTTTACCCTAATATTTCGCCGAGGTAGTTATGCAAGATGCCAAGCGCCAGCTTCAGATATTACAGTACGGAACCACTGAAATCACACCCCTAGACGAATTTCAAAAGATGCTCGCAAATTCTTTAGATAAAAATCAACCTTTACGCGTCAAGTGCGGCATAGATCCCACTCGCGCCGATGTACATGTAGGACACTTGGTGCCGTATCGAAAAATGCGCGCTTTTCAAGATTTAGGACATCAGGGCGTGGTGATTATTGGCGATTATACCGCGAGTATTGGCGATCCCACGGGGAAAAACGAAGCACGTCCGCCGTTATCAAGCGATGAAATTAAAAAAAATGCCGAACGTTATATGGAACAAATATTTACCGTTTTAGATCCTAAGAAAACTGAAGTGCGCTACCAATCAGAATGGTTTTCTAAAGTTGGACTCTCGGACATTATTTCTTGGGCGGCGCAAACCACTGTCGCCAAACTTATTTCTCACGATACTTTTAAACAACGCTTAGAAAATAATTTGCCTCTATCACTGCACGAAATGTTTTATCCGGTGCTGCAAGGAATTGATTCAGTTTATGTTAATGCTGATGTGGAGCTGGGTGGCTCTGATCAAAAATTTAATGTTTTGATGGGACGAGATTATCAAAAGGCGCGTGGTAAACGTCCACAAATTGCCATGTTACTTCCGATTATTTTGGGCATCGATGGGGTGCAGAAAATGAGTAAGTCGCTAGGAAATTATATTGGCATTTTAGATGTGGCCTTTGATAAATTTGGCAAGGTCATGAGTATTCCGGATAAATTGATGCCGGAGTATTATCAATATGTCGCTAATTCTACGCAAGAAGAAGTAGAAAAAATTAAACAACTACTTGCTTCTGGTGAATTACATCCTAATGAAGCTAAAAAACAATTGGCGACAAAAGTGGTAAGTATTTTTCATGGAGACAGCGAAGGCGCGGCCATGAGAGGTCAGTTTGAAGCGGTATTTGCTAAGGGACAGTTACCCGATGAAGTGCCGGAATTTAAATTTACTCGCAACGAACAATTGATTGCCATTTTAGTTGATGCTAAAATGTTGCCGAGTAAAAGTGAGGGCAGGCGCTTGATTGCTCAAGGTGGCGCCAGTTTAATGGATGGAGATAAAATTACAGACGTCGAAATTCGCTTAGATGAAAGTTATGCCGGCAAAGTACTAAAAATTGGCAAAAGAAAATTTTTAAAATTGGTTTAATTTATGGATTACTTATTACATCGTCCGCGTCGCAACCGAAAGTCCGAGGCGGTGCGAAGAATGGTGCGCGAAAATCATCTACTACCTTCAGATTTAATTGCCCCGCTTTTTTTAGTTGAAGGCAGTGGTATAAAGTCTCCCATTCCTTCGATGCCCGGACAATTTCGTTATTCGCTCGATTTATTATTAAAACATTGTATTGAACTTTATGATTTAGGTATTCCTTGTGTTGCCTTATTTCCCGCCATCAGTGATCATTTAAAAACACCAAACGCAAAAGAGGCATATAACAAAGATGGTCTCTATCAGCGCGCCATTGCTGAAATAAAAAATAAATTACCGAACCTCATGGTTATGACTGATATTGCGCTTGATCCATATTCCAGCGATGGGCACGACGGTTTAGTTGATGCAAAAACCGGTGAAATTTTAAATGACGAAACTCTAGAAATTTTAGGAAAAATGGCGATGGTACAGGCACAAGCAGGCGCCGATATTTTAGGCCCTTCAGACATGATGGATGGGCGCGTGGGTTATTTACGAAAAATTTTGGATAGCGATAATTTTTCTCAAGTCTCTATTATGTCTTACACCGCCAAATATGCTTCTGCTTTTTATGGCCCGTTTCGTGACGCTTTAAATTCTGCTCCAAAAAAAGGCGATAAAAAAACTTATCAAATGGATATGAGCAATGTGCGCGAGGCGCTGCGAGAAGCAAAACTAGATGAAGCTGAAGGCGCGGATTTTTTAATGGTGAAACCTGGTCTTGCCTATCTTGATGTCATCGCCAGATTGCGTGATCACACTTATCTTCCTGTGGCGGCTTACAATGTGAGTGGTGAGTACTCTATGGTTAAAGCGGCGGCCGAAAAAGGCTGGATTGATGAAGATAAAATTATTCTTGAAACGTTGATGTCTTTTAAACGTGCTGGTGCTGATGTGGTTTTGACTTATTTTGCGGGCCAAGCTGCAAAACTTATTGTTTCTTAAATTTTTGTTTTACCGGTACTTTTTTTAATACTGGCACTTGGACGTACTTTAAAATTATAAATGTTCCAATAATTGAAGCGCTTATCACCATAAATTCCATAAAATCCCCTTTCCTAGCTATCTTGTCGGATAAGTTTGAAATAACTTTAATCAAATTTTTCGATTTATCTGTAGTTTAATTTTGTAAAATACCGATATTATATACATATGGAAGTTAATCGCGTACTCAACCCAAAACAGAAGGCCCTACAAGTTAATTTAGACAAGCGCATTTATGGCAGCTTTTCTGAAATTGGTGCAGGACAAGAAGTCGCTAGATTTTTTTTCCAAGCTGGCGGTGCCGCAGGGACCATAGCCAAATCAATGTCCGCCTACGACATGGTGATGAGTGATGAAATTTACGGCAAAGAAAAAGATGGCCGTTATGTTTCTGAACCACGCTTAGTAAAAATGCTCTCACACGAATATGAAATTTTAGTTTCACGCTTAAGTGAAAAACGCGGTAAGGAAACATGCTTTTTTTCTTTTGCTGATACCGTAGCGGCAAAAAGTTTTAAAGGCACTACTCACAATCATGGTTGGATTGGTTTGCAATTTCAGCACGCGCCAGGTGCGCCGGTCAGTCAATTAAGTTTGCACATTACCATGCACGATAATCAAAATGTACTGCAACAACAGGCCATTGGTGTTTTTGGAGTGAATTTGATTCACGCCTGTTTTTATTTATTAAAAAATACTGACGAATTTGTGAATGCCTTGATGGATAATCTTACGACGGAAAGAATTAAAATTGATACCATCAGAGTGCAAGGGCCGGCCTTCTCTCACATGAACGAAAGGCTGTTGTGTCTTGAACTAGTAAAGAAAAATTATACTGAAGCGGTTTTATTTGATGCCGACGGCGCAGTCTTACAGCCTATGGATGCTTTTTATAAAAAAAACATTTTAGTGCTGCGTGGAAGTTTTAGACCACCGACGCTAGTGAACTTAGATATGATGGAGAGTGGGCTTAAAATTTTTCAAAAAAATTTACCGACCAATGAACAAAATGATATTTTAGTGGTGGGTGAAATGAGTATGAATAAGCTGCGCGAGCGAGGCGGCGATGTGGATAATCAAGATTTTTTAAGTCGTGTTGATTTATTAGGGGCGCTAGGAAAACAAGTTTTAATCACTAATTCTGAAAGTTTTCATAGTCTAAGTGGTTATTTGCATTCAATCACCAATAAATCTATTGGCTTTGTGGTCGGTGTGCATAATTTAGAAGAAATTCTGACAGAAAAAACATATTCTTGCGAAAATGATCAGTGTAATATTTTTACCGGATTAGGTGAGATGTTTGGCACCAGAGGAACATTGTATGTTTACCCGGCCCTAAAAGAAAAATCAACTGAAGTGATTGGGGCAAAAGATATTAAGTTAGAAGAAAAAGCTTTGGGCATTTTAGAATATTTGATGAGTCGCAAATTAGTGCAAGATGTGCCAGAATATAATAAAAATGTTTTTAATATTTGGTCGCGTACTGTGCTGGAAATGATTGAAAATTGTGAGGAAGGTTGGGAGAAGATGGTACCTGACTTAGTCGCCAAAGAAGTAAAAAAACGACAATTATTTGGCCATTGTAAAATAAAATAAAATAAAAAGAAAAAATAATTATGCAAAAGTATTTAGATGTTTTAATCGCCGATGATCAAAAAGATATTTGTGAGCTCTATGTGGATTATTTAGAGGCCATGGGGATTTTTCGCAATATCATTGTTTGCAATGATGGAATAGATGCTGAGAAAAAACTGCGCAATCAGTCCTTTTCGCTGATTATTTTAGATATTAATATGCCAAAAAAAAATGGCATGGTGATTATCGAATCTTTTGTGAATTATCCCATGAATCAATTAGATAAAGTGATCATTATTTCTGGCGAGCTAGATAAGCATGTTTTAGCTCAGGCCCTACAAAAAGGTGTGAAGCATTTTCTAGTAAAACCCTTTGATCAAGAATCGTTTGCAAAAAAAGTGGCGCAACTCTTTGATAAAAAAAGCTAATCCTCAATTTCATCAATCAGATTATTAAAAAAACTTTTTTGATATTGTTTGGCCTCATCTTTAGTCAGATGGCCAAAAGTAGTTCGGTCCTGTTCAATAAAAAGATTTTGCTCTATCAGATCATTTAAAAAACGTGAACGAAATCGGACCACGTCTTTGCCGTAGAGTTTGCGCTGCTTACAATAAGTCATGACTAATTTTTCTCTAGCGCGCGTAATACCGACATAACAAAGCCGTCTCTCTTCTTCAATATTTTCGCCAGAGGCGATAGTTTTTTTATGTGGCAGAGTCTCTTCTTCCACCCCCACTAAATATATTACATCAAACTCCAGGCCCTTGGCCGAATGCAGTGTCATCATGGTGACTTCATTGCGTCTGACATCATTCTCGTCGCCTTTTTCATCATCTTGATTATCTTGTAAGAGCATGCGTTCAATAAAATTTTCTAGTGTGGCGTACTGTCCGTGATATTCTTGAAATCTTTTAGCGCCTTCAATAAAACGATTTAAATCCTCGCGTCGTCTTTGAATTTGCTTTGGATTGTCATACATCTTTTCTAGAAAATTATAATAATCAGTTTTCTCTAATAAAAGGGCCACGCCTTCAGGCAGTGTTGCGGTGGAAAAGATCTTTTTGAGTTCATCTAAAAGCCGCATAAATTGTAAAATAAGCTCGGCCTTACTAGGTTCGGTTTTTGATGCTGCCCTTAGCGCTTCAAATAAAGTAGTGCCTTGAATTTTCGCGTGTAGTAAAAATTTATCTAGCGTGGCATTGCCAATTCCGCGATTGGGCACATTGAGAATTCTTCTAAGTGATATTTCGTCATGCGGGTTGTGAATGACTGAGAGATAAGCAATTAAATCTTTAATTTCTTTTTTATCGTAAAGTTTTTGTCCGCCCAGCATTTGATAAGGAATATTAGCTAATCGCAATTCACTTTCAATCACACTGGCCTGTGTGTTAGAGCGATATAAAATGGCCACTTCACTCAAAGGCTTGCCATCGCTTTGATAATGATTAATTTCATCACAAATAACTTGCGCCTCATGCTCAGTGTGGCCACAGGCCCATAAAAGAGGTAACTCGGTTTCAACCGATTTTGACCATAACTTTTTGATCATACGATTTTTATTTTTTGCGATGACTTCATTGGCCAATGTTAAAATAGGATTAGAAGAGCGATAATTTTCTTCTAGTTTTACCACCACAGCATTTTTATAATGTTTTTCAAATTCTAAAATATTACGAATATCAGCGCCGCGAAATCCGTAGATGGATTGGTCATCATCGCCCACTACACACAAATTTTGGTGGGTACTTGTCAGTCCCGCGATGAGAGAAAATTGTAAAGGGTTAGTGTCTTGATACTCATCAATGAGAATATAACGATATTGCTGGGAATATTTTTTAGCGACATCTGGAAAATCTTTAAAAAGTTTTACCGTTAAAAATAAAATATCGTCAAAATCAATGGCATTATAAAATTTTAATTTGTCTTGGTAGTAGCGGTAAACATGTTCGGTGGCGTGTGAGTAGGGATCATCGTCATTAAAATATTGTGAGTTGGCATATTCATCGCAGCTGACGCCATGATTTTTTAAAAAACCAATTTTTGAGAGCACATCTTTTTGATCAAAACTTTTTTCTGCATGAAAATTTTTTAGCGCCTCACGCACGATGGAGATTTGATCGCTGGAATCATAAATAGAAAAATCTTTGTGATAACCAATGGCCTCAATATCTTTACGCAGAATACGTACACCCAGCGAGTGAAAAGTAGTTAGGGTGAGACCGCGGCTTTTCGGCCTTGAAAGTAAGGTGCGCACTCTCTCGCGCATTTCTTGCGCCGCTTTATTGGTAAAAGTGACACCCAAAATTTCTTTGCCTTTAACACCATGATTTTCAATTAAATTGGCAATTCGGTAGGTTACCGTGCGAGTTTTTCCGGAACCGGCCCCTGCCAAAACCAAGATTGGCCCATCGACATGCGCCGCAGCTTTTTGTTGGGGAGTATTGAGTCCGGCCAGTGAAATCATAAGCGGTTACTTTAGATTATTTTTATACTTAAGTTAATTAAAAAACTTAAATAAACAAATCTCTCGTGATAAATTTTTATTCATGACAGATATCCTGCGCGCACCTTTAAATTGGGACGAGTATTTCATGCTACAGGCGATGATGGCGGCAATGCGCTCTAAAGACCCTAGCACTAAAGTGGGATCAGTTTTTGTAGACGCCACTAATCACCAAGTGAGTATGGGTTATAACGGTTTTGTCGCGGGTATTGATGAGTCAAAATTACCTTGGGGTAAAGATGCAAACGCAGGATTAGAAAATCAAAAATATGGCTATGTGGTGCACGCTGAGGCCAATGCTATTTTACATTCTCCCAGTTCCCTACAGGGGGCGCGCTGCTACGTGACGCTTTTTCCTTGTCATGAATGCGCTAAACTTATTGCTTCGAAAAAAATTTCGGAAGTGATTTTTTTATCGGACAAGCACGCTAATTTAGAGAGCACGCGTATTGCTAAAAAAATATTTGAATTAAGTGGTATTAAATATCGCAAGCTGGAAATCGAAACTGGCACACTCAATTTAGTGGAACAACATCTGAACCACTTAACACAGGCACTTTAAATGCTGGGACAATTTCTTTTCAGGCTAATCTCTTTTTTCTTTATCTATAAGCTTGTTCGCGCTTTAATCGATTATATTGCTCGCCCTTTACCCCAGAGAAACTACACACCAAAGAAAAAGCAGCAAGATACATCTGGCCCTGTGATTGAGGCCGAATATCGAGTAATATCTAATAAAGATTAGGATGCTTTCGCTTCTCAGATTCCTGATCGATATCTTTTTTCAAGGATGAAAAATGGCACTGAGTATTTTTGAAATTTTCAAAATTGGAATTGGCCCTTCTAGCTCTCATACAGTGGGGCCGATGCGAGCGGCGGAGTTGTTTTTACATCGTTTGGATGAAGAAAAGCTGCTGATGAAATCTACTCGCATCACTTGTCATCTTTTTGGATCACTGGCCATGACGGGAAAAGGCCATGGCACAGATCGCGCTTTGCAGTGGGGATTTCTAGGTGAAAAACCAGAATCGATTGATGGCGCTAAGATGGCAGATTATTTAAAAGAAATTACGGATAGTAAAAAAATAAATTTTTTAAGAAAAAAAAATCTGCCTTTTGATGCCAAAACTGATCTGATTTTTGAGCGGGGAAAAAGCCTGCCGTATCATCCTAATGGCATGACTTTTATTGCCTATGAAAATGCAACGGAAATTTATCGCCGTGATTATTATTCTATTGGTGGCGGCTTTGTAGTCAGTGAAGAAACTGCTTCTAAAGACTCGTTAAATAAAGATGAAACAAAACTGCCTTTTGCTTATGAGTCGGGTGATGAGATTTTAAAACATTGCCAACAAAATAAAATTAGCATTTCGGAGTTAGTGATTAAAAATGAATTGCAATGGGCGGCGCCAAAAGAAATTAATCAAAAGATTTTAAAAATCTGGCAGGCCATGGATGATTGCATTGAACGCGGTCTGCACCAAGAAGGGATTTTGCCGGGCGGCCTAAAAGTAAAAAGACGTGCGCCCGAAGTTTTTAAAAATTTAGAGGTGCGAAATAAAAAACATCCATACATTAGTGACCCACTACAAGTTTTAGACTGGGTAAATCTTTATGCTCTGTCGGTGAATGAAGAAAATGCAGCAGGTGGAAAAGTAGTGACGGCACCCACTAATGGAGCCGCTGGAATTATTCCTGCCGTGATAAAATATTATTTAAATTTTTGCCAAGGCGCCAACTTAGAGGGCGTACAGAAATTTTTATTAACTGCTGGCGCCATTGGCATTTTATATAAAATGAATGCTTCTATTTCTGGCGCTGAAGTGGGCTGCCAAGGAGAAGTGGGCGTGGCGTGTTCGATGGCGGCGGCGGGATTAACTGAAGCACTAGGCGGCACGGCGATGCAAGTTGAAAACGCGGCAGAAATTGGCATGGAACATAATTTAGGTTTAACTTGTGATCCGGTGGGCGGCCTGGTGCAAATTCCTTGCATCGAACGAAATGCCATGGGCGCAGTCAAGGCGATTAATGCTTCTCGTATCGCCTTGCAAGGCGATGGGACGCATATGGTGTCACTAGACAAAGTGATTCGCACCATGCGTGAAACAGGACGAGATATGCAGTCAAAATACAAAGAGACCTCAGAGGGAGGTCTCGCTGTAAATGTAACTGAGTGTTAAAAAATTAAAACTTAAAAGTCATAGTGATCGGCATGTGATCGGTATAACCTTCACCTGTCGTTGCATCAAAGCGAAATGGCTCCAACTTTTTAAATTTTGGATTTAATTTAAGGATGTAGCTTGGGGCATAGACAGTAAATTCCACATTAGAAATTGCACTGTCATCTTTTGCCAGAGTTAAAATTTTATCTAAATAGGCCCATTCCCCTCTGTAACAATGGCTACCAGGTACAGCAGAAGGTTTATGATTTACTAATCTTGAGTCTACAAAATGAGGATCAGTCGACTCATTTAAAATTAAATCGCGTAGACCATTCTGCACATCATCATCGCT